>Ga0210377_10001208_pt1 | contig 23703 bp, 23 predicted proteins | sample PLM4_65_b1redo_FD_155480 | JGI IMG/M metagenome (GOLD analysis project Ga0210377, IMG submission 155480) | Groundwater sediment microbial communities from an aquifer in East River, Colorado, USA - PLM4_65_b1 redo | ecosystem: Environmental > Terrestrial > Soil > Riparian zone | place: USA: East...
CGTCTTTCACCTGGGCTGCGAATATGGAGAGGTCGTCAATTGTACGAACCTGCTTCACCAACTTTCCCAAGATGTTCGGGAGGGAATGCGCCTTAGGAAGCCTCTCTCCCTGAAACAACCCTCTGAACGGCCGCCCCTTGTGGGCCCTTTCGGCGAATGGCCTCTCTTCGACCGACCATTCCGGCAGGCCATCCTCGGGAAGATAGGTTACCGAAGTGCCGACGTCCTTCAGGGCTCCATGCCTTGGCTCTTCAAGGGGCCTGCGGAGGGAAAAGATCTTCAACGGCATTCCGTGCCGTTCCAACTCCAGGACTTCGTTCAAGATGAAAGTCTCGGACAGTTTCGGAAATCGGTTGAGGACATACCCAATGTTCAAGGACCTACGCGCCACGGTTTATCCCACAGCCTGAGCTCATTAAGGACTTCTGGTCGGGGCAGATCCTGCCGTCCCTCTCATTGACCCCATACCCCGCGTGAAGGCCCAGGCAGGGGAGGACATTTCTCCAGGCTCCCACTCTTTCGCCATGTCTACGGGTCATTCCAGGACCTGGCGGAGGAACGTCGTTGCCGAGGCCTCGTTCTGATAGGCCTCCTCCCCCAGCCGGCACTCAAAACAGCGCACCCGTGAGGTCACCCGACGACACAGGCTCTCGAGCGTGGCCTGGTCAGGGCATGAGCCAGAGCCAGACAAGGTGAAAACGTCGGAGGTGATGCGTCCGGAGGGGCCACCGAAAAGGCTTTCGGCCAATCTCGCAGCAGCCGCCTCCGCCGAGAGCTGTTCAAGCTCGATCGCCCCACTTCCCCCCGTCACCCTCGGGAACACCAGGGCTTGCACCCGGCCTTGTGCAATGGGCGATGCCTGGAGGAGCTGACAGAACTGCACGGGACTGAGATTGAAACGGCCATCCTCCCCTGGTCGAGCAGACTGAAGCGGTCTCTGCGTCGTTTCGCTGAGGGTAAGACGAGAGTGATACGAGCTGACTAGCAGACGACGGTACAGGGGCGGAAACATTTCCAGCGTCCGCTGCCGTACTGTCACGATGGTCGGCATACCGCGCATCGTTGGCCCTGTCTCTTCAAAGGAAACGACCACACGATCATTCGAGAGGTATTGGGCTCCCGCTTGCCGCAGCACGTGGATCAGTAGGGTCGTCTTTCCAGCTCGCTTGGGCCCCGCGATGACAACGCCTCTGCCCCCCACGACAAAGGCAGATCCATGAATCACCAGGCAGCCGCTCCTGTGCGAGTGATTCATAGCAAACTCCCGAACCACACGCATCAGGGGAGTCCGTGCCCTCATGTTGTTGTCGTGTGTCAGGATACTGAAATCAGGCCTGTTCCCACTGATAACGTAGAACACCCCACATTTTTCGTCAAAGATGATTTGTTCGTCACTGCTGGACATCCAGAGCGGAAGTCGCACCACGCTGCTATCAAGCGCAAAGCAATCAATCTGTGCACCATCCGGTTGGGGCCCTTTGCCCAGGACGTCCTTGTACCGATGGGAATCCGCGGTCAGGGCAACTTTGCAATCGTAAGCGAAATCATCTCCGACCTCAAAGTGTGGGGACAAAAACTCCTCAAGCCAGGTCAGGTGCGAGGAATCGGTGCTGGACACTCGTACGGTGAGGCCGTTGTAAGAAAAATTTCTGTCAGTCTCGCTTTTTAGCTCGCAACTCATCCAATTCCTCAGGGCTCCGTCCAGGGCGAAACAATTAGACGACACTATCGGGGTTAGGATGTATCCTATAGAAAGGCGACCAGAGGTTCAATCAGAGGGTCCGGTGACCTCCAATAATCAAGGCGGTATCGGCTCAATCTTGCGTACAAGACGAAGCCAGTTGACGTTGGTGCAAAGCGTAAAGGCCAGCGTAAGCGCCTGCCTGCGCGAGGAGATCCCGATGGGTGCCGCACTCGACGATTCGTCCTCTCTCCATCACCAGAATCCGGTCCGCCATACTCACAGTCGAGAAGCGATGCGAAATCAAGATCGTCGTCCGTCCTTTTGCTAGCTCTCGGAAACGGCAAAACAGGTCGTACTCGGCTCGAACATCAAGATTGGATGTGGGCTCATCCAAGATGAGAAGCGCGGCATCTCGAGCGAAAGCACGCGTCACCGCGATCTTTTGCCACTCTCCTCCGGAAAGGTCGTATTCACCAAACATCCGACCGAGCATCGTGTCATATCCCTGAGGCAATTCTTTGACCATACTGTGGACACCGGCAAGAAGAGCAACCCGCTCGATGAGTTCACGATTATGCAGCATGCGCCGCCAGTCGCCGTACGCGATATTATCTGCAGCGCTGGCCTCGTAACGGCCAAACCCTTGAAACACGAAGGAGATCTGGCTTTGCAGGTAGGCAAGCGACAATTCTCGCAGGTCGAATCCGTCAAAGGCAATGCAGCCATGATCTGGGTCATACAGCCTCGCGATCAACTTGACTAATGTCGTCTTTCCGGCGCCATTTTCCCCCACGAGGGCTACGGTTTCGCCAGGCCTTATGTGCATCGACACATGGGATAATGCGGCTTCTGTTGAACCAGGGTAGGCAAACGACACGTCCTTGAACTCAATCTCGCCTCGCGTCGTTGAGGGGATCACGCCGGATGTACCTGTAATCCGTGGCCGAACGCTCAAAAACTCCACAAGATTAGATATGTAGAGAGTCTGTTCCATCGCACTGCTGATCGACAGGATCGACTTTTCAAGCGTACCCCGAAGCCGCGATGTCACCCCGGCAAAGATTGCAAGATCGCCTATCGTCATCGCTCCCTGTAACGCCCGCATGACAATCCACGCGAAGACCGCATAGAACGCCACCGTTGTGAACACTGCGAATACCGAGCCACCCAGGAAGCTGCGCACGTATATCATGCGATCTTGATCTCGGAATTCGGCCATCAGTGAGCGGAACTTATCAATAAGCAAGGGAGCCAGGTCGAGTAACTTGACTTCACCAACGGACTGCGGGCTCATCAAGCGCGAGACGAAATAGCCTGTCCAACGGCGCTTTGTGGTCCGCGACTGCTCGACCGTGTAACGCTTCTTGGCGAGGCGCCACTGGAAGAGGAGATAAGGGAAAGCAAGAGGGCCCAGGACAAGGACAATGACCGGCTCGATGTACATGAGGACCCCCACCAGCAAGACAGTCTGGACAAGGTTGGTCAGAGCTGTCAGCGAGTCGTCCATAAATTGTGAGAAATGATGAGCCGTGCTCTGCTGTGCCCGTTCTATGATCTCCCTGACGTGAGGGTCTTCAAAGCAGCCGACTTCCAGTTCCGCTGCGTGCGTCAAGACATCCGATGTGATTCTTAGGTTGAGGTCATCATGAAGGCGTTGCATGAACAGGCTTGTAGCCCGTTGGCTCACCGCTTCCACAACCGTAAGCACCAGCCCAAGCAGCAGCCACGGCAAGACCGTGGTGATCTCCTTGGTGTTGTTCGCCAAGGCGCCGACCGCAGCATTGATCAGGCCACGCACGGTGAGCGCAAGCCCGGCCGGGATACTGGCACGGCCAAGCGAGACCATGATCACACCCGAGATCAGAGATGCATTGGCCGACCAACTGAGTTTCAACGCCCAAGCGGCGTTGAGCAAGAGGCCTCGGATGTCCGTATTCAATGAATCCTCCGACGACGAACCCACATCACTGCATATGCTCTACTGACGTAAGCTCTTACCACGCCAAGCTGAAACCGATGGAAGAGTTTCCCCCCTTCGAATCGCTTACGACGCAACGCCACATTCGCGCGAATACCCGCGCCAATTCACGGAGAAGCTAGTATCGTTCCGACTTGTTGCGGCTAATCGGCGACAGGAGTCCTGCCATGAACTATCGCTTTCCCTAGTCCCACCCTTTCGGCGTACAGAGTTGGAACGGCGCTAGCAAAGACAGTACGGACGGGCGAAACAAGGGAGGGACCGACGCAGGAACTCTCCGGCGGAGAGCCACTGACAAAGATGTCGGAAGGAGTTGCGTTGTCCCTTCCATCTCTTCAAGTCAGCGCACATCGCTTCCGCCTTATATCAAAGTGCTACGACAAAGGCAAGGGGTTTTGCACATGCGCAGGAAGGTGTTTCAGTCGATGTCAGAGGGTCTTCGAAACGAATTATGGTCCGCGAGTGGCCTGAGGGGGGTGAATGAGACCCTTCTCTATGAAATAGCCCTTGCGATAACGAAAGCGGCGGCCGCGGCGAGGCCGCCGATGAGCATGGTTTGGAGCGCACCGCGCAGAGGCGCCGTGCCCGTGAAACGGCCTTTGATATAGCCAAACGCCCCTAACGCTGCAATGGTGACCGCCACTGAAAAGAGCAGCGCGATCTGCGCGGCGGAGAAGATCATGTACGGCCCCAGCGGGATGAAACCCCCGGCGATGTAGGCGCCGGCGATGGTAAGCGCGCTCATGAGGGCGCGCTTCGGATCAGGCATCTCAAGGCCCAATTCAAAGCGCATCATGAAATCGATCCACGCCTCTGGGCGACTGCACAACGCCTCAACAACCGGCGCGCTTTCTTCCTCTGTCAGGCCATAGGACCGAAACACCTCCATCACCTCTGTTCTCTCTTGAGCGGGCCTCTCGCTCACTTCCAGTTTCTCGCGTAACCGCTCGGAGGCGTAATGCTCCGCATCGTTCTTGGCTGCGAGGTAGCCCCCCAGCCCCATAGCGATTGAACCCGCCGCGATCTCCGCCAACCCCGCAGTCACAATGATGCCTGTCGAGGCTACGGCGCCGGTGAGTCCCGCGGCGAGGGCGAAGGGGACCGTCAACCCATCCGACATCCCAATGACAATATCTCTGACGATCTGGCTACCGGTGAAGTGCCGTTCCATGTGCGGCGTCTGTGGCATTCCTTCCCCCTTCTACGCCTCTCTTGCACCCTGTCTATCGGACGCCAGAAAGGATGCAAGCAAGACTGCAATGTCAATTGACAACTCGCAATGCATATGCAATCGTATATGCGTGTATGCGATACGCTTTGCGGTCTCTGTTGTGAAGGACTTGAAAAGACGTTCGCCATATCATCGCAACATCATCCTCGAAGCGATGACAACGCGCTTGTCTGACGAGCCTACATCGCCAGCGAAGCACAGAAGGCTCTTGGTCCGCCTGACACCGCCTTGGGATGCCGCGCCGCCGGTATGGGAGTTGCGAGTAGGGGAGTATCGAGTGTTTTACGATGTCTCGGAGGCTGAACAGACGGTCGATGTCCGGGCAATTCGGAAAAAGCCTCCAGGGAAGAGGACGGAGGAGATTCTGTGAAAACTGTTCCAGTCCGCGATCTACAGAAAAAGCTGAAACAATGCATCGACGAAGCGCAAGAAGACCGCGTGGTCATCACCCGTCGAGGAAAGCCTGCCGCGCTCCTTCTTGGGGTTGAGGGCAAGGACTGGGAAACCGTCATTCTCGAGACCGACCCCATCTTCTGGAAGCTCATCCAAGAACGCCGCAAAGAACCCACCATCCCTATCAAGGAGCTGAAAGCCCGCCTTAACCGAAAGCGCTGAGCATTTTTTATCCGGGGTGCCAAGAACCTCTCCTGGTGCTTGCCAACCCAGAAGCTATTTGCTTGAAGGAAGCAAACAACAAAGGCCCCGTTAGGTAGACGTCACACCTCAACCGTCGAGCTTGCCCATTCCTGAGCTGAGCCGCTTCCTCATTAGGGACCAGAAGATTCGGCAACGATGCAGATTCTGCAGTTCGGTTCTTTCTCATCATCTTCCCCCGAGTCCTATTGCCGTCTGCACTGCTGCGCTCTGCTAATGATTGCTGACCAGCCATATGTAACCGAAACAGTACCTTAGATTTGCGCGTCCGGCACAACCCCATCAGACTAAGAGGCTAGATGTTAGTGGGGAGGGCTTCACCGGCGGAGCCGCTCATCGCCTTCTCTGAGGCCTCGGTGAGGGCCTTGACGTGCCGTCGGTCCGCGGTGAAGATCCGGTAGTGGGCCACCTTGGGCGGGATATCGCGGAACAGCTCCTTGAGCGGCCGGGGCGAGACCTCCCCGGTTGCCGGATTATACATGAAGATCTTCTTGCTTCCCTCGGCCAGGGGGTTGATGGGTCGAGGATCAAGCGCGGCCATGTCCACCTTGAACTCTATCCCCTGGAGCCTCCTGGGGAGATGGCGGCGGATCTCCTCTTCGAGATGTTTTGGGGTCTGGAACCGGACCATCCGTTGGGACTCCTCGATCGTGGAGACGAAGTCATAGGCCATCTTCCACTTGATGTTTCGGCCCAAGATCTTCCCCCACTCCTCTCCCAGCGTCCGCTCGTGGCTAGCCTTGGAGCTGGCCCACTCCCGGACCCGCTCGAGCAGGAACCAGTCGGTCAACTCCAGGTACCGGTCCAACTCTTTGTAGGGATTGTATGGCGCAATCCGCGCCATCGTCTCCTTGAAGACCTCCTGCAGATGCAGATCAATGGCCCGGGTCGTCCGGTGATGATAGACGTGCGCGTAGAGGGCAAGCTTGGCGTTCAGGAACCGGATGAGGGCCGACTCGCCAGCCTTATGCAGTGTCAGCCCCTTCGGGGTGAAGAACGAATAGAGAAGCAGGCGCTCGATGTCGATGATATCCAGGGAAAAGCCCGTCATGTAGGCGTCGCGCTGGACGTAATCGAGGTTGTCCACCGTGTAGATCCCCGAAAAGAGCGGGCGGAGCGCCGGCAGCCAGTCGGGCAAACCTGCCGCCGAGGCGGCCTCCGGCTTCTTGATCAGAAAAGCGATGTGCTTAGGGTCGAGCCGCTCGTGGGGCTTGAACGGACCGCTCGGGCTCCGGCGGATCGCTTTGATCGTCCTGCCCAGCTTCTTCGTAATAATGGCCATTCCCAGGATCTCGTGGTTGAGCCGCTCACCACCGACGCGGAACTGCTGGAGGAAGTGGTCGTCGAAAAAGTGACCGAAGGGACCGTGACCCACGTCGTGGAGCAGCCCGGCAATCCTCAGGAACTCTTCAATGAACGGCTCCGACGGGAGATCCTTGCCGAACGTCTCCCTCAGGCTGGGGTAGAGGTGACGGCCGAACAGACCGGCCATGTGCATGGTCCCTAACACATGCTGGAACCGACTATGTTCGCCAGACGGGTAGACCCACCAAGTGCTCTGCAATTGGTGAATCCGGCGCAGTCGCTGCACCCAGGGCGTATCAATGATGTCTTTCTCGGTTCGCTCCGACCGATCACCCTTCGGGACGGTGAAGAGGATATAGCGGTGAATCGGGTCTGCCATCAGGGCAAGCCCCTCGTAGGGTGAGGCAAGCGGGGCATCACTTCCGATCGTATGCTGTGCGGTGGGGCGAGGTTTGGTCATTCGTAACCCGTGTTCTAAATGAGGGCGGATTCAAAAACGATGCCACGGTCCAGCATCTCGATCGCCCGAGAGAGCGTTTGCTGAAGCTCTGCAGGAAGCAGGGGGCTCTCTTCGAGCTGCCGGCACAGGTCGATCAGTCGCCGGAAGGCCCGGACCAGGTCGCCTTCGTGTCCCCCGAAACTCTGCTCCACCAGCGCCAGCCAGTCGTCCTCCCCGGAAACCCAGCGATGCGTGGCGGCGAGGTAGGTGGTGTGCATAAAGACCGGACGCGGAACCTGGTACAGCCGCTGAACCTTGTCCACCTCCTGGCTCACCTCCTCCAGCATCTTGACCCGCCGACGAAGGTGGGCCTGATCCCGGAAAAACAGCTTGGCAACGAGGCCCTCGGTTGGTCTCGGCTCTTCCAAGAAGCATGACAGAAGGGCCGCCAGCTCCTCCCGCGAGAGCCCTTGAAGGAGACCGGAAAAGGCAACCCTGGCCACCAGGAGCTCGTTATCGTGCCGGAGCGATGCGATCAGGCTGCCCTCCGGGCTCAACCGCCCGTCTTCGAGATAGCCGAAATGTTGGAGGACCGCGACGACCTGTAGGAACTGCTCCCAGTAGGAATCCTGAAGGTGCTGCAGTGTCTTGCGATGACTCTCCAGCACCTGTCCCAGTCGTCTCGACTGCTTGAGCTGCCTCTCCCTCATCGCCCGTTCGGGACAGCGGTGGCAGGGCATTTGGGAAAGGGAGAGCGTCATCGCGTCGAGCTTCGCCCTTCTCTCTTCCGTGGACTCGCCCCAGAAGAATGCCAGAGAGGAGTTCGGTCGCCTGTCACTGCTCCGGCTTCTCCCCCGTCCGCGGCGGGCCCGCGCCGTCGCCACCCGCAGATTCCTGAGCCGCTCCCGCTCCTGCTCCACAGCGGCGCGCCGGTCCCGGTACTCGATCAAGGTTGCCAGGTCGCAGCAAGGCGACGCCATTCCCTCGGCCTCCGCCATCCGCCGGATCAGCCGTTCCTGTTCCATCCTGATCGTTTCGATCTTCCGACGGTTCTGGAATTGGCCGAAGCTCTTTTCGATCGTCTTGCGGATCGCCTCCGGTTCTCGGTGCGCTTCGATCAGGAGGGCGGCACTGCTGTACCCGATCCGGAATCGGCTCTCGATCGGCTCCGGTGCGCCCTGTACCAGGCGGACTCCGTCCTCGGCGGCCTCAGGCGATTCAAGCGCCAGGAGGCACGTCCCCTCGGGATCGATTCCGCGCCGTCCCGCCCGCCCGGCCATCTGAGTTAGCTCCCCCACCGTCAGGCCTCGGAACCCAAGATCGCTTCGCTTCCGCAACCCTCCGATCACCACGCTCTTGGCCGGCATGTGGATCCCCAGACTCATCGTCTCGGTAGCGAAGACCACCTGAACCAGCCCCCGCTCGAACAGGACCTCGGTGAGGCGCTTCAGCGCAGGCAGGATGCCTGCGTGGTGCAGGCCTATACCGCGACGGAGCCCATCCAGGATCAGCCGATTCAGGTCGCTCTCGGGAACTATGCTCGGATAGTCGAGACGCGTTCGCCGGATCGCCTCCTCCACCTCTTCGCTTCTGTCGGGATCCAAGAGCGGCTCCTTCCGGTCCAAGAAGCGTGAGAGGGCGCGCTCGCACCCGTTTCGACTGAAGATAAAGTAGATGGCGGGCAGCCAGCGGCGAGCCTGCAACACCTTGATGGCCACACCCACATCCAGAGGGCTACGGCGGAAGGGACGATGCCCGCGATGCCGATGGCGCTCCCATGGGCGGGCGATCCGCTCATCAGAGGAGCCGCGGGCCATGGATTGCCTCCGCAGGATCCGCTGGGCCGAAGCCGGCTCGGCCGGCCAGAGTTGCCCGTCCTTATCGCAGAGGAGGTACTGGAGGGGAACCGGCCTCTCCGGATGGTGAATGGCCCGGATCGGACGATGCGTCTGGCTGATCCACTCGGCGATCTCGCCGATGTTGCTCACTGTGGCGGAGAGGGCGACGAGCTGGACTTCGGGGGGACAGTTGATGATGATCTCTTCCCACACCGTGCCGCGCCCTTCGTTCCCCATGTAGTGACACTCATCCAGCACCACATAGGCCAGCCCCTCGGACTGCCCCGCGTAGAACTTGTTTCGGAGGATCTCCGTGGTCATGACAACCAATGGAGCGCGGGGGTTGACCTTTACGTCGCCCGTGAGGATGCCCACCATCCCCTCCCCCCACTGACGGGTGAAATCAGCGTACTTCTGGTTGCTGAGGGCCTTGAGGGGGGTCGTGTAGGCGATGCGGTCTTGATGAGCCAGGGCGCGGTAGATGGCGAATTCGGCAATGAGGGTCTTGCCTGCGCCGGTCGGTGCGGAGACGATCACGGAGTTGCCCTCCGCGATCAACCGGATGGCTTCCTCCTGGAAAGGGTCAAAGGAGAAGAGATACCGATCGCGGAACGAATCGATGAGCGCTTGCGCGTCCCGCGGAAGGGCCGCTGAAACAGGCTCGATTGAACTCTCTCCTTTTTTCATCTGTCCACGTCAACAATAACAGATCGCGCCCTCCGTTTCAACTCGCTCCCGTGGCAAGGAGGTGTTTCCCTTGCCACGGGATGGAGCCTCGTGTAATCTATTGTTGTACAATGAGTGCAGATCGTTTCAACCGACAGTTCAAGGAGCCGAAGATGGCTGAGGAGATGACCAGAAAGCTCTTAAAGGTATTGGGCGTCGCTGTCACCGACTTCGAGGACCGATGTCGGGAACTCGCTCAGCAGGCTCGCGACGAGGCCGGCAGCGGTGGCGACCCCGCCGCCTTCCTCCCCTTGGTGGAAGGGCTGGTTCGATCGACCCTCGAGGTCACGAGACGGTGGATGGAGGTCACGCAGTTCATCGTCGAGCAGCACAACCGTACCTGCACTGAAGTACTCGGCCTCCTGGATGAGTTGAAAGAGCGGAAGGGTCTTGCACCGTGACAGAGGGACAGACGTCAGGGGATGAGGCGGTCAGGGAACAGGTCCGTGCAGCGGTGGAGGCGATCGAGGGGGCGCTGCGAGGGATCGTGAGCTTCCTCACCCCGTTGAAGCCGACCCTGCGGAACGAGCTCATCCAGCTCCTTGGCAAGCATGTAGACCAGGCCAGGACTGCCAAGGAGTCACTGGAAAGGCTCCTCGCGGATCTGGAACGACAGGAGGGGAGTTGAACCCGCCGCGGACGGTAGCCGATCTCCTGCAGTTCTTCGCCGCCTTCGAACAGCGCGCCCTCGATCTCTACCGCCATTTCGCTCAGGCCTTCGCCGGGTACCCTGAAGCCGGGAACATCTGGCGAGCGATGTCGGATGCTGAGGCGGGACATTTCGCGATCCTCCGCCTGGCCGAAGATCGACTCCCGCCGGGGCACGCCGCGGCAGAGCCGAGCCCCCGCTTCGACGAAGATCATCTCGCTCAGTGGAAGTCCAGACTCGAGCAACTCGATGCGGTGGGAAGGCACCCCGGGCTTTCCCCGGCCGAGGCGGCAGACGTCACCTTGACGTGGGAGCTGGAGGAACTGCCCCGGCTGCTTACCCTTCTGTCCACCCTGCCAGAACCTGCGCGGCGCGTCACCGCTGCAGGGTTCCTCGGGGGAGCCGAAGAGCATGTGCGTTGCCTGAGGGAGCTATTGAAGGCGGTGGGAAGGGACTCGCGCCTGCCAGAGGTCTCGCGGTTGGAGGAGTCGGTGGCCCGCCTGAGACGTCTCGCCGGCGGGTAGCGCTGCAGGCGACGACCCAAGCCATGAATACGATCATCGAGCGCTTTAAGGACCAGCGTGTGATCATCCATATGGCGGCCAACTGGCGCATCGTCGGGACGGTCATCACGCTAGAGGATGATGTCGTTGAACTCGCCGATGATGAGGGCGCCTCCATCTTCGTGAACATGGCCTTGATCGTCGCCATCGAGCCGTATCGCCAGAGAGGTGGCGTCGGGCACTATATCTGAATCTGCGTAGGTCAGGGCCTGGGGGAGGGGGAAGAGGGGGTCCCGAAGACCGTCAAGCGGAGCTTCGCAAGGAGAGGGATCGATGGAAGATGGACGAATCGAGGCACTGAAAGGGTTGCTAGCAAAAGACCCGGATGATGCGATGCTCTACTACTTGTTAGGGAACGAGTATTTCAAGGCAAGCAGATTCGGAGAGGCGATCGAGGCCATTCGGACGTATCTATCGCTGGCCAAGGACGAGGGGGCAGCCTATCGAATTCTCGCGCAGTCCCTGGAACGAACCGGGAATACTTCGGAAGCGCGACTTGCTTACCAACAGGGGATAGAAGCAGCCACCCTGCATAGTCACCCCGGGATGGCTGCGGAGTTCGAAGAAGCCCTCAAAGGTCTCGCGTGATGCTCTGGCACGCAGGCCTGCTGTTCCGCTAGGCCTTCCCGCTTTTATTGATAGACCTCCTTCAGCTTCTTCAAGATCGCTTTACCCCGGACCACCACCTCATTGCGCTCGTTCTTACACTGCAAGCCGACTGTAAGGACGCCTTTCTCGTCGATCTCCTGGATCACGCCCTCTGCCGTAATCTGGTCTCCCGCCCGGACGGGGCCGGTGAACTCCATCTCCTGTTGGAGGTACACACACCAGGGGCACAGCTCGGCCAGGACCCCGGAAAACAGGCTGGCCGTGTGGAACCCGTGGGCGATCCGCCCCTTGAAGCGGGTTCGCTGGGCAAGTGCCTCATTGAAATGAAGGGGGTTGAAATCATTGGAGAGAAAGCCGAAGTAGAGGGTCCCGGAGTCAGTCATCGTCTTCGTGTGCGCGAGCGTCTTGCCCACGAACAGATCGGCATGCTTGGGCTCCCTCATCCCCTTGCCGAACCCATTCAGCTCGATGCCATAAAGGGATGCCAGCAGGCGCCCCATGGCATCGGGGCTCTCCCGGTGCCAATCGAATACCCCGAGCATGATCTTCTGGAACACGACCATTGGACCCAATGCCCAGTTAGACCATGCCTCAGTGAGCTGTTTCATTCAGCCCCTCCTTCTTACAAGATCATCGGGTGCTCTGCCCCTCAACATTAGCCGAGATAGACCGGGGCGAGTCTACGGCGGCCCCGCCTTCGCGTCAAGAGAAAAATAGAGGAGCAAATCGGAAGGAGATATCAGAATTCGGCCGCGACCAGCGTCTCTGTCGCCTGGACTCCCTGGATTCCTCGAATCTGGCCGATCACCATGCGGGAAAAAGCAGGAATGGTCTTGGCCTCTACTTGGACGATGGCGTCCCAGCGGCCGAAGACAGTGATCAACTCCTTGACTCCCGGGATCACCCGCATCTGAGACATAGCGTTCGACTCCAGCCCCGGGACGAGTCTCACCAGGATATAGGCGTTAACCATCGGCCACCTCCTGACCCGTCGGCCGCTTAGCCCTGCCCTGCCTTGATGGCCGATACCGTCCGCACATAGCCCAATGTCCGCAACAGCTTCTCCCCTTCAGAGGATTTGAGGAAATTCAGCAGATAGTCGCTGAGGTTTCTGGCCATTTCTGTCGAGAGATATGCCGGGTGACCCGTCGCGCACCAGATAGTGATCTTGTGGTAGAGGCTCTGGACATTTCCTTCCATGGCTTCTCCTTCTCTCCTCTTGGTTTCAGCTTCCCCTTGTCCGTGCCCTTGGCCCGGAGCGGACGCACAAGCGGTTTCAGATGTTGGACTCATTATCCCACCCCACGCCGCCAGTTGCCAGTATCTTGCTGAAGCGCTACCCGCCACTGAGCGCGCAGATGATGTGGACCTGATCCCCGGGGGCGAGATGAGTGGCCAAGTCCCTCTCCTGCTTCTAATTGACGAAGATCTTGATATGCTCCCGGATTCCGTCTTGCTCGTCGAGAATTCGAGAATGGAATCCCGGATAGCGGCGATTCAGATCGGACAATACCTCTCCCAGCATCGAGCCTTCCCCGTCCACCAAGCCCTTCTGTCCAGTATAGGATTGCCACGCTCCCCTTGATCGCTCGCAATGACGATGCAACGATGGTTAAGGTGTTTGCGATAGCTTCGCTAGTTTCGCGAAGAACTCTCCCGTTTTCACGACATAATGGCCAATCTGAAAGGGGAGTCGTGGCCATTCATTCAATGGCCCCCTCACGGTGATGGTGGCTGCAATTGGATCCGGCCAGCGCATGCGGAGCGCATGCAGCAGGCGCCTTCGGTGGCGAATGTAGAAGATGAGCGGCCCCCCGTACGAGCGAGGCGGGTGAAGCTTGGGGAAGGGGGAATTCCACTGTTTCAGCACATGTGGAACGAGCCATCTCGGCAGGTGTTTGGCCCTGGTGGCGACGGGGGTATCGTCCACCGGCACCTTGAGGAGCCGGCGGGCGAGACCGATGGCACAGGCGATCCAGTCCGCCACGCGCCGGTTTCTTCCCAGGCATCGGTCCCAGTCGAAGTCTGCCGGCCGGGTCTCCACGACCGCGGCGATATCACAGAGCCAGAGCGGCCGCCAGGCGCCGTGGCGAAGCAAATGGATGCACAGCAGGCGGAGATGGTCTTCCTGCGACAGAACCCGCACGCCCACGTCGCCGATCATCACAACCTGTGAGCGGGCGTACAACTCATCCCAATTCACCTCGTCCAGTCTGGCGAGACCTCGGTGCAGGTCCACAAGGTAGGTCGGATGCTCCAGACGCCCGAGCGCGGCCACCGCATCCGCATACTGGTCAGGCCGACAACACAGATCGATGTCCCAGTAGGGGCGTAGCCCCGGCTCGGGATAGAGACGCGCGACCGCCCAGCCCTTGACCAGGATCGGCTCGACCCCGGCTCCGCGGAGGAATGTGAGGACCTCTGTGATCTCGCGCTCGTGGAGGATAGCCTCGAGGGCATGAAGGCGGTAGGCGTCCTGAAGGTCCAGGGCGGCTGGGGTGTCTCGTAGCTCGGAACGCCGAACCCGCCACCAGCCGAGCGACCCGGCGCCGGACGCCACAAGTAACGGGGCCGCCGCGGCCAGTTGTTCGGAAAGACACTCGTGTGGCGGCGGGGAGGGCCGCCACGAGTAGCGCAAGATCCGTGACAGCACACAGCCGAGCCCGGTCCGGCGGTCTTCAGCAGACAACGTCGTCAGCGGCTAGGCCTAGCCCGAAGGACTACAAAGGATTAGTCCAGATTGTTGATCTAGGGTGCACGTGAGGCCGGGACAGCAAGGCGGGCCAGTATTAGGATCGCAAGGGTCAAATTGTGCCAGACAGCTCACCGCTTGGGCCCGCGCAGGCGCGGCGATCGTCGTCACGAGCGGCACCGTCACGGCCGCCGCCCCGAGCAGCCGCATCAGCTCGCGCCGCGAGAGCCCGGCCTCGTTGCCCTCGCTTCGGATCTCCCCCGTCAGCAGGCGCGCCCTGCCGAGTTGCGCGAGGGCCGACCAGACCATCTCGCGGTCCACCGGGGTCGCGAGGTCCTGCTGGAGCTTTGACGCCATGGCGGCCACAGTCGTCTGTCCATCACAGCATCGCCAGACGGCCGCAGCCATTCGGTTCAGGGAGTGGGCCTTGTGGCGCGTCAGGTCATAGACCAGGACTTCGTCGGCGAGCCCACGAATCACGAGTCCATCGCGTCGGGCCTTCGGCAGGGGGTACGAACTGCTCATCACTTCGTCTCCTTATCACTGCGACCCATCACGGCCACCTCCCCGCTGATCAGTAAGTTCTATATCACATTGCCGCCCATCAAGCAAGACGTTCCCCTTTCCATTCTCCCTTCCGGCCGTCCATGGTTCTTGCAATCGCCTCCACCACCTCCTGCGCTTCCCCCCGAACGCCCTTCATGACCGGCGTACGAGAGACGACCTGTTGGAGGCTGGTCAGAGCGAATGCGGGCTGTCGCCGGGCCGAGACGGCATGCGCTAGGAGCGCCAGCGCTCCCGCGCCTGGCGAGAGGTGCCGGGGTCGCCACCGCGCACCGGCCCTGTACCGACTGACCAGCACCAACCCCACAGGCAAGGGCCTGATTCCGGCCCGGCCCCCGAGGGTTTCGACGGGGTACCGCTTCGCCTTCTCAAACGCGCCGCGCTCTCGCACCGAGAGCGGTCGCGCGTAGGGGTGGACACGCCCGCGCGTATCCAGCACCGCGTACTCATCCGAGTAGTAGGTTGCCCCGGCCTTCACCAATGCGGCCACCAAGGTCGTCTTGCCGGTGAAGGTGTGTCCGGGGAAGACGATGGCCCGCCCGCGCCAACCGACGACCCCCGCATGGACAAAGAGCCGACGCGGCGCCTCGGCCGCGACGTAGAGCTGAAGGTCCGATTCGAATGTCTCAAGTACTGGATCAAGCTCTGGCGTCCTCGCAAGCCGAACCGCGTTCATGTAGAGCAGGTTGAAGCGGCGGACGCCGGGTCGGGTTCTGGCGCCACCGACGATCAATGAATAGAGACGCGAGACGACCGGCGACCGCGCGGGCTTCCACCCTGGCGGGAGGCGCTCCAGAACCCTGGGGAGCGCCGCCGGGTCATTCACGCGGACTCCGACGCGCACTCCGTACGAGATAAACGCCATACCGGCCGCCCATCCCAGCCGGTCAATCTTTTCAATTCACGTGGACCACGGCTTGAGCCGAGGCAATGGGATATCTAACGCCAAGCTTTCCCCCCGCACAGGATGTGGCCAGGCCCAATGTGGCTATGGAGAATCAGAAATATACCGGGCTCCCTCGATCTGTCAACTATAATACACACATAGGTATCGTGACATTGATGTCATAAGAGCGTTGGCTTCCTGCAGCTCCTGGCCAGACGGTAGTATTGACGCAGGCGCAAAAGACGAAGGCGCCCCGGCGTCACGAATGGTTCCACCGAAGGCGCCTGCATCGGGTAGCAAATGCGGACAGGCCCTACAAACCCGTCGGGGCTTTGTACTCGCCGAAGACCTCTCTGAGCACGCCGCAGATCTCGCCTATTGTCGCGTAGGCTTTGACGGCACGGAGGATCGGCGGCATCAAGTTCTCCTCCCCAAGTGCGGCCTCTCGCAAGTGCCCGAGGGCCGCAGTCACGGCACGATTATCCCGTTCTCGCCGAAGGATTTCCAGACTCTTTACCTGCGCATTCTCCGCTTCGGGGTCAGTTCGATAGAGCTGCAAGGGCTGGGGTTTGCCCTCGTCCTGGAACCGATTGACCCCGACGACGACCCGCGTGCCGGCCTCGACCTCTTGCTGATGCGCGTAGGCTTCCTCCTGGATCGCCCGCTGCATGTAGCCACGCTCGATCGCCTCCACCGCCCCCCCGGTAGCCTCGATCGCCTCAAGCTCCTCGGTCGCTCGCCGCTCAAGCTCGTCGGTGAGGGCCTCGACGTAGTAAGAACCGGCCAAAGGATCCACTGTGTCCGCTGCCCCGCTCTCATATGCGATGATCTGTTGAGTCCGGAGCGCGATCCGCTGGGCCTGCTCTGTTGGGAGGGCCAGCGCCTCATCAAAGCAGGAGAGCGCCAACGACTGGACGCCACCCAGGACCGCCGCCAGGGCCTGGATCGCAGCCCTGACGATGTTGTTCTCCGGTTGCTGCGCCATCAGCGTGGAGCCGCCTGTCTGGGTGTGAGTCCGGAGCATCCAGGATCGCGAATCCTTCGCGCCGAATCGCTCTCGCATGATCCTGGCCCACATTCGCCGCAGGGCACGATACTTGGCGATCTCTTCAAAGAAGTGGTTGTGCGTGTTGAAGATCCAGGAGATTCGTGGCGCGAAGGCATCTACGGGCAAGCCGCGACATCGAGCCGCCTCGACGTAGGCGATGGCGTTGGCGAACGTGAAAGCGATCTCCTTCACAGCCGAGGCCCCCGCCTCCCTGATGTGATAGCCGCTAATGCTGATCGGATTCCACCGGGGAACCTGGTCCGCGCAGTAGGCGATCAGGTCGGCCGCCAATCGGAGGGAGGGCCGGGGTGGAAAGATGTAGGTTCCCCTGGCCACGTACTCCTTCAGGACGTCGTTCTGGACGGTCCCGGAGATCTTCGAGAGCGGCACCCCCTGCTGCTCCGCGATCGCCACATAGAGGGCCAGCAGTACGGCAGCCGGCGCGTTGATCGTCATGGAGGTGGTGACCCGATCCAGCGGGATGCCGTCGAGCAACACCTCCATGTCACGAAGGGAGTCGATCGCGACCCCCACCTGCCCCACCTCCCCGGCTGCCAGAGGGTGGTCGGAGTCGAGTCCCATCTGGGTCGGCAAGTCGAAAGCGACCGAGAGGCCCGTCTGTCCCTCTTTCAGGAGGTAGCAAAATCGCTCGTTTGACTCTTTCGCGGTGCCGATCCCGGCGTATTGCCGCATCGTCCAAAGCTGTCCCCGGTACATCGTGGGGTAGATGCCCCTCGTGAAGGGATACTGGCCGGGGAAGCCGACGGCTTCGAGATAATCCCTGCCCTCCGCGTCTTCAGGCGTGTAGAGCCGCTTGACTGGAAGACCCGAGGGAGTCGTAAACTCCGCAACGCGCTCCTTCGCTCGGGCCAGCGTGGGCTTCAACGTCTGTTCCTCCCACGCCTTCATGGCATCCCGGAGTGTGTTTCTATCCATCGGCAATCCTCTTGACAATCAGGGTTTAGGGTCTAGGGTTTAGAGGGTGCCCAGAGCCTTTCCCTATACCCTGACCCCTAACCCCTAGACCCTGTTCTTCAACCCTCGAGAAGGCGCTTCGCGATCACTTCTCGCTGGATCTCGCTCGTTCCCTCAAAGATGCGAAAGACTCGGGCGTCGCGCCAGAAGCGCTGCACTGGGAACTCCAGGGAGTACCCGTAGCCCCCGAAGACCTGCATTGCCTCCGAGGTGACTCGCTCGGCCATCTCGGCTGCGAACACCTTGGCCATCCCGGCCTCCAGATCACAGCGCGCGCCCCGATCCTTCATCTCGCAGGCATAATAGGTCAGACGCCTCGCCGCCTCGATCTCGGTAGCCATATCCGACAGCTTGTGCCTGATGGCCTGGAAGGAGCAGATCGGCTGGCCAAACTGCACACGCTCCTTTGAATACTTGAGCGCGGCCTCGAAGGCGGCCTGCGCCACGCCGACCGCCCTAGCCGCCGTCTGTATCCTGGCCGATTCGTAGGTGGCCATCAACTGGTAGAACCCTTTGTTCTCGACGCCGCCGATCAGGTTCTTGGCCGGAACTGGGCAGTCCTGAAGGCTCAGGCTGAAGGAGCGCATTCCGTGGTAGCCGATCGTCTTGATCGGTTCGCCAGAGATACACGGGGGCTGGAACCCATCGCCCGGCTCCTTTTCCACCAGAAAGATGCTCAGTCCCTTGTGCCGTTTGGCAGTGTCGGGATCGGTCCTGGCCATGAGGGTCAGGACATGCGCCCTGTTGGCGAAAGTGCACCAAGTCTTGGCCCCACTTATCAAGTAGGTTTCGCCCTGCCGTCTCGCCCGCGTCTTGATCGAGGCGGTGTCGGATCCCGCATCCGGCTCTGTGAAGGCCGCCGCGGTCAATATCTCTCCCGACGCGATCTTCGGCAAGAACCGCCGCTTCTGCTCCTCGGTGCCGTGGGCCAGCAGTAGCGTCCCGGTGATGAGGCTGCGGGTTGCGACGGAGCCAACGCTCAACCACCCTCGAGACAGCTCCTCGGTCACGATCGCCAGGCTCACATAGTCCATCCCTGCGCCGCCATACTCGGGCGGGAAGGTCAAGCCGAAGTAGCCCAGGTCGGCCATCTTTTTGATGAGGCCGGGCGGGATCTCCTTGTTGTCCTGATCGTAAGGGTCGGCGATAGGGACAACTTCTTCCTCGGTGAACTGGCGGACCGCTTGCCGCACCTCTTCATGCTCTGCTAATAGTGAGGACATGGAGAAATCTCCGGGATTGAGTAGCCATTGCATCGCACCGCCGTGTTCGGACGGCGTAGGCGAGCGGGACTGGTGCCGTTCCAACTGAATGGGCCGACTTTGTGCGGCGTCTCGTATGGCACTCGTCGCGACCGTGCGGAACGACAACGTCGCGATAAATCGTTGGAACGGTACTGGCTATGCCGAGACCGCGAACTTCCGCGTTTCGTCCAGGTTTCGCAATCCTGTTGCCGGCGCATTCACGAGGAGGGCCATGTTGCCCGGCGGATGTTGGTTCTTCCACATCAGGTCATGGGCTTTCGGAATCCCATCAAACTCGAACCCCTGCGACATACACGGCAGGACCCGCCCGTCCATCACCGAGTGGTTCGCGGCATCCGCCTGGTTCAGCGTGGCAAAGTGGCTTCCCTGGATCCGTTTCTGCCGCATCCAGACATACGCAGCATCAAAGGTCAGGTTGAACCCCGTCGTCCCAGCACAGAAGACGACCATACCCCCTCGCCGACACACATAGGCGCTGACGGGGAATGTCTGCTCCCCAGGGTGCTCGAAGACGATGTCGGGGTCGACCCCCTTGCCGGTGATCTCCCAGATCGCCTTCCCGAACCGCTGGACCTCCTTCAGGTACGCGCTATACGTTGCCCGGTCATTGGTGGGGGGGAGCTGTCCCCAGCAGTTGAACTTCGTGCGGTTGACGTACGCCTTCGCCCCGATCTCCAGACACCACTTCCCCCGATCTTCCGTAGAGACGACAGCGATCGCGTTGGCGCCCGCCGCCTTTATGAGCTGGATCGCCATCGAACCAAGGCCGCCGGATCCACCCCACACCAGGACGTTCATGGCCGGCTGCAGCGTGTGGGGTGGGTGGCCGTACAGCATACGGAAAGCTGTCGCCAGGACAAGCATGTAGCAGCCAGCCTGCTCCCAGCTCAGATGCTTCGGCTTGGGAACCAATTGCTGGGCCTGGACGCGGGTGAACTGCGCGAATGCCCCGTCGGAGGTCTCGTACCCCCAGATCTTTTGTTCGCGACACAGCATCGGGTCGCCCCCATTGCACTGGTGGCATTGTCCGCAGGTGTGGTTACAATGGACGACGACCTCGTCCCCGACGTTCCACCTCTTCACAGCACTTCCGACCTTCCAGACGACGCCTGCGGCGTCGCTTCCGGCGACATGGTACACGCGTTTGTGCACATCGATGGGTGACAACGGCTCGCCTAGAGCGGCCCACACCGCATTGTAGTTGACGCCGGAGGCCATCACCATCACCAGCACTTCATCGGGAGCGATTTCCGGCACGTCCACGATTTCCCGCTGGAAGGCTTGCAGAGGCGGGCCATGCCGCTCTTTCCGAATGACCCATGCATGCATCTTCTTGGGCACCACGCCCAATTCAGGGATATGCCCCAGCTCGCAGATCTCCGGCGCCATCATTGCTGATTCTCCACCTTCATGGAACGGGTTCAGCCCTTTGCCACCATAAGTAAAACCGCTCCTCGTTCACGACCGCGAAATGCACCTACGGGATCAGCACAAATCGCATAACTCTCTATCAGAATTGAAACGTTGTGTCAATATATTGTGACGAGACCTTCTGGGCCGGTAACCTTGATCCCGGCGCAAAAAAGCCACGGGGAGATCCCCCCGTGGCTCGCAAGCCAAACCAGATTTCGTAATAGCTAGTGCGACTGTCGCCGGATCACACGCAAGTCAAGAAGAGAGACGGTGTCGAATCGGACCTTCTGTCCGATGAACCGTCGCCACGGCGTCTTCAGCGGACTTTCGGCTTGGGGGCGCTGAGCTCCGACGCCTCCTCGCCCTCGAGCTTGGCCTGCATCTTCTTCACCAGCTCGTCGTAGGAGGACGTCCGGATGATCTTGCTGAACTGGGTGCGGTAGTTATTGACGAGGCTTACGCCCTCGATAATGATGTCGTACACCTCCCAGTTGGAGTCGTTGTTTTGGAGACGGTACGTGATCGGGACCTCCTGGCTCTTTTTGGTCACGATCTTGCTCCGGACCTCGGAGTACGTTCCGTCAACAGTCTCCTCAAAATACAGGATCTTCTCTCCAGTGTAGCCTTCCACCCTGTCGACGTAGGCCCGCTCCAAAAGGTCGGTGAAGAGCCGGACGAACTCCTTCCGCTCCTGTGGGGTTCGCTCATTCCAATTTCGGCCCAGGGAGCGCTTCGACATCTCAGTGAACCCAAATCGCTGCACCACCACCTGCCGCAACTTCGCCCGACGCTCCTGGGTCTTTGCCTCCCCTTTGAGCGCCGGATCAGTCAGGATCTTCAAGACTTGGTCAACGGTTGCCTTGACCTGATCTGTCGCCGGACCGGCAACACTCCTTCCCGGCGTCCACAACACCAGCAAGGCCGCCGCCATCAGCGCCAGCGCTCTCCATGTGCGTCCCCTGTGGACGTCCTTATCGGTCACTTCATCTCCTCCTTTACGTCTCTACCCGTGGCATGTTCGATATTCGCGAGGGCAATGTTGTAGTTGTATATCGCCTTGAAGTGCTCGGCCCGAAGTCTGGCATAACTCTCGACGGCTTGGCCCAAATCTCTGGCGTCCCCGATCCCGAGGTCATAGTTGGCTTTGGAGGCCACCAGCCATTTCCGCGCATTCCGCCACCCATCCTCCGTGGCCCGGATGGTCTCCGTCGCCTCGGCAAGCTCCAGGTGCGCCTTTCGCACCTGAAGCGGGATCCCTTGTTCAGCGAACTGCTTCGTCTCCTGAAGTTTGAGGTGTTCCGCCTGAGCCGCCCGGATCTTCCCGCGGGTGATCCCAAAGTCGAGGTTATACTTCAGGCCGAGGAGGATTGCGGCAAACCGATCATTTATCGGATCAAAGAAGAAAGGGGTCTGCTGCTGGGTCCGGTTTCCCGCCTGGGCATAAAAGCCCTCCAGGGCAACGAAGAACTGCGGATACAGGTTGCTCTCCTCCACCTGGACGAGGGCCTCCGTGGCCTTGAGGCCAGCACGCACCTGAGCCATCTCTGGCCTCAGGTCGATGGCGGTGCCGATCGCCTGCTCCTCGGGCTCCGCCTGTCTCGGCGTGGCATCCAGCCCCTTTGCATCGAGCTCTAGCGGCTTGCCGGGATCGAGGCCGGCGAAGGTCCGCAAGGCGGTGGTGGCGAGATCGAACCCCTTTTGCGCCTCGTTCCGGTTCTTCAACGCCTCGCCCCGGAATGCCCTCAGCTTGTATAGATCGACCTCGTCGGCCTCCGGGACACCCGCCTTGATCTGCCGCTCGGTCTTATCGATTGCCTTGTCGAGATCCCCGGTGATCTCATCGATCAGCCCAAGGATATCGCTGGCCAGGAGTCTGCTGTAGTACAGCTCCTTGATCCGCAGAATTACGTCAGAAGCCTTCTCCTCGACCTTCCCCTTCTCGACCTTCAGCCCCTCAGCCGCGGCCTCACGGTAGCCGGTGATCTTCCCGAAGGTATACAGCGGTTGGACCAGCCGCATCTCGATCCGCTCGAAGACATTGCTGATGACGGGGGTGTCTTTGCGATCAGGGGAACCCCCCTCAATGGTCCCGCGGGCCCTGGGAGACGGGCCGACCACCGCAGTCAACTCGATCTGGGGAAACCGCCCAGCGTCGGCCTGATCTTTCTTAGCCAGGGCCACCTCGGCGCCTCTCCGGAACTGACGGATCTCCGGGCTCGAGGCCAGAGCTCGCTGGATCAGCTCTTTTAATGTGTACACCTCTTTCGCGGCCGGGGCTTGCGCCGCTGCCAACTGTGGGACAGCGGCGGCTGACACCAGAGCGAGGGCCGCCACGATCCAATGCCCCCGCCTCACTTGGCTGGCAGCCTTCATGAACTCCTCCTTTCTCTGGGTACCAACAATCCGGGATCGGGTCAGTTGTTGCCCGTCCCTCCTATAACTTGCCAAAGATAAAGTTCGAGATGAGTTGCTCCATGTCGACCGGATCTTCGGTGTCGCGGATTTTTCCTCCCGGCTGGACCAGCTTGTCGGAGGCCCCGGGTGTGATCCTCACATATTTCTCGCCGATCAACCCTTTCGTCCGGATCGATATGATCGCGTCGTCCTGGAGCTTTACGCCCGGATCGATGCTCATTGCCACGACGGCCCGATAGTTCTTCAGGGTGATTGCTCTGACCCGACCCACCTCGACACCACCGATCTCAACCACCGCCCCGTTGTTCAGGCCGGCGACCGAGTCGAACTCGGCCACGACGGTGTAACCTCGGCCGCCGATCACCTCCAGCTTGCCGAGCTTGATCGCCAGGTAGCCCAGGCTGGCGACCCCCACCACCACGAATAATCCAACCAGCGTTTCCATGGTCAGTCGCTTCATCGATCTCGCCCCCCGTCGTATTGATACGCTTTGAATCCCCCCATTAAGACGAACTCGATGGAGAACCCGGCCCAGGACGGATCGGGCCGCGGCTGCCGCCTGTGATGAACTGTCTGACGACAGGGTTCGCGGAGGTCATGATCACCTCAGGACTTCCACACTCCACAATGACCCCATCGTGCAGCAACGCCACCGTCTGGGCGATGTCGAAGATCTCTGGAATCTCGTGGCTGACCACGACCGCCGTAAATCCGAAACGCTTGTGGGAATCGAGAATCAATCGGTGGATGGAGTTCAGCAAGATCGGAT
>Ga0210377_10001209_pt1 | contig 23700 bp, 22 predicted proteins | sample PLM4_65_b1redo_FD_155480 | JGI IMG/M metagenome (GOLD analysis project Ga0210377, IMG submission 155480) | Groundwater sediment microbial communities from an aquifer in East River, Colorado, USA - PLM4_65_b1 redo | ecosystem: Environmental > Terrestrial > Soil > Riparian zone | place: USA: East...
ATCGCCGTCTTCTTCGCCGTGGGGCTCATCGTGTCCGCGCGGCTGCTCGGCCTCTGGCGGCGCTCGCGCGGGCTTCCCGAGCTGCTGGCGGGCCTGGGCCTGCTCGGGATCGGTCCGCTGGGTTTCTGTGTGATGATGGCCGGGCTGATGCTGTTTGGCGGCACCCCGCTCGCATCCGTCTGCCGCGTCACGGGCATGGGTCTCCAGGCGCTCGGCTTCGTGGCGACCGCCGTCTTCACGTGGCGCGTCTTCCGGCCCGGTTCCCGCTGGGCGCGCGGGCTTTCGACAGCGATTTGCGTCAGCCTGGGGCTCACCTTCGTGGCCTGCGCGCTGGCTCCGAATCGCAGCGGGGCGATGCTGCTCCATCACCATCTCGATGTAGGCCTCAAGATCGCCTGCCTCGGCTGGGGGGCACTCGAATCGCTGCGCTACTGGCGTGTGACGCAAAGGCGGGTTGCGCTCGGCCTCGCCGACCCGCTGGTGAGCGCGAGCTTCCTCGCGTGGGGCATCTCGCTCGGCGCCGGAGCGCTCGGCTTCGCGCTGATCTGGATGGCCCTTGCCGCGCTCGCGCCCGGGGAGCGCCTGGGCATCGGCGTCCAGCTCGCGCTCTCGGCGTGCGGGATCGCCGCGGCCGCAGGCCTCTATTTCGCCTTTCTGCCCCCGAAGGCCTACGCGCGCTGGCTCGCCACCCGCGCGACCGCACGGACGGTCGTCGTCGGATGACGGACTCTGCGATCTTCGAATTCGTCGCGAGCGAGCTGGAGCGGGCCACGAGCCTCGGCCGGCCCGCGGCGCGCGCGGCCGTGCGCAGCGTGCTCGAGCGGGCCCTCTTCGATCCGGAATCGGTGAGCGCGGGGCAGATGCAGCTGCTGATCGAGCGGCTGCTCCCGTCGGAGATCCGCCGCAGCGGCGTCGAAAACGCGGATCGCGTCTGCCAGCAGCTCGCGGCGGCGCTCGCGACCCAGGGCCTCGCAGGCGACGCCCCCGAGTCGCCGGACGAGATCTTCGGCCGGATGATCCGCCGCTAGCGATCGGCTCCGCTCGCCTGCGGCTCGCTGCGCGCTTCGCTTGCTTTGGTCATCTCCGCTCGCCTGCGGCTCGCTGCGCGCTTCGCTTGCTAGGGTCGGGCTCCCGCCTTCCAGGCGCGGTTGCCGTAGCGATCGATGGACACCACGTCCTCGACCGGGCGGCGCGTGGTGGGCCCGTACTTCCCCTGCGGCCAGCCGAGCGGGATGACCGCACACGGTGTCACGCTGCGCGGCAGACCCAGGATCCGGCGAGCGAGCCAGGTGCTCCAGAGCGGGAGCGTGATCAGCGCCGCTCCGAGACCCGCGGCGCGGGCCGCGAGCAGCAGATTCTGCACCGACGGGAAGATCGAGCCGTAGTAGCTCGCGGCCGCGAACGGCGGGAACCATGCCCGCGGTCCCCGCAGGCAGGCGACGATCACGACGGGCACCTCCTCGAAGTGATCGGCCTGCCAGCGCACGGCGTCGAGCAGACGGCCCCACTTCGGGTCGCCGGCGGCGCGGCGCCGCCCGAGGCGCTCGTAGAGCGAGAAAGCCCTGCGATTGGCGCGCGCGAGGCGGGCCTTCACGGCGGGATCCTTCACGACCAGGAACTCCCAGTTCTGGGCGTTCGAGCCGGTCGGAGCCTTGAGCGCGAGCTCGAGCAGGCGACGCACGAGCGCGTCGTCGACGGGATCGGGCTTCAGGCGCCGGATCGCCCGCTGCGTCGTCATCGCCTCCGCGAGAGGCATGTCGAAGCCGGGCGTCGTGCCCACGCTGATTTCTTTCAGGCCGTGATGCCCTTCACGCGCTCCTGGAGCGTCACCGCCTCGGCGGAGGGCGGGCCGGCCATCTGCATCTGCATCAGCACGCCCATGTCGCCTTCGACCTGGATCTGCCCGGTCATGAAGGCCTGCATCGAGGCCTGCTGGTCGCCGCTGATGAACATCGCCTTCGCGACGTCGTAGGGCACCGTGAGCTTCGTCGGCGCGCTCGCGGCGAGCCCCTTCTCGAACTTGCCGGCCTGGATGCGCGCCTCGACATCGCCGCTGGGTCCATTCTTCACGACGAGATTCACGACGATGTTCTTGATGGCGTCGGGCACGGGCGGGTTGATCTCGCCGTGGATGCGCTCGGCCTCCTGGAACCAGGCGTCGGAAAGGAACGTATGGGCCATCGGGGGTCCTCCTTGGGTGCGCCAGCGGCGCAGGAATGGCGTGAGCCCCGATTCTCGCCCGAATTTCGCGCCCGAGCAACCAGCCTAGGCCGGCGTCGGCAGCTCTCCCGCGCGCACGCGCCGCTCGACCTCGACGTCGTGATCGACGTCCGAGGTGGAGCCGTTCTCGTACTCCAGGATCCCGAGCTTCTCGAAGCGCTCGCGCTGGCGGGGCGAGAGCAGGCCCAGGCTCTTGACGTTGGGCACGATCTTCGAGAACAGGCGGTAGCGGAACTGCTGCGCCAGAGCGGACTTGTCCGAAGCTTCGATGCAGGCGTCGGCGTCCATGCCCATCCGCTCCCAGACCTCGCGATTCGAGATGCGGTCGCGCATCAGCACGCAGGCCTCGTAGACGAATTCCTCGCGCTCGTCGCGCTCCGCCTCGGTCAGGTTCTCGCAGAACTCGCGCAGCGAGAGCACGCCGAAGGCCACGTGGCGCGACTCGTCCTCCATCACGGCGGCCGTGAGATCGCGCAGCAGGGGATTCGACGTGGTGTCGCGGATCGTCCCGAAGGCGGCCAGCGCCAGGCCCTCGACGATGATCTGCATGCCGAGGAACTTCATGTCCCAACGCGAATCGACGAGAATCTGGTCGAGCAGCTTCTTCAGCTCCGGGTTCACCGGATACTCGTGGCCGAGCTTCTCCTGGATGAAGCGGCGGTAGACCTCGACGTGGCGCGCCTCGTCCATCACCTGCGTCGCCCCGTACTGCTTGCCTTCGTACCACGGCACGCTGTCGACGATCTGCGCCGTGGCGAGCAGGGCCCCCTGCTCGCCGTGCAGGAACTGGCAGAGCTGCCAGGTGACGGCCTCGTGGCGCAGCTGTTCGATCTCGCGCGTCGAGAGCTTCTCCCACATGGGCGTGCCGAAGATGCCGATGCCCGCGTCCGGGAGCAGGCCCTTGGCGGGATCGACGTCGATCGACCAATCGAGGCGGTCGCTCGCGTTCCACTGGTCGCGCTTCGCGTTCTCGTAGAGGCGCATCAGCCGCGTGCGCGTGGCGTCGTACTCCCAGTTGTAGTGAACGTCCTGGGCAACCGGGATGCGCTCGGTGCGCTGCTCGGGGTGGAAACGATCGAGGCGGGTCATGCGGGCTCCTCGAGCCTCAGGCCGCGGGTGCGGCCGGGCTCTGGAAAGTCGCGACGCCGAGATAGGCCAGCGTGGAGCGGGCCAGCTCGGTCGCGAGGTCGTCGTCGGAGAGCGAGAGCAGCGAAGAGCGCATCTCGCCGAACAGGATCAGGCTCTCGAGCGCGCTGAAGACCAGCATCAGCCCGAAGCGCGTCGCACGCTCGGGATCGGGGTGCGCGATCTCGCCGCGGCGCGCGATCACGAGCGTACACAGGCGCGCGATCACGTGGTGCGAGAGGCGCTGCTGGCGCGCCTGGAATTCCGGATGTGTGTGGTTGCGCACGACGAAGGCGCGCATCAGGCCGCGCCGCTCCCGGAAGATCGACACTAGAAATTGTATAACCGCCGGAATCAGCTCGGCAACTCGTGCCCCCTCCCAGCGCGCGGGAGCGAGCGCCGCGTCGGCCGTCGCGACGGCCTCTTCGTAGTAGCGCTCGTAGAGGGCGTGGAGCAGGCCGTCCTTGTCGTGGAAGCGCGCGTAGAAGGCCCCGACCGATGAGCCCGCACGCTGCACGATCTCGGAGACGGGGCAGTCTTCGAAGCCCTTCTCGGCGACGAGCGCTTCGGCCGCATCGAGGATCCGGTCGAGGGTCTCCTGGCTCCGCACCTGGCGGGGCGGCCGGACCCACTCGAGCTCGGGCTTGCCTGCGACCATCGGATCGAGGGCCTCACGAGAAAGAACAGAATCAATGTTCTTATTCTATTTTTAGACCAGGAGCCCTTTGCCGTCAATGGGTCGCTGGAAGAAGGGCCTAGAACGCCGGGGCCCTTGCCCCACGCTAGGGCTCGAAACGCAGCTCCACCTGCGAACTCTCGGGATCGATCCGCACGCGCGGCGCCGGCGCGAGCTGGAGCGGGCGGCCGTCGCGGCTGCGGCCGGTGCGCACGTCGAAGCGGTAGCCGTGCCACGGACAGCGCACGCAGCCATCTGCGATCGGCGCGTCTGCGAGGGGCCCCAGCCGGTGAGGGCACTGCGTCGCGTGCGCGAAGAGCTCCCCCTCGAGCTCGACCACCCGGAGCTCGCGGCCGCCGAATCGGATGATCAGGGGCAGGCGCGGACGCAGGGCGGCGAGCGGCCCGAGCACGAGCGAACCGGGTGCCGCCCGCTCCCTCCGAGCACGCGCGGCGAGCTCCGCCTCGCGGCGCGTCATCATCGCTTCGTCTTGATCCCACAGCAGCGTGTAGAGCCGGACGTAGGCGCGCCCGAGGGCCTCGCGGTGGGCCGGTGGAATTCCCGGCAGCAGGAACTCGACCTCGATGTGCGTGCGCTCGGGAGAAACCGGCGCGAGCCGCGTCCAGATCTCCGTACCGCTGCCCGGCCCCTCGAGCGTGCGCGCCACGTAGCGCAACTCCGGCCGCTCGAGCACGAGCTCGAGCAGGATCTCCTGATTTTCGCCGGCCGGCGCGAGGCCGACCCGCGCTCGCCAGCCCGAGGCTCCCGCGTGCAGGCACTCGATGCGGCTGAAGCTCTCGGCATGCAGCCACGGCAGGTGCTCCCAATCGAGCACGTTCTCCCAGATGCGCTCGACGGATGCGAGCACCGCGCGCCGGTAGACGGCGACGGACGCGAGCGCGCTCGAAGCGGGAAGCATCGCGTCAGACTGCGGCACGGCGGTGATAGGATACCCGCCGGAGATCGCCCCGCCGCATGGCCGACGCCCCCTCGCGACCGCAGCGCGCCGTCGTGGTGCTGCTCGACAGCCTCGGCGCCACCTGCTCGGCGCCTATGGCGGCTCGGAATTCGACACGCCGAACCTCGATCGCTTCGCGCGGCGCGCGCTGCGCTTCGAGCGGCATTTCGCGGGCTCGCTGCCGTGCATGCCCGCGCGGCACGATATTTTGTGCGGCGCGCTCGACTTCCTGTGGCGGCCCTGGGGCTCGATCGAGATCTGGGAGGAGCCGCTGACGGCGGCGCTGCGTCGCGAGGGCGTCACCACGCAGCTCGTCTCCGATCATCCTCATCTGTTCGAGACCGGCGGCGAGAACTATCACTGCGACTTCACGGCCTGGGATTATCAGCGCGGGCACGAGGGCGACGCGTGGAAGACGCGCCCGGATCCCTCGTGGCTCGGCGCGCCATCCTTCGGCCGCGGGCACACGCCGTACGACGATTCCCGCGGCTGGTTCCGCGGCGAGGAGGACTTCCCGGGGCCGCGCACGCTCGCGGCGGCCGCGCGCTGGCTGCGCGACGACGCGCCGCACCACGAGCGCTTCCTGCTCTTCGTCGACGAATTCGACCCGCATGAGCCCTTCGACACGCCGGAGCCCTGGGCCTCGCGCTACGACCCGGATTGGGAGGGCCCGCACCTGATCTGGCCGCCCTACACGCGCGCGGGTCTCGCGAGCGGCGCGCTGACGCCGCGCCAGGCCCGCCAGATCCGGGCTTGCTACGGCGCCAAGCTTTCGATGATCGACCACTGGCTGGGTCGGGTTCTCGACGCGCTCGATCAGGGAGGCCTGTGGAACGACACGGCCGTGATCGTGTGTACCGATCACGGACACTATCTCGGCGAGAAGGATGCCTGGGGGAAGCCCCCCGTTCCGCTGTGGGAGCCGATCGGCCACACGCCGCTCTTGATCGCGTGGCCGGGGCTGGAGCCGGGTGCTTGCGACGCGCTCACCACCAACGTCGACCTGCACGCGACGCTTCTCGATGTCTTCGGCGCGAGCGCGGCCCACCGCACGCACGGCCGTTCCCTGGTGCCGTTGATCGAGGGCACGGCGCACTGTGTTCGCGACCACGCGCCCGCCGGCTACTGGGGGCGCGAGGTGCACTGGATCGACGGGCAATTCAAATATGCGCGCGCGCCGGCGCAGGCGAACTTTCCGCTCTCGATCTGGTCGAACCGCTGGTCGACGATGCCGGTCCACCGCGCCCCGCAGCTCCGGCTCCCGGCTCCGGACGCGCGCGCGACGCTCGCTCGCATGCCCGGCTCCGCCATCCCCGTGCTGCGCCAGCCCTTTCGCGCCGGCGACGCCCTGCCTTTCTGGGCGCTGGGCCCCTTCTCGGGCAGCCACCTCTACGACCTCGCGAACGATCCCGCCGAGGAGCGCAATCTCGCCGGCCGCCCCGAGGAGCGCCGCGCCGAGGAGGCGCTGCGCGCGGCGCTCGTCGAGATCGAAGCGCCTGCGGATCAGCTCGAGCGGCTGGGGCTCGGCTAGGAGTCCGACTCCAGAGTCGGCTGACGCGCAGCGAGGCCGAGCCGAGCGGAGTCCACGAACTTGCCGCGCGGGACGGTCGAGTCCGGGCGGGCGTCTGCCGATGAGAGCCTGAACAGCGGGAGGTCGTCATGACGGTGCGTCAGACCCAGGGAGCGCTCGAGCTTCAGGCGAGCGAGGCGGTGATCGTGCATGCGGCGAGCCGGATCCTCGCCGCGTTGATCCGCAACGGACGCCTCACGGAGGGCAACCACACGGCGCTCCTCCGTTTCGCCGTGCGGATGGCGTGCGAGCTCGCGCATGAGGCGGATCGCAGCGTGCAGAGCGACGCCGAGCCGGCCGCCCGATCCGAAGCCGGAGCCGGAGCCGGAATCGGAGTCGGTGAGAACGACATCCTCGATCTGCTCGACTGACGGGCCGGGGCTAAGGCTAATACACGAACGGGAACATGCGGAAGCGCGTGTGCGCGCAGTAGGCGGACCACAGAGCGCCGTACTTCGCGCGGCAGCGGCGGTCGTCGCGGGCGGCGCGGTGGCCGAGCAGCACGAGCATCCAGAGCGGAAGCAGATAGGGCAAGAAGCTGTCGAAGCCCGTCGCGAGCGTGAGCGCCAGGTAGACGCCGATCTCGCCGGTGTAGTTCAGGTGCCGGCCGATCCCCCACCAGCCCGAGATGAGCAGACTCCCCCCGATCGCCTCGGCCTGCTCGCCCCAGATCACCGCGGTCGGGTCTCGCTTGAAGCGCCACTTCTGCGCGTTGGCCCCGCGGAACATCCAGAGGCTCACGGCGTAGAGCGCCCCGATCGCGAGCAGCGCCCGGGTCGACATCGGCTCGCGCTCGTCGAGCAGCCACCAGCCACCGATCGAATAGAAGAAGGGGACGAGCACGAGGTCGCCCCATACCAGCATCAGGCCGAACTTCTCCTCGATCACGTCGAAGATCGAGAGCAGGAACGCCTGCTGCGCGTAGTGGGTCGCGAGGTAGATCCACCAGCCGACGAGCCAGAGGCCCATCTGCGGCGTGATCTCGCCCTGGCGCTCGAACTGCGCGTAGCCGAATGCCGCCACGAGCAATCCGAAGCCGATCAACGACGGCTCGTAGGCCCACAGCTTGAGATCCACGCCGAAGATGCGCGGGTTGCGCTCGATGCCGAGCAATTTTTCGCCGAGCGTCGTCGGGCCCGGCCGTGCGGCTACCCCACGCAGATGGAGCCAGACGGCGAGCGCGAACGAGATCCCGTTCGCCGCGACGAACAGCGCCCAGAAATGCTCGATCAGCGGCGCGAGCGAGAAATCGAAGACCAGCGTGCCCGTCGCCACCACCAGGTTGGTCGCGACGAATAGGGTCATGCCGTTGATCCGGTAGCGGAAGCGCGTCCCGTCCGGCTCCTCGCGGCCTTCGACGTCGCGTCCAGGCACGAACTTCACGGCGGCGAAGAGCACAGCGAGGAAAACCACGAGGCCGAGTGCTGCTGCCATCGGCGCCGGATGATTCAGGAAGCCGGCGCGCTTGCCAAGCGCCCGTCGGCGGAAGCTTCCGCGCTATCCTCGCCGCCGTGCCGACGCCGTGCCGCCTCCCGATCCATCTGGCCCCGGCCCTCGATGAGCCGGGGCTCGTACGCGAGCTGCTCGAGCGCAGCGCGCCGCACTATCCGGTGCAGCGCTATTTCCGGAGCGGCGCCGAGATGCGCGCGCAGTCCGGCCCGGCGCAGATGATCATCGCGCCCAATTTTCGGGCGGACTGGGCCACCACAGAGAACCGGGTAGAGGGCAGCGAGCCCCTCCTCTCGAACACCCGCTTCGTCGCGGCTGCGGCGCGCCTCTTCGAGAGCCATCTCGTGTACCCCTGGGGCATGTACAGCAACATCACCTGGCAGCTTCCCTTCGACCAGGGCGGTGGGCACACCGACGTCCCGGCCTTCGTCGGCGTCGACCGCCGGCGCCATCCCACCTGGCTGCTGGCCGTGATGGGCCACTCGCGGCTCTTCGAGAACGAACGCATCGAGATCGCGACGGCGGTCGCCTGGTTCTATCGCGGGAAGGATGGCGGCTTCACGTACTGGCCGGATGGTCCCGACCGCCCGCCGCGCGTGCACGAGGGCGATGTCTTCAATACCGCGATCATGGGCGACAACGACCGCATGTATCACCGCGTGCGTCCCGTCGGCGCGCGGCGCGACGGCATGCTCGGGGACATGACGCTCGACTCGCGGCTCGAGCACGAGGGGGGCGACGCCTGGGCCATTCGCCAGGACGGCGTGACGCGCGCGAAAATGAACTTCGACGCGCTGCGCATCAGCGTCTCATGGAAGGCCTACGTCTACCGCGACTCCGATCAGCGTCGGCGGCACCTGGCCGAGGCCGGCGGCCTCGATCTCGATCAGGTGGTCGACCGCTTCGGCTCCGACCTGAGGGCGCGCGGCATCGCGTTCGAGCCGCCCGCCGACCCGCTCCACGACGAGGCCTTCGTCGAGCTCCTCACGCGCGCCTACGTGCACGAGCCGACGGTGTTCGACACCTGACGCGGGCCAGCTGACGAACCACAGGAGCAGAGAGCACATGAGTGAAGTGCTGTTCGAGAAGGAGGGCGCAATCGCCCTGCTCACGCTGAATCGACCGGAGCGACTCAACGCGATCTCGAGCGCGATGCTCTCGGAGCTCTCCGAGCGCCTGATCGAGTGCGATCGCGACCGCGAGGTGCGGGCGATCGTGCTGACCGGCGCCGGACGGGGCTTCTGCGCCGGGCTCGACCTGAAGGACGCCGCGTCGGGCTCGGGCATCGGCGGGGGCGCCGGTCTGCCGCCTTCGCTCGAGCTGCGCAGCGCGCCGCCGATCGTGCTGCACGAGATCGACAAGCCAACCATCTGCGCCCTCAACGGCGGCGCGGCCGGCTACGGCATGGACCTCGCGCTCGGCTGCGACGTGAGAATTGCCGGCGCGAGCGGCAAGCTGGCCGCGGGCTTCACGCGCCGCGGCGTGCTGCCCGAGAGCGGCGGCACCTGGCTGCTGCCCCGTCTGATCGGCTGGTCGAAGGCCGCGGAGCTGATCTTCACCGGCCGCACGCTCGATGCCGAGCAGTGCGCCGAGCTGGGCCTCGTCTCCCGCGTGGTGCCGGACGCCCTGCTCCTGAAGGAGGCCCGCGCGCTCGCCGAAGAAATCGCGGCCAATGCGCCGCTCGCCGTCCAGGCCGCGAAGCGCATGATGCGCATGGGCCTGTCCGAGTCCTTCGACGAGCACGTGCACCACGTTTTCTTGCAGCTGCTGCCGCTCTTCGGCACGCGCGACTTCCGCGAGGGCATGAAGTCCTTCCTCGAGAAGCGCGCGCCGCGCTTCGAAGGCCGCTGAGCGCGGCGCGATGACGCTTCGCGTGATCCAATGGGCGACCGGCGGCGTCGGTCGCGCCGCGATCGAGGGCATTCTCGACCACCCGGAGCTCGAGCTCGTCGGCTGCTGGGTGCATAGCGAGGACAAATCCGGGCGTGACGTCGGCGAGCTGATCGGCCGCGGGCCGATCGGTGTGCGGGCGACACGCGACAGCGACGCCTTGCTCGCCCTGCCGGCCGACTGCGTGCTCTACAGCCCGCGGGTCGGAAACCCGAGCGAGGTGGCGCGCATTCTCGCGTCGGGCAAGAACGTCGTGACGCCGCTCGGCTGGTTCTACCCGTTCGCCAGCAAGAACGTCGCCGAGATGGAGGCCGCGTGCCGCAAGGGCGGCGTCACACTGCACGGCACGGGGATCCATCCCGGCGGCATCACCGAGCGCTTCCCGCTCGTGATCTCCTCGCTCTCGCGCGCGATCACGCACGTGCGCGCCGAAGAGTGGTCCGACATCCGCAGCTACGGCGCCCCGGGCGTGATCAGCGACGTGATGGGGTTCGGCAAGACCCCCGAGCAGGCGAAGGCGAGCCCGATGCTCCACCTGCTCGGCGCCGGCTTCCTGCAATCGGTGGACATGCTCGCCGCAGGCCTGGGCTTCGCTCTGGATCCCGAACGGCGCGCAATCCACGAGCTTGCCGTCGCGACGCAGCCGATCCCCTCGCCGATCGGCGCGATCGCGCCGGGCTGCGTCGCCGCCCAGCGCTTCAGCTGGCAGGGCACGGTTCGCGGCGAGCCCGTCGTCACGGCGCGCGTGAACTGGCTGATGGGCGAGGATCACCTCGAGCCAGGTTGGGAGTTTGGGGAGGGCGGCGAGCGCTTCGAGATCGAGATCAGCGGCGACCCGTCGGTCCTGACCACGTTCCACGGCCTCCACCCGGAATCGGTCGCCGCGGGTCTGGCTCGCAATCCCGGCATCGTCGCGACGGCGCAGCACTGCGTCAGCGCGATCCCCGCGGTGTGCGCGGCCGAGCCCGGCATCCGGACCTATCTCGACCTGCCTGCCTATCATGGGCGCGCGGCGCGCCACCTGCGCGGAGCGCACGCGTGATCCTCGATCGCTTCAAGCTGACGGACCGGGTCGCGATCGTGACGGGCGCGGGCAAGGGGATCGGACGCGGCATCGCGCTCGCCTTCGCCGAGGCGGGAGCGCACGTGGTGTGCGCCGCGCGCACGCTCGCCGACATCGAGGCCACCGCCGAGGCCGTGCGCGCGCGCGGCCGGCGCGCCCTGGCGGTCGTGTGCGACGTGACGAAGAGCGAGCCGCTCGCCGCGCTCGTGACCGCGACGCTCGCCGAGTTCGCGCGCATCGATCTGCTCGTGAACAACGCCGGTGGCACCGGCCCGCGCCCCGCGCTCGACACCAGCGAGCGTTTTTTCGAGGCCGCGCTGCGCTTCAACGTGACGAGCGCCTTCCTGCTCACGCGCCTCGTCGTCCCCGAGATGCTGGAGACCGCGGGGGGCGGCGCCGTGGTGAACATCTCCTCGCGCGCGAGCGACATGGTGCAGACCGGCTTCGTCGCCTACGGCGCGGCCAAGGCGGCGCTCAACCAATTGACCCGCAACCTCGCCGCCGAGCTCGCCCCCAAGGTGAGGGTCAATGCCATCTCGGTGGGCGGCGTCGAGACCGCCTCGCTCGAGGTGGTGCTGACGAACGAGGCATTGCGCCGCGAGTTCGAGCGCAACACGCCGATGGGGCGGCCGGGGTCGCCCGAGGACATCGCCGCCTGCGCGCTCTATCTCGCCTCGCCCGCCGCAGGCTGGGTGACCGGCAAGGTCTTCCAGATCGACGGCGGCACCGAGTTCCCGGCGATCCGCGTCTCGACGCCACGTTTCTAGGCCTTCGCTCGGCTTCGCCTCGCTGCGCGCTTCGCTTGCGTTCTAGAAAAAACCAGGCACCAGCCCGCGGCCGAGAGTGATAGGATGGCTCGGCGGAACATGAGCCCGAGATCCGTTACGCCGAGCGCATGAGCGCGAGCGACGCGCTGATGTGGAACAACGAGCGCGACCCCATGCTGCGCTCGACGATCCTCTCCGTGATGCTGCTCGACGGCCCGCCCGATGAGCAGCGTTTCCGCCAGGCGATCGAGCGCGCGCTCGTCAAGGTGCCGCGCCTGCGGCAGCACGTGGTGCTCGACCCGCTCGGCGCGGCGCCTCCGCGCTGGCAGGTCGACCCGCTCTTCGACCTCGACTATCACGAGCGCCGGCTGCGCGCGCCCGGCGCCGGCAGCCTCCGCGATCTCCTCGACCTGGCCGCGCCGATCGCGATGCAAGCCTTCGACAAGGACCGGCCGCTGTGGGAGCTCTACCGCGTGGAGGGGCTCGAGAGTGGACGCAGCGCGCTCCTGCTGAAGCTCCATCATTCGGTGTCGGACGGCGTCGGCATGGTGCGCATGACCTCGAGCCTGGTCGAACGCACGCGCGAGGGCCGGCCGGGCCGCGCGGCGCCCGAGCCCTCCGTGCTGGAGGAGCATGGCGCGACATCGGCCTTCGGCGAGGCGCTGCGCGCGCTTCGCCATCGCGCGGGCGAGAACGCGGCGCTCGGGTCGCGGGCGCTCGGCGCGCTGCGGCGCGGCGCGGGCGAAGCGCTGCGGGATCCCCGCGGCGGGCTGCGCCGCATGAGCGAGTTTGCCGGCTCGCTCGGCCGCCTGCTGCGACCGGTGTCGGAGCCGCTGAGCCCGCTGCTGCGCGGACGCTCGCTCGGGGTCCATTTCGACGCACTCGAGGTCCCGCTCGATGCGCTCAAGCGCGCGGCCAAGGAGGTCGGCGGAACGCTGAACGACGCCTTCGTCGCCGCGGTGCTCGGAGGGCTGCGCCGATATCACGAGCACCACGGGATCGGCGTCGAAGAGCTCCGCATGACGATGCCGATCAACCTGCGCGAGGGGGAAGCGGGCGGGCGCGCGGGAAACCAGTTCGCCCCGGCACGCTTCGAGGTGCCGGTTGGGATTGCCGACGCGGGGAAGCGTATGCGCGTGATCCACGAGCGCGTGGCGGCGCAGCGCAAGGAGCCGGCGCTGGGGCTGACCGAGGATGTATCGGCAATTCTCTTGCGCCTGCCGCGCGCGCTCGCGGTCGACCTCTTCGGCTCGATGCTCAAGGCGATCGACGTGGTCACGAGCAACGTGCCGGGGCCCCCCTTCCCTGTCTTCGCGAGTGGCGCGCTGGTGGAGCGCATGATCGGCTTCGGGCCCTTGTCGGGCGCCGCTCTCAACGTGACGCTCTTCAGCTACGACGGAACCTGCCAGATCGGAATCGCCTCCGACCGGGCCGCCGTGCGAGATCCCGCGACGCTCGTCCGCTGCCTCGAAGAGGGGATTGGCGAGGTCGTGGCCGTCTGCTGACCGCGCCAGCGTGGATCGCGCAAGCCGGTGGAATCGCGCCCGGACTTCTCCGGGCGCGCTCAGCACTTGAGGCGGATTGCCCCAAAATCCGGGATTCGCGCGGTCTCCAGGTGCTCGCAAAGCTCATTCGGGCTCGGCGTCGCACACCCGGCTCCGCGGCGACCGGGCACGTGTGAAGCCTGCGTAATTTCTCGGCGACTTCCCTCCCGCCGGGTCGCGATCTCTGCCACGCTTCGCTCGATAATCGCCCGGGCATGGCGTTGACAGATAAATGACTGAAAGTCACCATTGGCTCGGTTCCAGGTCGGCTCGCAGCGCGCGGCCGGGCGCGTCGGGGGGCGCGGCCTAACTTCCCCAGACGAATGGCTTCGAAGCAGACGCCGGGTGCAGCCGGGCGGGTGGAGCCCAGCGCTGGAATGCGCCGGAATGGAGGGCCGATGAGCACGCGGTTCGGGAACGGGAGCTGGGCCGTGATCCTCGGCGGCTCGAGCGGCTTCGGCCTCGCCACGGCCCACAAGCTGGCCGAGCACGGCATGCACTTGTGCGTCGTGCACCGCGATCGCCGCGCGCAGCTCGCGCGCATCGAGCCCGAGTTCGAGAAGCTCCGCGGCCACGGCGTCCAGTTGCTGACGCTCAACGCCGACGCGCTCGACGCCGAAAAGCGCGCCGAGATCCTCGACCAGCTCGCCGCGGCGATGGGCGCCGAAGGCCGCGTGCGCGTGCTGCTGCACTCCGTCGCCTTCGGCAACCTGAAACTGCTCGTCGCCGAGAAGGAGCGCCCGCACCCCCGCGGCGATGCGCGCGGGGCGCTCGCGCGAGCTCTCGGCATTCCGCGCGAGAGACTGGTGGCGGCCGCCGACGAGCTCTTCGCGCAGGGGCTCGACGAGCTTCACGCGGTGGCCTCCCCGCCGCAGTACCCGGCGCGCGCCTTTCTCGACGCCGAGGACTTCGCGCGGACCATCCACAGCATGGGAACCAGCCTGCTCGACTGGACGCAGGATCTGCACGCCCGCGGTCTCTTCGCCGGCGACGCGCGCGTCTTCGGCCTCACCAGCGAGGGCAACAGCGTGGCGTGGAAGGGCTACGCGGCGGTCTCCGCCGCGAAGGTCGCGCTCGAGGCGGTGGCGCGCTCGATCGCGGTCGAGTTCGCGCCTCACGGCGTGCGCTGCAATGTGATCCAGGCGGGTGTCACCGAGACGCCCGCTCTCGCCGCGATCCCCGGCAGCGCCGTGCTCAAGGCCCAGGCGCGGCTGCGCAATCCGTTTGGCCGCCTCACGCAGCCCCGCGACGTCGCGAACGCCATCTACCTGCTCGCGCTCGACGACGCCGCCTGGATCAACGGCGAGGTGATCCGCGTGGACGGCGGAGAGCACATCTCGGGGGCGACCTCGTGACGCTCTTCCTGCACGGTCTCGGACACTTCCATCCCGAGAACGAGATCACGAACCGCTTCCTCGAGGAGCTCGACATCGGGACCAACGACGAGTGGATCCTCGAGCGTGTGGGCATCCGCTCGCGGCGCACGGCGCTGCCGCTCGACTACATCCGCACCACGCGCAACCAGGATCTGCGCGCCGCCGCCGAGGCGACGTTCTACACTACCGCCGAGCTGGGCCGCCGGGCGGCGGAGCTCGCGATCGAGCGCGCCGGCATCGATCGGGCGGAGATCGGAATGGTGATCGCCGGCAGCTCGGCGCCGGATTTCCTGTCGCCGGCCGACGCCTGCAACGTCGCGGCCGGCCTCGGGCTCGAGGTGCCGGCCTTCGACGTGAACTCCGCCTGTACGAGCCTGCTCGTGCAGATCCACCTGCTGTCGCTGATGGATCCGGAGAAGCTCCCGGTCTTCGTCCTGCTCGTCGCCCCCGACAGCCTGACCAAAACGGTCGACTACGCGGACCGCAGCGCCGCGGTGCTGTGGGGCGACGCCGCCGCGGCCGCGGTGGTTTCGACGCGCATCCCGGGTCGCGCGCGCTTGCTCGGCAGCACGCTGGCTTCGCGTCCCTCCGCCGGCGACAAGGTCGTCGTGGCGCGCACGCGCCACTTTGCGCAGCAGGGGCGCACGGTGCAGGCCTTCGCCATCAAAGAAAGTGCGCGCTGCTACGAACGTCTGCGCGAGAGCTTCGAGAGCGACGAGCGCGCGCTCCACTTCATCGGCCACCAGGCGAATCTGCGCATGCTCGAGGCGGTGTGCGAGCGCTGCGGCATCGACCGCGACCGGCACCACGCCAACGTCGAGTGGTTCGGCAACACGGGCGCAGCGAGCTCGGCATCGGTGCTCTCGATGCACTGGGAGAAGTGGGGGCCGCGCGACGACGTGGCGGTCGTGGGCGTGGGCGCGGGGCTCACCTGGTCGAGCTATCTCGTGCGCTTCGGAGATGCCGCGTGAAGTACCGCGATTTTCTCGCCCGCTGCCAGTTCGAGAAGCAGGAGCTGCTCGCCTTCGCGCACGGCAACCTCGTCGAGGATCCGCCCGAGGGCTTCGCGACGCGCCTGCCGCTGCCGCCGATGCTGATGATCGACCGCGTGCTCGAGATCTCGCGCGCGGGGAGCCGCGGGCGCATCGTCGCCGAGCGCGACGTCAAGCTCGACGATTGGTTCTTCCAGTCCCACTTCCTGGGAGATCCGGTGCAGCCCGGCTGCCTCGGCCTCGACGCCATCTGGCAGCTGCTCGGCTTCTTCTGCTGCTGGGCGGGGGGCCTCGGCTCCGGACGCGCGCTCGGCGTGGGAGAGGTCGAGTTCTTCGGCCAGATCCGCCCGCACGACCACGTGGTGCGCACGGAGGTCGAAGTAAGACGTTACGCCGAGCTGCGCGAGAGCGGCTCGACGATCGCGATCGGCGACGCGCGGCTGCTCGTCGACGGCGAGGAGATCTACACGTTCAAGCGCGCGAAGACCGGCTTGTTCCGTGACATCGACTATCGCGGGTATCCGAACCAGAGCAGCCGCGGCCGCGGCGGGAAGCTGGAGCGATGAGCGCCGTCGGAACGCTGCTCACACCCGCGCAGCTGCTCGCCCGCATCCCGCAGCAGCCTCCGTTTCGATTCATCGACGAGATCGTCTCGGTCGATGCCGAGCGGATCGAGGCGCGCTACCGCTGGCGACCCGAGGCCGAGTTCTATCGCGGGCACTTCCCGGGCAATCCGGTGACCCCCGGCGTGCTGCTGATCGAGTCGATGGCCCAGGCCGGCCTCGTAGCGCTCGGAATCTACCTGCTGTGGAAAGAGCTGCGGCCCGAGCAGGCCGAGAAGCTGGTGACGGTCTTCGTCGATGCGAACGTCGAGTTCACGGGGCGGGTGCTGCCCGGCGATCTCGTGCAGACCACCGGCACCAAGATCTACTTCCGCCGCAACAAGCTGCGCAGCCGGGTCGAGATGCGCCTCGAAGACGGGACCGTCGTGTGCGCGGGCACGATCTCCGGCATGGGAGTGCCGCGATGACCTCTCGCGTCGTCGTCACGGGGCTCGGCGTGATCGCACCCAATGCAAACGGGCAGCGGGATTTCGAGCTCGCCCTTCGCAAGGGCAGCTCCGGGCTGCGCGCGAACGCCGACATGCGCGAGGCCGGCTTCAGCTGCCAGGTCGCGGGCGTGCCGCAGGGCGTCGACGCGCTGGCAACTTCGTGTTTCGCCGAGGACGAGCTGCTCGCGATGAATTCGAGCCACCGCTACATCGCCCTCGCCGCGCTCGAGGCCTGGCTCGACGCGGGGCTCGCGCGCCCCGCGCGCGACGACGACCGCGTCGATTGGGACACCGGCGCCGTGCTCGGCACCGGCGTCGGCGGCATGGACACGATCGGCACGCGCGTCGTGCCGTTCGTAGACCAGAAAAAGGTCCGCCGACTCGGCAGCACCGCCGTCGAGCAGGTGATGGCGAGCGGCGTCTCGGCGCGCGTCTCGGGCCTGCTGGCGCTCGGCAATCAGGTGACGACCAACTCGAGCGCTTGCAGCACGGGCACCGAGGCGCTCGCGCTCGGAGCGGCGCGCATCCGCAGCGGGCAGGCGCTGCGCATGCTGTGCGGCGGCGCCGAGGGCGCGAGCCATTACATCTGGGCCGGCTTCGACGCCATGCGCGTGCTCGCGCGCGGCTCGAACGACGCGCCCGAAAAGGCCTCGCGGCCGCTCTCGGCGAGCGCGACCGGCTTCATCCCCGGCGCGGGCGCGGGCGTGCTGATGCTCGAGAGCCTCGCGAGCGCGCGAGCGCGCGGCGCGCGCATCTACGCCGAGCTGCTCGGCTCGGCCCTGAATTGTGGCGGCCATCGCGGCGGCGGCAGCATGACGGCGCCGAACCCGGAGAGCGTGCGCCGTTGCATCCGCGCCGCGCTCGCGGATGCGTCGACGCCGAGCTCGGCGGTCGACGTGATCAACGGGCATCTGACGGCGACCTCGGCCGATCCGCTCGAGGTGGCGTCGTGGGCCGCGGCCCTCGAGCGCACGCCCTCGGCGTTTCCGCTGATCACGTCGACCAAGTCGATGATCGGCCACGCGCTGGGCGCCGCCGGAGCGATCGAGTCGGTGGCGACGGTCCTGATGCTGCACCGCGGCTTCGTGCACGCCTCGATCAACTGTGAGGACGTGCATCCGGGGATCGCCGCCTACGCGGCCTCGATCCCGCACACGACGCTCGAGAGGCCCGATCTGCGCGTGGCGATCAAGGCCGGCTTCGGGTTCGGAGACGTGAATGCATGCGTGGTCTTCCGGAAATGGGACGCTTAGAAGTTCATGAATGTGCAAGCGAAGCGCGCAGCGAGCCACAGGCGAGCGGAGTTTCATGACTCGCAAGCGAAGCGCGCAGCGAGCCACAGGCGAGCGGAGTCAAATACTTGCGGCAGCGCCGCGAAAGGAGCAGGAGCATGACGGAGAAGGAAGCGTTCGAGACGGTCGTGAAGATCCTGACACCCCACGCGAAGAATCCAGCGGCGCTCGCGAGCGCGAAGATGGACACGAATATCCTCGACGACCTGAAGGTGAACTCCGCGCGGCTCGTCGACGTCGTACTGGCGTTCGAGGACGCCTTCGACATCGAGATCGCGGACGAGGAGGTGGACAGCGTGAACACGGTGGGCGACTGCGTGCGGTTGATCCTCGCCAAGGCGAGCTAGCGGCGCGCCGCTCGCGTGCAGCTCGCACTCCGCGATCGTTTCTCGCTGCTCGTGCAGCGCGAAGTGGGACGTCTGCTCGGCCCGGTCTGGATCCCGGCCGCGGCGGCCTTCATGCGCTGGCGGCATGGCTGGCGAATCGTGGACGCGGGCGCCGCGCGCCGGGAGTTCGCCCGGCTGCGCCGCGAGCCGCAGGCGCCGCTGCTCGTGTGCGCGAATCACCTGACGATGGTCGATTCCTTCCTGATCGCGATCGCGCTGGGATCTCCGTGGTGGTACGTCTCGCACTTCTCGGCGCTGCCGTGGAACACGCCGGAGCGCGACAACTTCTCGCGCACCTGGTGGCTCCGGGTCGCCACCTACGTGATGAAGTGCATCCCCGTCGAGCGCGGCGGGGACCGCCGCGAGGTGGGACGCACGCTCGAGCGCTTCATCTACATGCTCGGGCGCGGCGACGTGGGGCTGATCTTCCCGGAGGGGGGACGCAGCCGCAGCGGGCGCATCGACCCCGAAGCCGCGACCTACGGGGTCGGTCGCGTGGTGAAATCGCTGCCGGGCTGCCGGGTGCTGTGCGTCTACCTGCGCGGGGAAGGGCAGGCGGCCTACAGCGATGCACCGGCGCGGGGCGAGCGCTTTCACGTGCTCTTCGCATCGCTCGAACCCAAGACCGAGCACGCGGGCATGCGCGGCTCGCTCGCGATCACGCGACAGATCTTGGCGCGCCTCGCGGCGCTCGAAACGAGATGGTTCGATGCTCGGCAATGACATCATCGATCTCGGCGATCCGGAGACCCGGCCGGGCGCGCTCCACCCGCGCTTCGACGCGCGCGTGTTCACACCCGGCGAACGCGCGGCGCTCGCCTGCGCTGCGCATCCGGAGCGCCTGCGCTGGAAGCTGTGGGCGATGAAGGAAGCCGCCTACAAGTGCCTCAAGAAGCTCGAGCCGGCGACGTGCTTCTCGCCAAACCGCTTCGCGGTGCACTTCGAGGGCGAGCGAGCCCTGCGTGTGCACTGCGCGGGGCGGCGTTTGCGCGTGGCGCTCTGGGAGGAGGGCGACGCCCTCCACGCCATCGCTACGGATGGCAGCGACCCCGAGCAGGGCGTGCTGCGCGCCCTGACGGCGCTGCCGGCCGCAGCCGAGCCCGCACGCGCCTCCGCGGCCGTGCGCACGCTCGCGCGTGACGCCGCCGCAGCCCACCTGCGCTGCGCGCCCGGCGAGCTCGCGTTCGTCAGCGAGGGCCGTGCGCCGCGCCTGCACCGGCGCGGCTTGCCGGTCGACCTCGACCTCTCGCTCGCCCATCACGGGCGTTTCCTCGCTGCGGCCCTCGAGACGGGAGCCTGGAGGCAGGCGCCATGAACGTCTTCCGGCCGATCCACCGGCTTGCCATTGCGAATCGCGGCGAGGCCGCGATGCGCTGCATCCGCGCGGTGAAGGCGCTGCGCACGCACGAGCGCTCCGAGCTGCGCGTGATCGCGCTCTACACCGACGTGGATCGAGACACGCCCTTCGTGCGCCACGCCGACGCCGTCGAGCGCCTGGATGCCCCGCGCGGAGAGGTCGCGGCCTACCTCGACCACGACGGGCTCCTCGATGCGCTGCGACGCGCCGGCGCGGACGCCGTGTGGCCCGGCTGGGGCTTCGTCGCCGAGGATCCGCGCTTCGTCGAGCGCGTCACGGAGGCCGGAATCCGCTTCCTGGGCCCCTCGGCCGAGGCGATGCGCCGGCTCGGCGACAAGATCTCCGCCAAGGAGATCGCGGCCGCGTCCGGGGTGCCCGTCTCGCCGTGGAGCGAAGGCGTGGTGGAGAACGTGACGCAAGCGGCCGAGCACGCGGCGCGCATCGGCTACCCGGTGGTCGTGAAGGCCACGGCCGGCGGCGGCGGGCGCGGCATCCGCGTCGTCACGCGCCCGGAGGATCTCGCCGCCAGTTTCGTCTCCGCCGGCTCCGAGGCACGCGCGGCGTTCGGAGATGGGCGGCTGTTCATCGAGCGCAAGGTCACGGGCGGGCGTCACATCGAGGTGCAGATCGCCGCCGATGAGGACGGCGTGGTGCTGGCGCTCGGCTGCCGCGATTGCTCCGTGCAGCGCCGACACCAGAAGGTGCTGGAAGAGGCGCCGCCGCCGGGTCTCCCCGCGCGCTTGCTCGCCGAGCTCTCGGACGCCGCGGTGCGCATCGCCCAGAAGGTCGGCTACTCGGGCGTCGGCACCGTCGAGTTTCTGGTCTCGGACGAGGGCCACTTCTTCCTCGAGATGAACCCGAGGCTCCAGGTCGAGCACGGAGTCACCGAGTCCTTGACGGGCATCGACCTCGTCCAGCTCCAGATCCGGATCGCGCGCGGTGAGACGCTCGCGCTGCTCGCGCTGCGCGAGGAGGGCTTTGCGATCGAAGCCCGAGTGTGTGCGGAGGACCCGGACGCGGGCTTCCTGCCGGCTCCCGGCCGGATCGCGCGCTTCGATCCTGCGCTGGGCCCGCGCGTGCGCATCGACACGGGCGTCACCGCGGGCAGCGCCGTGCCGGCGGCCTTCGATTCGTTGATCGCAAAGGTGATCGCGACCGGCGACACGCGCGAGGAAGCGCGCTCGCGGCTGTTCTGTGCGCTCACGGACTTCGATCTCGTGATCGCGGGCGGCGCGACGAACAAGGGCTTCCTGCTCGACGTGCTGACCTCGGACGACTACCGCCGCGGGGGCGTCGATACGGAGTGGCTCGACCGCTTCGTCGCCACCGGGCGCGCAGAGCCCGGCTTCGCGGTCGAGGCGCTGATCGCCGCCGGCATCCTCTCCTATCAGGCCGCGCGCCAGACGGCGCGGCTGAATTTTTTTGCCGACCCCACCAACATCTCGCCGTCGCGCGTGCCGCCGTCGATGGGCCAGCAGATCGATCTCAGCTACGGCGGCGAGCACTACCGGCTGATGGTCTACACGGTGGGGTCCTGGCGCTATCGCGTCCACCTCGACGGCCGCGTGGTGACGGCCCGCTTGCGCGAGGAGGGCCGGCACACGGCGCGGCTGCGCGTGGGCGAGCGCACGCTGCGCCTGCTCTACGACAGCACCGAGGCGGGGCTTCGCCTCGAGGTCGAGGGCCACACGCACTTCTTCGCGGGACAAACCGCCGGCCGCGTGCGTGCCGGAACGCCGGCGATGGTGGTGGCGATCCACGTGCGACCGGGCGAGCGCGTCGAGGTCGGCCAGGCGCTCGGCGTGCTCGAAGCCATGAAGATGGAGATCAGCTTCGCGGCCCCCGTCGCGGGCGTAGTCCAGGAGGTTCTCGCACAGCGCGGGCAGCAGGTAGCCGCCGGCGAGGTGCTGCTCGTGATCGATCCGGGCTCCGACGGCCCTGCGCGAGCGGTCGCCTCGAGCCGGCTGTGCTTGTCCGAAGTGTCGGACCCGCTCGAGCCACTGTTCGTGCCCGGCACGGACGGCGAGCTCGGCGCGCCCGATCTGGCGCGAGCCGATGCCGCCTCGCCCGACGTTCGCGGCGACGCGCTCGAGGCCGTGCGCGACGAGGTCCTGCACGTATTTCTCGGTTACGACGTGAACGCCGAGCGCGTCGAGCGCCTCGTCTCGTTGTTTCACGCGCCGCTGCCGCCCGATCTTTCCGAGGAGCTGCGCGCCGAGCTGGCCGGGATCCGCCGGGAGCTGTGCGCCTTCGCAGACGTCGAGCAGCTGCTGATCCGCTCGCCGCGCGCGTCGGTCTCGGGCGACCTCGGGCCCTCGAACAACGCGCGCCTGCGCATGTACGTGCGGCGCCTGCGCGCCGGGGGCACCGGCATCGGCGAGGAGTTCCTCGTGTTGGTGCGCGCCTCCCTCGCGCACTACGGCATCACGAGCCTCGAGCACAGCGACGCGCTCGAGCGGGCGGTGCTGCGCCTGCTCGCCTCCCAACACTCGTCGGCGGTACGACACCAGCTCGCGATCGGCGTGATCCGCTGCGTGACGGCGCTCGCGCAGGCCGGCGTCGAGCTCGCGAGAGACGCGACGCTCGAGGACGCGCTCTCGCGCATCGCCGGCATGCGGGGTCTGGTGCCGGATGCGGTCGCCGACGCCGCGGTCGACTGCACCTACGAGATCTTCGAGCGGCCGGGAATCGAGCGCCTCGCCGAGCGCACCAGCGAGCGGCTCGAGGCCTGGCTCGTGGCCGCGGAGTCCGAGCCCACCGAGCCGCCGGAGGACGTGCTGCTGCACCTGGCCGACGCGCCGCGCGGCGTCTTCGACCGGGTCGGGCGCTGGCTCGGCCACGGCGATCCGCGCCGCCGCGCCATCGCGGTGGCCGCCTACCTGCGCCGCCTGTACTCGCCCGAGGCGCCGCTGCGCCACGTCTCCTCGCTGCGCGGCGACGGCTGGTACGACCGCTTCGAGTTCGCGGGCGAGCGCAGCGTGCTCGCCGCGACCTGCGCGCCCGAAGCGCTGGTCGAGCGCGCCGTTCGACTTGCCCGCATCGGCGTCGAGGGCGGTCACGGGACGGGCTGGCCGCCGGTGCGCGCGATCGAGCTGTTCGTGCCGGTGAACGACCCGGGCGAACTCGACGCGCTGCTCAAGCCACTCGAGTCGGCGATCGGCGCACAGGGCGCGCCCCTGCGCCTCACGCTGAACGTCGTGGCGCCCGACGGGGCGCTCGCGCATCGCACCTTCGTGTACTCGGCCCAGGGTCTGCGCGCCGAGCCCGACGATCTCGGCATCCATCCCGAGACGGCGCGCCGCATCGACCTCGACCGCCTCGACCATTTCGAGCTCGAGCGCATCCCGGCGAGCGACGGCATCTACTGCTTCTACGGTCGCAGCCGCGCGGTGCCCGCCGACGAGCGCATATTCGTACTTGCCGACGCCCGCAGCCGCTCGCCCGAGGACGGGCGCGACGCCGCTCTGCACCTGCCCGCCTTCGAGCACGCCTTCTACGAGGCCACCCGAGCGCTGCGCACGATTCTCGGCGAGCGCGACCCCGAGCGCAGGCTGCAATGGAACCGTGTCGCGCTGTTCGTGGCGCCCGCCATCTACCTGGATCCCGACGTGGCGCAGCGGCTCGCGCGGCGCCTCGCCCCCGCGACCCGGCATCTCGGCATCGAGAAGGTCGTCGTGCGCCTCTCGCTGCTCGAGCGCGGCGCGCCCGAGCGGACGCCCCGCAGCGTCGAGTTCGTGATCTCCGATCTCACCGGCAGCAACATGGAGATCCGGCAGCGCGAGCCGCGCACGGAGCGGCTCGAGCCGAGTAGCGCCTACGAGCGCAAGGTCGTCGAGGCCCGCCGGCGCAGGCTCGTGTATCCGTACGAGATCATCCGCATGCTCACCGGCAACCCCGATGGGCCCGGCTCCGGCCCGAGCGGCGCGCTTCCCGCCGGCGTCTTCGAGGAGTACGACCTCGAGCCCGGCGCGGCGCGGCCGATCG
>Ga0210377_10001210_pt1 | contig 23695 bp, 29 predicted proteins | sample PLM4_65_b1redo_FD_155480 | JGI IMG/M metagenome (GOLD analysis project Ga0210377, IMG submission 155480) | Groundwater sediment microbial communities from an aquifer in East River, Colorado, USA - PLM4_65_b1 redo | ecosystem: Environmental > Terrestrial > Soil > Riparian zone | place: USA: East...
TTCCGCCTCGGCCATGCTCATGCCGATTCCGTTGTCGGAGATGGTGAGGGTGCCGGCAGTCTTGTCCGGAACCAGCTTGATTTTCCAGTCGGTATTTCCCTCAAGGAGCTCCATGTTGGAATGGGATTCGAATCTGACCTTATCGATGGCGTCGGATGCGTTGGAAATGAGCTCCCGGAGGAAGATGTCCTTGTTCGAGTAGAGGGAGTGGATTACCAGGTCGAGGAGTTGCTGGACTTCGGTTTCGAATTTTTTGGTGCTCTTGGTCATGAACTGTTTATCTCCTTTTTGCTTGGTTGTAGGCTGAACTTCAACAACCTAATCATTGTCGAGTGGTTTTGCAAGGTGCAATTAACATTTTGCCGGTAATAGTCTGATTTTAAAGAGTTGCCGGGAAACGAGGGGGTCGGATAAGTGTGACACGGTTGAAAAGCCTTGACGTAATTGCGTATGCTGTTCCCGGAATTCAGCTGTCGATATTGTCCTGATACCAGACACTCATGCTGTTCAATTCCAGGGCCGTCAGGCTCCCCAGACCCGGCCTGCCGGTGAAGACGCAGCCGTTGTCCAACAGGATGCGGTCCGTGGCCAGCGAGGTCGCCAGCTGTTCGCGCGTGACCGGTGTATGACCGCTGACCAGCCGCCTGCCGCCGATTCGCGAGGGATCCACGCTGCATTCCCGCATCCAGAGCATGGCCTCGATATCGGCGAAGGGATCGCTGCTGTCGAAGTTGAGCGCGGCGTGGACGATGACGAAATCGTCGAGCTGGATATAATTAGGGAGTGAGCGCAGCAAATTGCGGTAACGCCGGGGGATTTCGCCGGCATTCTCCGCCGCGAAACTGCGCAGGGTGGCCAGGCCGCCATTGGCGATCCACAGCTCCATGAACTCCAGGCCTTCTCCGGCCCGCAGGCACATCTCCTCGTGATTCCCCTTTACTCCCTTGATGCTGAAACCCTGATCGCGCAACTCCAGGATGAAATCCAACACCCCCTTGCTGTCCGGCCCGCGGTCGATCATATCCCCCAGCAGGTAGAGTTCGTCTGCGCGCTCGAGCCGGATTACCTCCGAAACCAGGCTCCTGAAGGTACGGCAGCAGCCGTGGATGTCGGGTATTACGAAGCGGCGGGGTTTCATCGGCATTCTCCCCTGAAGGGACGGTGGTCAGGTTCTGCTGCTCCTTCGGCTAGACGGCAATCTCCCTTCCTTTGACGTTTATGGTCCTTTTCATCTCTCTCCATCAGTTCTTTGTCAAGCACAGTGTTTATCAATAAAGTCGGTCTGAAACTCTGTCTCTCTAATAGTCCCTGGGTGGGTCAGTAAATTGGCATTGAGGATTGCGACTCAGATGCACGAAATGCGCTGCGCATCTGTCTCCGGCAATGTGCGGTCGAACGGCTTTTCCGCATTTTACGCACTCAAAGCCAAGTGAGTTTCTTTGTCCAGTCGGGGTGGCGTCTCTGATAGCCAGCGCCTTTTCAACTGTTATGAAATGCCCAAAAAATTTACACTGGTTTGTTATAGCCATTATCCATCCCTCCACTTGCTAACGATTTGACCTATAAGGTTTGCTCCCGCGGGTCCGGGGCCGATGTAATCTGTAAACTGGCACCAATTAAGGCGCAATATTAATCCGGCATTTAATTAATGTCAAAGGAGAATGTATGCTGCTTATTCCCGGGAATTATCCATTGTTGGAAATTCGATTCTCGCCTTGTTTGTCTTTTCTTCGTAGAAATGAGGGCGACGGCTAGAAGGTCATTTTCTAAACAGCAGTAACAGTAGTATCTATCCTGACGTGCAGTATTTTTTTTATGGTTACAAAGATAGCCGATAAATTCTCCATTGTTGGATTGCCGGAAGTAGAAAGCATGCGGTGAAGACTTTTACTCGGTTTATGAATTTCTTCAGCCAGTCGCTCGAATCCTACTGTTGCGTTTATCAGGTCTCGTAAAATTAGTTTGGCGGTTGCTGAATCGCCATCCAGTAATAAATCGACCGCTTCATGAAGCAGTGATTTAGCAAAATCAGGGTCACATTCTACCCGTTTTTTTACTGTTTCCTTGAAGTCTCTTGTAAGCGCCATATTGTGCCCCCTCTGTCTTTTAAATCTATTTCTTTTTCTGGTTGGCTTTTCGTTCTTTGTATTCTTTCCAAATGGATTCTGCCTTGGCGATATCCTTTTGCTGCCCCTTTTTAGTGCCACCACCGAGAAGAATGATCAGTTTTTCACCGTCCTTACCAATGTAGACCCGATAGCTTCCGGCAGCTCCACTAACTCAAGCTTAAGGCGGCTGATCCCGCTTTCACCATCTTCACCAACTTCTGATTGCTGAGTCAGTTCCATCCAGCCTTCACCTTTGGATATCCAGGAAATGTCAGTTCAGCGGTAAACAGATTCGGAGCCGGGTTATCAAGATATCAATGCCTGGCCCCATTCCCCCTGGCCCCATTCCCCTCCAAGGAGTTAGGAATAATTTCAGGGGCGTCCCCGTGTATCCTCGTAATCTGATCGATCTGACTCGCACGCTTTTGATCGGACGAAGAACTTCGGAATAGTCAGGAAGTTAGTATAGCTTTTCCGGGCCTGCCCTCTCCGTTTCGACCGATTGACAACCCATTTCAGCGTGATACTATATAAAGCTTAAATTTAATTTTTGCAATATCAACCCTGTACCTTCCCTGCCAGGGCACACGGCATGCCCACGACTGAGGCCGACACCAAAAGCTGACTGCTCGCGTTCATCAAGGGGGAGGCGATTCGATGACCAGCGCCGCCGTTTGGAAAAGAAGGAACGACCCCGCAGCCCGACCCGGGTTTCGTCACGAGCATCCGGGAACCAGAAAGGAAAACCCAGCCATGATTACCACCCACCAAGCCCGAGCCATGATCTCAGCGGCAGAAACCCAAGCCGCAGCGATTGGAGTACCTGTCAACATAGCTATCCTCGATAGCGGAGCGCACCTCAAGGCTTTCAGCCGCATGGACGGCGCACCGCTGGGCTCGATCGACGTCGCAACGAGGAAGGCCCGGACGGCAGTCCTTTTCGAGACCAACAGCGAGGCCGTTTGGGAATACTGCAAGCCCGGTGCCCCTGCACCCGGCCTTGAGTTGAGCAATGGCGGCCTCGCGCCCTTCGCGGGCGGCATTCCCCTGAGAGGTCCTGATGGTTCGATGCAAGGCGGGATTGGAGTCTCCGGCGGCAGTGTCGTGCAGGACTTCGAGATTGCCCGGGCGGCTCTCGCCGCCTTCACCAGCTGAGTCCACCATCATCAACCATGTTTCAAAAAAAGGAGCGACCATGTCAAAAACCATCCTCATCACCGGCGCAGGTTCCGGTTTCGGCGAAGCTGCCGCCATCGGAATGGCAAAAAACGGCTACAACATCATCGCGACGGCGCAGATATCTCCCCAAGTCGCGGCATTACGCCGCAAGGCCACGGAGCTTGGCCTGGGGAACCTCCGTGTCGAGAAACTCGACCTCTTCGATGCCTATGACGTCGCCTACGCCCAGACCTTGGATATCGACGTACTCTGGAACAATGCCGGTTACGGCGAGAGCGGGCCGGTGTCGGAAATCCCGCTTGATCTTGTGCGCCACAATTACGAGGTCAACGTCTTCAGGCCCCTCGAACTGACCCAGGGCTTCATCAAGAAATGGGTCGCTGCCAAGAAAAAAGCAAAGATCGTCTTCACGTCGTCGATGGGCGGTCTGTTTACCCCGGCCGGGTGGGGCACCTATGTTTCGACCAAGCACGCGTTGGAATCGATAGCAGAGGCGTTGCAGCAGGAACTGGCGCCCTACGGAATCAAGGTTCAGACGATCAATCCGGGCCCCTATCTCACCGGCTACAATGAAACGATGGCGGACACGGCCTTCCGGTGGCTCGACGATTCCAACAACTTCACCAAGCGCGGCGTGCTGCGCAAGACCTTCGACGATCTACTGGGGACTCCTGAAGGGCATCTCGATCCGAAGGAAATGATCGACCGCATGGTTGAGATTGTCCCCGCCGAGAGCGGCAAGTTCCGAAACGTCGTGCCAAAGTCCATCGAGGACATGCTGAAGCAATCGCAGGCCAAGGCTTGGGAGAACAAGATTTAACAAGGGGGTGTTAGCGTGGCCAGGCGTTGCCCGCTAACACCGCCGAGGAGGCTAGAAATGTCGCTCCCTTCTTGGTTCCTGCTACGTAATGTCAAGACTGCGCTGACCGGCCGGCGGATAGGGATCATGGATTCGTAAAAATGTTTATTCCCGGTTTTGTCACCGCCACACAACATCACGGCCTGGCGGAGAGGATCAAAGGTGAAAACTACCTGGTATGGTTTGCCTTTATGTTGAGCCCTCAGCCTTTCTTCGAATGTTTTTTCTCTGGCCCCTAGCGTCGTCAGGCATGCCACGCATGACGCTCTTCCAGCCAGTGAATCTTACGATCCAAGCCGACTCGTTCGAGCACCGCAAGATAGGGCTTGTAAAAAGGCTTGGGTAGCAGGTTCTGCACGAACGACTCCTTTGTCTCATTCCACCTCTCGTAGACGACGATCAGATCAGGTTCCTCCTCTGTGGTGCAAAGCCACGCGTCGAGGAAGGTTGGCTGTTTTGCTAGTTCTTCAAAGAGCACGCGCCCGGCCTCCAGCAATTCCTCACGACCCTCGGGCTTTACTTTGACGAAGACGTTTAATGTGATCATGGGTTTCTCTCCTTGAGGAATAAGCACAACGGGGTGCCGCTGAGCCGTGAGCGTCAGCTAAACGGCTCTAGTGGCGTGTTAGAGCCATTTTCTTCTACTCTTTCCAATGGAGTAGATACCCAGCGCCACTTTACTACTTCTGGCTTAAACCCTTCTATGTCACTTTTTACTATGTTAGTGGCCTCGATCTTGATTATTGGCAGGTTCTTCTTAAGGTCATCGACCTCATAAGCCTTTAGTTCAAAAACATACTTCGACTCAGACAGAATAACCTTGCTTGGAGACTTCACTGAGAATTTGACAGTATACCGGCCGGATTTCCAGAAGAAGTATTGGTCATAGAACTCAAATACCTCATGGACTTGCTTTGATTTCAACAATTCCTCGTGGTAATCGGGTTTTGTCGTCCGCAGATAGGCTTGGTGGTCCGTGGCCACGCGTAAAAGGGTCTTGTGTTTAGAGTGGAATGTAGGCGCTTGAAACCTGAAAAACCTTTCTATCACTCCGAATCTGCTAAGTACCAAAGCTATGGGACTGTAGTCTCTTTCGACAAACTGCATATTACCCGACTGGTCTTTAATTTCACTGAAAGTCTCCCGCATTCCAGACCAGGCGAACTCGTGAATCGCGCCATCTTCATGCCGTATTGAAGCGCCAACGTGGTCTATAATGATGTCTTTTCTTGCAGCAGAGACGGCAAGCCGTAGATTGAAGATTGGTCCCAAAGTTGTGTAGCCAATTTCTACCTGTTTTTCAGAAACAATGGTGACCTTCGGTTTGATCGCTGCCCGATATATCAAAGCGATGATTTGAGGCAACCACGCGGTCGCACCTACGTAAGCCGCTATTTCCGCTGATGTTACCATAATGTCTTTCCTCCTTAAGCTCTAACGGGGCCGGAAAACAGCGGCGTTAGTCCGCTGCTTTTACGTGGTTATGCCATGTATTCGGCTCCTTGGCCTCCTTCGGGAGAGAAAAGGAGATCACAGATGAAAATAGACAAAAATCTTATCGACACGATACGAGCACTTCAAGAGGGATTCCCGCCAGATATAGACCTCACCCTGGCATTGGAGAAACACACTGAAGACTATAAAAAGCTTGAACTTTACATGATTAATGTTGCGTTCCCGGCTATAGCGACATGACAAGCCAATAATGTACGTTACGTACCTATAGCCCCATAACGTTTTTGACTGTTTCCACGATTATGTCGAAGTATTCAGTTATTTCGTCTGGAATATAGGGAATCACATTCGATACAAGCGAAACCCAATTCTCTGCAATGAAGTCTTTCACTACTTGTTTGGCATGTTCTGGAATTGATGGGTTCTCCTCAATCAGACGGAATACTTCGGCTTTGGCGCTGTCTGCGACACTCAGAGTTTCTTTAAGTTGCATATCGTATATAGCCATTCTCACTTCCTCCTCTTGGGTAATTGTGCCCACGCGGAGCACTCTGATTTTTCGGATTTATTTATTCTTGGTATAACGCTGAGAGCACAGCGGGTTCACCGCTGTTGCGCTTGGTTGAAAATCAGCACTTGTCACATTTTTCTCAACTTCTGAATTTCCTCCTCAACATCATGAAACTCACCCAGTCTTTGTGCGTAGAAACGGAATTCGTCATCATTGTTAATTGTTATCAGTGTTCGGCCAGCAGAGTCTAGAATTACCCGAGGATATGAGGTGTGATCCTCACTAGCTGCCTGCAGAAGTGTATCCTTAACAGAAATATTCTTTCGGGATTCTAACAAGTTAGATAACCTGCCAAGATGGCCAAAATAGTAAAATTCTGCGCCACCATCATCTGATCCCAGAATTAGAACTTCATTATTGGTGTCATACTCTTCTACTTTCACGCCAGCTTTCTGTTCAAGCAGCCGAAGAAGAAGATCTGCACCTGCACGCTCCGAAGATAATCGCCGAAATCTATGCTTTACAGCATTCGAAATGCGAACTAGTCCGGATTCATCTAAAAGATTGAAAGAAGGAAATTCTATCTTTACATTTTTTTCGGAGCTCTGAATGCGGCGTCGCCCCTCGTTGCTCTCAAGAAAGTGGGTAACACTCTCCCAGTAGCAATTTTCTGTTTTTGAATCATAGAGAATCAGAATTACAGGTTCCCAAAAACCAGACCAGACGCTCAAATGTCGGCGCTCTAGTGAGAAACCAATCGTGCCAGAAGGCGATAAATATCTGTCGATGTGGTCAGTCGCTTTTAGTTGTACAAAAAATGCCAGCGGGGTCGCTTTGTTTTCAATAAAAATACGAACATACAAGTCCTCGCCGTAATCTTCGTGAAGATGTTCTACCACCCATCCTGCACGAACAAACATCTCAGTAACGCGAGTACGGGACAATCCTTCAAGGATGTGTGTTCTTGGGCGCGTTGTCAATTTTTCCCTCTTTCAACGTGATAAGGCACACCGGCTCGGCGGGGGCTTTTTCCCGCTGACCGGTGCTGCCGTTTGTTGAAAATTTGGTGTTCTCGCCGTTGGTTTATCTGGGATTGTCAAATGCGTAGGTCTGACCCTCTATGGTTTTTACTTTAAAATATGTCACTCACTTGGTTTAAAAAAATATCTTCGTCTGAGACCTTTGGACGTCCTTTCTGCACTGAGGCAAATATTTTTCATAATGATATCCGGACTGGCATCATCAATATGGAAGTAATTCATATCATGTTTCCAAGAATCAAAAGCATAAAGTTGCTTAGAACAAGAATCATATTTTATTGCCAGGTTTCCTGCGCGAATATCATAATGGCTCCTAATATATTCTGCAGATACCGATATTCCACCATAATGTAATAGCTTATCTGCGTTTTCATCATTTGGCATTGGGGTAAGCCGTAATTCCAAAGGCAATCTCATATTCGCAGATTTCAGTTTCTCCCAAAATTCTCTCAGAATATTTGTGTTATCAGTTACCTTTGCTTGCACAATCCCTCTGCGCTTAATTTCATCCTCTTGCCATCCCATCGTCGCCACCTTCCTTTATTGGGCTAGTAGTTAAGAATCTCTTTATTTAATTCTCTTGTGTTCAACGGTGTAGAGGGTCTGCGGGTTCACCGCAGCACCCGATGGTTAGGCGTCAGTTCTACTTGAAACCACCTCTTTCAACTTTCACATATGCTGCGAGCGGTAGGCGAACGGAAGGATTATGAATGGAGATGGTTAAGCTCAAAGGGGCTGTGTCCTTAATTACGTTAAAAACGTAATTAACATCATTAGTTGATCTTGGATCACGATTAATAAAATAGAAATTGTTGTCTTGAGGACTGCTGTATGTGTTGATCATCTCAGATATCTTTTTGGGCGGTAGTTCTTTCAGTGTCTTCCCCCCTTGCATCACCCGAGAAGAAAAAGTTACTTCTTTAATTTCCGGAGGCAACTCTGAGGGAATGACTAGATATACTACATAGTCATTCCCTTCAGGTAAACCAGCAAGACTATATGTTTTTTCGACGTTTTCAGTCAAGGCAAAACGAGGTAACTCAACCCTCCATCCGTTTATCCCCAACGGGGGGCTAGGAAGGTATTCGATTTTACCATCTCCCATATACTCTGACGCCTTCCTTGACTCAGTGTTACACCCTGCCAAGGAAGCACAAACACACATTATAGCTATAAGTAATATTCGCATTTTTTTGTCTCGCCTAACGGCCCGGCAGTTGACCGGGCGGGTGCTTTTCGGCCCGGTCCAACTGTCTTGTTGGAATTGTCCTATTCAGCAGGTTACGTCTAGAAAGCAGCGTCCCTTCGGTTTTTCCTATTTGGTGTTAACGGTAGTCCCTTGATTTGGCCGCCGAAATTGCATTCTCGCTTCCTTTATTGACTCCAGGATGCTTTCGTAGTTTAGCCTCTTTTTACCATAATCAGGGGCCTCTCTTGGCGCCCAAACAATTTTTCGCAGTTCATTGTTTTTTAGCGCCAGCTTACTCATCAGTTCTGCCACATCCAGTTCCAGTCTAGCTTCTTCTAATTTATTTAATTGAATTAGGCACCGTGCTTTCTCGATGTGAAAATCTGGCTCCTTCGAGGAGTGTATAGCTCTGTCAGCAAATTCTGCCGCATTTTTAGGGTCATTTCTGTGACGGAGAACAAGTGATAGCTCAGCATGTGCTTTTGCAAACTCTTCGTCTCCATATGCTTTATCACACCCCTCAATAAACTTTACAGCAGCCACCTCAAGCGCATCCCAGTCTTTAGCTTTAAGCGCGGCATCTCGTTTAGGTTTGTTTTCGACACATGCTTGGGGAAATTCGATAGCCTCCCGACCACATGCTGTGCAGCTGCAAAGCAGAACGAAAATCATGGTAGATTTAAGCGTCTTTGAAATCATCAAAATCATCCTTTTCTCTTCCAACGTCGTGGGGGCGCACCGGCGGAGCGAAGCGGAGACCGTGTGCCGCCGCCTTGTTGAACCCTCAGTTTTTCTGTCTCACAGGAGGAAACAAAGATTCTTTAGGAAAATTTCCTTCGTTCTCCCAGAATCCATCCTCCGACCTAATGTAATGAATCCAATCGTGGCCATTGAAACGATAACGTGAGTAAGTGACTTCAAAGGCATCATCGCTTTTATTCTTGAATGCGGGTCTACAACGAATTTCGAGAATGTCCTGATTCTTACCGTAAGGAAATAGTTTCCATTCAGTTTTTAGAGTCTGCGCCACATGAATTTCTTCGGTTTTTCTAGTTTTTTCGTCTTTGGCATGTACCCACTTTATTCTCCCCGCAACAACATCGAAGAACTTGGTCCCTGGTCCTGAATACGATCCAGAACCGGCACTATAATCCACCGTCAGACTGAAACTGTCCGGCCTTCCACCAATAAGATTGACAGTTTCAATTTTGGCAATGGGTCTTTCCATCTTATGGGTTTCTATTCGTTTCTTGTTACTTCCTTCAAGATAGAGACGAGCGTTGCAGGAAGTTTCATGATCATCAAAAGAATACTGTTCAGCAGTAAGAATGCTTCGATCCCTCATTATGACAAGCGCACCATCTACGCCGTGCAGCTTTTTAGTGAGCGGCAGACGTTGATATTCGACATAGTCACACCTTGCACGCTGTTCCTTGCTTCCTGCTGCATTAGCTTTTCCTGTGTGCAGCAGTAATATCGTCGACAGAACTAGCAGACGGAGCAATATCCATATTTTTGCAGAATAAAATTTCATCAATTCGCTTTCGTTTTCTCAATCTGTTCAACGGCTGTAAGCACAGCGGGTTCACCGCTGCTGCGCTTGGTTGGTAATTTTCTCTTTGCTGTTGCTTGTCAAATGCGTAGGTTTGACCCTAGAAGGTTCTCTTGAATCCTTTTCCGGATACTGTTGCAGGTTTTTTAAAAACTCATACCAAGGGTCAATGTTGTGATGCGTTTCGGCAGTAACAGTTTCTTTGGAGAGCTTGGTGAGCGTGCCAAACTTCAGCAACAATAACGCGCTGACGGCCCGATGGAACTCCTTTGATTGGCGGATATTTCTTGAAAGCATCTGGTAATCGGATAAACCAAAAAGATGTGGAATTGCAAATCGGACAAAGGATGAATCCAAGGGCCACTCATAGTTGCTCTGCCCCCTGAAGAATGTCGCAGGGGCATCACTTTCGCAGGCCGCAGTCACATGATCAAGTTCAACGAGGAAATTCCTGAAAGACGTGGGAACCCAGTGACGTCCATCAGGGCTACAGCCCGTACTTTTTATTTTTGGGGAAATCAGTTTGTTCATTTTCTTTTCTGCACAACGGGCATGAAGTTGACCCGCCGTTTTTTGGGGCGGGTCAAACTTTCTGGTTGGAAACTCGCTTTTTATCCAATAATTCTCTTTTTAAGAGCTGACAACATCCCTTGCGCCAGCACACTGTTAATGGCCTCAAAAATACTTCACAAGGACATAACCAAATAATATTATTAATATTAGATCAATCGTATGGCGAATTCTAAATTTTCCATTTAACGAAAACAATTCCAAAAATCCCAATTTAATCGCACCAACCCAATTGTATCCCTTTCCTAATTGGGCCTTTTGAAATTTCATAATTTTATCAAGTTCATCCTTTTTGACAGGGATTGATATTGCGGAAATATAACTTTTATCATCAAGTACTTCTTCCAGTTTATTCTCAATAACACCTTTCGAGACTGCATGAAAAACAATTGAACCTGGCATTAGCATTGCCGAGTGCGAGCAAACTGATTCTGTAACCCACATTATGACCCATGAAAACAATGAAAATCTGGTGTGAAATGTAAGTATATATATGCAATCATTGAATTGTAAGTATTCAAAATTATCAATAGTTGCCAGTTTAAATCCATTTTCATTCAATCTGTTAGGATTATATTCCCCAAGCTGAAATGTATATTTTGCAAGATCAATCATCGAAAAAATCATTGGTCTTCTCTCTTGTCCAACGGCTGTGAGCACAGCGGGTTCACCGCTGTTGCGCTTGGTTAGACATTATTATTCCTGCCAATATCTCTGAGAATTCCTAGTACGTGTATGTTGTATGATAGAAATGCCTCAAAAGCTGTAAAGGCATCATTCTCATCTACTGATTCGATGAATTGAATCTGTTCGGCTATGTTTGGGTCGTAATGCCCCGCTGTTTTGTCTCGGATGTTCTTAAAACTGGCTATTTTACGAAGGTCTTTACGCCAAGTACGAGATGCATCTTGAAGTTTGGTGACCAATGCGGACAGCCCTCTTTTGTGAGCAAGGGCACTGATACGGTTTACGTGACTTCCCCTGAAGGTTCCTTGTTTGTTTAACTCGTTATTGAGCGGCCAGGATAATGTTTATATATACATAAACATGTTTATAGTATTGGAAACAAGCTTATATGTCTATAAACCTAATAAGTTTCTATAACTATAAACCTAAGTGATCTAAGCCGTTCTTCCATGTTTATACATCTATAAACTTCCCGACTTTTTGACGTCCATTGTAGTTTCTTTTACTATAAACTTTTCCAGCTTTGTCCCGGCAATGCATCCATAGGGTACAAGCCAGACCCGATGTTCTTTATTCCATCGCCCACCCACGGCTCTTACCTGTTCCTGTAAAGCAGTTTCCTTTATGCCGATTTTGAGTGGAACCAGAGCGCCGTCAGGGTACTTGGCAGGCGGCGGTGTCCATTCACTTTCGCTGACGACAATTTCTACGGTTTTATACTGCTTGTGTGTTTTTGCATCATAACGATAACGGACACAAATAAGGGCATCGCCGTATTGCTCCACCAATCGCTTTGTCCCTCTTTGCCCCGGCTTCAGATTCACCCGTGTTTTCATTAAAACTCCGGTATGTTTGCATGTCTATGTCAAATTTTTAGCATAGTTGCAGAGAATTAGAAACTGATTTATTAGTTTTACTATGTTGACGTAGTTTAATTTACGCGGTATGGATGTTATCATTGGAAACCTCGATATGAAGGGAGATGATGCAGATGATTCCTGTTCCACATTCTGTTATGAATGATTACATAGCTATTCTCAGGAGTCGTGAGATACCTCTGGCCCATTTTGAGCATTACAAAAAGTGGTTGCGGTATTTTTATGATTTCTACTCCAAATATCTGGACACGAACGACAAGCCCGAGAAGGTGAGACTTTTTCTGGAAAAGCTGCGGAGCAAGAAACAGACACCAGCGCAGTGCCAGCAGGCTGCTCATGCTATTTCTCTGTATTTTGAGATGCAAGGGCAAGCTAGAAGTGAAATTTCACCAAATGTCCCCTCCCCAGGAGGGGGAGGGATAGGGCTGGGGAAAGAAAGTGCCGAAAATTCACTGAGTCAAGAAGTCACCCCCCTCCTGGCCTCCCCCCGCTTGGGGGAGGAATTTATACGCGAACCCATTGCACAGTGGCAGTCACAGGAGAACTCAACACCAGCGCCTGCGCCAAATACGCCGCTCCCCCCTTTCAAACAGCGCCAGTCACAATATTCCGAAGCAGGCCACCAGGAAAAGTCAGATTCACCGGAATGGGATACGGTTCTTGAGGCCATGGCGACGGAAATCAAGGTCCGGCACTATTCCCGCAAAACCTTACAGACATACGCGAATTGGTCACAGTAACCAGATAGATAGGCTGAAGGCTGAAGACTGAAGGGAAAACCTATGCGCGATCATACAAAACTCAAGGCATTTGAATTAGCTGATGAAGTGGCATTGTTGGTTTATAGAATCACGGCGGGATTCCCAAGGGAAGAGTTGTATGGTCTGACATCCCAAATGCGGAGAGCAGCAGTTTCGGTTCCTTCGAATATTGTAGAAGGTTGCGCCCGTGACAGTCAGGCAGATTATCAGAGGTTCCTGACAATCGCCTTCGGCTCTTTGCGGGAATTGCACTATCAGCTTAGTTTATCTAATCGCTTGGGGTTCTTGAGTAGCCAGGATTCGTCAATGATGGAACCAAAGATTGTCGAGGCCGAAAAGGTCCTAAATGGCTTGATTCGAGCATTGCGGGTTGATTAGTATACTTCAGCCTTCTGCCTTCAGTCTCAACACCTGACTTAACCCACTGCGTGCCGGTCAGGACGATCAAAGAGCCGGAAAGTCCGCTCGATTTCTGAGCCGGTCAGCAGGCCTTGGCAGCCGCCACCGGTTTGTGGTAAGGTACAAGGCATGAAAAACAAAACCTTACCCAAGCTCCTCTATGCCGATGCGCAGGGGAATATCTTCGATCATCCCCATCTCACCATGGCGGGGATGAACGGCACCGAGGCGGTCCTCCCCGAGGGGGTGGAGCTGATCCCGCTCCCCGATGATAGCCGCCTCTTCACCATCCCCGATACGCCCCCCATTGCCTGGGACAATAAAGAGCGCCGCTTCGTCACCGTCGATACGGTCAGGGAGGGGCGGCGGAACATGCGGGTGCAGGCGGTTTCCGCCTTCATGGCGCCGGGCTATATGCGGACGCTGTTGCCTGCCTGCGATTACAAAAGGAAGAAGGTGCACCTGCCGCTCTGGTCCTATACGGCCGTGGGCTGGGATGAGGAGAGCGAGCGGTTCGTGGTGGCGGCCAGCCGGGTCGATACCAATGAGAACTGGCTCCCCAAAAACTACGACGACCGCAAGCTCGATCCCCTCGTGCGCAAACGGCTCAAGGAGCTGCCCAACAACCGGCTGCTCGAACAGCTGGCCCGCTGTGCCGTTGACTATCACTGCTTTGCCGCCAAGAACCTCTTCTTTCGTCGCTGGGAGGCGCCGCTTCCCACCTCGCCGGTCTGCAACTCCCGCTGTCTGGGGTGCATCAGCCTCCAGCCCTCCGACTGCTGTCCCTCCAACCACGAGCGGATCCCGTTCGTCCCGACCGCGGAGGAGATCTGCGAGCTGGCGCTGCCGCACCTCATCGAGGCGGAGGAAGCGATCGTCTCCTACGGTCAGGGGTGCGAAGGGGACCCGATCATGCAGGCCGACACCGTCGCCGCAGCGACGCGCCGTCTTAAAGCGGCCACCGGCCGCGGCACGGTGAACTTCAACTCCAACGGTTCATTCCCCGGCCGGGTCCGGATGCTCTGTGACGCGGGGATGGATTCCATGCGCTTTTCCCTGAACTCGGTGCAGGAGGAGTACTATAACCGCTACTACCGGCCGGTGGGCTATTGTTTTGCCGACGTGGTCGAGTCGGTGAAATCGGCCAAGGAAAAGGGGCTCTTCACCATGATCAACTACCTGGTGTCGCCCGGACTTACCGACAGCGAGGCAGAGGTGGCGGCGCTGCTCAGGTTCATCGATGATACCGGCGTGGATATGTTGCAGCTGCGCAATCTCTCCATTGATCCGGATTTTTACAACAAACGGATGGGGGTTGCGGGGCGGGGAATCGGCATGTACCGGCTGCTGGAGCGGGTGAAGCGGGAATTTCCCCGCATCCAGTTCGGCTATTTCAACCGGACCAGGGAAAACTTCTATCCGGAAGGGCTGGAAACGGGCTGGCCGATCTCAAATAGTTCTTTCCACAGAGACAAGGCCGAACAATAGTGTAGACACGCCTTGCTGTTAAAGTGAATGGCACCCTTGCCAGTGCCCGGATTTAATCGGGAGCCACGTAACAGAGTGGAAAGATTGGTATGGTGTAATCTATGTCGACCAATAAGACCATTATTATCTCTTTTATGTTGACGAGCGCAGCCTAAGAGGAGTAAGGTTGATTAATTCATAATTACCAGAAAGGAGATTACGCCAATGTGGACAGCTAGATTTCGTATTCGTCCGGTATCACACTGCAAGGAAGGTTGCAGTATTTAGCCCGTCAAGATGATTGGCGGGCGCAAGATCATGAAGCCTCTGTATTAAATACAGGGGCTTTTTCTTTGTCATGTCTACAACAAGAAGGCCCAGAGGAGGCAACGAAGGCCCTCACCCGGCCTTCGGCCACCCTCTCCTTTAGGCCCTTTGGGTCCGGAGGGAGAGGGTAAACAGTATACTCTCTCCCTCTGGGAGAGAGATAGAGTGAGGGGGACGCTGAGGAGCCGACTTTGAGCCCAACGCAGCTAGCGTTTGCTTGCGACTTAAGGGGACGATGGGCAGGGGAACTAAAGGTCAGCCGTTCTGCTTGTGGCAGTCGCCGCAGTGGCGCACCGGTCCGGCGCCAATTTTTTTGTGGCACCCTATGCAGAGTTTGTGCGCCGAGTCATGGTTGAGCTCGATGAAACGGGGCGGCCCGTCATGGCAATCACCACAGGTGAAGTTCTTCCGGTGCCCGACATGGTCGAAATTGACGTCGCCGTTGTAAGCCTTGAAGGTATAGGCAGCTTCGGCAACAAATGCGGAGGAGAGCAGCATGGCAAGAAAAAGCATCGATTTTTTCATGGGGACACACCGAATAAAGGGTTGTTCTGCCAAAATGTTTTGATGGTTATAGATAAAAGCCTTGCTGTTGTCAACCAGAACTTCCTTCGCGTAACGCCCGGCCGGTTTATCGGGCTATCTGAAAGCCGTCAAACTCTCCGGTGAATTCTGCCGTCTCTACCAGGACATCACTGGCCAGGCACAGTTATATCGCTGGGGAGCGGTGCGTCTCGTAGGTCTAAGAGGTGAAAGCAATGATATCAGTTAGTTGAGTATTTGTTGGTAGAGAAGTATAAGTAGAGAAATATAAGTAGAGAAATAAAAGGGTCAAGTCTCCAAATATCAAAAAGCATGGTAAACTTTGAGATGATAAAAAGAGTAGCTTATCAGTCAAAGGAGCTCCCATGGCACGACCGTTACGAATCGAATACCCCGGAGCATTTTACCATGTCACGTCGAGAGGTAACGAGCAAAAGGACGTATTCAAGAGCCAAAGAGACCGGGGAAAGTTTCTGGAGTATCTCGAATCGGCAACAGAGCGATACGGGGCAGTGGTTCATGTCTATTGCCTAATGAACAATGAACAATCATTATCATCTGCTCCTGGAGACACCGGCAGGGAATCTGTCACAGATCATGCGGCACATAAACGGAGCATACACGACATATTTCAACATCAAGCGGAAACGGTCAGGTCATCTTTTTCAGGGGCGATACAAGGCGATACTGGTTGAATTTGACGAATATGCGATGGAACTTTCGCGATATATACATTTAAACCCGGTAAGGGCGGGAATGGTTACGCGTCCGGAGGAATACCGCTGGTCCAGCTACAACAACTACATCGGCCAGGGTACCGCGCCCACGTGGCTGAAGATGGAGACAATCCTCGACTATTTCGGCAAAAAGACAAAAGAAGCAATGAAGAAGTATCGATCATTTGTCGAAGACTTGCTTGGGAAGGAATATGCTAGCCCCTTTAAGAACACATTTGGCACAGCGGTACTCGGCACGGCTGAATTTATAGAAATGGTGACAATAGAACATCTCTCTGAGAAAGGGGTAGACAGGTCCGTCCCAAGTATCCGGCAATTTAAGTCAAACCCGGAGCCTGAAGAGATATTGAAGGCGGTGGCCGCAGTAATGGGGGAAAATGAAAAACTGCGGCGGCAGGTGGGGATGTATCTCTGCCATAAGTATAGCGGTAAGAAACTTCGGGAAATCGGCAATCTGTTCGGCGTAGGAGAAACCGCGATAGCAGAAGCACGCCGTCTGCTATCGCGGAAGATGGAAAAGGATAAGCAGTTGGTAGAAGTGATTGAAAAAGTAGAGACAACTTTATTAATTTGATATTTGGAGACTTGACCCCTCTGCTTTTTGTGACCCCTCTGCTTTTTGCCTCTGCTTTTTCTGACCCCTCAGCTTTTTGCTACGCCTACGACAACGGTGGCCTCCTCAACGCCGCCTGGGGAGAAAAGCGGGGCAACCGCTACAACTACATCAACTCCCTCACCTACGACGAATTCGGCCAGAGAAGACACATCGGCTACGGCAACGGCGTCCAATCAAGCTACAGCTACGACGACAAGACCAGAAGACTTGAAAGCCTGATAGCATCCACCCCGGAAGGCAGAACCATGCAAAACATACTCATACTTATCCTCCGCTGCAGATAGATGCTTTTGTGGCGGCGCCTCAACGGGAAATCTGAAAGTCGTCAAACTCTCCGGTGAATTCCGCCCGTTCCACCAGGACGTCACTGACCCTGGCGCTGCCGGGCCCCAGGCGGCACCAGTCGATGAGCGCCTGGACGTCTGCCTCGTCCCCCTCGAAACACCCCTCAACATTGCCGTCGGGAAGGTTGCGTACCCACCCGTTCACCTGGAAGCGGAGGGCGTTCTGCTGGGTAAAGCGGCGGAAGTTCACCCCTTGCACGAGCCCTTTGACGGTCACCTTGACGCGGATTTTCATCTACTTTTCCTCCATCATCTTCAAGAATTCCTCTTCGCTGAGCACCGTCACCCCCAGCTGCCGTGCCTTCTCCAGCTTGCTCCCCGCTTCTTCGCCGGCTACCACGTAATCGGTCTTCTTCGAGACCGAGCCGGCGGCGTGCCCACCCTCGTCCTCCACGAACCGCTTTGCCTCGTCGCGGCTGAAGCGGCTGAGAGCACCGGTGAAGACAAAGGTCTTGCCGGTGAATCTGCCGCCGACCTTCTTCTCCTCGACGGACGGCCGCACCCCTGCGGCGAACATTCTTTCGATAACCTCAATGTTGCTCCGGTTTCGGAAGAAGGTGGTTATGCTGCCGGCGACCTGCGGCCCGATCTCACGGATGGAGAGGAGTTCCTCCTCGGTGGCCTTTTCCAGGTTTGCCACGCTGCCGAAGGCGCTGGCAAGTAGTTTGGCGGTGTGCTCCCCCACGTGGCGGATCCCCAGGGCAAAGATGAAGCGGGAGAGCGGCCGCTCCTTGCTGTTTTCGATGGCGCTGAGGAGGTTGTCGGCCAGCTTGTCGCCCATCCGCTCGAACTGCATGAAGTCATCCTTCGACAGGTAGTAGAGGTCGGCCACTGTTTTTACGAGCCCGAGCCGGAGCAGCTGCTCGATGTACTTGTCCCCCAGGCCATCGATGTCCATGGCATGGCGGGAGGCGAAGTGGATGATCGACTCGCGGATCTGGGCCGGGCAGGCGAGTCCGAGGCAGCGGACCGCAACTTCGCCGGGAATCTTCACCACTTCGGAGCCGCATTCCGGGCAGGCGGCCGGCAGCGGCAGCGGCAGCTCGCTGCCGTTCCTTTTGTCCGTGAGCACCCTGACCACGGCGGGGATGACGTCGCCGGCCCGTTCGATGACGACGGTGTCACCGATCCGGATGTCCTTCCGCTCCATCTCTTCCCAGTTGTGGAGGGTTGCCCGGGAAACGATGACCCCTGACACCTCCACCGGCTGCAGATGGGCGGTCGGGGTGATGACGCCGGTGCGTCCCACCTGGGGGACGATGTCCTCGACGACGGTGATTGCCTGGCGGGGGGGGAACTTCCAGGCGATGGCCCAGCGGGGGGAGCGGCTCTTTTCCCCCAGTTCGCGCTGGAGAGCAAAGGAATCGACCTTGACCACCACCCCGTCGATTTCGTAGGGAAGGTTCTCCCGATCTTCTGCCATCTCCCGGTAGTAGGCGAGCACCGCACCAATGCCGGATACCCTTTTGATGAGGGGGTTGACCGGCAGACCCCAGGCGGGAATGGTCCGGAGGAGATCGCTCTGGGAGACGAATTCGTGACCGGTCACTTCCCCCTGGGCATAGCAGAAGATGGCGAGGGGACGCCGGGCCGTGATCCGGGAATCCAGCTGGCGGAGGCTGCCGGCCGCCGCATTGCGGGGGTTGGCGAAGGGGGGCTCGCCCGCCTCTTCACGCTCGGCGTTCAGTTTCCGGAACGGAGCCAGGCCGAGGAACACCTCGCCCCGCACCTCGAACAGCTGTGGTGGCTGGGGGAGCGAAAGGCGGAGCGGGATGTTCTTTACGGTCTTCAGGTTTTGGGTCACATCCTCGCCGACGAATCCGTCACCCCTGGTTGAACCGACGCTGAAGATGCCGTTCTCATAGACCAGCTCCACCGCCACCCCGTCCATCTTCGGTTCGCAGACGTAGTCGAGTTCCGTGCCGGCCGGGAGGCCGAGAAAACGCTTGACCCGATCGTCGAAATCGAGCAGATCTCCTTCGTCAAAGGCGTTTTCCAGGGAGAGCATGGGGATGCGGTGGGTGACCTGGATGAATTTATTCAGCGGTTTCCCCCCCACACGCAGCGTCGGCGAGTCGGGCGCGAAGAGGTCGGGAAACTGCCGTTCCAGCTCTTGCAGTTCCCGAAACAGACGGTCGTACTCGGCGTCGCTGACCTCCGGGCGGTCTTCTTCGTAATAGAGGCGGTTGTGATGCTCGATCTCGGCCCGCAGCTCCTGAATGCGTTGCACGGCGGCCTGTCTCTCCATGGGAAGGGCTCCTTCGGTTGATGATTTCCTGCTTATAGCACAGTGAGAGGGGCTTTGCAATTTATACCAATTCCAAATCAAGGCGCTATCTTCGTTGGCTCGTCTTCGGCTCCTCAACGTACGTAGTTGTACGCCTTCGTCGCCTCAATCCTCGCCGCCTTGATTTCATCCTTGATCTGAAATTGGAATTAGATGGACGGTCCGCCATGCAGTGGCTGTCGTGACCCCGGCGTAGTTGAGACTTATTATGTCGCACCTGTCTGTTTTAATGGTAAAAAAAGGAGGTGCGACATGATTTACCTTACCAATGATGTCCTGGATCAGGCGGTTTATTTCGACTTGCGGAAACAGCAGCCGCACCGGAGGGGCGGGGGGATGGAGCACCTTTTTTACGGTCTCCTCGGTAACGGCGTGAGCGAAGTGGCGGTAACGGTCAGAAGCTGGCGCGGGAGCCTGGAGATGGCTTTTGGCAAGGGTGACCTGTTCAGCTTCGTCGAGGAGAAGGCGATTCGGAGGATGCTTGGCACAGTTGTCGAGGAGCTGGCGCTGCAGTGAGGGGGTTGGATTCTATTGACAACCGGCTGGAGTATTGAGCAGGGGACGAGGTCAGCTGAACATCCTTCTGAAGAGCCCCTTTTTCTCCACTTCGCGCTTTGTTGCGATCTGCTGCAGCCCATTGCGGGCGTTGGTGTCCCTCGGATTGATCCTGAGCGCCTTTTGAAATTCCCCCTCCGCCAGACCTTCGCGGCCTTCGTCGAGGAGCATCCAGCCCCTCAGCGCAAAGGCTTCGGCACACTTCTCGATCTGCAGAGACTTGGCCAGCAACATCTTCGCTTTTTCCTGGGAGGCGCGGGAACTCTTGTTTGCCGGATTCCTGTAGATTGCCCAGGCGAGGAGGGCGCAGTGTCGGGCATTGTCCGGCTCCAGGGTATAGGCTTCCTGGAGGGCTTTCTCCGCGTTGTCGAACTCGCCCATTTCAAGGAACACATGCCCTGACTGGAATTGGATCCGTGCCTGGAGCTTGTCGTCCTGTTTGCCGTCAATCCCAAGGGAGATATCGGCGTTGAGCATCTCGTCGTAGCGTTCCTTGGCCACCACACTGGAAAGGGTATTGTAGGCGTTTGCATAATGGGCGAGGATTTCCTGGGCAATTGTCATGGTGCTGCCGGAAAGTTCCATGAATTTTTCCGGCGAATACTGGCGGGTCTTGGCAAAGTAGGCCTCTTTGAGGGCGTTGAAGCTGAAGCTGTTCCGGGTGATGCCGAAAATCTCGTAGTAGTTCTTGTCCTTGATGGCGGCATATTCCCGCTGGACGGCTTGCTCGAAATTGATTTCAGCGGACGACAGGGGGGCCGCCATCCCCTCGGTTCCAACCACCAGTTCCACTGAGCTGGAAACTTCTTCCACAACGTCATCGAAGCCGACCGCATGCTCTTCCGGAGTTTGCAGCTCTTCAATGGGGCGGTTGAATAGGTTCTGCTGGGGAAAGTCCGGCCGCTCTTCCGGCAATGGTGTGGCATTGAAGGCGATCATCCCCATGGCGCGGAGAGAGGCGAAGAACCCGGCGGCCTCGTTGCGTCCCCCTGCAGCGGCAACTATCTCGTCAAGGGAGCGGCGGGAGTCGACCAGCTCCAGGAGTTCGATTTCTTCCTTGCGCATGGTGAGCAGGTTGGCATGGCGGAAAAAGTGCCTGGTGCGGGAGGGATAACAGCTGCCGAAGCGTGCGAGGAAGCTGTCCCCTGAAAAAAGGCCGCTGTTCCGTCTGCCGGCCTGATAGACGAGACGCGGCACGGAAAGTGGCACGAGCGGGAATTCGGCGGCGCTGTCCCCTTCGCTGAAAGCGGCGGCCGCCTCCTCTGCCAGGGAATCCATCAATGTTTCGGCGAGGAACAGGCGTGATTCATCGACCAGGTCTTCGTAGGTGAGAAGGCCGGCCTGGGTAAAGAAGAGGCGCTCTTCGTCACTGCCGACAAACAGCTTCAGGTCGTCCGCGCTTATTTTACCCCTGGAGACGAGGAAGGCGGGGAACTCCTCCTTGCCGCGGGAGACGAATGAGTACGGCTCGCCGTGAATAAAGCATACCTGTATCCCTTGCGGCAGGGTGAGGAGGCCGCTCTTTCGCTTGTGATGGAGGTCGATGATGAGGTCGAGCAGTTTTGGCGCTGCGGTTTGTTCCCGAATCTCTGCCAGGGTTGACCGGACTGCGTGCAAAAATGCCTGGCGGCTGAACGGTTTTTCCAGGTACCGGCTGACCCCCAGCTTGCGGGCCCCCTGTGCATATTTTTCACCCTTGTAGACGCCGGTCATGATGATTACGGGAAGGGTTGCCCAGCGGGGTGACTTGCGCAGCTTCTGCAGTACTTCGACCCCGCTCAGTTCGGGCAGTTTGAGGTCGAGAATGAGCAGGTCCACGTCGGCGGAAGCGAGAAGCTGCAGCGCCGCTGTGCCGGTTTTAGCCGGCAGTACAGCGAACCCCTGGGCGGCAAGGAACGTCTGCAGCATCTGCGCCAGGGGATCGTTATCTTCTGCCAGTAAGATTCGGGTGGTCATTGGTTACCCCGGCGCACGCCCCGTTGCCGAAGCAGACGCTGCAGAAGATTTCAGGTATCGGTTAACCGCCTGGTTGTGCTCTTCGAGGGATGAGGAGAAATAGTGGCTGCCATCCTTCTTTGCCACGAAATAGAGATAGGGGCTCCGGGCCGGATTGAGAACCGCCTCGATTGCAGCGCTGCCCGGGTTGCCGATAGGGCCGGGCGGAAGGCCGCCGATCAGGTAGGTGTTGTAGAGGGAGGGGCGCATGATGTCCTGCTTTGACACCTTGCCGGCAAATGCCCGGACACCGTAGACCGCGGTCGGGTCGCTCTGGAGCCGCATCCCTTTTCTCAGGCGATTGTAAAAAACCGCGGCGATTAGGGGGCGCTCAGACGGCTCAACCGCCTCCTTTTCTATCATGGAGGCGAGCGTCAGGACCTCTGTGCTATTCATCCCCGCTTGTTGCGCACGTGCGGCAAATCTGGCCGCATACACGTCGTTGAATTTCTTCACCATTTGCCGGATCAGCTCGGTTTCGGCCATGTTCGGCAGGATATTGTAGGTGCCGGGATAAAGGTACCCTTCAACGCTCTTGCCGGGAACGCCGATCTTGGCGAGTAACTGCCGGTTAACGCACTCCCTGAGAAAAGATTCTTTGCTGAAGAGCCCGCGGGAGTGGAGCAGTTCTGCCGCCTGGTATATGGAGTAACCTTCGGGGAGGGCGAAGAGGCGGAGGTACACATCACCTGCCACCATTTTGTCGATGATATCGGCTGGCTTCATGCCGTCGTTGAACTGGTAGGTGCCCGCCTTCAAGCGGGAGTCGGCACCACGGAGCCGCGCATAGATGGTGAACAGTCTGGCGCTGGAGATGATCTTCCTTGCCGCGAGCTCCTCTGCCATGTTCCCCAGGCTCGAGCCACGACCGAAGTCCAGCATCTGCACGTTCCTGCCGTTGCCCGGAGGGGTGGCGAGAAACAGGCCGAAGCCTGAAACCGGAATGAGCAGCAAGAGCACGGCTACGAGGAGGCGTTGCCTGTTATTTTTGTTCAAGGGATAATGTTTCATTAATGCTTGAAGTCCTGTCATGCTCCCCTTTTGCGAAATCGCCCGGAGCTGATGGAGAGCGCTCACGCACTATCGATTATATGGATGTCCGGCCTGTCGGGCCAGAGATGGATGTTTACCCCTGGAGAGCAACCAGTCCGGCCCGCCCCGGCAGCTCACCCATGCACAGGGGCGCCTCCGGGGCATTAGCGGCATGGGTCCGGGCTGCTTCGGCAAGTGTCGTGAAGTGAACGTTACGCTGCTGCAACTGCCTGATGAGGTCGATAAAGAGGGGCGCCATGACTCCCCCTTCCATTTCGGCATGAATGGTGTGGACGTTGAGTCCCGGCTTGAGCTGCGTCAGATAGTGTTCGTTGATGTTTGCAGCGGTAATACCCTGCTCGCCGAGCAGCTCATCCATGGTCGGCCAGGTGGTGGGAATCTGCAGGGTGGTGAAGCGCCTGCCGTCGAAGCTCGGGTAGAAGGGGCTCGTGCCGCGGGAGTCGCTGCAATAGTCGAGCCCCATGGCATCCTGGATTTCCAGGGAGTCGGCCGACACCGTCCATCCCGGCGCAGCCGTAGTTCTGGCACGGCGCCCCATGATTTCCTCGAACAGGGCACCCGCACGTCCCAGTTCCATGAGGGC
>Ga0210377_10001212_pt1 | contig 23665 bp, 19 predicted proteins | sample PLM4_65_b1redo_FD_155480 | JGI IMG/M metagenome (GOLD analysis project Ga0210377, IMG submission 155480) | Groundwater sediment microbial communities from an aquifer in East River, Colorado, USA - PLM4_65_b1 redo | ecosystem: Environmental > Terrestrial > Soil > Riparian zone | place: USA: East...
AATATAAACAACATCGTAGTTTTTCATGACGAATGCCTTTCGTTAATCAAGGAATAAATAGAATAATGACCCAATAGATCCCTGCGGCTACCAGTGCGGTTGCCGGGATGGTCAAAAGCCAGGCAGTGGCAATTTCCTGTGCCACGCCCCAACGCACCTTGTTTAGTCGGTCAGCAGCGCCCACACCCATGATGGCTGAACTGACCACCTGTGTGGTACTGACTGGTCCCCCAACAATAGATGCTCCAATAATGACCACGGCTGATGCGAGCTGGGATGCAAAACCGTCCACCGGACGGATCTTGTAGAACTTACCGCCGAGGGTGCGGATCAATTTCCAGCCACCGACGGCGGTACCCAGGGCAATCATCCCTGCACAAACAACAATAACCCAGAAAGGAATTGCAAATACTTTCAGATACCCGCCAGTAACCAGTGCCAGGGTGATGATGCCCATCGTTTTTTGGGCGTCATTGGTCCCATGACTAAGAGCCAATGCCAGCGCGGTCAGAACCTGGCTGCGTTTGAACAGGCCATTGATGCGCGGGGTAACGTTCCAACTTAGTATCAGGATCAAACGCAATACGAGATAGCCGAACAGGTATCCGATCATGGGGGACGCGAACAATGCAATCAAAATTTTCTCCATACCGTGCATCTGGATGGCCTGCCAGCTGGCTCCCATGACTACTGCACCGATGAATCCTCCGATCAGCGCATGGGATGAACTGCTGGGGAAACCCAAATACCAGGTTAAGATATTCCAGAGAATGGCACTGGCTAGTGCGGCGATCAATACCTGTGTGCTTATAGTTTCAGCGACAACAATTTCATGCCCAATGGTATTCGCCACGGCAACACCAAAGATAAATGGACCAAAAAAGTTCGCAACTGCGGTCATCGTCAGAGCAAAGCGCGGCGAAATGGCGCGCGATGAAATCATTGTGGCAACTACATTACTGGAATCGTGGATACCATTCAGGAAATCAAATATGAGCGCCAGGACAATCACAATAATAATGAGCAACGACATAGCGTTTGCCTTTCTTTCAGGCGATCTTGACCACGATATTGGCGATCACGTTAGCCGCTTCGTCACCACGGTCGGCGGCGTTGCTCAGGTGACGATAAACCTCGCGTAATTTGAAAATCTTCAATATATGCTCAATGTCTTCCGCGCTACTGAACAGATCAGCCAGTGCCTCACGGTAGATCTCCTCCACACGATTTTCGAGTGCCTTGGCGCGCTTGACATGATCGCCGGCTACATTGGGATGTTCACCCAAGCGATCGACAGCTTGAAGCAGTTCATAAGCGGCATCACGCAAGAGGGAGGCTATACGCTGCATGTATGGAGTAGCCTCTATATTAAATATGATCATCTCATTCGCTGTGCTATAAGCATAATCGAGCACATCGTCGATCGCTCCCGAGAGCGCAAAGATATCCTCGCGATCAAAAGGTGTTACAAAGGTCCGGTTCAACTCATCGATCAAGATGCGGCGGGCTTCATCAGCTTCCTTTTCTTTTTTGGTGAGCAGTTTTACCGCATCCGGGTCATTATTCTCGAAATACACATTCAAGGCATCCAACCCTTCCAGCGTTAGAGAAGCCTGATCATGTATTCGGGCAATAAACACATCTTCGCGTTTCTTAAAAAGTACTCGCATGGCAATTTTCCTTTTTAATTTTGAGATTTAATACAGCCACGTTCAACCAGAACCTTCAAACCAGCTTTGACTTGTTCAGGGGAGTTGAACGTTTGAAATTCACAAGTGCGGAAGGCATTTTCGGGTAGGTATGCGGCTACCATGGAAAAATCCACATCGCCCAGCCCAGGGGCACAGTGGTCGGTCGTTCCAATGACATCATGTAGATGTGTGCCGATGATGCGCGGGGCAAATCGTTTCAACCATTCCTCATGGCGATAGAACCCGAGGCGGTCAAGCGTTTGCGCATGACCAACATCGTAAATGAAACCGATTTGATCAGAACCAGCAAGAGCAAGCAGGATTCCCAATTCGTCAGGGCTGGGGAATTCCATATAATGATATCGATTTTCGATCCCCAGGCGGACTCCGGTGTTTTCTGCGTATACCAGCAATTCGACGATGCTCCTCTTTACGGATTCAAAACCCGCCTCCGACTCAGCCCGGGCTTGAATCATCCGCCCATGAATTTCCCGGTACTCATCCGATTCGCGACTTCCGGACGCGATCAGCGCACGAAGTTTTTTCTCTGGTCCCGTATCAGGATGAGCATGACCGGCATGGATAACGATCGCCGGAGCGCCCAGTCGATAAGCTAGGTCAATACTGCGCTGGATCGATTTCACGCCCTCACAGCGAAATTCTTCATGGGTGGAAGAGATCAACCAGTCGCGTTTTTTCAATTCATCGGCTGAAACATCCGCCGGGCAGGGTTCATGGACACTGCTGAATTGATAACGACTCAGATCAATACCCGCCAGCATGGCTGAGTTGATCTTATGATTCAATTCGATGCGAGCGAATCCGGTACGCCGCGCAAATTCAAAGAAATCCGTCAGAGTGGGAAGGGTTTTGATCGCCCACATCGTGGAGAGGGACACATCGTAAAAGGCGTCAGGTTTCGGCTGACGCGAAGCGTGGCGCGGGAAAATATCCAGGAGTTCTCGCAAGTTTTCGATCGCATGGTCAGGCGCAAGATTCGGCTCGTACACTTCATCCACTTTAGGTTGACGCGGATCGCGTAGGATAATTGCTTTTGAAAAACCAGCTTTGCGTGCGGCCGCCACATCGCGGTCGATACGGTCGCCGATGTAGGCACAATTCTCGGGCGCAATTCGCATCCGTTGAGTCGCATCGAGCAAAATGGCAGGGTTTGGTTTTCGTTTTCCAACCACTGCCGATAGAATGACGGTTTCAAAGCAACCGGTGATCTCAAGCTCCTTGAGTAAAGCGGGCACTTCCACGCTGCTCGTTGTGTTGCTGACCAAGCCCAACCGGTAACCACGCCGGAAAAGTTCAAGGACCACTTCGCGACTCTCAGGGAAAGCAACCCGCTGACCCATGGCTTCGCGATACAGTTGATTGAGTTGAATCGCCATGCCACTGATCTGCCCCGCCGGAAAATCAGGGAGCATCCATTTCGTCCACAACTCGCTTTCATTGAGTTCGATATGAGTCTGTTCCGCCCACTGTTTATAGGCTTTTGCCTGCTTCGACAAAATACGGTTGAACTCATCGACTGAGCCCTGCACACGGATAAGATCCATGATGCGCTGAATAATTTGATGCTTCTCTTCACGAGTCCGTTTGGTGGTCGTTCGCAGTGTGCCGCCCATATCAAATAAAATGGCTTCGATTTGGTGTGTCATATCAATCCAGTACCGATACTTTTAATAGGTCGGAAAATTTTTCGATGAAAAAATCAGCGCTTGCACCTTCATCGTAGTTAAATGCGATGGTCTGCATTCCCACCACGCGCGCGCCTTCCAACTCGGAAACACGATGTCCAACAAAAACAGCCTGGTCTGGCGTCAAGCCAAGTTGCTTCAGGGATGTCTGATAAATTTTAGGGTCAGGCTTGCGCGTGCCGATATCCATGGAAGAGATGATCGAATCCCACACGTGACCAAATCCGCCGCGCTCGAACCAGCTCAGTTTGGCAGATAACGAATTGGCAGTATCGGTCACGATGCCCAGTAGATATCCCTGTTCTTTTAGGGCTAGTAATGTTTCAGGTACACCTTCAAAAAAAGCGACGTTGGCATCATCATCGATCAGGGCCTGTTTGCCGCGCGCGAGTTGTTCCGGCCCGATAATCCCATACATGCGCACAACTGCATCGCGGTATTCGTCGTGGGTGATCTGCCCGCGATACGCCTGATATTCAATTTCCTTTTTCTGCTGATTGTGGTTTGGGCTGATCTCAAGTCCCAGTTCCTTGAGGAAGGATGCAAACCCACTGCCGCGTTGAGGGCGGTAATAAAGAATGTCGCCAGCGTCAAATATCAAGGCACGGATCTTTCTATCATCTTCATGGGGTTGTTCGCAGTCACATTTTTCCTTCAGGATATCCAGCAGTTCGGTCATGTCCTCGATCACAGCATCAGGTGTGAAACCTTTATCGTTCTCGCCATGTTCAAAATCATGACGTATCTGTATCGCCAATCCAAAGCCTGCACGGCGGGCACCGTCAATATCCCGCACAACGCGGTCACCCACATAAACACAGTGGCTGGTCGGTGCATTGATCAGTCTCGCCGCATAATGAAAAATGGATGGGTCAGGTTTCCGACAGCCATATTCACTGGATAAAACGATAGGATAAAAATAATCAATAATTCCATATTCCTTCAGATTCGTGGGCACCTGCCCGAGGCTATTGACATTGCTAATGAGACCGATCTTCAATCCCATCTGTTTAATGGCTTGCAGAACTTCAGGTATTTCAGGTCGCATGGCGCGGCAATAAAAACGGGTTTCGATCAGGAACATCAACTCTTCCGAGATCTCTGCAATCTTTTCCTTATCCACATCAAAACTCGAAAGAATGTACTCGGACCATACACGCCGCGAGGGCAATTCCTCCATTCTTTGTAAGCTCCAGCGCTTATATTGCTCCAACCCGCTGGAGATCACATCCAATAGTTGTTCGTTCGAGAGGTGCAGATCGATCCCGGCATGTACGAGTCTCTGCTGGATCACGGCGGTCGTCTCCAGTCGCAGTTCGCGCGTATATCCGAAGGTCTCGATCGTGCCGCCCATATCAAAGATCACTGCTTGAATTTTCATACCCATATTTTTGCCTCTCAAGAATGTTTCAGACTGCATCCTGGTGATTCGAAACCAGATGCTTGTTTTCCATATTTGACTGTAATCAATGGCTTTTTAACGCTACGTTGACTTTGTTCCTTTGGGCACGGATTTGTGATCCGTGCCCAAAGTGTCAAATCTTGTGTATCAGGGTTTCAAACTAGGGCGCGCCCAGGTTCAATAGATAGAAATCACGTGCCTGGACAATATTTTCATATGCATACTGTTCGGCAATGAACCAAGTGATCTTCTGGATCTCATCCAGAGTCTTCTGACCTTCGGGAACTTCGTAAGAGGGATCCGCAAAGTATGTGCCATACTTGGCCCACGGATCGCGTCCTTCAGGACTGGTAATAAAGCGGATGAACAGCTTGGCGGCATTCGGATGCGGCGCCTGGTTCAGGATGCCCAGGTAGCTCTGGCTCTGGATACCGACGATGGGCGCAACGCCCCAGCAGGGTTCGAAAGCCAGGTTGCCATCCTGAACATCAGGATAGTTGGAGTAGGATGTAAACGCCAGGTAGTTATCGGTCATGCCTGGAGTCGCAAAAGCTGAATCTACTTCATCGCCACCTGGTTGAGGAATGGGGGAATTTTGGGCGAAGCGTTTGAGCCATAGCCAGCCAGCATCCGGGGTATCCGAGTCGAGGACGGGGTCGCTGCCATAAAGTGCCACGTAGGCGGCTTTCACTTCATCTGCATGGTAGGCAACGGTGATGAGTTTGCTCAAGGTAGAGGCATCATTGAGCGGATCTTCGATGACAATCTTGCCCTCCCACTCAGGCTGGGTCAGTTCCCACAGGTTGGTGACCGGGCAGGACTGGTTCAGTTTCGAGTTGTAAGCCAGGATGGTGGTGCCGAAGCGGGACATCAACAATGGTCGGGTGAGTTCTTCCGGAACCTGAATGCTATCGGGCACAAAGCGCCAGACATATTCCTTCGGCATCACGGTGCCAACGAGCTCCGCACCGCCACTGCTGAACCAGACATCGCCGACAAACAGGCCGGAGTCCTGCTCGCCCAGGGTCTTGGAAAGCACGTCATCGCCGCCCAGATCGTAGCCTTCAATCTTGATATCCGGATACATCTCATTCCAGATCTCGACCGCCTTGGAAATCTTGGATGAGTTGGCGTAAACGATCACCGACCCTTCCTTTTTGGCAGCTTCTTCGATGGCAGCCCAATCCTGCACGCCGGTATCATACGAACCAAGCTGGTTGGCTTTCAGCCATTCTTCCTTGGCAGTAAGCACAGGTTCTGCAGCGGGTGCCTGGGTGGGAGCATCGGTCGCGGCTGGTTGTTGAGGTTCTTCAGCCGGTGCCTGGGTGGCTGGCGCAGCACATGCCGCCAAAAAAACCACTATCAAACAAATCGTAAGAAACTTTCCGAACACTTTCATTTCCATTCTCCTTCTTGATATTTGATATAACGAATTGGAACAACACGTTCCCATATACTCAAAATGATTTTTTTCTTCATCGCCTCCTTTCAATGCCTAGGGCAAATCAATGGAGTGCACTTAAAAAACTCTTAGTTATGAGAAACCAGCAGGTTTCCACTTTCCTTGTCATAGAGATTCAACGTCTCAGGGTCGAATTTCAACCAGATCTTTTCATCCATGTGGATCTTGCTGATCCCCATCACTTTGACGGTGATCTCGGTCTCGCCGCGTTGTGCAACAATGGTCGAATCGGCACCGGCTGGGAGGACGGAATAAGCTGTAAATTCCACGGCATCAGGTTCAGGCCTGGTTGATACGACGATGTCTTCAGGGCGAACAGCGATCACTGTGCTTCCGCTCGCTGAGTGTGTATTCATTGGGATCTTGAAATCTGCAACTTGAACACAATTGTCTCCATTGGCTTTACCATCCAACAGATTAACCTTTGGGTTGCCAATGAAGTCTGCCACGAACAGATTGGATGGGAAATGATAGATGCGATCCGGTGTATCCAGTTGTTGAATAACGCCCAGTTTCATCACCGCAATATTGGAGGACATGGTCAGGGCTTCCACCTGGTCATGGGTCACGTATATGGTGGTCGCGCCAGCCATGTGATGCATGCGCTTGAGCTCGGCACGCATGTCCATGCGGAGGCGGGCATCCAGGTTGGAGAGCGGCTCATCCATCAAGAACACCTTGGGGCGATACGCCAGGATGCGCGCCAGGGCAATGCGTTGTTGCTGTCCGCCACTCATCTCACGCGGATAGCGATCCTCGTAGCCTTCCATCTGTACTTCAGCCAGGGTTTCCTTGACGCGCTTGTCCATTTCCTGCTTCGTCATCTTTCGGATCTCGAGCGCGAAGGTGATGTTCTTATAAACCGTCATGTGGGGCCATAACGCATAGTTCTGGAAAACAAGTCCAAGATCACGATCGCCCGCAGGCAGGGAAATTCCGTTCTTGCTGGAGAAGACCAGCTTATCAGCAATGTAGATTTCACCTTCATCCGGATCTTCCAGACCGGCGATACAGCGTAACAAGGTTGTCTTGCCGCATCCAGAGGGACCAAGCAAGGTCAGGAAGGATCCTGGTTCAATGGTCAGGCTGACATTGTTGACTGCCGTGACATCCCCAAAACGTTTGGTAAGGTTTTTTATAATGATCGTAGTTGCCATAATTTCCTCTCTTTACATTCCAAGGCCTTTTTTGAGGCTGCCACCCTGGAAGCGGCTAATAATGAAATTACCGAGCAATACCAGCGCGATCAGGAGCAGGATGACCGCGTTGGCTTGTTGTTCATTTCCATTTTCGATATAGCGCATGGTCATGCTGGCAAGGACCGCCGTGGTCGGCGTCACCAACAGGATGATCAAGGAAAGTTCACGCATCGTGGTGATGAACGTGAGCAAAAATCCCGAGACGAACCCGGTGCTGGTGAGCGGAAAGATAATGCGCGCGAAACGCTGCCAGGCATTGGCGCCTGCCACAGCGGCGGCTTCCTCCAACTCCCGTCCCACCTGAAGCATTGCCGAAACGCCGCTGCGGGAGGAGTATGGGATATGTTTCGAAACTGACACCACGACCAGCAATGCGAAGGTGCCATACAGCGGCGGGATCGGACCCACTGATTTTGTGAACATTGAAATATAAACCGCGCCGAAGGCTATACCCGGGATTACATATGGGATGAATGCCAACTGCTCCACAATTTTTGCCAGCCGCGTGCCCCTGCCCTTCACGATGGCATACCCGAGAATGACTCCCAGGAAGGCGGTGAAGAAGGCCGTGTAGAGAGCTAATTTGATCGAATTCCATGCGGTGCGATAGATGGCAGGGTTGCGCAGTACGCCCGGTTCGCCGCTGTTAATTTTGTCATTGCTTTCCCCGATCCAGTGCGACAGCGTGAGGTTGCTTGCACTGTAATCGCCGGAACGCAGCATCAATGTGCTCCACATCAACAGGATCAACGGAAGCACCGCAACTGCCACCTGAAAGATAAGCACGAAAGCAGTAAGGAACCCTTTCCAGTTGCGCAACTTCGTCTTCTGCGCCATGAAACCGCGCCCACCAATGGTCTCGTAACTCTTGCGAGTCCCAACGATTTTCTGGTTCAGGAATATCGTAGTCATGGAGAAGAGGATCAGGATGATCGCCAGCACAAAGGCATCCCCCAGAGCGCTGACAGTTGTATTGGAGCGGATCATCGTGGAGAGTGTATAGTAACGGACCGGCACACCCAGAACATTCGGACCGCCGAAGGTGCCCATGGTCTTCGAGAAAGTCATGATGAAACCGGAAAGCAATGCCGGGATCACAAGCGGGAAAGTGATCTTCCGAAGAATTCGTCCACGACTGGCTCCTGCCAACTCCCCGGCCTCCTCCAGGCTTGAATCAATCGACATCAACGCCGCTGAAACGAACAGAAAAAAGAATGTATAGTAATGTAATGCGCTACTGACAATGATCGGAACTGGTCCGTACGCCAGCCAGTCTGGGGGCGGCGTTCCCGTCAGATACATCAATAATCCTGGTATACCGCCTGCTGTGCCGTTGTTGAACCCCACTTTCCATGCCATGGCAATGGTCCAGGAAGGCATGATGTATGGCACAGTCGCCAGAATGTTGATGATCCTCCTTGCCGGCATATCGGTTCGAATGACCATCCACGCCAGCCCCCCGCCGATGGCAAAGGAAAACAGCGTGGCACCCAGCGAGATAGTCACCGAGTGCATCAAAGGCTCATAAGCCATGATCTTGCTGACCTTACTGGTCAACATTCTCAACCAGTGAAATGGGGTCAGTTGCCCAGCCACGGCATCCTTGGCATATCGTATATCATTTTCCGAGAAGGTGATCGTGGTCATGACCATGCGATATAGGGGAATGATGACCATGTAGAACATGACAAACAACATGATCAGTGACAGGATGACCTGTGGTGTGGTTAACCAGCGAATGAATCTTCTCAGGCTGGCAAGAAGGCGAACTGACACAGGTGTCCCCCCTGTTGTTTCAAGGCTGGCCATAGATTTCTCCTGATAGAGTATGGGTTGCTGCAAGCAGCAACCATCGATCAACTCTTGTTATCAGGCACCACTAAAGTGATGAGCTCAATGCCACTAAAAATTTTAAGTTGAGGAATTGCTGTATTTCTTAAACCGTTCACGCAACTGGTCAAGCTTGTCGAGATTTTCCATCACACCACCCTCTTCGCCGCCCATCGCCAATAACAGGGAATTGATGATGGTCATCGGGACAACAAGGGAGTGGAAGCCGGATACAGGTCCACGTTTGGCAGAAAGCACCACAGTGGCTTTATCCCCGATAATGGAACCTAAAGTATCCGTCAGCATGATGACCGGGCATTTTATATCTTGAGCGTAATCGAGGAGCAATCGCAACGCAGGCGTAACATCAAAAAAGCAAATCGCAAAAAGCACATCATGTTCCGTCATGGAAACGAGCGGCTCGAGAAATTCTCGTCCGGCAGTTGTCAACGGGATGACTTGATGACCAAATCGTTCCAGTCGTATCCGCATCAATTCAACAAGAGAAACGGAAGGACCGAGCCCAAAGATATAGATCCGTTTGCAGTTTTCCATCAACTCAACAGCCTGGTGTATTGCGTCCCGGTTCACGGATTCGAGTGATTGGGTCATGTAATCCATTTCGGAAACGACCAGGCGCTCAAAGATATCCCCCGCCTCACGCAGGTCATCCAGACGACTCCGCAATCGGGCTGAGTGGGTGACCCGGCGTCGGAAATTTTCCTGCAGGACTTCCCGCATGGCAGGATAACTATCGAAACCCAGGGAGCGGGCAAACCTCACAAGTGTCGCTTCACTCAGATCCAAACGGCTCGCCAATTCACCCGCGGAAAGAAACGCCGATTCTTCCTGATTTTTGCGCAGGTAATCCGCGATTTGCTTTTCACTTTTTGTGAGGTCTTTATACCTCTCACTGATGATCTGATCGAAATCAGCAGGGGTTTGAACGTTTGAATCCATTGTATTATTTCCTTCGGTTGATAATTACGACAATACTTTCAAATTAATAATTTATGAAATTTTACTTTCATTTGCACATCATACAACAATATCGAACCTTTTGCAAGTATCCTTTCAAAACCTGTGACGTTTGTCATTCGAACTTGCGCCGATTATCCGACTCTCAAAGGCGGGAAAAGCATCTTTTGATGGAGCCAGCCTAAGGTCCAGAGCGAAGCGGATTCTTGTCCTATTGCAATTGCCGGACGCGCGGGTATCGGATGGCGACGAAAATTCCATACAGGAGGGAAAATCCGGCTCCGACTCCGATCGAAATTGGCGCACCAACCCAATCCGCTACGAACCCTGCCTGCAACCCACCGACATGCGTCATCCCATGCGAGACAAGCGAGTACAGGCTCATGACGCGTCCGCGCAATTGGTCAGGAGTCGTCAGTTGAAGCAGGGTATTTGCCATCGCATTCTGAAACACATGGCTCATCCCTACGAACAGCAACATGACCAGAGACAACAACATCGAATGCGAGTTCACAAAGATGAGCAGGAAGAAGGGGAAGCATAGATTCCCCAACGTCAGCATCTGACCGCGCCGCGCTTTCTCCGGAAGGGATGCGACGAGAAAAGCGCCCGCCACTGCGCCCAAGCCGACAGCTGATAATAACAACCCAAGCGGAATCGCCGCTGGAGCCTGACAATTCACAATGGCGAATTTCCCGTTGCATAAAAATGCGATCACAGGTTGAGCACTCTCCTTGAGGGTGACATCGGCAAAGACCGGCATGAGGGTCTGGTATGGTCGCGAGAGAAAGGAACTAACTGCTACAAGACTCATGAGTACGAGGAGAGTCTGTTGTCGAAAAACATACCTGACCCCTTCGACTGTATGGCTGATCACCTGCGTTTTTTTATTTTCATTTGTGGACGCTTGAGGAAGGTCACGCATCAAAAGCAGGCTGACGATCACGGCAAAGAAACTAAAGCCATTCACGAAGAAGGCGACTGCTTCGCCCATCACGGCAACCAACACTCCGGCAAGCGCGGGCCCCAGTGTTCTGGCTGAATTATGGATCGCTGAGTTAAGCCCGATGGCGCTCGTGAGGTCATCCTTGCCTTCGACCATTTCGACAACAAAGGATTGTCGCGCCGGCATGTCCACTGCTTTGAATGTGCCAAGCAAAAATGCCATGAGGTAGACATGCCAGATCTGCACTGTGCCTGTCCAGGCGAGAAGACCCAGAATGATGGCTTGAATCATCATCAAGGACTGTGTGGTCAGGATGATCGTCCGCTTTGAAATGCGGTCTGACAAGGAACCACCCCACAAGGCAAACGGGATCAGCGGCAACACCGTCATAAAACTGACGATGCCCAGGGCGCTTGCCGAGCCTGTCAGCCTATACACCAATACCTGTTGCGCCATCGATTGCATCCACGTTCCGATCAGTGACATGCCCTGACCAAAAAACCAAAGCCGGTAATTTCGATGACGCAACGCTCGGAATGTCACCGCGATGCGATGCTTTGACAGATCAGCAGGTTGTGCGGCGGGCTCTTTACGAAACATTGCGAATGCAGATGCCCATCAGCCTGCGATTAATATCTCTGCAACTTCCGGGGTCGTCCAAAGAGCCGCGCCGGTGGTATCCACGACCATGTCACACATTTCCATCTGGGGACGATAAGCGATCTCAGCCATGATGAACTGGTCCTTGAAGTAGCGGTTGCGGAAATAGGTGGGTTCATATTTCTTGCGATAATCGATGTCACGTTTCCACTTGCGTTTCAAACGGACCGGGTCATCGGTGAGATAAACGACCTTGATACCGATCAAGTGAGTGACCTCCTCTATCAAGAACGGGAAATTTCCTTCGATGAAGATAATATCAGAGGGTTCAATTTCAATAGGTATACCATCGGGTTTTAGATTTCCATTCAAGTCATGGCTTGATGTGGCATAGACAAAGTCATAGCGGGGAATGAAGATCCTTTTGCCTTCCGTAATATCCCTGAGGCTTCGCTTGAAAAGTTCAAAATGCAAAGCTTCCTTCCCTTGTGTGAAGATGCCTTTTTCCTCCCGGTAATCGCGATCGGTTAGAAAGTTATCCAACTCGATGGAGGTAGTTTTCTTACCGGCCTCTTCGAAGTCTTCACGAAGTCGTTCGACGACCTCCGTTTTCCCAGCCGCGGTCGGACCGGCAACAGCGAGCAGGATCGGGGTCCCGCGCGAGGCGATGAGTTTGTGGACACTTTCGATGAACAGCTTGTCCACATCCGCATTGGCTTCCATAAAGTCTTTGTAGCCAACGCCCTGAAAACGCTCAAAAGCTTTCTGTTTCTGCTCGAACTGTCTGAACGGTTTCCCGCCCAAATGTGCTAGAACTTTTTCAGTGAAATAGGTTGTGCGATGCAGGAAGAAAAATCCGCGCACATCGAAATAGAAATGTTCATTGACCCAGGTCTCTTCATACGCGCCGGTGACCAAACCCACAAAGAGCATATTCGATAAACGAACAATCTGATCATCGAGGACGATGCGATCATCATCGCGACGTTTGATCTGAATGGAATCATAGAATGTGCGACTGTTGATGCGAGCTTCGATCGCTTCCTTCGTGTTAGGTCGTACGGAGTTCCATCCATCCGCAGGAGTAATATTTTTTAAACCATATTGAAATTCATACAGTTCCAGGTCCATGACGGCTGGACTGATGTGTTTCATTTTCTCTAACAAAGCCACCGAAAAGACTTCCGGGTCATAAATATTTTCCATTGAGATTCCTTTTGTTAAGCACCATATTTGGTAATACGCCCCGCGTTTGCCAGGGCAATCCGAATGACATGTGTCGCAGGCAAAACACCAAGACTTCCACGCGAACAGGCATGCTCCCCAAATTCGGAGATGCCATCGGGGCGGACATACCTTCCATGGATCAACACAGGGACAGGATGCCACGAATGTGACTTGAGGACTGCGGGCGATGAATGATCGCCTCCGACAATGACCACATCTGGGTTCAACGCGAGAAGACGCGGCATGAATGCATCCACTTCTTCGATCACGCGCACCTTGCCTGCAAAATCGCCTGCCTCACCACAAGTATCCGTCCTCTTGACGTGCATGTAAAAGTAATCAAAATCGTTCCAATATTTTTCGAGTGTGGCAAATTCATCTGCGATGGTATCCCCAACCACATTCAGCACATTCATTCCTGCCAGCCGCGCCACGCCGCGATACATCCCGTTGATCGCGACAGCTGCAGATTTCAATCCGTACAGTTCTGGATACGTCGGAATATGCGGAAGTTTTGCAAAGCCGCGCAAGGTGATCATGTTGGCGGGATGTTTATCTGCCAGCAGACAACGTGCCTGTTTAATGAATCGATTGGCATAACAAGCTGCCTGTTCAGATTCACGGTTCAGTGCTGTGACCGGGAGAGTGGGTACACCTACTTTAAGTGGATCTGTCTCTGAGAGTGCGTCGCCCAAACCAGACGCACGCATTACAAATGCAAAGCGATGTTCCTTAACGGTTTCAACAAAGAACTCAACGCCATCCACTTTGATGGTACGCAATAACTCTGCTAATTCGCGACCTATATCCGTGGGAATGCGACCGGCACGCCTGTCAGTGATGATACCTTTCTCGTCCACTGTGCAGAAGTTGCCGCGCGCGGCCACATCATCGGGTCCGAGTTCAAAGTCCACGCCGAGTGCTTCGAGGGCACCGCGTCCGATCTCGTATTCGATCGGGTCATAGCCAAAGATGGCAAGATGACCCGGTCCGCTGCCGACCGTAATCCCCGGACCAGCAGGTTGGGTCAAACCCAAAACCGATTTTCCTGCCAGCGCGTCAAGGTTTGGCGTGCAGGCTGTTTCAAGTTCGGTCTTGCCGCTAGGCTCAAGAGGCAGCCCACCCAAACCATCCATGATGAGCAGGATGATCCTTGTTTTGGCAGGGACGATAAGCTCCTGCAGAAATTTGAAGTCCATACGACCCTCCATTAATCCATAACGCAATGTTTTCCCTTGCCAGATGTGAGCGCTTCAAAGGCGCGCTGAATTTTGGCATAGTTGCCATCGCGGTCGAGCGCGATCCCCCGCCCTACTCCAGAGACAACTTTTCCGATGCCGATTTCTTCGATCTGATGCTCGAACTTTTCAAGTAATGTTGGGGCGCTGCCCGGGTTCGTGCTGCGACCGTCAAAGATCATGTGTAGATAGACTTGATCAAATTCTTGTTTCTTTGCCATGCGTAGTACAGCCAATGGATAATCGACGGAACCGTGCGAACTCTTTTCCGTCAGCAAACCGATGATGTGCAGGTTTCTTCCGCGCTGCTTTACTTCGTCGATCGTTTGAAGAAGGACTTCGTTGGTGTAGAACGAGCCATCTTTCATCGCCGTGTCCAACCGCACATCATCCTGCAGGACAACGCGACCCGCGCCGATGTTCATGTGTCCCGCTTCTGAGTTGCCGGTCTTTCCGGCTTGTAATCCCACTGCCTCACCGGATGCATCCAATTGAGAGTTGGAGTTGCAGCGAAGCAGATCATCCCAATGCGGAGTTGGGGAAATGAAGATCGGGTTTCCGTTGTCTTCCCTGCCAATGCCCCAGCCATCAAGGATGATGAGCATTACGCGTCGTTTGCCGCCCCAGTCATGATCTGGCGCAAGAGTTTGTCCATTCATGGCTTTGAGTTGTGCGAGTCCGAGGGCAGATAAAACTGTCGGTGCCACATCAGCCAATTTTCCAGCGCGCAGGCTGAGGGTTGGCTTGATGCGAGAGTCCAGCAGAATGAACTTCACGGGATTGGTTGTATGCGCGACATGCGGAGTCCCATCCGCATTTTTCATCTCCTCCAGGTTACCGTGATCTGCAGTGACAAGGACCACGTAATCGTCGGCAAGCGCCGCATCCACCACGCGACCGAGATGTGAATCCACAATCGAAGCACACTTGAGTTTGGCTTCATCGTTCGACGTGTGCCCGATCACATCGCCGTTGGCAAAGTTGGTGACGATAAAATCGTATTTCTTTTCAATGCCGTGCAACACCTCTTCGGTGACCTGAGGCAGACTCAATTCCGGGACCTGTTCGAAAGGAATGCCTTTAGGCGATGGAATACGCACATCGTCTTCATTTGCAAAAGGCTGATTATTTTCACCGTTGAAAAAGAATGTGACGTGTGCAAACTTTTCAGATTCGGCTGTATGCAATTGAGTCAAACCAGCTTTACTGATCACTTCACCGAGCGTATCATTGATGCAGGATGGTCCAAAAGCGACCGACAGGTCTTTAAATTTTTCATGATACAGGGTCAGGATCACAAATTTTAAATTCTGCAGATCGGGACGCGGGAAACGATCAAACGCGGGCTCGGTGAATGCTTCTGTTAATTCGATCTCGCGCTCCCCGCGGCGACAGCAAAAGATGACCGCGTCGCCATCCTTGATGCGACCCATCGGTTCACCCTGTGGATCTGTAAGAACGATCGGTTCCAGCGAATAATCCGTTTGCCCCTCTGCATACAATTCCTTGACTGCCTTACCCAGTGCCATTGCCCCGTGCGTAACTTTGTCCGTGAGCATAGTTTGCTCCTTGTTTCAGATAGAAACCCTGAAGGTTTATGAAACCTTCAGGGTTTGATTTTCAAGTGCAGGGAAAACATCCAGCAGTTCCTTGAATTGGTGAATGATCAGGTCCGGTCTATTCTTATCGGTGACGGTTTCTTCAGCGAGTTTTTCCGGTGAGATCATAATGATGACGCTCCCAAAGCCTGCGGCGCGCGCACCGGTCACATCGCGTTTAAGATTGTCACCTACGTAAGCGCACCGGGCAGGTTCCACCCCGGCGCGGCGTGCCGCTTCGAGATAGATCTCAGGCGCTGGCTTGCGAATGCCTAGCTCTGACGAAAGCATTACCACTTTGAAATAGGACTCGAAATCTTCCGCTTCCAGCCATTCAGGGATCTCGCGTGTGCCAATTAGATTACTTATGATGCCAAGGGTATAGCCGCGCCTTTGAAGTTCATCCACCACTTCCCTGCCGCCCTCCACCACCACACGCCGCCCCATAGATTGGCGGAATTGGTAGGTCAGCTCACGACCTAGCGGAGCGATCTTCTCAGCAGGAAAATCCGGAACAAGCCAGCGCGTCCACATTTCGGATTCGGGGGCTTCGCGCAGATTCTCGAAGGCCCATTTGCGATAGATCTTGTAGCGCTCATCCAGTTTGGCAACGAACGTTATAGGGCCTTCATCTGTCCCAACCAGTTCAACGATCTTCTGCCGCGCCCGCGCCATATGTTCCTGATCCTTGATTAGGATCCTCAAGGTGTTGCCCAGGTCCAGAAAAATCGCTTCGATGTTTTTTGTCATGCTATCCACCTGAATTGATTTCTCGATTTACTTGCGGGGTGGGAAAATTTCCAAAAGATCACTCATCTCGCAAATCGTGTGATCGGGTTTAACTTCAATATTTGGCGGCTCCTTTGCCAGCGTAGCAGGTTCCGAAAACAGGATCATCATGCCGTACCCAGCGGCTTGAGTCCCTTCCACGTCGCGGATCGGGTTATCGCCCACATACGCGCAGTTCGAGGGTTCAACTCCCACACGCCGGGCAGCTTCCCAATAAATCTCGGGATTGGGTTTGCGGAGGGCGACCTTTGATGAAAGCACCACTGCCTTGAAATATTCGGTGAGACCCTCAGCTTCCATCCAATCAGGGATTTCTGTTTCGGTGATTGTGTTCGCGATAATGCCCAGGATATATCCGCGCCTGTCCAATTCCATGATGGTGTCTTTGACATCGTGACGCGGAACACGCCGTCCATCGTGGTCTCTCCATAAGCGTGTCAACTTGCCAGCGAGTGGTCCGATCTTTTCAGCTGGATAATCTGGCAACAACCACTTTGTCCATAATTCCTTTTCGGAGGCTTCGATCAACGTCCCCTTGGATTGTTTCCTATAGGCTTTCCATCGAGTTTCCAGCCTTTTAAAAAAATCACATTCTGACTCTTTCGTTCCCACAAGGGTCATTAAATCCTTTTTGGCTTGCGCCATAAACTCGGGATCTTCCACCACGATCCGCAACGTATTCCCCACATCCAGGAAGATAGCTTCGATATTTTGGTCCATTTCGCCTTCCTTCATTATTCGGTTTTATGAAATATATCTTTCATTTGAAAATAGTACAACATTTTTCATTTTTTTGCAAGTAGTCTTTCAAAAGTATTGACATTTATCTTATGGATGTGTAAACTATAGTCACTAATGCACACGTGTGCAAAGGAGAATGCTTGTCTATTACCATTAAAGATATTGCACAAAAAGCGGGAGTTTCACATTCAACAGTTTCTCGCGCCCTTCATGGTAATTCGCTAATTACCGAAGAAACGAGAGAACGCATCCAGGAAACCGCTCTGGAACTCGGCTACCTCCCCAGCACAGCTGCGCGCAGCCTGAAAACCAACCGTTCGCAGGCTATGGGTGTCATTGTCAGTAATATCGACGATCCTTATTTCAGCGAAATCCTGCAAGGCATTGAGGAAGTAGCACAGGGGAACAACTACAGTCTATTCATCTCTGCGTCGCAACACGACCCTGAACGGGAGCAGACCATAATCAAAGTGATGCGTCAGCAGCGGGTGGACGGGGTAATCATCTGCTCCACAACGTTCAGTAGCGAGCAAAACCAGCAGTTCTCGAAGTACGGGATTCCAATCGTGGTGGTGAACAACCAGTCCGCGGAGGATTACCGCTATTCCATTTATCACGATGACGTGGATGGAAGCCGACAACTCACCAGACACTTGATCGAGCTGGGACATCGCAAGATCGCCTATCTTGGGAATTCCCATTCGGGGCGCACCACACTGGACCGTCTGGCTGGGTTCCGTCAAGAAATGGAATCTGCCGGGCTGCCTGTTCCCGATAACTACATTCACGAGAGCCCAGGAAGTGAACCCGAGAAGGGAAACCGTGCAGCAGACCACTTTCTTGGTTTAACTGATCACCCCACGGCGTTGGTCTGTTTCAACGACATGCTGGCAATCGGAATTTTGAAAAGTCTGCAGCAACATGGGATTCAGGTTCCGGAGGATTTATCAATTACTGGGTTCGATAACATCGTTTTCTCCAATTACACCTATCCGTCCCTGACCACATTCGACCAACCCAAGCGGTTTATCGGACAAAAGGCGGCGGAGCTGATCTTAAACCTTCTTAACTCCACATCGAAGGCGAACGTGCCCGAACAAAAGATTCAAGTGCTGAAAGGGAAATTACTGGTTCGGGAATCTACGGCTCCCCCGCCATCCAGTATTCCATAGGAATATTCCATGCAATCCAATTCACCATCGCTGCTCGTCGCACCAGATTTCAGCCACGCGGAATACATTCAAATCACACCGCATTCGGCTCACTGGGATTACTTGAACTTTGCCGCGCGCCAGATGAGCCACGGCAAAATGTGGCACTTTGAAACTCACGAGAATGAACTCGCACTGGTGATGCTCGGCGGAACGTGTGAGGTCACGTCGAACATCGGAAAATGGACGGATGTGGGCAGACGTCCAAATGTATTCGGTGGAATGCCATATACACTTTATCTTCCACCACAAACACGATTCACTGTGGAAGCCAAAAGCGAGCATCTGGATATTGCTTATGGGTGGTGCATCGCCAAGGAGGCGCATCCCGCCCGTATGGTGAAGCCAGCTGAAGTCCAGGTGGAGATCCGAGGTGGGGAAAATGTCACGAGGCAAATCAATAAGATGATCCCGCCCGGTTTCCCATCCAGCAGATTGGTTGTAGTTGAAGTTTACACTCCCTCCGGAAACTGGAGTTCGTATCCTCCGCATAAACACGATGAACACATTGTGGACAAGTCAGGGAATTTGGTGGAGGCGGACCTGGAGGAGATTTACTTTTATAAGATCGACCGCCCTGAGGGATTTGCATACCAGCGCATTTACACATCTGACAGTAAAATGGATGAATTAATTCTAGCCCGTGACAGTCACCTTGTACTTTCACCACAGGGCTATCACCCGGTCGTCGCCGCGCCTGGTTACAACTGCTATTACCTGAACATGCTGGCCGGTTCAGCGCAATCGTTAGCGGCAACGGATGATCCCGATTACGCATGGGTAAAGGAAACATGGAAGGAAAAAGATTCGCGACTGCCACTCGTCAGTTTGGAAATGGAATAAGGAAAGGAGTTTGCAATGGCTGCGTTCAAAAGTAAATTACACCAAATGACCATGGGGTTCCCCACCGACTATTGGAACGACTCTTGTTCGGAAGAGGAACTCACGTATGCGATCAGTCACGGCGCTGTTGGTGCCACGTCAAATCCCACAATCGTTCACAACGTTCTCAAAAAAGAGATGCATTTGTGGGAGGATCGCATTCGGGCTCTCATCAACAATAACTCTACGTGGTCTGAATCAGAAATCACGTGGAAGTTAATTGAAGAGATGTCGGTTCATGGGGCGGGTTTTTTGAGACCGGCTTATGAGCAATACAAGGGGAAAAAGGGAAGACTTTCCATACAGACCAACCCGGCATTCTATCGCAACACCGATGCGATCACAGAACAAGCTGTTCATTTCAATAGCCTCGCGCCGAACATGATCGTAAAAATCCCTGTGACAAAGGCGGGGATAAAAGCCATCGAAGAGGCAACCTACCATGGCGTCTCGATCAATGCCACTGTCAGTTTCACGGTCCCGCAGGCAATTGCTGTGGCAGAAGCCGTTGAGCGCGGATTAAACCGTCGAGTGGCGGATGGTCAATCCATTGATCAGATGTCTCCAGTGTGCACCATCATGATCGGTCGCACGGACGATTGGATGAAGGTACTGGTAAAACGCGATGAGATCGATATCAATCCATCCTATCTGGATTGGGCAGGAATCGCCTGCATGAAGAAAGCCTACGAGATCTACCAACAACGCGGTTACCGCGCACGCTTGCTCGCGGCAGCATATCGGCACCTGGGACATTGGTCTGAATTTATGGGCGGTGAGCTGATCGTATCCATGCCGTATGAATGGCAGTTGAAAGCCAATGCCAGTGACATCGAAGTCGGGGAACGCATGAGCAATCCAGTTGATGCAAAGATCATCGAGGTAATGTACGAAAAAATTCCTGATTTCCGCCGCGCCTATGACGAAGATGGAATGACGGTGGATGAATTCGATGACTATGGTGCAACAGTACGCACACTGCGCGGCTTCATCACTTCCGCGCACGACCTGATGGCTGAGGTTCGCAATTTCATGCTCCCCAATCCCGATGTAAAGAGATTTGAAACGCTAAAGGTGTAGAAAGCCTTTGGCGTTTTTTAACAAGGAGAACTTATGGCAACAATTCGCCTAACAACCGCACAAGCCATTATCAAATTCCTGAAGAACCAATATGTTCATCGTGATGGACGGGAGATCCAATTCTTCGCTGGCATACTTGGCATCTTTGGTCATGGGAATGTTGCGGGGATCGGGCAGGCTCTGCAGGAGGATCCAGATTTCCCCTACATCCTCGTTCGCAATGAACAATCGGGGGTGCATCTGGCATGTGGCTTTACCAAAATGAAAAATCGCATGCAAACTTTTGCATGCACATCCTCGATTGGCCCTGGTGCGACGAATATGATCACCGGTGCGGCACTGGCAACCATCAACCGATTGCCGGTGTTATTGCTTCCAGGTGATATTTTTGCCCGGCGCAATGTGGCGCCTGTGCTCCAACAACTAGAGTCTCCCTCATCCCAGGATATCAGCGTGAATGATGCCTTCAAGCCTGTCAGCCGCTATTGGGATCGCATCTATCGTCCCGAACAGTTGATCACATCCCTGCCTGAAGTGATGCGAGTCCTCACCTCCCCTGCTGATACTGGTGCGGTGACTCTTGCTCTGCCGCAGGATGTCCAAGCTGAGGCGTATGGCTTCCCTGAAGAATTATTCGCGCATCGGACATGGCACGTGGCACGCCGGACCTCGGACCGGTTCCTGTTTTCTCAAGCTGTTGATGCCATCCGAGCCAGCAAACATCCAATGATCGTCGCGGGTGGCGGGGTGCTTTATAGCGAAGCCAGTCAGGCATTGGCGCACTTCGTCAAACAGACCGGAATCCCGGTTGGAGAAACGCAGGCGGGAAAAGGATCACTTCCGTATGACCATCCGCAGAATATGGGAGCCATAGGAGCGACGGGCACACTAGCAGCAAATCAGTTGGCTCATGATGCAGATCTTGTCATCGGCATCGGCACACGCTATTCCGATTTCACCACCTCTTCCAAGACGGCGTTTCAAAATCCAAATGTTCGGTTCATCAACATCAACGTTGCCGAGTTCGACTCCTTCAAGCATTCCGCCATACCGCTGACCGCAGACGCGAGCCTCACATTAGAGGAACTGACAGAGGCCTTGAAGGAATTCACAGTGGATGCTGATTATCAACACCGCATTGCAATGCTCAAGGAAAAATGGGAGATTGAAGTTGACAGGCTATTCCATCTCAACAACCAACCTTTACCTGCACAAAGTGAAGTCATCGGAGCGATCTGGGAATCAGCAGAACCAATGGATGTTCTCGTCTCAGCCGCTGGCAGTCATCCCGGCGACCTGCATAAATTATGGCGTACACACCAACCAAACACCTATCATCTCGAATATGGCTACTCTTGCATGGGATATGAAATCCCGGGTGCGTTAGGAGTCAAAATGGCCGATCCTTCGCGCGAAGTCTATGCGTTTGTCGGGGATGGAACCTACCTGATGATGCCGTCCGATATTTTGACATCAATTCAGGAAGGCATCAAGATCGTCATGGTCGTCGTGGACAATCACGGGTTTGCCAGCATCGGCGGATTAAGTGAATCGTTGGGCAGCGGCGGGTTTGGTACGCGCTTCCGCATGCGAGATCAAAAGAGTGGGCAACTCGATGGCGAATATCTGCCCGTGGATTTTGCCGCGAACGCCCGCAGCCTGGGCGCAGATGCAATCAGTCTGTGTACCATCAAGGAATTCAAACAAGCTCTACAAGATGCACGCAAAGCCACGAAGACCACGGTCATCGTCGTGAAGACAGAGCGTGAGGTCCGTGTGCCGGGCTACGACTCCTGGTGGGATGTGGCTGTAGCAGAAACATCCACGATGGATGGCGTGAAGAAGGCCCGGGCAGAATATGAAGAAGCCGTGAAGAAGGAAAAATATTTTCTATAACGGCAGGCTTGGGTCTGTTTAAAGCAAAACAAACATTGTAGAAAGGATGGATCAATGAACATCAAAATGGGGTTAATTGGCGCAGGTCGCATGGGGAAAGTCTTCGCACATACACTGGCATTCAATGTGGCAGAAGTGGATCTGGTCGCGGTCGCAGATGCTGGTTCGAAAACCAGTGAAGAGGTGGCGGTCCGCTTTGGAATTGAGTGTCACTACATGGATTATCACGAGCTTTTGAAGCGCGAGGATATCGACGCGGTTGTCATTGCAACGCCGACATCTACGCATGCCCAGGTGATCAAGGATGCAGCACTTGCAGGCAAACATATCTTCAGTGAAAAGCCTCTGGCAATGACGCTGGAAATGTGCGACGAAGCAATTGCTGCTGTAAAGAATGCAGGCGTGAAACTTCAGCTTGGTTTCATGAGGCGGTTCGATGCCGCCTACGCACTGGCAAAAAAGAAAATTGATGAGGGCGCGATTGGTCAGCCCGTTGTGTTCCACGCGATCAGCCGCGACAAAAATCGCACCAGCCTGGAATTTGCCCGGCGCGCGAACAGCGGCGGGATGATCATGGATATGGGTGTGCATGACTTTGATCTGGCGCGCTGGCTGATGGGCAGTGAAGTGGTGCGTGTACAGACTGAAGGCGATTGCCTCGTATATCCTGAATTGAAAGATGTGGGCGATATTGACAATGCGATTATTAATCTCAAGTTCGCAAACAATGCCATTGGCAACATTGCAGTCAGCCGCAATGCAATCTTTGGATACGATGTTCGTACCGAGGTGCTCGGGTCAGAGGGCGCATTGCAAATTGGCACGCTGCAACAAACCTCCACTCTGGTGCTGACACGCCAGGGCATAACACACGATACCATCCCGGGATTTATGGAACGGTTTGGAGATGCTTATGCTGCGGAGATACGCGCGTTCGTTGCCTGTATCCTGGAAGATCGCGAACCAAGTGTCACTGGGGAAGATGCACGCAAAGCTACCGCCATTGGAATGGCCGCGACGCTTTCGTTGGACGAAACACGTCCAGTCATGGTAAGTGAGGTTGGATAACAGATGGAAATCCAAAACTACATCAACGGTGAATGGGTGAAACCGGACGCCAGGGAATATTTCGATGTCATCAACCCGGCGACGGGAGGGGTGATCGCCAAGACACCGCTCTGTTCCAAAG
>Ga0210377_10001213_pt1 | contig 23665 bp, 22 predicted proteins | sample PLM4_65_b1redo_FD_155480 | JGI IMG/M metagenome (GOLD analysis project Ga0210377, IMG submission 155480) | Groundwater sediment microbial communities from an aquifer in East River, Colorado, USA - PLM4_65_b1 redo | ecosystem: Environmental > Terrestrial > Soil > Riparian zone | place: USA: East...
GGCGCTAGGGCTTTCGCACCATGCCCCGTCATTCGTGCCCAAGCGGGGATACTATAGCGACTCTGTCGCCGCTCTGTCAACGCGCACGGCGACCAGGGGAGAACCCGCGTATCGGGCTCTCCCCTGTTGTGCTTGCCGCCGGTTTATTTGCCCGTCTTGATCTTCATTGGATCTTGATAGACCATCAGATGCGCATAGGGCGTACCGTCAAACATCACGTAGGCGCCCATGGGGGTTTCTACGCTCGGGAGGCCGCTGGCCTTGGAATCGAACGGCCACATGACCATCCAATGAGCGGGCTCCTTTACCGCCTTTGAGCCGGGCTCCTCGTTCATCAAGATTTTTCCGTCCTTCTCAAAATGCCACCCGCCCTTGGCCATATAGCCAATACCGGGGACGGTGTTGGTGGGTTTGGGGGCGTTGCTCATCAGATCGTTCACCCATTGACCAACCGCTTGATCCATGCACATCGGGTCCGGTTCCGGCCGATTGTTCACCGTGGGGATGCAGGTAAAGCCGTTGGTCCCCTTCTTCACCTCCACCAGCTTCCCGTCTTCGCCGGGGATCATGACCGTTGCGTCTCGAGAGATTTCCGGCGGCGCGGCGCTGAGGGAGAGTGTGATCATCGCCTCCTTGGACATCCCTGTGATGCCGTTTCCTTTCGCCTTAGGCCCCTCAGCGGCCAGTGAGAGGGCGGGCAGGCTGAAGGCGAGACTTGCCAACCAGATTGTGCGTAACACGCGCTTCATGTTTTTCCTCCTTCTGGGTGAATGGACGAAGCGTCCATTTAACCTGCCCTGTATCGACGGACTACTTGTGCACGCCGATTGTCACGAGGTAGTCGCGAGGCATGGCGACTCCGAGCTCGGTCTTGAAGCCGTCGTGGTAGGCGATGAAATCGCGCTTCAAGTGCTCACGGCGTTCCGGATCGAGGTTCGCAGCCAGCGATTTGGTCGGGCCGTAACCTGCCACGAACAGTTCCCAGACGGCAAGACCGCTTGGTTCGCGCAAGACCGTGGTGCCTGTCTCAAAGCGCAGGTCGAAGCTCGAGCCGAGAAGTTGTTTCACGCGCTCCCGGCCACCCCAGTCGAAGGGTGACGGTGGAGGCGGCGAGGGAGGTTCAGGCATGTAGGGCTTCATCACCTTGAAGAGCCCCGAAATGGTTCCATCGGCCGGCCACGTCGTGAGCCCGACCCGCCCGCCCTTCCTGCAGACGCGAGCCAGCTCGGCAGCGGCGGCCTCGGGGTGGCGGACGAACATGACTCCGCAGGTCGAAATGACCGCGTCGAAGCTCCGGTCCTCGAAGGGAAGCTTCTCGGCGTCACCGACTCGAAAGTCGATGTGGAGCCCAGCCTCGGCAGCAGCGGCCCCGGCGGCCTCTATGAGATCGGCACCGAGGTCGACGCCGGTGACGGTGGCGCCCCGCGCGGCCATGCGGCGCGCGGTCCAGCCGGTGCCGGTCGCCACGTCAAGCACCTGCTCCCCAGGCTTGGGCGCGAGGCGAATGACGCAGTGTTCGATCGAGTCGGCAATGCTTTGGCTGATTTTGTCGTAGTGCCGCCCGCCGGTGTTCCACGTGGCGGCTGTTTTGATGTTGTGTGGCTGGATCGCTGGTGAAGTCATCTCATCCTCCTGTTATCCTCCTGAAAATAAAGCCGATCTCCACCCCCTGCTCTGATAGCACGGACCTGGGAAGACTGTAAAGCGAAAGTTCATTGCAGTAGGGGCGGGTTTCAAACCCGCCCCTACTCATGCAAGGACATCCCCGATGGATCCCCAGGCGGCAATGGCGTCGGCCATCTGTCGCATCCCGCGCAGGATCACGGGGCCCGGCTGGAGGATGTGCGCCGATTTGATCTCGTGGATCCGCCCCTCCCGCACCGCCGTCATCCGGTCCCAGCCCGGGCGCGCGGCGATCCGTTCCGGCCGGACCTTTTTGCCGCACCACGACGCAAAGACGATCTCGGGATCCCGCCGCGCCACCTCCTCCGCCGAGACAATCCGCCCGGTGGCGACCTTCCGGTCGCTGAGTTCGCCGAAAACGTCGTCACCACCCGCCAGCGTCACGGCCTCGCTGACCCAGCGAATGCCCGAGATCAGCGGATCGTCCCATTCCTCGAAATACACGCGCGGACGCCGGGGCAGCCGCGCCGCGGCCGCGGCGATCGCCGCCCACTCCCCCTCCAGCCGCGCGATGAGCGCGTCCGCCGTGGCCCCCCGCCCCACGACCGCCCCGATCATCGCGATCGCGGCGAGGATGTCACGCAGGCTACGCTGGTTCAGATGCAGGACGGTGGCGCCGCGCCGGGCCAGGGTGGCGGTGATGTCGGCCTGCAGATCCGAGTAGGCGATCACCAGGTCGGGGCTCAGCGCGAAGATTTTCTCGAAATCGACCGACGTGTAGGCGCCGACCTTGGGCTTGCGCCGCGCCTCGTCGGGCGTGACGGTGTACCCGCTGACGCCCACAACCAGATCGCCCGCCTGCAACGCGTACAGGATGTCCGCGCTCTCGGCGGTCAGGCACACGATGCGGCGGGGCAGGCGCACCGCGCGCGCGGGATCGGGCGGGGTCGTCATCGGCACGTCCTTCTCACGATCCATGTTCGGACTGCACACGCGAATTACGAAACAACGTCCCCGGGGCTGCCGGAGCGTCCTGCGCCTTGGCCCGCTCCATCACCCCGGTCGATCTTTCGATCGCGATATCCCGCATAATCGGGGACCAGACGATCGTATTCTCCATCCATGAGGGGAGAGGAGATCATGAAATCGGCGGAAGCCCGATTGCAGGCAATGGGGATATTCCACACCACGGCCATTCGCAAGAGCGCCTTGACGTCGGGATCATGGGGCATGGGTTCGAGCGGATCCCAGAAAAAGATCAGAAAATCGATCTCTTGATCGGCAATCTTGGCGCCGATCTGCTGATCACCGCCCAAGGGTCCGCTTTGGAGTTTGTTGATTTCGAAGCCAAGTTCCCGTTCCAGGATCTCGCCGGTGGTGCCTGTCGCGTACACGATATGGTGCGCCAAGAGATCGCGGTTATATTTGGCCCATTCCACCAAGTCCCGTTTCTTATTGTCGTGTGCGACAAGAGCAATCTTCTTGTCATGGTCCATCGCAATTTTCTTGTAAGCCATACGACGCCTTGAGTCCTCTCTCGCGGTGGCGAAACGATCGGCGATTCTAAAAATACCGGCACGGGAGCAGTGAGTGAATTATTTGAGAACGTCCCCGAGGCCGCCCCCGGTGTCGAGGTTGGCGTGCTCGAAGCCGGTGGAAAGCACACAGCCCGGTGTGCGTCGGTCGGCGCTCACGGCCCGAATGTATCAGTCGATTGAGAGCGATGTCAAACGGACGCAACGAGCCCCCATCCTGGGCGCTTTTTCCCTGATTTCCTGCTGTTCGGTGTGACTTGACACGCCCCACGCTCTTTCAGTAGGCTCCGTTCATCCTGCTCTCCGCGAGTCCCCCTTCGACTTGCGGGCATTGCCGAGCTGGCGTGTTTGTTCGCCACGAGGTGTCCCCATGGATGCTCCGGAGTGGCGTTCCTCCCCAGCGGTTCGTTTCGAAGACCAAGCGCGTCGAAGCGAGCGTCCGTATCGCGGCATCGAGAAGCGTCCGGCTTCATTCCCTAAGAAGGTCGACCATGCGCCTTACGCTCCATGGCGATGATCCCTCCTTAAAGAAGAAACGCGCGCGATGGTAAAGGGGGTGATGACTATCGACACACGAACCCGTTCAATCTCGCTCCGTTCCGTTCGCCACGCCGCTTTCGCTGATCGGAACAGGGACAATCTCTCGCGCCAATGCGGCTGATCTTAGAGTCGGGGCGAGGCCGGGAACAAAGATGTTCGCGCCTCAGGAGATCACGAACAAAAGGACAGAGACTCACTCTCAAACGACGAGGTGTACCATGAGTACACGTACATTGCTCTTAGGATTTTGGCTTTTCGCAACATGGTGTTCCACGGCTTACGGGGGCGATTTAGTGGTTGGAGACCCCTACCTGCAGCCGAAGGATCCGTCTTCACATCGGAGTCTGACCGCTACCGTGATGCGGGTCGAGAGTGGCATGGTGTTTCTGCGAACGGAAGAAAGAACGATCCGTAACGTTGCGGTCACAGAAGCCAAAAGAGACGGAATGTCATCGTTACAACCGGGTGACCAGGTAGACCTGATCCTGGACAGGGGGAATTCCGTCCTCGCCATCGCCCCGCCGCGCGGCACAGGGGCCTTTATTGGCGATGACGTCACCGGAACGGTTCAACGCTTCGACGGCTTGAACAAGCGGATCACCCTTAAGACCGTGGAAGGAGAGGTTCAGAATTTTCAGCTGCGGAACGCGGTGGCTACAAAATTGTACGGGGTAAAAAAAGGGAGGACGATCGCCTTGGAAATGGATGGACAGAACCGTGCGTTTGATGCGTATCGACCCGAATAACGCCGAACCACCCCACAGGATCGATCCTGTGGGGTGGTTGCCCCGCCCATTGACGTGCTACGAGGGGGACAGAATGCTGAACGGGATTGGTGACGCGCTGGTCTCGCTGCGGATCGGGCGAACGTCAGGGAACGCGAGATTCTCGGCCGTGGCCACGAAGCCTTCGGCTTGATAGTCGCCGATCCCCACAACGCTCCCACTGGTAGCGCGTTGATCCCAGACGACGGGGAAGACTTGGATCTCACCCGGTGAAAACGGGAGCGTCGTCACGACCTGGGGAAAGCTCATGCCATCCGAAAACCGCCACATCACCACCCGGTCCGTCAACCGTCTGACCAGGAAATCGACGAGCTGTCCACTCGGAGTGGTGAGCGTCTGGGCAGCGTCGGTGAGATTGCGTACGTGAAGGACCAGACGAACGGGGTCGGTCGTGATGAAGGTTGTGGTCGGTTGGTTCGACGCGTTCTCGACAGTCAGCATGGTCTCAAAGATCGGCTGGCGGCGGTCATCCCCGCAGGCGCCCAGGAGCAGGCTCGCGCCACACGCGACGGCCTGGACCCAGGATCCGAGGCGGCTCGCGACGCAAGAGACTCGCATACATTCATTGTATCGGAGATCATGGCAACGCCGCAATTTCAGGCTGGCCATGGATAGAAAAAGACAAAGTGAGCCCTAGCTTGTGGTTAGAACGTTACTGAGGGGAACTTGGAGTCGGAGTACTTTCCCCGGCCCTTGTTCTATAGGTGGCCAGTTTTTCCCGGACACGAAATCCGATCTGTTTGCGTGGCGGTTCCGGTTCCACTGTCGGATTTAGCAGCGACATGATCTGCTGAATAATGTCCGAGATCACACGCTCGTGAAGATCCTGCCGCTCCGTCAGTGTTTTCTCCAATGTCGACAACTTTGCGGCCAAGTTCTTTTGGGCCGCGAGCATGGAGCGCATCTTCACGAAGGCACGCACGACCAAGACACTCATCTGAATGGCCCGCTCGCCATGCAAAATATTCGCGGCCATGACTGCGCCATGCTCAGTAAACGCATAGGGCAGCGTCCGCCTTCCGCCGCGGCCCGGTTTTGACATCGCAACTTGCGATGTCAAAACGGCGAACTCATCAGCAGTCAATTGGAACATGAAATCGCTGGGGAAGCGCTTGCAGTTACGCTTGACGGCCTCATTGAAGCGAAACGTGGGAACACCATACACAGCGGCAAGGTCACGGTCCAAGATGACCTTCTGACCACGAACCGTGAGAATCAGTGATCCGATCCCACGCACCACGTATTTCCCCGGTCTCGTCGCCATAAGAACTCCCTATTTCCGTCATGTCGATATTGAAATCCCTGCGAAGAGGAGCCTCGAAGTCTGCCGAGTATTCGGGTATCGGAGCCTGTTCAGGAATGGCCAGATGCAAGGCGGAGCAAGGAATCCCCTCGGAGCGTACTGGGTCGTACGTGAGGAGGAATTCCGAAGCGACAACGCCGCAGATGACCATTCATGGACAGGCTCCTAGTAGCTTTCGCGCTCCGACGGGAACTGGCCATTCATCACCTCGTCCTTGTACTGGGTAACGGCGGTCGAGATGATCTCGCGCAGGTTGACGTACCGTTTGATGAACTTGGGGCTGAACTCGTCGAACAGGCCGAGCAGGTCGTGCAGCACGATCACCTGCCCGTCGCACGCCGCGCCGGCCCCGATCCCGATGGTGGGGATCGACACCGCGCGGGTGATGTCACGCGCCACGGCCATCGGCACGCCCTCGATCAGAAGCGCGAAAGCGCCGGCGTCCTCCGCGCGCTTCGCGCCGTCCAGCAGGCGCTGCGCGCCGCCGGCGTCCCGCCCCTGGACCTTGTACCCGCCCATCTTATGGACCGACTGCGGGGCCAGCCCCAGGTGCGCCATCACCGGGATGTCCGCCGCCGCGATCGCGGCCACCCGCGAGAGCATCGAGGGCGAGCTCTCCAGCTTGACCGCGGCCGCGCCGGCCTCCTGCAAGAATCGGCCGGCATTGCGGACGGCTTCGTCGTCCGAGATTTGAAACGACATGAACGGCATATCGCCGATCACCAGGGCGTGCTTGACCGCCCGCGAGACCATCTCGGTGTGGTAGATCATCTGGTCGATCGTCACGGGCAAGGTCGTGGTGCGCCCCTGCACCACGATGCCGAGCGAATCCCCGACCAGGATGATGTCGATGCCGGCGTCGTCCACGATGCGCGCGAAGGGGTAGTCGTACGCGGTCAGCATCGTGATGCGCCGCCCCTCGGTCTTGCGGCGCTGGATCTCGGGAATCGTGACGCGGGCGGCCACGTCAGCCCAGCCCGGCGCGGTCGAGGATCTGCGGGATTGCCTGATCGGCGCCCACCGCCATGATGTGGACCCCGTGGCACGCCTCGCGGACCTGCGTGATGATGCGCACCGCGATGTCGATCCCCACGCCCAGCGCCTGCTCCTTGTCGGCCGACGCCAGCTCCTCGATGAAATGCTGGGGCACCGAGATCCCGGGGATGTTCTTGTTCATGTACTCGGCCATCTTGGCGGACTTGAGGACCACGATCCCCGCCAGAACCCGCGCGCCGAGCGGCCGGGCGCTCTCCATGAACGCGCAGAACCGATCGGGATTGTAGACCGCCTGGGTCTGGAAGAACTTGGCGCCGGCCTTGAGCTTCTTTTCCAGGCCCGCGAGCTGCGGCTCGGGCGGCACCATCTCGGGGCTCACCGCCGCGGCGGGGAAAAAATCCGTCGATCCCTTCAGCGCGTTGCCTGCGAGGTCCTTGCCCCCGTTGAGGCCGCCGACCACGGCGAGCAGTTGCGCGGCGTCGAGGTCGAACACCGGCTTGGCGTCCTTGTGATCGCCCACCGTGGGATCGTCGCCGCGCAGGCAGAGCACGTTGCGGATGCCCAGCGCGTGCGCGCCCAACAGATCCGATTGCAGCGCGAGGCGGTTGCGGTCGCGGGTGGTGATCTGGAAGACCGGGTCGTGCCCCTGCTCGTACAAGAGCCGGCACATCGCGAGCGACGACATCCGCATCACCGCGGCCTGGTTGTCGGTCACGTTGATGCCGTGGACGCGCCCCAGCAGGGCCTTGGTGCGGGACAGGACGGTGGTGACGTCGGTGCCCTTGGGCGGCTCGCACTCGACCGTGACCGCGAACTCCCCGCCTTCAATCACCTCGCGTAATCGGCGCATATCGTCTCCTGATGTGGGGGATAAAACCGTCCTACGTCGCCGACGCGGCCAGCATCGTGTTCCGCATCAGCATCGCGATCGTCATGGGGCCGACGCCGCCGGGCACCGGCGTGATCCACGAGGCCTTGGCCGCGGCCGCCTCGAAATCCACGTCGCCGACGAGCTTGCCGTCCGGCTGCCGGTTGATGCCCACGTCGATCACCACCGCGCCCTCCTTGACCATCTCCCCGCGGATGAACCGCGCCTTCCCCATCGCGGCCACCAGGATGTCGGCGCGGCGGCACACCACGTCGAGGTCGGGCGTCTTCGAGTGGCAGATCGTGACCGTCGCGTGGCGGTGCAGCAGCAGCATCGCGGCCGGCTTCCCGACCAGATTGCTGCGCCCGACCACCACGGCGGTCTTGCCCTCGATCGGCAACTTGTAGTAGTCGAGCATCGCCATGATGCCCGCGGGGGTGCACGGCACGAAGCGCGGCTCCCCCATCATGAGCTTGCCGATGTTGACCGGGTGCAGGCCGTCGACATCTTTATCAGGCGACACGGCGTAGAGAATGGGTTCGCTGCGGAGCGGCTTGGGGAGGGGAAGCTGCACGAGGATGCCGTGGATCGCCGGGTCGCGGTTCAAGCGGTCGATCAGCACGAGCAAGTCCGCCTGGGACGTCGTCGCGGGCAGCTCGTGGCCGACCGAGTGCATGCCCAGCTCTTCGCACGTGCGCTGCTTGTTGCGCACGTAGACGTGCGAGGCCGGATCGTCGCCCACCAGCACGGTAGCCAAACCGGGGCGGATGCCGCGGGCCTTGAGCGCCTCGACCCGACTCCGCACCTCCTCCTTGACGGCCTTCGCCACGACCTTGCCGTCGATCAATTGCGCCGACACGATGGCTCCTTTTCTCTCAGGAAATCCCCCCTCGCCCCCCTTTCGCAAAGGAGGGATGGGGGGGATTTCTTCCTGCGCGCGCGACCCGGCTCGCCGCACGAACGCGAATGACCCGCTGATCAGTCACGATCACCAACATGCGGACGTCGTGACCCTCCGGCGGCACGGCCGGGACAATCTGGCACTCGTAGGCCAGCGCAACGATCGGCACGCCGGGACGCGCCCGCTCCAGCAGCCGGTCGTAAAACCCCGCGCCCCACCCTAGCCGATTGCCATGCTCGTCGAACGCAACCCCCGGGATCACCAGGGCGTCCACGCGCGCCAGATCGACGACCTTCCGCCCCTCCGGCCGGGGCTCCGGGATGCCGAACGGTCCCGTCACGAGCGTCTCGGGACCCTCGAACTCCGCGAGCAGGAGACGACGCTCGTTGACGAGGGTGACCGGCACCACGACGCGCAGCCCCCGCCGCCGCGCCTCGGCCACCACGTCGCCGGTCTCCACCTCGCTGCCCGTCGACAGCGAGACGTGCAGCGTACGCGCCGACGCGATCTCGGCCAATCCCCAGAACCGCTCCGCAATCGCGCGACTCAACCGCCGCCGCGCCTCGGCCGGCAACCGGTCGCGCCGCGCCAACACCTCCCGGCGCAGCGCCTCACGTTGTTGTGCGGCACCCACGGCCCGGCCAGAATAGCAAGGCATTGCAAAACGAGTCAAGCAACAACCGCCGGGAGCCTGTTCAGGATGCGTCAGATGCCAGGCGCCGCGAGCACCGGAGCGGAGCGTACTCCGTGTGTACGTGAGCACCGGAAGCGCAGCGGCAACGCCGCAGATGACCATCCTGGACAGGCTCCTACCCGCCGTCCTTTTCGTTCTCGTCCCGCCACACCTCCAGCCGCCGGCGGATTTCGCGCTCGTGGCCCTCGTCGGTGGGATCGTAGTAGCGGCGGCCGGCGAGACGCTCGGGGAGGTACTGCTGCTCCACGCGGTGGCCGGGGTAATTGTGCGGGTAGCGATAGCCCTCGGCGTAGCCCTCGGCCTTCATCAGTTTGGTGGGGGCGTTGCGCAGGTGGAGCGGGACGGGGAGCGAGCCGGTGTCGTGGACCTCGGCCGCCGCCTTGCGATACGCGAGGTAGCTCGCGTTGCTCTTGGGCGCGGTCGCCAGGTAGGTCGCGGCGTGGCTGAGCGGGATCCAGCCCTCGGGCATGCCGATCGCGTGGAAGGCCTGGAGCGCGGCGACCGCAACGGGCAGCCCCTGGGGGTCCGCATTGCCCACGTCCTCCGACGCGAAGATCACCATGCGCCGCGCGACGAACAGGGGATCCTCGCCGGCCTCCAGCATCCGGGCGAGCCAGTAGATCGCCGCGTCGGGGTCGCTCCCGCGCAGGCTCTTGATGAACGCGGAGATGATGTTGTAGTGCTCCTCGCGCCCCTTGTCGAAGATCAGGACGCGGTGCTGCGCGGCCTCGCGGACCTCGCGCTCGGTGAGCGCGCACTCGTCCGCGTTCGGCGGGCACAATGCGACGGACTGTTCCAGGAGATTCAGCGCGCGGCGCGCGTCGCCCTCGGCCCAGTCGCCGATCTCGGCGAGCAGAGCCTCGTCGCAGGCAATGCGCCGGTCGCCGAGGCCGCGTTCCCGATCCCCGAGCGCGCGGCGCAACACCGACGACACCTGGTCCCCGCGCAGCGGCTTGAGCGTCAGCACCTTGCAGCGGGACAGGAGCGGCGCGTTGATCTCGAAGCTCGGGTTCTCGGTCGTCGCGCCCATGAGGATGATCGTGCCGTCCTCGACGTGCGGCAGGAACGCGTCCTGCTGGCTGCGGTTGAACCGGTGGATCTCATCCACAAAAAGGATCGTCCGCTCGCCCCGATGCTTCTGCTCGCGCGCCTCGGCGACCAGCTCGCGCACCTCCTTCACGCCCGAGAGGACCGCGGAGAAAAACACGAACCGGCAGCGGGTCGCCCTGGCGATGAGGTGCGCCAACGTCGTCTTGCCCGATCCGGGGGGCCCCCAGAAGATGAGCGACGGCGGCTGCTCGGCGGTGAGCACGGCGGACAAAAACCGCCCCTCGCCAACCAGGTGTTCCTGCCCCACGAACTCCTCCAGGGTCTGCGGGCGCATCCGCTCGGCGAGCGGAGGACGCGGTTGACGCGCCGCGTCGGATTCGGCGGGGAAGAGGTCCATCGCGCCCGCACTCTATCACATCCGGCGCCCGGCTCACCACCGCGCGTGTTATAATCGCGCGCGGTGCGCGAGGAGGAACCATGTCGCGATTTCGATACCACATCTTCATGTGCACCAACGAGCGATCGGCGGACGACCCCCGGGGCAGTTGCACCGCGAAGGGCTCGGCGCGCCTGCAGGAGCTGTTCAAATCCGAGGTCAAGCGCCGCGGCCTCCAGGGTGACGTGCGCGCCAACAAGGCGGGGTGCCTCGACGCGTGCGAGCACGGGCCGACGGTCGTCGTCTACCCCGACGCGGTCTGGTACCGGGTCGCCACCGAAGCCGACGTGCTGGAGGTGATGGACCGGCACATCGGCCGGGGCGAGGTCGTCAACCGGCTGCTCATCCCCTTCGCGCCGCCCAAGCCGGCGTAGCCTGTCCATGAATGGCCATCTCGGGAAGCAGCATTCGTCCGTCACGCTAGAGCGGCGTTGTCGCTTCGGAATCCCTCCTCACGTACGACCCAGTACGCTCCGGCGGGAAGCAGCATTCGTCCGTCACTCTAGAGGGGATTCCTTGCTCCGCCTTGCATCTGACGCATTCCTGAACAGGCTCCACCACCCAAATACTCGGACACACTCCTAGACCAGAATGCGCCCGGCCCTGGCTTTGACCGCGTTCTACTTCTCCTCGTTCGCGGCGCTTGGGATCTTCCTGCCGTACTTCAACCTCTACCTGCTCCACCGGGGCCTCGCCGCCTGGCAGATCGGGCTCATCGCCGCGGTGCCGCCGTTGCTGAAGGTCGTCGTCCCCGCCTTCTTCGGGCTCGCCGCCGATCGGACCGGCCGCCGCCGCGCGATCATCATCGTCGCCTGCGCGGCGACGACCGTTGCGTTCGGGCTGCTGCTCGGCGTGACGAGCTTCCCCGGCATCCTGGCGGCGATGATCGTATTCGCCTTTATGTGGGCCCCCATCCTCCCATTGGTGGAAGCCACTACGCTGGAAACGGTGGAGCGGTTCGCGCGGCTCGACTACGGGCGCATCCGCCTCTGGGGGTCGGTCGGCTTCATCGCGGCGACCGCGACCATGGGCGTCCTGCTCGATTACGTGTCGGATCGCGCCATCATCTACGGCGTGCTGGCCGCCTTCGCGGCAACCACGGCGGCGGCGTTCGGCATCCCGGCCGCCGCCGACTCGCGGCGGGGCGCCGCGGCGATCACGCTCGGCGCGCTGTTGCGCCGCCGCGAGTTCCTCCTGTTTTACGGCGCGTGCCTCTTGATGCAACTCGGGCACGGCACCTACTACGGCTTTTTTTCGATCGCCCTGGAGGGCCAGGGCTTCTCCGCCTCGGCGATCGGCGCCCTGTGGACGATCGGCGTCGTGGCGGAGGTCGCGTTCATGTTCTGGTCCGGTCGTGCGCTCAGCCGGATCGGCGCGGCCCCGCTGCTGGTGATCTCGTTCGTCGCCGCCGTGCTGCGCTGGACGCTGATGGCCCGCGCGCCGGGCCCGGCCGGCCTGGCCGTCACCCAGTGCCTGCACGCGTTGAGCTTCGGGGCGTTCCACGTCGCCGCGGTCACGATCATCCACCAATCGGCGCCCCCGTCGCTCCGCGCCACGGGGCAGACGCTTTACAGCAGCCTCGCCTACGGCGTGGGGTCGGGGCTCGGCCTCCTCCTCAACGGCTGGCTGTACGCCGCGTGGGGCCCCACGCGGCTGTTCGGCTGGAGCGCCGCGATCTCGGCGGCCGGAATGATCCTGGCGGTTCGCTTTCTCGTCGTGACGACAGCCGAGATCCGGTTGAGGGGCGCTCCCAGTCCCCCCGCGTGATGAGTGAGTCTTTGCTCGGGAAGAGACCTTGGTGGGTTCGCGGGACACTTCAGGCGAAGCGCGAGGCGCCCGCCGATCCGTGACTGACGGCGGACGTTAGGCGGGCTGGCGCACCGCGGACGACGCGGTCGTAGGATTCGCCGGCCTCGTCCGCCTGGCCCAAAGCGCACCCCACCCCGCCTGAATGGTCCACAGCGCGGTCAAGGGCCGGAAGACGACCGGCTCCAGGACGGCCGCGACGAACAGCCGGCCGACGTCCTGCCAGGCGGGATACCGTTTAAGCGTCGCGTCGTGGAACAGGATCGCCGCCGACGACACCGCCGTCCGCGCGGCAAGCACGCACAGCCAGACGGCGAGAAGCGCAGTGAAGTCCGCCGCCCCCGCCAGGAACGCCGCGGTCACGACCGCCGCGCCGCCGACGTCCACCACGGGGCCGGCAAGCCCGAGCCCCCGCGCAAGCACGACGAGCGCCCACCCGATCTCCCGGATGCTCATCCGCGTCCGGCGCGTCTGCCCGGCGAGGCAGCCGAGCGTGTCCCGCACGCGCGCCCGATAGGCGTCGGCGGCCCCCGCCAACGTGTCGGGAACGGGGGACCACGCGACGGGCTCCGGGACGAAGACCGTCCGGCGCGGCAGCTGCTCCCCGGCGAGGCCGTGCCGGATCCGGAAGAGGATGTCGGTCGGCTCGGCACCGCCGGCCTCGAATCCGCCGACGCGAAGGATCGCCCGCTTCTGCGCGAGAAGGCATCCGCCCGGCCGCGGCACCAGCCCCGCGAGCGGGCTCAGGCCCGTCGCCGCGAGCGCCGCGCGAAGACCGTCGAGGACGGCCCAGACGACTGCGGCGCGGGACGGACACGCGATGGCGGCGACCTCGCCGCCGGTGACCCCGCACCCGTTCAGCACGCGCTCGATCCCCGCCGTCGCCACGACCCGGTCGGGGTCCTCCATCACGGGCGCCATTAGCCGCGCGAGCGCCGCGCGTTCGAGCACCGCCCGCGGCCCGACGACGCAGACGTAGGGGCTGCGCGCCGCGTTGATCCCGGCGTTGAGGGCGTCGGCCGCCGTGGTCCGCTCCTTCTCCAACACCACGAGCGTCGGCGTGGTCGAACCGTGGTAACACGCGGCGACCCGCGCGGTGGGAATCGCCGGGCGGTAGATGAGGTCCACCGGCGTCGCGTGGAAGCGCGTCAGCGCCCGGGCAAGATGGGCGCCGATCGGTCCGTCGCACACGACGATCACCTCGAACGCGGGGTAATCCAGCGCGAGGAGCCCCTCCAGGCGGTCGGCGATGCCCGGATCGTCCTCGCGCTCCACCAGGATCACCGAGACCGGAAGCGGCGTGGGCGGCACGCCGTGGGCGGACCGGATCGGGCCATGGCGGTGCCGCCGGTGGAGCAGCGCGTGCCACGCCGCCGTCGCCGTGAGCAGCGCGCCGAACGCGGCGGCGACGACGACCGACGCGACGGCCGCGACCACTACCCACTCCAGCGCCTGGTCGATCACGCCGCCCATCCCTGCGCGGTGCTCCGACCCGCGGGGTTTCGGCCCCCGGTCGTCAACGCGCGACACGCGGCCTCGCGGACGCCCGCGTCCACGTCGCCGTTCATCACGTCGTGGAGGGCCGCGAGCACCTGATGGGACCCGTGGCCCTCCAGGATGTCGATGAGCCGCAGCCGGACCGCCGGTGTCGGGTGCCGGCGCAGCGCCTCCAGCAGAATCCGCGTCGCGCCGTGCCGCGCGATCTCGCGAAGCAGCCGCTGAGCCGCGAAACTAACCACCGGACGGGCCTCGTCAAGCGCGTCGATCTGCTCCTGAATGAACGACGTCCGCTGCAGTTCCTCGACAATCTGCTCCTTGGCGTACCGATCGCGACTGGTGAACAGGCAGTGGGTCAGGGCGGGCACGGCGGGGTCGCCCAGGCGCCGGAGCGCGTCCGCCGCGGCCGCTCTCACTTGCCAGTATTCGTCGGTGAGCGCGGACACCAGCGGCGCGATCGCGCGCTGGTGCGCGATCGCGCCCAGCGCGCGCGCGGCCTGCAGGCGGACGAACCACGTCCCGTCCGACAGCGCCTCCGCGAGCGGGACGACCGCGCCGACGTAGGCGATCTTGCCGAGCGCCTTGGCCGCCCGGGCGCGCACCTCGGGATCGTCGTCGCGCAGCGCCCCGAGCAGGGCGGCGCGGACGCGCGGGTGCGGATCGGGTGACCAGGACAGCACCTCGGCCACCGCCTCGCGCACCGGGCGCGGGCCGCTCTGCAACCGGGGGAGCAGCGGCGCCACCGCCGGGGCGCCCTGCGCGATCAGCGCGTCCGTGACGACGCCGATCGGCACGCGGTGCCGGCGGGGCAGCGCCCCCCACGGCGTCCGCTCGCGCATGTGGTCCAAGGTCTTCAACAGGGCCGACAGAATGCGGGGGTGCCGCCACGACGCCAGGGCACCGACCGCGACGCACCGGACGTGGTACGAGGAGTCATCCAGCAGGCGAATCAGGTCCGACACGCTCTCGGGGCTCCCGAGGCGGCCAAGCCAGCGCGCGGCGTGGGCCCTCCGCCACCACAGCGGGCTCCACGCCGCCCTTCGGAATCGCGCGACGTACCCCGACCGCTCGCAGAGCGCAATCAGGCGGGGCCGCGATGTGGCATCCGCGCGATCCAGCGCGTCGGCCAGCAATCCCAGGAACACGCCATCCATCACGCGCCGTGGCCCGTCGATGATCGACGCGGGCGGCGCCTGATCGGACAGCAGCCCCTCGAAAAACGCGCGGTAGCGTTCACGACGCCGGTCCCGACGGGCGAGTACGCTCCGCCTCGTTACCCGCCACGCGACGGACAGCGCCGCCGCGGCGGCGGCCGTGACCGCCGCGCTCCACACGGACCAGCGAACCACGGTTAACCACAGATCCATCGCGTCGATCAGCGTCATGGATGACTCGAAGATGACTCGAACACCCCGGCCTCGCGCGGGCGCCCCGCGCGGCCAGCGTAGAGGATAGCCGCGGCATCCCGCCTTGACAACCCAAGAAACCCCGCGCTAAGATGGCGCCGCTTCGTCGTGTCCGTCCGCCCACGCGAGGACCCCCAAGGATCCCATTGACATGCTCGACCAGATCCGTCACGCATTCCAGGACAGTATCAGCGTCAAGCAGGCGTTCGTCGAGCGATACGCCGAGCCGATCGCCGCCGCGGCGAAGGTCATGATCGCCGCCTTCAAGAAGGGGCACAAGGTGCTCCTCTTCGGCAACGGGGGTAGCGCAACCGACGCCTCGCACCTCGCCGCGGAGTTCGTCAACCGCTTCCAGCGCGACCGCGAGGGACTCCCGGCGCTGGCGTTGACGTGCGACCAGTCGGTGATCACCAGCATCAGCAACGATTACGACTACCAGGAGATTTTCTCGCGCCAGCTCCGCGCCCTCGGGCGCAAGGGCGACGTGGCGATCGGTATCAGCACGAGCGGCAATTCGCCCAACGTGCTGCGCGCGATCGAAGCCGCCAAGCCCCTGGGCCTCGTTACCATCGGGTTCACCGGCAAGGACGGCGGCAAGCTCGCCACGATGGTCGACCACGCGTTCATCGTGCCCTCCAACCTCACGTCCCGCATCCAGGAAACGCACATCACGCTGGGCCACGTGCTGTGCGAGCTGGTGGAAGACGCGCTCTTCCCCCCGGGCCGGTGACGCCGTCGGCCGCCGCGAGCGCCCCGATCCGCCCGCGGTGAAGAACCCCCGCGCGCCCCGGTTTCCGCCCCTCGACTTCTCGCGGGTCAAGACATACCCCACGCAATCGCGCGCAAGCAAGGTGAACGTCGAGGACATCGGCCACCCTCATCGCAAGGGCCAGAGCGTGGCGGGATTTCTGGCCGGCCTGCCCGACATTCTGGCCGCCCGCACGCTCAAGGCCGTGATCGCCGACATCGTCCGCGCCGCGCGCACCGGCCGTCCCGTGATCGTGGGCATGGGCGCCCACCCGATCAAGGTCGGCTTGAATCCCATTCTGATCGACTTGATGAAGCGCGGCGTGATCTCGTGCCTGGCGATGAACGGGGCCGGGATCATCCACGACCTGGAACTCGCGCTGGTGGGCAAGACCTCCGAAGAGGTCGAAGCGGGTATCGACACCGGCAGCTTCGGGATGGCCCGCGACACCGCCGAGTTGCTCAACGGGGCGATCGCCCGGGGCGCCAAGCAGGGTGTCGGCCTCGGTCAGGCCGTGGGCGACTTGATCTGCCATGGCGCGTTTCCCTATAAGAAGATGAGCCTGTTGGCCACCGGCAGCCGCCTGGGCATCCCCGTCACAGTGCACGTGGCGATCGGCACCGACATCATCCACATGCACCCCAGCGCCGACGGCGCCGCGATCGGCGCCACGTCGCTGGAGGACTTCAAGCGCCTCACCGCCGTCGTCGCCCACCTCGACGGCGGCGTGTACCTGAACCTGGGATCCGCCGTGCTGATGCCCGAAGTCTTCTTGAAGGCCCTCACGATCGCCCGCAACCTCGGTCACCGCGTCGTCGACTTCACCACCGTCAACATGGACTTCCTCCAGCAGTACCGCCCCGTGACGAACGTCGTCCGCCGCCCCACCCAGGCCGGCGGTCGCGGCTACGCGCTGACCGGCCACCACGAGATCATGTTCCCGCTGCTCGCGGCGGGTGTGATTGAGGCGTTGGGGAAGGGAAAATCCAAGAAGGTGTAGACCGACGCGCTCGGCCGGTCACGGTCATCTTTGTATGGGGGCAAGAGGCTTCCGACGTTTCACCAACCCAGGGAGGTGGTTCATGAAAAACCGTTCCGCGCTCACAATCTCAGCGGTGGTGTTCCTTATGGCGATGGTGGTTGCGCCGGAAAACGCGTCCGCCGTCCCGGCATTCGCCCGCCAGACGGGGATGCCCTGTGCCGCCTGCCATTTCCAGCACTATCCTGCCTTGAACGACTTCGGCATGATGTTCAAAACGAACGGCTACACGATGATCGGTGCTCAGGGCAAGGTCGAGGGCAAGGACCTCTCCATTCCCGACACGCTGAACGCCTCACTGGTCACCAAGATCCGGTATCAAAAGACCAATGGAGATAGTAAAACGGGCACGGACAAAGGCGAGTTGCAGTTTCCCGACGAGGGAGCGCTCCTGATCGGCGGCCGGGCCGGGGAACACGCCGGGTTTCTGTTGGAGTTGCAGCTTCCGGAAGGAGACGAGTCCGCCTTCGCGTCTTTTCGGATGCCCATCGTCTATGACCTGGGGGGGACGGCGCTCAGCGTTGTCCCGTTCACGACCGACGCGGGCGGCGCCGCCTATGGCTTTGAGCTCTTGAACACCGGCGCAATGCGCATGCAGCGCGTCCTCGAAGATCGGAACACCACGTCGGCGCAGCAATTCATCGGCACGGCCACGGAAGCCCAGGGAATCGCGCTGGTCGCCGCGAACGGAATGGGATTCGTGAACGCGACCATGTGGGCGCCCGTTCACGGCAGTTCGGATGCCGGTCTCAAGATGTCGCACTACCTTCGTCTCGCGGCCACGCCCAAGCTCGGGGCCTGGAGCACCGGGATCGGCGGGCAGTACTGGGGCGGCAAGACGAAGATCGGAGATACCGAGACGTTCCCGGGACAGATTTACAATACCAAAGCCTGGGCCGTGGACGCCCAGGCGCAGGGTGCGGCGGGAACGATGCCGTTGGGGGTCTATCTGACCTATGGGAGCGCCGACGGCCAGGACCCCGCCAGCCTCGAAACCAACGTGTTCAACACCAATCCCGACGAGAGCACCGCGTGGTCGGCATTGATGGAACTCGGCGTCCTTCCCAACAAAGCCACGGTGGCCCTGGGATACCGCGGCGGGGATACCGGAGCGGCCACGGGGAGCAGCAGCAATGCCGCGGTCATCGGCGCAACCTACAGCTTCGCCCAAAACATCGTCTTTCAACTGAACCATACCCTCTATAGTGGAGACGCATACGATCCCAAACCCGCCACCGGGGGAGACCAACTCACGACGTTGATGATCTTCGCCGCATTTTGAAGTCGCATGCAGCAAAACAAGGTCACAACGGCCGTGTGGCATCACCCCGAAGACAATGAGAATTCGGGTCAGCCGGGATATTCGCAAGACGGTGGGGGTCGCCCCACCCCAGGCTCTCTTCCGTCATGAACCACGCGGGGCAATGGATCTCGCTCCTTCCACCCCGGACAATCGCTTGACCGTCGGGTATCGCCGGTTATCCTTCAGACGCTCATGCCTCCCCGACCGAACACGCTCACATCCCTCGACACGCCCGTCGAACACGACCTCCGGCAAATCGAACGGCGGGAGTGGCAATTGTGGACGCTCACGCTGACATTGCTCGTGGTGTTTGTCGGCGTGACGGTGCTCACGTCGTACATCCTGCTCGATAACGAGTCGGAGCAGTCCGACCTGATCCAGCTCCTCGCATATCGGGGATTGCCTGGACTCGTGATCTTGATCGCGCTGTTCTGCGCGTATGTTCTTCACACGCGCGTCACCTTTGGGCGGATGCGACAGCTCTTTGAAAAACAGGCGATGCGGGATGCGCTCACCGGCCTGTTTAACCGGCAATACTTCAAAGAACGCGTCGACGAAGAATTCGCCCGCGTCGCGCGTCGGGGAGACATGTTCGCCCTTCTGCTGTGCGATCTTGACCATTTCAAAGCCGTGAACGACGGTCACGGACACCACGCGGGGGATGAGGTCCTCAAGGACGTGAGCAAAGCCGTGCTCGAAGCGACTCGCGGATCGGACCTTGTATTCCGGTGGGGGGGCGACGAGATCCTGGTCATGCTGTCGGGTACCAGCCGGGATGGCGTGCTGACCGCGGCGGCCCGGATCCGGAGCGGGATCCGGCGGGTGAGCGAGCGGCGCCAGCTCCTCTTGGACGTGAGTATCGGCGCCGCGCTCTATCCCGAACACGGCCAGACCGTCGAAAGTTTGATCCGCTTGGCGGATCGGGCGCTGTACATCGCTAAACGGGGTGGAGAGAAGGTCCATATCGGCGAGGAAGAATACCGCCTGGACGATCAGGCCGTGCGGGTGGTGTTTCAGCCCGTGGTGGATCGGACGTCCCAAGAGGTCTTGGGGTACGAGGCCCTCAGCCGAGACCCCCAGGGCAAACTCAGCATCGGCGAGCTCTTTCAACGCTATCAGGCGGTAGGACAACTCACCGAGCTCAAATGCCTGTGTTTTCGGTTACAGCTCAAGGCAGCCACGGCGGCGGGGTTGAACCGGGTCTTTATCAACGTGAGCTTTGCGGTCCTCGATCAACTCCAGTCCCTGCCGAAGCCTCCCGGCACGGAGGTCATTTTAGAAATCTCCGAAACCGAAGCGCTCCACGACGTGGAGCGACACCTCAAGACGACCAGCGCGTGGCGGGCGCAGGGGTACAAGTTTGCGATCGACGACTTCGGGGCCGGGTTCATCTCCCTGCCGTTTATCGCGCGACTCATTCCCGACTACATCAAAATGGATCGCTCGACGATCGTGCAGGCGAGCTCGTCGCGGCAGTTCTTAACGTTTTTGCGCGACCTTATCCTGGCGCTGCGCAACTATTCCAAGGAAGGCATCATCGCGGAAGGCATCGAGACCCAAGAGGAATTACAGGTCGTCCGCGATCTCGGCATCGACCCCGTCCAGGGGTACCTGATGGGACGACCGCAGGAACTGGAACCAGCGACCGACATCCGCATCTCCCGCCCCGCCGCCTAGGCGTGCGTCCGAGTCATGGTCGTCGCCCCCCTTGACGGCGGCGTGGATCCCAACCTGGGCTCCACCATACTGCGGCCCGAAGCCTTCTTGAAGGTCCTCACGATCGCCCGCAACCTCGGCCACCGCGTCGTCGACTTCTCCGCCGTCAACATGGATTTCCTCCAGCAATACCGCCCCGTGACCAACGTCGTCCGCCGCCCCACCCAAGCCGGTGGTCGCGGCTACGCACTCACCGGCCACCACGAGATCATGTTCCCCCTGCTAGCGTCGGGGGTAATCAAGGCGCTGGGGAGGGGAAAAACCAAAAAGGTCTAGAGGGACGTCAACTCCCTGGGCCGGTCCCCGATTCCGGCTGCCCGGAGGCGGGACGGGGCGCGTTCATCTGACGGTACAACCGCCGGGCCATCCAACCCAAGAGGCCCACGCTTCCGACGAGAACACCCCACAGCACCCAGCGCTTCCACGGAAGAGGAGGCGGGGGCGGAACCAACCGGACAGGCCCGCCCAGCTCGACCTGGTCGCCGACGCGGGCTTCCTTGATGAACCCGTCCCGCTGCCGATCGTCGATGGCCCGCAACAGCGCATCGACGGACTGAGTCGGCGGGTCCATGCCGGCGCTGCCGTACGCCAGCCGATACGGCGGTTCTCCGCGCGCCAGAAAATACAGATCGTGCGGGATCCAGCCCACCTCCAAGATCGGCGCGCCATCCCCCGGCCCGACATCGGGGCCCACCTCCAGACTCCAGTACCGGTCGGCCGCCGGCGCCACGCCGAGTGGATCGTTGACGAGGGTGACCCCGTTGACCTCCAGGTGATAGAGCAACCCTCGCGATCGCATCCGCCAGGGCGCGGTGGCGTCCGGGCGCGATCGAAGGACCGCCTCGACGACGCTGTTGGGCTGCGGCAACCGGATGGTCAGCCGGTCCACGGGCATCGCGCCGGCGCGCTCGAACTCGTACGTGAGCGGCTGCGCGGACGTGCGGACGGAGGACAATGTCGCCCACCGGCGAGGGGCGGACGTCGCCACACGCGGGAAGACCGCGTCGACCCGCGTCAGGCGGGCGCCGTGCACCCCCTCGGGCCAGGTCAGACGCAGATACTTGAAACGCCGGTTGGGGATGGCGATGGTGCGCTGCTCGAGGTGGTGCGCGCCGTAGCGAACCTCGGCGAGCGTCGCCGTCCCGACCAGCGTCTGCCAGTGCGTCAGATCGTCGCTCGACTCGACGGCCACCGTGGTCACGAAACGCTCGCCGGGCGACTGCCAGGTCAGACGCAGCTCGCTTGCCGGCCGGTCCAGCGCGCCGGCGTCGATCAGATAGGCCGCGACGGACGCGGGGTCCTTTGGGGGCGGCCCCTTCCCCACGTGGATGATGGCGCCCATCCCGTCCGTGATGACGTCGAGCGCCAACCCGCCCGACGTGTCGGCCGTGTCCGCGCTCAGGGGGAACAGTGGCAGCGGCCGGGGATCCGGGGCATCGGCCAGCGTGATCGTCGGCACGCGCACCGTGTGGGGCACGGCCTCGTCACGGCCGTTGAACACGCGCACGTCGCCCAGATCCGACCGGGTCGCGTCCCGGTATACCGAGTTGGGAATGGCCACGCGGTAGATCGCGCCGTTGCCATCAACCTCCAGAACCAGGCCGTAGGCGAAATCCCGAACCGGCGGCGATTGCGCGAATCCCGTCGTCCACGGCGCCAGCACCAGCGCGATCACGGCCCAGGCTCTCCAGACTCTCATGTCGAAGCCTCCCCACGATGGCGCGGCGGCAACGGCGACAGGTAGCCGATGAGCAACATCAGGACGCCGACCACGAGAAACGAGATGATCCGGGCCACGGTGCCGGTCCCGGCCAGATCCACCATGAACAGCTTCGCCACGACCAGGCCGAGCAGCGCCCCGCCCACGCTCCACACCTCGCGGTTGCCCGCACGCGCGGCGCCCACCATCACCCCCAGGGCAGTGACGCTCCAGAGGATCGACAGCGACGCGTGGAACACCACGGAGCGGTGCAGCGCCTCCACGGAAAACGGCACGTCGCCCCAGAAATGGACGGTCCGCGCGACCACCGCGTTCAGCCAGAGAAAGACCGCGCCCGCCAGCGCGTACGCCAGCGCGCGATCCGGGAGGATATCGAGCACGGGAAACCGCTGCCGCCGGCACTCCCACACCCACCGGATCAACACGAGAAACGCAAAGACCTGAACAACATCGACGGGATTGAGCAACGGCACGTAGCTCAACGGAGACGAATCGGCCGCGTGGAGGTTGGACGCCAGTCCCCAGAACCAGAGGTACACGGCCGCGGGCATCAGGCCCACGCCGAGATACTCCCGGTAAAAGCGCCCCACCGGCCATGGGATCCGGTGGCCCCACGCGAGCAGCCCCGCGATGGCGAGACCGGGCGCAGCGCCCCACACCGCGAACGTCCACGTGCCCGCGCCGACCATGCGGCCCACCGCCCATACGCTCTCCTGCGTCACGACGAAGACGGCAAGCCACAGCGTGGCCGGGTGCCACACGCGCAGGAGCTTTCCCCACGCCCCTTCAAAGCGCCACAGCAGGTGATACTGCACGCCGAACGCCACGGCCCAAGCGACGGCGCCCCAGCCCGCGAAGGGATGCCCGCCGGGCGCGTCGATGAACCGGCCGAGCGCGATGGCCGCCATCACCGGCAACAACCCCATGGCCGGATACCGCATCGTCTCCCAGGCCAGGCGACGCGCCAACCACTCCATCGCCGCCGCGCTTGCCGCGACGAACACCAGCGTGGCGTCGATCCAGTCCGCCGCGGGCGCATGGCGGTGGATCTCGCGAACGCCGGCCCCGAACCACCACAGAAGCCCCCACGCCAGCACCGGAATGCGGAGCGGCACTTCCCAGTCCCGGAGTCGGGCCCGATGCCGTTCGAGGTAGCCGCTGGAGAACAAGGCCGCGAGGCTGATCGCTAGGCAGCCCAGGTACAGCCCGTTGAGCACCGGAACATCGCCGACCGGATCGCCGACCGCGCGCAGGAACGCGAGACCGGCTCCCACCTGAAGCAGCAATCCGAACACGCGGGCCGTCACGCGCTGCTGGCGGACGCCAACCCAGACCAGGGCCGCGCCTTCCAGCGCCCAGGCCGCCGCCGTCCATCGCCCGTCGAGCGCCAGCGGAACGGCCACGCTGGCGAAGACCACGCCAAGGGCCAGGAAGGCTTCGATCAACAACCGCAGTCCTTCCTCCATGCGCCGCCACAGCGCCGTCGCCACGCCGAGGTACAGGGCGCTCACCGCGACCGCGCTCACGGCCAGGCCGTATTCCATCTCGCGCATCAACGCCCCCTGGAGGGCGAACGCCACGAGGGGGACGCCGAACACCAGCGTCCCGTCCACGTAGCCTCGTAGTTGCGGCGGCTGGCGATGCGCGAACAGGACGGCGATGGCCACATAGAAGACGAAGAAGAGGACGAGAAACGGCT
>Ga0210377_10001214_pt1 | contig 23659 bp, 19 predicted proteins | sample PLM4_65_b1redo_FD_155480 | JGI IMG/M metagenome (GOLD analysis project Ga0210377, IMG submission 155480) | Groundwater sediment microbial communities from an aquifer in East River, Colorado, USA - PLM4_65_b1 redo | ecosystem: Environmental > Terrestrial > Soil > Riparian zone | place: USA: East...
ACGAAGAACGACGCCGGCAGGCGGTTGATCGCGCCGATCTTGCAGCCGATGAGGGTGACGTCGCCGCCGAACCCCATCGTGCCGATGCCGAGGAGGTTGGCCTTCGCCATGATGTGCTCCTCGAGCGCCCGCAGCTTCGCGTCGGGGTTGACGTCGTCGAGGGTGCGGAAGAGCTGCCCCTTGGCATGCTCGTAGCCGTTGGTGCGGTCACCGCCGATGCACACGCCCAGCGCGCCGGCGCTGCAACCGTGGCCCTGCGCCTGCCAGACCGCGTGCAGCAGGCACTTGCGCACGCCGTCGAGGTCGCGGTCGGCACGGCCGAGGTGCGGCAGCTCCATCGGCAGCGAGTACTGGATGTTCTTGTTCTCGCACCCGCCGCCCTTGAGCAGCAGGCGCACTTCGATCTCCGCGGCGTTCGGCCACTGCCGGAAGTGGATGGTCGGCGTGCCGGCCCCGAGGTTGTTGCCGGTGTTCCTGCCGGTGATCGAATCGACCGAGTTCGGCCGCAGCTTGCCGCGCCGCGTCGCCTCGACGATCGCCGCCTGGATCGCGGTTTCGACCTTCATCTGGTCGACGCCGACGGGCGTCCGCACCTCGAAGGTCGGCCAGCCGGTGTCCTGGCAGATCGGCCCGTCGCAGTCGCTCGCCATGTCGATGTTGGCGGAGATGACGGCCATCGCCTGCCCCGACCGGCTGTCGGGTGATTCGCCCTCGAGCGCCCGCGCCATCGCCCGGCGGACGTCCGGGGGTAGATTGGTGGAGGTCTGCACGACGAGATCGAGAAGACTGGCGTCCAGTTGTTCCATGCGTGGCATGATACACCTCCACCGCCGGGCGGCGGGCGCGCTTCCCGGGCGCGCCGCGCGCCGCCGCCGGTGCCATCCGGGAGGCTCACATGAAGCGTTTCCTCGGTCTCGTTCTCGTCGCTCTGGCCGCCGTGGCCGCCACCGCCCCGGCCCATGCCGAGGACGTCAATCTCAACTTCTACCCGTTCGCGCCACGCTACCTTGACAAGGACACATGGGACCCGGTCGAGAACCAGTACGCCTTCGGCGGCACCGTCGACTTCGGGAAGGCGGGCTGGCCGCTGCACTTCGCGATCGGCCTGCACGGCTCGGTCGGAGACGAAGCCAACTTCAACCCGCTCGTGAGCGGGGTGACCGGCACCGTCAACGAGCTGAGCTTCGGCATCGCCAAGATCTGGACCACCAAGGGGACGGTGCGGCCGTTCCTGAGCGGCGGTGTTTCGTTCGTGCACGCCGCCGCGGATGCCGACCTCTTTACCGGCACCATCGATTCCGATGACGACTCGATCGGCATGTGGGTCGAGGGGGGCGTCTACTGGCGCCTCTCGCCGCACTTCAACCTCGGGATGTTCGGCCGGATGCTGACAGGAACGAGCATCACGCTGTTCGAGAATGTCCCAGGGTTCGAAGCCGACGGCGACACCGACTACTTCGAGTGGGGTCCGATGCTCGGCTGGTCCTGGCCGCCGAAGAAGTAGTCCGGGCGACGCCAGCCGCTACTCCTCCGGCACCGGCACGAAGCAGCCCGGCAGGCGCCTGATCGCGTCGAGCCCCTGGGTCAGGCGCACACCGTCGGCGTAGCCACGGTTGAAGCGCGCCTGGGCCTCGGTCTCGCCCGTGCCGCCGCGGCCGGCGGGCACGGCGCCCGCGCCCTGGTAGCCGGACGACAGGCGCGTCGTCCCGCTCCCCACCGACATCAACCCGGGGCAGGAGTCGGGACGCGACGAGCGGCCGGTCTCGACGCCGCGCACGAAGCCGGCCATGTAGTCGGGGTCGCCGGTGATCCGCTCGGGAATGCGCGAGGTGTCGTCGACCAGCGCGTCGATGCGCGCCTGCACGGCGATGTTGGTCTGGCGCGCCTGCCAGGCGGCGTGGGCGGCGACGGTCTTCTCGTAGTCACCCGGGTAGGGGTCGCGCTCGCGCCCGTTGTAGCGGTTGCTGGCGCGCGCCTCATCTTCGGTGGCGTAGCGATCGATCACAATACGCAAATTCTGGTCGAGACCGCCGACATCCTTCCCCTTGACGAGATCGCGCGCCACCTCGACCTGGAGCTCCATCCGGCACGAGACCTCGTCGTAGAGCGTGAACGGGCCGTCCTGGTGCGACACCAGGAGCGGCTCGGCCAGGGTCATCTTGATATCGACACGGTCACGCTTCAGGTCGATGCCGTCGACCTTGCCCAGCTCGCCCGGCTTGAAGCGCCAGCGCCCCTTGCTGCTGACCAGGCGGCCGCTGAACTTGTTGCCGGTGTACATCCCCATGCAATCGGCGTGGGTCTCGGCGGTGGTGACGACCCACGCGCCGCGCCATCGCGATGCGACGGCGTCCTGGGTGTCGCCGGCGAGCGCTGCGCCCGACAGCGTCAGGGCGAGCAGGACGGTCGCGGTGCCCGCGGCCAGGCCGGCGCCGCGCCGTCCGATCGCGGGCGCGCTCACTGCGCGACCGCTCCCTCGGCCGAGGTGCCGCTGATTCCGGCCGGCTTGTCGGCGGTCGCGCCCGGGGCGGTGCGGGCGTTCTTGCCGGCGGGGCGGTTGGGGTTGGTCGCCGGCACGGGCGTTGTCGAACGCGCCGCCCTCGGGGCCGCCACCGTGGCGGCGGCCGGCACGCAGGCCTGCAACGCCCGCACGGCCTCGAGCCCCTGCGACAGCCGCGCGCCGTGCTGATAGCCCCGTGCCCACTCCTTCTGGCTCTTCCCCTTGGCGGCCAGGGCGGCATTCGCGGCCGTCGGCCAATACGGCGCCGGGGTCGCCTGCGCGAGGTCGGCGCACTGCATGGCGGGCGCCTCACGTCCCGCCTCGACACCGCGCACGAACCCGGCCATGTAGTCGGGATCGTCGCTGATCTGGCTGGAGATCCTGGCGTTGCGGGTGTTCCACTCCCGCAGGCGCGCCTCGATCGCCGCGCTCGATTCGGCCGCCTTCCACTCGCTGTGCGCGGCGATCGCCTCCTGCCGCGCCTGCGCATAGCCGGCTCCCTCGAGCGGCAGGAAACCCGAGGCCAGGATCGCCTGGATCTCGGAGGCATGCCGCTCGACCACCGGCGCCAGCAGCGCCTCGAGCGCCAGCATGTCGCCTTCGGCGGCCAGACCCGGGGGCACCGTCACCTTGAGATCGACCTGGCAGCGCGCCGTATTCGCCAGCGTGTAGTCACGGCGCGGCGAGGTGACGTAAAGGCGCTCCGACAGGGTCAGGCTGAGCGTCACCCGCGATGGCGTGACCAGCACCTGGTCGACGCGCGCCGGCGTGCCGGCATCGATCCGCTGGCGGCCGCGGCCGCGCACGGTCGATCCACTCACCCAGTTGTCGCTATAGATGCCGTTGCACTCGCTGTTCGTAACGGCGGTGGTGACCACCCAGGCGCCCTGCCAGCGCGATTCGAACGTCTCGCGGGCCTCGCGGGTCTCCGCCGCGGGGGCGTGACCGTACGAGGCGGCGAGCGCCATTGCCAGGACCAGCGTTCGCTTCATCATGTTCCAGACCCCCTGTCCCACGCGGCTTTGCGCGGACCCAGGGGCTCAACCTAGGGAGGCCCCTGCTAATCGTCAACGGCGTCTTTTGAGATTGCCCCGGGGTTGTACCCGGGGCCGATTTCCTATAGAAACCGCCTGTAGGCGGCGCTTTCGCGCGCCGCCGCGGCCCCGAGTTACAAACGTAGGCGCGGCATTACGAAAGGCGCACCGGGGCACCGCGCCCCGCCCGGGTTTCCGGGCGGGCTCGGGTTGCGAAGACTCGACACATGGAGGACTGCGCCGTGACATCCCGCCGACACCACCCGCTGCCGTTCCTGCCCGCGATCGCCCTGGCCCTCCTGGCCGCCCTGCCCGCGGGCGGCGCGGGAACCGCCGCAGCGGCCACCGCCGCCCGGAGGGCGAAGCCGGCGGCCGACGCGCCCACCACCCCGATGAAGGCCGAGACCTTCACCGGCCTCGAGCTGCGCGGCATCGGCCCGGCGGTGACCTCGGGGCGGATCGTCGACATCGCCGTCCACCCGACCGACCGGTACACCTGGTACGTCGCGGTCGCCTCGGGCGGCGTCTTCAAGACGACCAACGCCGGCACCACCTGGACGCCGATCTTCGACGACCAGGGCTCGTACTCGATCGGCTGCGTCGCCATCGACCCGAAGAACCCGCTCATCGTCTGGGTCGGCACGGGCGAGAACAACAGCCAGCGCAGCGTCGGCTACGGCGACGGCGTCTACAAGACGACCGACGGCGGCGTGTCCTGGGAGAACGTCGGCCTGAAGAACTCCGAGCACATCGGCAAGATCGTCATCGACCCGCGCGACTCGAACATCGTCTACGTGGCGGCGCAGGGGCCGCTGTGGGCGCCGGGCGGCGACCGCGGGCTGTACAAGACGGTCGACGGCGGCAGGACCTGGAAGGCGATCCTGACCATCGACGAGAACACCGGTGTCAGCGATCTCGCCTACGACCCGCGCAACCCCGACATCCTGTACGCCTCGTCGTACCAGCGCCGACGGCACGTCTGGACGCTGGTCGGCGGCGGCCCCGGATCGGGAATCCACAAGTCGATGGACGGCGGCGCCACCTGGAAGAAACTGGAGAACGGCCTGCCCAAGGAGGAGATGGGGCGCACCGGTCTCGCCATCTCCCCCGCCGACCCCGACGTCGTCTATGCGCTGGTCGACGCGGCGTTGAAGACCGGCGGCTTCTTCCGATCGACCGACGGCGGCGGCAAGTGGGAGCGGATGAGCGAGTACAACTCGAACGGCGCCCAGTACTACCAGGAGATCATCGCCGATCCAATGGTTGTAAACCGGGTCTACTCGATGGACACCTGGATGATGGTCACCGAGGACGGCGGCAAGACCTTCGTCAAGGCGGGCGAGAAGTCGAAGCATGTCGACAACCACGCACTGTGGATTGACCCGGCGGACACCGACCATCTGATCAACGGCTGCGACGGCGGGGTCTACGAGTCATGGGACCGCGCCGCGACGTGGAATTTCAAGGCCAACCTGCCGGTGACCCAGTTCTACAAGGCCGCGGCGGACGATGCGACCCCGTTCTACTTTGTCTACGGCGGCACCCAGGACAACAACACGCTGGGCGGCCCGTCACGCAACGTCTCCGAGCACGGCATCATCAACAGCGACTGGTTCGTCACCGTCGGCGGCGACGGCTTCCAGAGCCAGGTCGATCCCCAGGATACGAACATCGTCTACTCGCAGTCGCAGCACGGCGTGCTGGTGCGCTACGACCGGCGCACCGGCGAGACCCTCGACATCCAGCCGCAGGCGGGCGCGGGCGACGAGGGGCTGCGCTGGAACTGGGATTCGCCGCTGATCGTCAGCCCGCACCTGCACACCCGCCTCTATTTCGCCGCCCAGCGCCTGTTCAGGAGCGACAACCGCGGCGACGCGTGGACACCCGTGAGCCCCGACCTGACCCGGCGCATCGACCGCAACCGCCTCAAGGTGATGGGGCGCGTGCAGAGCGTCGACTCGGTCGCCAAGAACTCGTCGACGTCGTTCTACGGCAACATCGTGGCGCTCGCCGAATCTCCGATGAAAGAGGGGCTGCTCTACGTCGGCACCGACGACGGCCTGGTGCAGGTGTCGGTCGACGGCGGCCGAACCTGGCGCAAGGTCGAGACCTTCCCCGGCGTCCCCGACAACAGCTACGTGTCGCGCCTCACCCCGTCGCAGCACGCCGCCGACACCGTCTACGCCGCCTTCAACAACCACAAGATGGGCGACTTCAAGCCATACATCTTGAAGAGCACCGACCAGGGACGCTCATGGACCCCGGTCGCCGGCGACCTGCCGGCGCGCGGATCGGTCTGGGCGCTGGTCGAGGACCACAAGGACCCGCGCCTGCTGTTCGCCGGCACCGAGTTCGGCGTCTTTTTCACGGCCGACGGTGGGAAACGATGGGTGCTGCTCAAGGGGAAGATGCCGATCATCGCGGTGCGCGACCTGGTCATCCAGAAGCGCGAGAACGACCTGGTGGTCGCCACCTTCGGGCGCGGCTTCTACATCCTCGACGACTACTCGCCGCTGCGCGGCATCGGCGAGGAGGCGCTCAACAAGGAGGCGCTGGTGTTCGGCGTGCCGACGGCGAAGATGTTCATCCCGTCGCAGGCGCTCGGCTACCGCGGCAAGGGGTTCCAGGGCGAGTCGTTCTACAGCGCCGCCAACCCGCCGTTCGGCGCCATCGTCACCTACTACCTCAAGGACGACCTGCTGGCCAGGAAGAAGGCCCGCCGCAAGGCCGAGCGCGACGTGATCAAGAAGAACGGCGATGTCTTCTATCCGTCATGGGAGGAGCTCAAGGCCGAGGACCGCGAGGAAGACCCGGTCATCGTGCTGACCGTGTCGGATGCGGACGGCCGCGTGGTGCGGCGGTTCACCGGCCCGGCGACCGCCGGCTTTCATCGCGTCGCCTGGGACCTGCGCTTCGCCGACGCCCGTCCGACCGATCTCAAGCCGCCGGGCGACGACCTGTTCGACAACCCGCGTGTCGGCCCGATGGCCGCCCCCGGCACCTATACGGTGACGGTGGCGAAGCGCGTCGCCGGCGCCTCGACCACGATCGGCGCGCCGCAGAAGTTCATCGCCGAGCCGCTCGGCGCCGGCACACTCCCGGCCCCCGATCGCGAGGCGGTCATGGCCTTCGCCCGCAAGACCGCCCGCCTGCAGCGCGCCGTGTACGGCGCCGTCGACGCCGCCACCGCGGCCCAGACGCAGATCGATCATCTGAAGAAGGCGCTGATGGACACACCGGCCGCCGACCCGCATCTGATGGACGACCTGCTCGCGCTCGAAACACGCCTCCGGGATCTGCGCGTGCCGCTCGAGGGCGACACGGTGCGCGCCCATCGCAACGAGCCGACGCCGCCGTCGATCGTCGACCGCGTGCAGACCGTCGTCGGCGGCCACTGGTTCAGCACCTCGGCGCCGACGGCGACCCACTACCGCAACTACGAGATCGCCGCGGCCGAGTTCGCGCCGGTGCTGACGGCGTTGCAGACGTTGATCGGCACTGATCTGAAGACAATCGAGAACGCCGCCGAGTCGGCCGGGGCACCGTACACTCCCGGCCGCGTGCCGCGCTGGTCGCCGGAGTAACCGGCAACCGACGGCCCGGAGACGAATGTCCCCCGGGCGGCGCCGTCTCAGCCGCGGGAGGCGGCGCCAATCGCCTGCACCCGCTGCACGAGCAGGTCGAGGTCGGCCTCGGTCGTGCGGTAGTTGACGAGGCAGGCGCGCAGCGCGAACCGGCCGCGCACCCGGGCGTTGGAGACGAACACGCGCCCCTCGCGCTGCAGATCGATGAGCAGCCGCTCGTTGAGGCGCTCCATCTCGGCCTCGGGGCGGCGCGGGCCGGATGGGACGTAGCGGAAGCAGACGATCCCGAGATCGCCCGCCGACAGCAGATCGAGGCGCGGCGCTTCGCGCACCTTGCGCGCCAGCAGGCGCGCGAGCCGAAGATCCTCCTCGATGGCGCGGGCGAATTCCCCCGCCCCGTGGTATTTGAAGCCGAGCCAGATCTTCAACGCCCGGAACCGGCGCGACAGCTCCGGTCCGTAATCCCAGAAGGCGTGCTGCTCGAGCCGGCCGGCGCCGAACATCTTTGTATAGTCGGCGTTGGCCCGGAAGGCGCGCCGCGCCGCCTCGGGCCGCCGGTACAGCACGCAGCCGGCGTCGACCGGGGCGTACAGCCACTTGTGCGGATCGAGCGCGATCGAGTCGGCGAGACTCAGCGCGCGCAGCAGCGGCCTCCCCGACGGCGCCAGCACCGCGAAGCCGCCGTAGCAGGCGTCGACGTGCAGCCACAGCCGCTCGCGCCGGCACAGGCGCCAGATCTCGCGCAGCGGATCGACAGCGCCGGTGGTCACCGTGCCGGCGCTCGCCGCCACCGCGAACGGCGTGAGACGCGCCCGCCGATCGCGCACGACCGCCTCGCGCAGGGCGCCGACATCCATCCGCAGGCGGCGGTCGACCGGAAGGCCGCGCACGAAGTCGCGGCCGATGCCGAGCAGGGCCGCCGCCTTGGCGATGCTGTGGTGCGCTTCCTCGGAGGTGTACAGGACCAGCGGCCGCCCCGCCTCGCCACGCAGACCGCGCCGACCGAGGTCGAACGGCACGGCGGCGTCGCGCGCCGCCGCCAACCCCGCGAGGTTGGCCATCGACCCGCCGCTGGTCAGAACCCCGTACGCGCCGCGCGGCAGCCCGACGATCTCGCGGATCCATTCGATCACCTGGATCTCGACGAGCGAGGCTCCAGGCGCCGAGCGGAACGCGGTCAGGTTCTGGTTGATCGCCGCGGCGAGACCGTCGGCCACCATCCCAGGTGCGGTCCCGGGCGGGCTGACATAGCCCCAGAAGCGCGGGCTGTCGTTGCGTCGCGACAGCGTCGCGAGGGCGTCGAGATCGCTGCGCAGGCGTGCCATCGGTTCGGCGTGCCACGGCAACGGCCCGGTGAACCGCGGTGCGAGGTCGGCGACCTGGCGGCGTGTCGGCACGATGCGCGCCGTCCGCCGCGTCGCCCGCCAGCGCCGCGCGACGCCGGCGGCAAGACGCTCGAGCGCGGCGATCTCCGCCGCGGTCGCGTCGAGCGGCCGGGTCACGGGGGCGGCGCCGGAGCGGGCCCGCGTGGCGCGAGCGGCCCGGGCGCCGGTGGCGCGACCGCGCCCGGCGCGGCTCACAGTACCGAGTTTGCGATGGCGAGCCATGGCCGGCGATTCTGTCACGGAACGGGCGGCGCGCGATCGACCGCGCGCGACCGGCGGCGCTTGACCCGCGCATCCGCCGGGGTCTACTCTCGCCCCATCCATCCCAAGGTCGCGGACCTCGTCACATGGAGGTGACTCATGTCCGATCGCATCCGTCGCAGCGAGTACTACTACACCCACGTCCCCGACACACCCGGCGAGGCCTGGCGCATCGCCCACGCCCTGCGTGAAGCCGGGGTGAACCTGATCGCCTTCTCGGCCTTCCCGGCGCCGGGAAAGGGATCGCAGGTCGACTTCGTCCCCGAGGCCCGCGAGCCGTTCCTGAAGGCCTGCAAGACGGCGGGCCTGACGATGACCGGCCCGAAGACCTGCTTCCTCGTCGACGGCGCCGAGCGCCCGGGCGCCGTGGCCAGCATCCTGGCGCGCCTCGCCGACGCGAAGATCAACGTCACCGCCCTCGACGCCACCTGCGCCGGCGGCGGCCGCTGGGGCGCCATCCTCTGGGTCAAGCAGAGTTCCGTCGACGCTGCCGCAAGGGCTCTAGGGATCTGACCCGCTGTTCCCACGACGGCCAGCGGCGCAGGGCTGCGTCCTCAAGAGCGCGGCGGCGGGCTCGCCATGCAGCCGTCGCCCCCAGGCGCGGCGAGCCGGCGCGGCCTCGCTTCGCGGGGTCGTCCGAGACCTCGCGCGCTCGGGCCCCGCCGCGCCGCAGTTCGGCGCGGTGGGTGCGCGCGAGGCGAGGTCGAGGGGAGGCGCGCGCGAGCGCGCCGGACCCGTGCCCCGCGAACCGACGCCGCGCCGGCTCGCCCCCCGGAGTCGCTCCGCCTCAGTGATTGAACCCCGCCGCACCGACTGTGTAAACTGCACGGATGCTCCGCCTGAACGGTGTCACCCGCTCCTACGGCGTCCACGAAGTCCTCAAGGGCGTCGACTGGGGCGTTCCGCCGCGCGCCCGCGTCGGCCTCGTCGGCCCGAACGGCGCCGGCAAGACCACGATCCTCAGGATCATCGCCGGGGTCGAGGAGGCCGACAAAGGCACGATCGACATCACCCGCGGCCTGACCGTCGGCTACCTCCCCCAGGAGGGAGCGCGGCTCGCCGAGGGGACGGTGCTCGACGCGCTCCTGGCGCCGTTCGCCGAGGTGGCGGTGCTCGAGCGCGAGCTGGAGCAGCTGCACCACGACATGTCGACCGCGACCGGCGAGCGCCAGGAGCACCTCATGCGCCGGGCCGGCGACGTGCAGCACCGCTTCGAGGCGGCCGGCGGCTTCACGCTCGAGACCCAGGCGAAGGCGATCCTCGGCGGGCTCGGGTTCGGACCGGAGGATCACGCCCGGCCGCTGCAGGAATTCTCCGGCGGCTTCCGGATGCGCGCCGCCCTCGGGGCGCTGCTGATGCAGCAGCCCGACTACCTGCTGCTCGACGAGCCGACCAACCACCTCGACCTCGAGGCGGTGCAGTGGCTCGAGGCCTTTCTGCTCGACAGCCGCTCGGCGCTCGTCATGGTGTCGCACGATCGCACCTTCCTGAACCGCCTCGCCACCTCGATCGCCGAGATGGCCGACGGCAAGGTGCGCGTCTGGGCGGGCAATTACGACGCCTTCCGGCGCGACAAGGAGCAGGCGCGGGCGCTGGCGGAGAAGCACGCGGCCTCCGAGGCGCACCGCATCGGCGAGGTCGAACGCTTCATCGAGCGCTTCCGCTACAAGGCGACCAAGGCGCGCCAGGTGCAGAGCCGCATCAAGATGCTCGAGAAGATGGAGCGCACCGAGGTGATGGCCGAGGAGCATTCATGGGCCTTCAACTTCCCGCCGGTGCCGCGGTCGGCGCAGCGGGTGGCGCTGCTCGCCGGGGTGCACAAGTCGTACGGCGGGCGCGGCGTCCTGAAGTCGCTCGACCTCGAGATCTGGCGCGGCGACCGCATCGCCCTCGTCGGCCCGAACGGCTGCGGCAAGAGCACGCTGCTGCGCCTCATCTCCGGGGCCGAGCCGGCCGACAACGGCAGGCTGGAGATCGGCGACAAGGTGGTCATCCACTATTTCGCCCAGCACGTGCTCGAGACCCTGCAGGCGGCACGGACGGTGATCGACGAGCTGCGCGCCTGGTCCCCGGGACGCTCCGACCAGCAGCTGCGCTCGCTGCTCGGCATCTTCCAGTTCTCGGGCGAGGATGTGTTCAAGAAGGTGGCGGTGTTGAGCGGCGGCGAAAAGAACCGCCTGGCGCTCGCCCGCCTCTGTCTCGACCCCGGCAACTTCCTGCTTCTCGACGAGCCGACCAACCATCTCGACCTGCCGACACGCGAGGCGCTCGAGGACGCGCTCGCCTCGTACGGCGGCACGCTGGTCTTCGTGTCGCACGACCGCTACTTCATCAACCGCGTGGCCAACAAGGTGGCGGCGTTCCAGGACGGCCGCCTGGCCCTGTACGACGGCGGCTACGACGACTACCTGGCGGCGGCGCGCGGCGCCGCCCCGACGGCGCGCGCCGCGGCGGTCGCCCGCGCCACAGGAGGCGCCAAGGCGCTGCACACCCACGCCACCGGGGCGAAGACGGCGCCGGCCCCGGCACCCGCACCCGCCGCCAGGACCGGCCGCGCCGCGATCGCGGGCGCCCCGCCCGCCGCAGCGCAGGGCGGCGGCGCCGCCGACGCCGACCGCAAGGCGCAGAAGCGCAATGAGGCGGAGACGCGCAACCGCCGCAACCGCGAGCTCAAGGGATTCCGTGATCGGGTGCGGCAGATCGAGTCGTCGATCGAGCCGCTCGAGGCGCGTCTCAAGGCGATCGAAGCGGCGATGGCTGATCCTTCGACCTGGCACGACGGCTCGCGCGCCCGCTCGTTGGGCGAGGAGCGCAAGGCGATCGAGATCGAGCTGGCCCACCTGTACGACGACTGGGATCACGCCACCAGCGATTTGCAGGCCGAGGAAACCCGCGTCAGCTGAGGCGGGCGATCCCGGCCGCGCGGTACCGCCGCCGGACGCCGCTACCGCCGGAAATCAGTAACCCAGATCGGTCATGGTCGCCTTGAACCTCTCGTCGCCGAGGTACCTCTTGAAGGAATCGTCCGTTCGCGGATCCGGGTACGTTTCTCCCGGCAACATCTGCTCCCTGCGCGCGTAACCCAGCTTCAGATTTGCGAGCGCCTCATCGAGGCTGCCCAACTCGGCAAGAGTGCAGGCGAGGTCGTAGTAGCTCATGGGATATCCGGGATCATTCCGGATCGCGGCCTCGAAAACCGACCTGGCGTCCTGAAGCCTCCCGTCGAGGGCGTAGGCCATCCCCATTTGGTCGGATAGGATTCGCTGATTCTGCTGCGTCAGCCCGCCGTTCTTTTCGACCAACTCCCGCGTCCGCTCGTACGCCGGGATCGCCTCGTGGTACTTGGCCTGGAAAAATAGGCTGTGCCCGAGGTAGAGAAAGCCCCAGAGGAGAGTCGGTGCGCTGCGCGTGAGCGCGCGGAACCGCTTCTCCGCCTTGGCATAGGCCTTCTTTCGATAGAGTTCCATGCCTTCGCCGAACTCTTTTCCTGCCTCTCCGGGAACACCATAAAAGAAGTCATACGCGAAGAACTCCGCATCGCGGCTGGAAATGACGACCAGTATGTTGCCGATAGAGAAGATGTACTCAGGGTGCATCGAGGAGCGCCCCCCTTCTCCCCAGATGAACCCTTTCGCGAATGCCATCGCCGGCTTGAGATCGTCCTCGGTCGCATACTCGTAGTAGTAAATCGTGCTCTTCGCGCTGGAGCACTCGAAGGACTGGTAGGCCTTGCGGGCGGGTGGCTTGAACAGTGACCCCAAGTCCGAGTCCACCATGGCGTAATGAGTAGTCGCCTGCAGCGAGATCGCATGCTCGCCCTCTGTCGGCGAGCACTGCGGCGCCAGGGATTCAGGAGTGAGTCTGACTTCTTCGATCGTCTTCGCGAGACATTGCGTACCTCCCATCGCGGCGATGGAGAACAGGACGGAGTAGAGCGCGCGCATGGTTAGCCACGAGCACCCGGGCCTCCTCATCGCGTCACCTCCAGTGTGATTGTGGGACGTTGACAGCAGGCCGAGGCCATCCTACCTCGCAATGGATCGAGCGCACGGGTAATTCAAGCGGCCGGAATGAGATTATAGGAAGACCGTTACCGGCGTGAACATCCCACACCGAACGTCCTGGGCGCCCAACTGGCGGTGCGGTCAGGTACTGCAGGCCGAGGAAACCCGCGTCAGCTGAGGCGGACCATTCAAATCGGCCGGGCCGATGCGGTCGGGGCGCCCGCCGGGACCGCGGCCGTGCCGGTATCCGCGACCTGGGGGCGGGCTCCTGCCTCTTACTTGACGTAGCCGAGGGAGTGCGGCGCCTCGCTCGTCATCTCGTCCATCTCGCGATAGGCGTTGTCCCCGCCCTCCCCCTTCAGCGCCTGGTAGGCGCCGATGGCGCGGCGCGTGAGCCGTTCGAGCGTCTCGCGCGGCGGCGGATCGAGCGCCGCGCGCTCCGCCGGGTCGGCGAGGAGATCGAAGAGCGACGCCTGCGGATCGCGCCCTTGCGGGTACAGCAGCACCAGCTTCAGCCGGTCGTTGCGCAGCCCGAGGAAGGACCAGTCGGCGGCCATCGCCTGGCGCTCGCGCTGCGCCTCGAGGAACACCTCCGCCGCCGGCGTCGCATCCTGTCCTGCCGCGGACAACCCGGGGAGATGGACCCCGTCGACCGGATCGAGCGGCGGCAGGCCGGCGATGGCGAGCACCGTCGGAGCGATGTCGATGGTGCGCGCGAGCGCTGCGACGCGCCGGCCGGCCGGCCCCCCCCGGGGCGGCTTGACGACGAGCGGCACACGCACCGCCTCGTCGAAGATCGTCCCGCTGTGCTCCCAGATCTGGCCATGCTCGCCGAACCCCTCACCGTGATCGCCGGTCACGACGACAAGCGTCCGGTCCCAGACCCCCTTGACCTCGATGGCGCGCAGGAGCTCGCCGATCCAGGCATCCATGAAGGAGATCTCACCGTCGTACAGGGCGATCATGTGGTCCATGTCGGGGCGCGGCACGTCGGCGACGTTCACATAGCCGTGCGCGGTGAACACCCGCGTGAAAGTCTCACGGCTGCCATCCATCTCCCCCTGTAGCCGGGATCGTAGCGCGTGTCCCACGGGGCGGGGGGAGCATAGGCGACGTGCGGGTCGAAGTAGTGCACCCAGAGGAAGTAGGGCGCCCCGTCCTGCCGCTTGATCCACTCGATGGCGGGGGCGGTGACCGCGTCGGCGCGCCTCTGAAACGGCGAGGCCTGCTGGACGAGCCAGCGGCGGTGCGCCTCGGGGATGGCGGGGTCGTGGGCGATGCGTGCCGGGTCGAGCCGGATGAGGGGTTCCAGGACCCGATCATCGTAGAGATCGAACCCCTGGTCGAGCCCGAACTGCCGGTCGAGCACGAAGGCCGACACGAACGCCGCGGTCCGGTAGCCCCCCTCGCGCAGCCTCTCGGGGAGCGACACCAGCGCCTCGTCGAGGTGGTAGACGCCATTGTCGTGCACGCCGTGCCGCGCCGGGTACATGCCGGTCAGGATCGAGCAATGCGACGGCAGCGTCGAGGGGACCGGCGTGAAGGCGTTCTCGTACAGGACTCCCTCGGCGGCCAGCCGGTCTAGGCTCGGGGTGGCGATCCGCTCGTTGCCATAGCAGCCGAGGCGGTCGGCGCGGGTGGTGTCGAGCGTGATGAGCAGGACGTTGGGCCGGGACGCGCCCGCGGGCGGAGCGCCGCCGCAGGCCGGCAGCATCAGGCCGGCGAGCGCGACGAGGGCGCGCACCAGGCGGGCGGAGTGCGTGGCGACGGGGCGGCTCACCGGGACGACGGCCTTCGGAGGTTGTGGGCCGATGAAGTGTCTAGAGGGTTCAAGCGGTCAAATTGTAGACCCGGTCAGGGTCATCCCGTCAACTTCGGCTCCGCGATCGCTTGAGCGCGACATTGCGCCCGGAGGGTGGCGCCGCAGTCTACGGGCAGGTCGTGTAGGTCCTGAGCGTCCCGCCCGATCGCTTGCCGTAGTCACCCACCAGCGTGTTCCGCACCAGGTAGAAGAACCCCTTGCCGACCGCCGGCAGCAGGAGATCGTCGGCCGATGTCGCTGCCACGTTGTTGATCAGGCAGATGGTGTTCGGGGACGCCGCGGGAAACTGGGCACCGTCGCTGCGGATCACGTCGTAGATCTGGCCATTCGGGGTCTGCGCGGTCCACGACACGCGGTTGCGGTTGGCGAGGTCGGCGAAGAGGACATTCTTGATCTCGTCGATCTCGGTGTTGCAGTCGTTGTCGAGCAGGTCGTAGATCTCGGTCGCGCCGGGGTGCGACGCGGCGCTCGCATCGTTGCAGTCCTGCGCCGCACCATTCGGGCAGGAGGCGTGACCCGGGTTGCCGTAGCCGTCACCGTCCTGGTCGATGCAGGGCGACGCGCAGTCGGGATCGAGCCCGTCCACCAGCAGGTCGCCATCGTTGTCGAGCCCCTTCAGGTCGGGCGCGCCGGTCGCGGGGCTCCAGAAATCCTCTTTCCCGTCGGCGTTGCAGGGGCTGGTCTGCAGGACGTCGGCCTGGCCGTAGTAGGCGGGCACGGCGCTCTCCGGGGCCGGCGTCGGGTCGGAGTGGCAGTCGGCGCAGAACAGCCCGTCGCCGTCGGCCGGAGCGCCGGCCTGCGCGTGGTGCTTCCGCAGCCCCGCCCCGGCCGTGCCGGGCTGGCCATGGCAGCCCAGGCACATGCTGGTGACCGGGACGTCTCCCTGCTGCGCGTGACACCTGGTGCAGGTGTTCGTGGCGCTGGCGTTGTGGGCGTCGTGCAGCGGGCCGCGGCTCTGGAATCCTCCGCCGACCGCGGTCTCGTGGCACTGGGCGCACCTGACGTTCGTGGAGCCGTCGGAATACGTGTCATAGGCGCCGGTGTCGCGGATCGAGATCGCGAGACCCAGCAGCGCCACCACACCGACCGATCCGAGCAATGCGGAGAGCTTCTGGCCTGGCTTCATCGTGTCCTCCCTCAATCGAGCGGTTGATCGAGGTGCCGTCCCGACATTCCGCCGGATGCTCCCCCCCTTGCGGTCCCCCGGGCAGCCGAACGACGCGAGCGACACGGTTGTCGGCGTCGATATCAGCAACATCCGGGCCACGATGGTGCGAGGCTCCCGCGATCATCGGAATGCGGTACACGGCGGGTCTTGCCGCCGAACGCACCGTCTCCACTGGTGCGCGGGCGATGCCGCCCCACCGGACCGCCACCCCGAAAGACATGCAGGGCGGTGGGCACGCCGACGCAGGACCTGCGCCGCGGCGACCGATCGGGAGCGCCGTCCCTCGTGTGCGCTTCGGAACGCCGGCGGCACGCCCGTTGCGAAAGCCACGCCCCGCAACGCCTGCCGCCCTTCCGGCGCCGCGCGGCGCTGTGGTAGATTGCCAGTCCACCATCGGGAGTCGCCTGCCATGAGCGAGACCACCCACCGCCACGCGACCATCGCCCGCCCGGCGCCGGTCGCCGTCGACTACGACCGCCTGCGCCGCGAAATAACCTGGGATGTTGCCCGGCGGGAGCTGGGATACACCGACAACGCCACCCTCAACCTCGGCTACCTCTGCTCGCGCCGGCAGGTCGAGCGCGGCCTCGGCGCACGCACGGCGCTGGCGCACGAGGCTCACGAAGGGACGATGCGCCGCTTCACCTATCTCGACCTCGAGCGGCTGACCAACGGCTGGGGCGCGTTCCTGGCGCACCACGGCGTCCGCGAGCTCGATCGGGTCGCGGTCCTCCTCGACCGCGTCCCCGAGCTGTACATCGGCATCGTCGGCATCCTCAAGACCGGGGCCGTGGCGCAGCCGCTGTTCTCGGCGTTCGGCGACGAGGCGTTCGCGCAGCGGGTCGAGGACAGCCGCGCGGTCGCCGTCATCACCCAGCACAAGCACCTCGGCAAGGTGCGCAAGGCGCGCGAGCGGCTGCCCGATCTGAAGACGGTCATCGTGGTCGACCACGACGCGTCGAAGCGGCCGCTGCGCGACGGCGAGGTCGCCTTCGACATGATGGCCGCGGCCTGCGACGACTTTGCGATCGCCCGCACCTATCCCGAGAGCCCGAGCATCCTGCACTACACCAGCGGCACGACCGGCAAGCCCAAGGGGGCGCTGCACGTGCACGCCAGCATCTTCGCGCAGTACCTCACCGCAAAGGTGGTGCTCGACCTCAGGGACGACGACATCTACTGGTGCACCGCCGATCCGGGCTGGGTGACCGGCACCTCGTACGGCATCCTGGCGCCGTGGGCGCTCGGCGTGACCCAGGTGGTGCTCGACGCCGGCTTCTCGAGCGACCGCTGGTACGAGACCCTCGAGAAGCACCGCGTGACGGTGTGGTACACCGCGCCGACCGCCATCCGCATGCTGATGAAGGACGGCGCCGACCTGCCGAAGAAGCGCGACCTCGCGGCGCTGAGACACATGTGCAGCGTCGGCGAGCCGCTCAACCCCGAGGCCGTGCACTGGGGGCGGCAGGCGTTCGGTCTCGATTTCCACGACACCTTCTGGCAGACCGAGACCGGCTCGATCGTCGTTACCAACCTGCCGGGGATGCCGGTGAAGCCGGGCAGCATGGGGCGCCCCTTCCCCGCCCTCGAAGCGGCGATCGTCGACCCGGTGACCGGCGACCCGATCACCGAGCCGGGACGGGTCGGGATGATCGCCGTGCGGCCGCCGTGGCCCAGCATGATGCGGACCTACTGGAACAACACCGCCACCTATCTCAAGAAGTTCCGGAACGGCTGGTACATCTGCGGCGACCGCGGCAGCGTCGATGCCGACGGCTACTTCTGGTTCTCGGGACGCGACGACGACGTGATCAACACCGGCGGGCACCTCGTGGGGCCGTTCGAGATCGAGAGCGCCCTGCTCGAGCACCCGGCGGTCGCCGAGTCGGCGGCCATCGGCAAGCCCGATCCGATCAACATGGAGGTGGTCAAGGCGTTCGTGGCCCTTCGGCCCGGCCACACCCCCAGCGTCGATCTCGAGCTCGACATCATGAACTTTGTCCGCAAGAGACTCTCGCCGCTCGCCATGCCGCAGGAGATCGAGTTCGTCGACCGCCTGCCGAAGACGCGCAGCGGCAAGATCATGCGCCGCCTGCTCAAGGCGAAGGAAGCCGGGCAGGAGATCGGCGACACCAGCAGCCTCGACGACGAATAGGCCAACGCTCCGGGAAGGAGATCCGCATGGACGACATGAAGCAGGCGATCCTCGACTATGTCCGCCGCGAGTACATCGACGAGGACGAGGCGGGCGAGATCGTCCTCGACGAGAACACGCGGCTCATCTCCGGCGGCATCGTCGACAGCTTCAGCATGGTCAGCCTGAAGCGCTTCATCGAGAAGAAGTACGCCGTCAGCATCCCCGACGCCGACGCGTCGCCCGCGGCGTTCGACACCGTCGGCAGCATCATCGCGCTGGTGCAGCGGTTCAAGAAAGGGGCCTGAGATGTCGTTCCCCGATCCGATCCGCCAGGTGTTCAGGACGCAGCTCGAGGGGCTGCGCGCGCAGGGGCTCTTCAAGGAAGAGCGCTACATCCATTCGCCGCAGTCGTCGAACGTCATGGTCGAGTACCCGGCCGGCGCCGCGCCGAAGCAGGTCATCAACCTGTGCTCCAACAACTACCTCGGCCTGTCGAGCCACCCCGACGTCGTCGCCGCCGCCCACCGCGGCCTCGACGAGCGCGGCTACGGCATGTCGAGCGTGCGCTTCATCTGCGGCACCCAGGACCTGCACCGCGCCCTCGAGAACGCGCTGACACAGTTCCTCGGCACCGAGGACACCATCCTCTTCCCGTCGTGCATGGACGCCAACGCCGGTGTCTTCGAGGCGTTCCTCGGCCCCGACGACGTGATGATCTCCGACCGCCTGGTGCACGCCAGCATCGTCGACGGCATCCGTCTGTGCAAGGCGATGCACGACACCTACAAGCACTCCGACATGGAGCACCTCGAGTCGAAGCTCGAGGAGCACAAGGACCGCCGCGTCAAGGTGATCATCACCGACGGCGTCTTCAGCATGGACGGCGACCTGGCGCCGCTCGACCGCATCTGCGCCCTCGCCGAGCGTTACGGCGCCCTGGTCTTCCTCGACGACAGCCACGCCACCGGCTTCATCGGCAGGACCGGCCGCGGCGTGCACGAGCACTGCGGCGTCATGGGGAAGATCGACATCATCACGACGACGCTGGGCAAGGCCCTCGGCGGCGCCTCGGGCGGGTGCGTCTCCGGCCGGCGCGAGATCGTCGAGATGTGCCGGCAGCGCGCCCGGCCGTACCTGTTCAGCAATGCCGTGCCGCCGCCGATCGCCGCCGCCGCCCTGCGCGTCCTCGAGATTCTCAGCGGCACCACCGAGCGCCGCGACCGCCTCGAGAAGAACGCCCTGTTCTGGCGCAAGGGGCTGAAGGAGATCGGCCTAGTCATCAAGGACGGCGACTCGCCGATCGTCCCGGTGATGCTCTACAACGCCCGCCTGAGCCAGGAGTTCTCGCGGGATCTCTTCGCCGAGGGGGTGTACGCGGTCGGCTTCTTCTTCCCGGTCGTCCCCCAGGGGCTGGCGCGCATCCGCACCCAGCTTTCGGCCGACCACACCATCCCGATGCTCGAGCAGGCCCTCGGCGCCTTCAAGAAGGTGGGCGCGAAGCACGGTATCCTGGGGCTCGACCGCAAAGGGATACTGGAGAAGTTCGGAGCCTGATGAGCGACGACGTCCCGCCAACGCCGTTCGAGCAGTATGCCGACGAACTCGTCGGCCGGGCGCTGGCCGCCGCCGTCGCCTTCCGCCGTCTCGACCAGGAGGCCGTCGACCGCGTCGTCGAGGCGGTCTTCCGCGCCACATTCAACGCCCGCATCGAGCTCGCCCGCCTGGCCTTCGAGGAGACCGGCATGGGGGTGCTCGAGCACAAGGTGCGCAAGAACGCCTGGGCGAGCCTGCTCATCCACGAGCACATCCGGCACCAGCGGACCGTGGGAGTGCTGGCCGACGATCCGATGCGCGGCATCACCGAGGTCGCCCAGCCGATCGGGCCCGTCCTGGCGATCACACCGGTGACCAATCCCACCTCGACGGTCATCTTCAAGGCGATGATCGCCATGAAGACGCGCAACCCGCTGATCTTCTCGTTCCACCGCGGCGCCCGGCGCTCGTGCCGCGAGGCGGCGCGCATTGCCCGCGACGCCGCCCTCGCCGCCGGCGCCCCCGCCGACTGCATCCAGTGGATCACCAAGGCGCAGACCGAGTACCTCGACGCCGTCATGCACCACCGGCGCCTGGCGATGATCCTCGCCACCGGCACCCAGGCGATCGTGCGGCGGGCGCAGCGCTCCGGCACCCCGACCCTCGGCGTCGGGCCCGGCAACGTGCCGGTCTACGTGCACCGCTCGGCCGACATCCGCTTCGCAGCGCGGATGATCGTGCACTCGAAGACCTTCGACAACGGCACCGTCTGCGCCAGCGAACAGGCGCTGGTCGTCGAGCCCGACGTCGACCGGGCCATCCGACCGCTGCTGGCGCAGCACGGCGCGCACTTCTGCTCACCCGCCGAAACCACGGCCCTGGGCCCGGCCTGCTATGACGCCGGCGCCCGCACCATGCGCGCCGACATCGTCGGCCGCCCGGCCGCCGACATCGCCGCCCGCGCCGGGTTCACGATTCCGGAGAAGACGCGGCTGCTGATCGCGGAGCCTCTGGGGATCGGCGCCGACCACCCGCTGTCGCACGAGATCCTGGCGCCGGTGCTGGCCCACTACACGGTCGCCGACTACGCCGCCGCGCTCGCGACCTGCCGCGCCATCACCCACCTCGGCGGCATCGGCCACACCCTCGGTGTCTACGCCGAGGACGAGGCGGTGGTCGCCGACTTCGCCGCCATGGACGCGGCCCGCATCCTGGTGAACACGCCGACCACCGAGGGGGCGCTCGGCGGCATCTTCAACCACCCGCCGCCGTCGCTGACCCTCGCCTGCGGCACCGGCGCCGGCAATGTCACCACCGACAACATCACCGTGGACCACCTGCTCAACATCCACCGCGTCGCGCGCATGCGTCCCAACCAGGGCTGGCTCGAGATGAAGCGCGAGACCTGGCTCGACCCCGAGGTCGACGCCGATCGGATACTGGCGATTTACAGGAAGAACCGCGGGGAGTAGGCGGCCCCCGGGGTGGGCCGCCTCAGCGGTAGACCATCTCCGGGTGCAGCAGGCCGAGCACGACCGAGAAGGCCGGCCCGAAGACGAAGTCGAACACCCGCCAGGCGATCAGCAGGCCCATCATCGAGAACATCGGGTTGGTGGCGACCGACTCGATGGCGTGGCCGATCGTCCCGGGGAACAGACCCTGCACCACACCCGCGCCGTCGAGCGGCGGCAGCGGGATCAGGTTGAACAGGCAGAGCAGGATGTTGAGGTTCAGCGCCACCGACAGCAGCAGCGCCAGCCCGGCGCCGAGCGACCCCGCCGCCGCCGGCTCGACCACATGGCTGAACGACACCCGGTCGGGCGCCACGAAGTAACCGGCGCCGAGCAGCAGCTTCAGCACGATGAACACCGTCGTCGCCAGCAGCAGATTGGCCGCCGGCCCCGCCGCCGACATCGCCGCCAGACGCTTCGGGTGCCGCTGCCCCCAGGAGCGGTCGTACGGCGCCGACGCCCAGCCCATCATCCAGCCCGACATGAAGAAGGTCAGTATCGGGATCAGGATGGTGCCGAAAGGCTCGCGCCGGATGTGCGGGATCGGGTTGAGCGTCACCTGCCCGCCGCGGTAGGCTGTGTCGTCGCCGCCCCAGTACGCGAGCAGGGCGTGGGCGCCCTCGTGGAAGGTCAGGGTGAACAGGAAGACCGCGTACCAGATGACGAACTCGGGGATCTTCTCCATCAGTCCTCGATGGTGAAGCCGATCTTCACCGTCACCTGCCAGTACGCGACTTTCCCCTTCTCGATGTAGCCGCGCGTCGACAGCACCTCGAACCAGCGCATGTTGCGCACCGTCTTGCCGGCCTGGGCGATCGCCTTCCCGACGGCATCCTCGACGCTCTTCTTCGACGAGCCGGTCAGCTCGATCGCCTTGTAGACATGCTCGCTCATCGACACGCCTCCGGTTGTGGCGTTCATTCCTCCGCCGCCCCTGCCGCACCCGCCGGGCGCACGACGGCGGCCGGCGGCCGATTCAGCAAACCGCAGAGGATCAACGCCTGGTAGTGGGCATCGTAGTCGGCGCGATGAGTCAGCGCCTTGTCCTGCGCCGGCAGGCCCAGCAGCGTCTCGAGGTAGTCCTTGTTGGTCTCGAACCAGCCGATGCCGAGACGCCCCATCGCCAGCGACTTGCTGTCGAGGGCCTTGTAGCCGAACGGGTTCGGTATCCCGAACCTCTCGTAATACCAGGAGATGTACGACCAGTCGAAGACCGCGTTGTGGCCGACGAAGACCGCCCGGCCGCCGCCGCGCAGCAGCCGCTCGGTCACGAACGCCGCCAGCCGCCGCATGGCCTCGTCCGCCGGCACGCCATTGGCTTCGAGGTGCTCGCGCGTGATGCCATGAATCTTCATCGCCCCGGCATCGAATCCGGGCGCGATGGGCTTCAGCTCGACGTAGAAGCGCCCCTCTTCGACCTGCCAGGTGCCGTTGCGGCGCGACACCGGCACGGCGCCGATCGACACCATGTTGAACAGCGCCGGCACCGGCCCCGAGGCCTCGATGTCGACGCAGAAGAACACCTCGCGCCCCATCGTCACTCGATCCTCTTGATGATGTGCCAGCCGAAGGGACTGCGGACGTTGTCGTAGACGCACATCCCGATGCCGCCGACCGCCAGCGGGAAGGACGTGTCGCCGAAACCCGCCACCATCTGGTCGCGGCCGTACTCGCCCGCCGCGGGTGTCCGGCCGTTGTTCACCATGGTGTAGCGCCCGGGGTACTGGTCGTCGGTGTATTCCTTGACCAGTGCATCGAAGTCGTCGCCCTTCTGCGCCCGCGCCAGCACCTCGGCCGCCCGCTCCGCCGCCTCGGCCTGCCTGCGTCTCACCGGCTTGCCGGGGAGCTTGCCGGCGAACGAAACCAGGATGTGCTGCACGACCACCCGGTCGGGCTCGGGGGCGGACGGCTTCGGGGTGCAGGCGGGAATGAGCACCGCCGCCATCGCGACCGCCGCGGCCGCCACTGCCGTTCCCAGACCGAGTTCGAGATTCACTCCGTCCCCCTCGCGCTTCCGGAACGGCATTCTAGCAGAGGGCGGCCGGCGGCTCAGATCCTCGGCCGCTCGTCCATCCGCGCCACCCACGCCAGCAGCCGCGGATGGCCCTTCCCCGGCTTCTGGTAGTCACGCAGGATGCGATGGAACAGGTAGTCGTCGTCGGGCGCCACCGGGATGGAGACGTACTTCAGGAAGGGGAACGCCGCAATGTCGGCGGCGGAGAAATCCCCGAGCAGGTAGTCACGCCCGGTCAGCAGCCCCTCGAAGGTGTCGAGATAGCCGGCCATGGCGCGCCCCAGGCGCTCGACCCGCGCCGCGTCCTGCGCCGCCTGCGGCTTGCCCAGCTCGCTCTCGAGATCGTTCGGCGGCCGCTTCCAGACCCGGTTGAACCAGTCGACGAAAACGTCGCATTCGGCGCGCCGCGCCGGCTCGCCCGGGTACAGCCGCGGCGTGTCGGGGAAGCGCGCCTCGACGTGGCGGACGATCTCCATCGAGTCGACGACGGTGCGGCCATCGTCGACCAGGACCGGCACGAGATCCTGCCCGCTGACCTTGCGCACCTCGGACCGGTCTTCGTACTTCACCCACACCGATTCCGCCTTCAGCCCCTTGTGCGCGAGCGCCATCTCGACGCGCTCGCAGTTGGTCGACCACTGCAGCCGGTACAACGTCAGCATCAGTCCCCCCTGAAGAGGTTGCCGATCACGCCGCTCGCCACCCC
>Ga0210377_10001215_pt1 | contig 23645 bp, 19 predicted proteins | sample PLM4_65_b1redo_FD_155480 | JGI IMG/M metagenome (GOLD analysis project Ga0210377, IMG submission 155480) | Groundwater sediment microbial communities from an aquifer in East River, Colorado, USA - PLM4_65_b1 redo | ecosystem: Environmental > Terrestrial > Soil > Riparian zone | place: USA: East...
CTCGACCACGTCGCCGCGGACCCGGAATGTACCGCGCTGAAAATCGAAGTCGTTGCGGGAATACTGGATGTCCACGAGCTTCCTGAGGATCTCATTCCGGTCGATGCGCTGCCCCTGCTCGAGGAACAGCAGCATGCCGTGGTATGCCTCGGGCGAGCCCAGGCCATAGATGCACGAGACCGAGGAGACGACGATCACATCGTTTCGCTCGAAGAGCGAAGTGGTCGCCGAGTGGCGCATGCGGTCGATCTGCTCGTTGATGGCCGAGTCCTTCTCGATATACGTGTCCGTGGTCGGAAGGTAGGCCTCGGGCTGGTAGTAGTCGTAGTAGGAGACGAAGTACTCCACCGCGTTCTCGGGGAAGAGCTCCTTGAACTCGTTGTAGAGCTGGGCAGCCAGGGTCTTGTTGTGCGCGATCACGAGCGCGGGCCGCTGGACCTTCTCGATCACGTTCGCGATGGTGAAGGTCTTGCCCGAACCCGTGACCCCGAGCAGGACCTGGTGTTCGAGGCCCTTGATGATGCCGTCAGCGAGCTGCTCGATCGCCTGGGGCTGGTCGCCGGTCGGCGTATAGTCCGATGTGATCTTGAATTTCGGCATGAATATAGTGTACTCGATAATCCAGGTGAGGTCAATAAAGGGCGGAATCGATTGATTGCACGAGGCCTATCCTGAGCGCAGTCGAAGGAAATAAGGTAATAAGAATGTAAAGCTATTTTGGACGCAGATGAACGCGGAAAAAACCGGATCAAACCCTGAATCAATAATCCAAAAATGAGCATTTAGACACGGAAAGATCGGATTCAACCAATGATAAAAGCGGAGGAAAATAGAATCAATATTCGTTATAACCCATCACCCTATGGGTGAACTGCTTTCCCGGGAATATCCGATTTTATCCGACTCTCATCCGCATTAATCCGTGGCAAATGTCGTTTCTATGATAATGCTTCTCTGCGATCATCCGCGAAAATCCGCGTACCATGCATGTTTGTTTTTAACTCCGAACTCCAAACTCCGAACTTGACTCACTTCCCATGGCACTTCTTGTACTTCTTACCGCTCCCGCAGGGACAGGGGTCGTTCCTGCCGACCTTCGCGCCGACATGCACGGGTTCGGCGTGCTTGGCTGCCGCGTCTCCCGCGCCGATGAAGCTGAGGTTGGCGATCTGGCGTTTCTGTTTCCGCTCGATTTCCTCACTCTGTTCCTTGGCCGCGACCTTGATTCTGAACAGGTTCTCCACCGTGGATTCAACAATGCGCTGCTTCATTTCCTCGAACATGTCGAAGCCTTCTTTTTTGTATTCGATGAGCGGGTCCTTCTGGCCGTAGCCGCGAAGTCCGATGCCTTCCTTCAAATGGTCCATTGCCAGGAGGTGGTCTTTCCACTGATGGTCGACGGCCTGGAGCATGAAGACCTTCTCGAGGTGGCGCATTACCTCGGAACCGATCTGCTGTTCCTTCTCGTTGTAGCTCTTATTCAGCGCATCCCAGAGCTTCTCGCGGAACTCTTCGCGTGACAGGGACCGAGGGTCAATATCATGCGCTGCGTGATACGAGAACTTAGCCGCGAGCATATCGTTCAAACCGGTAATGTCCCAGGTCTCGGGGTAGGCGCCCTCAGGACAGGTGAAGTCAACGATCCCGTCGAGCATTTCCTCGGCTAGGCCGAGCGCTTCTTCCTTGAGGTCGGTGCCGGAGAGTATCTGGCGGCGCTGCTCGTAGATCACCTTGCGCTGCTGGTTCATGACGTCATCGTATTCGAGGACGTGCTTGCGCATCTCGAAGTTGTGGTTCTCAACCTTCTTCTGGGCGTTCTCGATGGCCCGAGACACCATGCGATGTTCGATCGGTACATCCTCTTCCATACCGAGCTTGCCCATGAGTCCCGCAATCCGGTCGGACCCGAAGATCCTGAGGAGGTCGTCCTCGAGCGAGAGATAGAACCGCGATGAGCCGGGGTCGCCCTGGCGGCCCGAGCGGCCGCGGAGCTGGTTGTCGATCCGGCGCGACTCATGGCGTTCCGTGCCGAGAATGTGGAGCCCGCCCGCCGCAATGACCTTCTCTTTCTCGTCGGCGCACTGCATCTTGCACTGTTCGAGCGTCCTGTCCCACTCTTCTTTCGTATACTCTTTGCCTTTCAGCATCTGGCGTGCGAGCCCCTCGGGGTTGCCGCCGAGCACGATGTCCGTACCGCGGCCCGCCATGTTCGTGGCGATCGTGACCGCAGCGTAACGTCCCGCCTGGGCAACGATCTCGGCCTCCATCTCGTGGTACTTGGCGTTCAGCACCGAGTGCCTGATGCCTTTTTTCCTGAGCAGCGACGCCAGGGTCTCGGACTTGACGATGGAAATGGTGCCCACGAGCACGGGCTGGCCCTTCTGGTGACGTTCTTCGATCTCTTTAACTGCCGAGTTGAACTTCCCCTGCTCGATCTTGTAGATGAAATCGGAGGAGTCGATGCGGACCATAGGTTGGTGCGTCGGGATCATGAGCACATCGAGGTTGTAGATCTTCGCGAATTCCGCGGCCTCGGTCTCTGCCGTACCGGTCATACCCGCAAGCTTGCTGTAGAGCCGGAAGTAGTTCTGAAAGGTGATGGAGGCGAGGGTCTGGTTCTCGTTCTCGATCTTGACGTTCTCTTTGGCCTCGATGGCCTGGTGAAGTCCATCGCTCCAGCGCCTGCCGGGCATGAGCCTGCCCGTGAACTCGTCCACGATCATCACCTGGCCGTCCTTGACCACATAGTCCACGTCGAGGTGGAACAGGGCATGGGCCTTCAAGGCCTGGTGCACATGGTGCACCAGATCCACGTTCGAGGGATCGTACAAATTGCCCGCGCCGAGCATCTCCTCGACCTTGATGTTGCCCTCCTCGGTAAGCGCCGCGGTCTTGGTCTTTTCCTCGATCGTGTAATCAACGTCCTTCTTCAAGCTCGGGATGATGCGGTTGATCTTATAATACTTGTCCGTGGAATCTTCCGTGGGACCGGAGATGATAAGTGGGGTCCTGGCCTCGTCGATCAGGATCGAGTCGACCTCGTCCACGATGGCAAAGTTGAGCTCGCGCTGAGCATAGTCCGCAAGGTCGAATTTCATGTTATCGCGCAGATAGTCGAACCCGAACTCGTTGTTCGTGCCGTAGGTCACGTCAGAGCCGTAGGCCTGTTGCCTCTGTTCGTCCGTAAGGCCATGGACGATCACGCCCACGGTCATACCGAGGAAGGTATAGATCGGGCTCATCCACAGGGCGTCACGCCGAGCGAGATAGTCGTTCACCGTGACCACATGAACACCCTTGCCGGTGAGACTGTTTAAATACACGGGCAGCGTGGCTACGAGGGTCTTGCCTTCCCCGGTCTTCATCTCCGCGATCTTTCCCTGGTGCAGCACAATACCGCCGATGAGCTGCACGTCGAAGTGGCGCATACCGAGCGTCCGTTTGGACACCTCGCGCACCACGGCAAAGGCTTCGGGAAGGATATCATCGAGCGTTTCCCCGTCTTCGAGCCTCTTTTTGAACTCCTCGGACTCGGCCCGCAAGGCAGCATCCGCGAGGCTGGAAATTCCCTGCTCGAGCGCGTTGATTTTGTCCACCAGCACCTGAATGCGCTTCAGTTCCCGTTCATTCGCGGTGCCGAATACTTTTTTCAGAATCGATCCGATCATCTCATCTCTCCACCAGCAGTAAAATCAGTTGACAGCACTGCATATTATCATTTTTGCGCAGGAATTCAAGAGAATAATCTCACAAGACACAGTCACACTTCCTGTGACGAGAGGCCGTATCCTCATGACGTACACGGGCACTCATTGCATCTAAAAACGGCAGTTGTTCGAGCAAACCCACCGGTTTGCAGTGAAAATCAATTTCGACCAATTGTAAATAACCTCACCATTTTTGTGCACAAATTTATTAGATCACTTTTTTTGTTTTCCTTTTGAGTTCTCTGTGAACCTCCCTGTACGAACCTTCACGCGCGGCCAACTGACTTTTCCCGGTTCATTGCGACTTGGATAAACTCCAAATAAAAAAACCCCGAAGATGGGGGCCATCGGGGTTATCAATCATAGTATGATCACTGCAGCTCGCGAATCGTTCGCGCAGTGCGCAGCGGATAGTTTGTCAGGACGCTTTCAGTACATTTGATGCCTGGGGGCCTTTATCCCCAAGAGTGATTTCGAACTCGACAGGCTGCCCCTCGGAGAGCGTCTTGTACCCGTCTCCCTGTATGCCCGAGTAGTGCACGAACACATCGCGACCGCCTCCCTCCGGTTCGATAAAACCATATCCCTTGGACTCATTGAACCACTTCACTTTCCCCGTCGACATAATGATCACAGCCTCCTTAGTTTGTTTCCGCTGTTGACAACCGGGGTCTCTGGGACACCGAACAACGAAACACGGTTTAAGTACAAAGGGAAAGAGCCTGAACCCACCCCTACGCCCTTTCCCCCGGACAACCAAGATTATGTCAGACCGTTCAAAAAACGGCAACGATGAATGTGAATCTTTAATTCATGTACCTTACCGGATTCACCGGCAGACCGTTTAGACGCACCTCGTAGTGAAGGTGCGGACCCGTGCTGGAACCGGTATCTCCGATATAAGAAATTATCTCACCACGCTTGACCCGTTGCCCAGCCTTGACATTGAGCCGCGAGTTATGTGCAAACTCGGTTTTGATGCCGTATCCGTGACTGATCTCCACCATATTGCCGTAGCCGGTGCTGAAACCCGCTTTAGTAACCACACCATCTGCCGGTGCTATGATCGGCGTTCCGGTCTGGGCCGCGATATCGATGCCTTCGTGGAACGTCGGGATCCCGCTGAACGGCGAGGTCCGGTTACCGAAAGGTGAGGTGACCCAGCCGCGGACCGGCCATACCGAGGGAGTTGACGCATACAGGGACCGTTTGTCCTCAAAATACTCGATCAGCAGCTGAAGGCTGGCCTCCTGCCGTGATGCCGCTCCCTTGAGCAAGCTCAGTTCCTGATGCATTTCTTTCAGTGCTTCTTCCTGCTTTTTCTCGCCCAGGGCGGCAAGGTTCTGAAGACCAAATTCATCAGGACCGCCGATGCCGAGCACCTGCTGGGCCTTATCCCGGGGACCCAGGCTCACGGCACGACGGAGCTTGGTATCGAGGTCGCGGAGCAGGAACATCTGGCGCTTGTAATCCAGGAGGTTGAGAGCGAAACTCTGGACTTGCGCCTTCTGCTGCATCAGTTCCTCGCGTACGGACTGCAATTCCCAAACTTTGTCTTTTACATCGTTATATTCGTAGACCAGATAGAAGGAGAGGACAAGCACCGCGATGAATGAAACGAACACCGACTTGAGGGCTGACTTGGAAATACTCAGCGTCCGAACCCTGGCATTCGGACCAGGCAGGAACATAAAAGTAAAATACTCTTTTTTCTGGATCTTTCTTGACTTCTTTGCTCCCATCATTCCTCCGGGAAAAGGTACATACTCGTAGTGAAATGATAACACAAAAAGCCAGGGAATGTCAACTATTTATTTGTTTATTTTTCTGAAAAAAACACTTAAGTAACAATATGTTATATAGCATTTCCTCTCGTGGATAAACTAGTGGACAGCTGAAACCGGCACTCGCTCACAGCGAAGCGGACAACCGCTGCAGAGGGGCCTTGTTTTTTTGCAATGGTCTTTTCCCACTCGGACGATAAGGGCATGATATTCATTGTAAAATCGGGCGTCCATAGGCAGGTTATCCATGAAAAGAACCTGAAGGGCGTGGTAATCCGCATTACCCGCAATCAACCCCTTCCGGCTGAATATCCGCCTGGTATAGGTATCAACCACAAAGAACGGTTTTTCTCCTGCATAGAGCAGGATTGCGTCGGACGTTTCCGGACCAATGCCGTTTACTTCGAGTAGTTGTTGACGCAATAGCTCTGGATCAGTTGAGAACATCCTTGTAAGACTATCGGAGTAGCGGGTATGGATAAAAGACAGCAAATGCCGAAGACGTTTCGTCTTGATGTTGAAATAACCGCATGGCCGTATGAGCGAAGCCAGTTTCTCCGGATCCAATTTGAACATGCGCGAAGGCGTCAGGAGCCGTTCCCGCTTGAGATTGGCCATGGCCTTTTCCACATTTGCCCATGCCGTATTCTGCGTCAGCACCGCGCCTACCATAACCTCGAAGGGAGTATCGCCGGGCCACCAGTGCTGGGGTCCGTAGGCCCGGTAAAGCGTCCGGTAGATGGCCTTTAATTGTTTCCCAATCTCTTTATCAAACATCCTGCTCCTGAACCATGAAAATCCAGGTCAACGTCTTTGACACGGATGACGCGGGATATAACCTCTGAATAAACACGATCCTTCACAATCCAATCAGTATAAATCAGTGTTAAAGACGTTGCCTTTTTTCCGCCCTTTTTTGCGCAGAATTGTTCTCCGCTCATAATTCACTTACCTAAGTTCCCGATCCATTTCTTCCGGATCACAGATGTCGAATGGCGGATTTTTCTTGTCCACCTCTTTGTTTCCGTATTCTCCATTCTGCAATCCACAAGGGGAATCACTCCTTCGTCGCATCCTTCACCCAGTCGAGATAATCCCGCGAACCTGCGACGATCGGGAGCGCGATCACCTCGGGTACGGTATAAGAGTGGAGCGATTTCACGCGCGCTACAAGCTGCTCCATACGCGGCAGCCTGCTCTTGCAGATGAGCAGCGTCTCCCGCTCATCCTGGATCTTGCCCTCCCAGAAGAACAGTGAGCGCACCTCCGGCACGATGTTCACGCATGCAGCAAGATGCTCATCCACAAGCACTGATCCGATCTTCGCGGCTTCATCCCTGGTTGATGTTGTTATCAGCACAATGATCTCGTCTCCCACGCCATTGCCCTTTCGAGTCCTTATTTCGATCCCCTGCTACCAAAGCCCTTCAAGTCTATCATCGCGGAGTACCGGTATTCCCCCGGCATTGCAATGTACGTCAGGCTTAATCCCCAGCATTGTGAAGCATAGTGCAAGAGGTAATCCTCCCGTATGGTCTTCTTGTTCAGGATATCGCTCGACACCTGGGCATGCAGGTTCCACTTGCTGAACTTCAGGCCTGCCCCGCTGATCAGGTAGTCCGCCACTCCCTGAGTAAAGGTGTGGGTAAGATCCAAAGACACCACACCTGCGGTAAAGCCCACACCCTCGGAATGAGAAGACACGACATGGTCATAGTCATTGTAACTTCCGGTCGCCGACATGCTGAACATTTTGGGTGTCTTCATGTACAATTCTCCGAGCACCTCAGAACCTGGATGGGCGGTACCACCTTGCTCCCGCGCTACACTAAAGTCATAAGATCGGGAGAGCCTGAAAACCATCACATCAAAGGTCGTATACGGCGATTCCTTTGTTTCTTTATAGTGTGCGGTCACACGATTGATCAGCGCGATAGTTACAGTGTTTTGCGAAGCCACGGAGTCCACAGAATCGAACTGTGGAATATCACCCTGCTCCATATTGGTAACATAGCCATAAGATATTGTCGGCTCGATCGAATGCCTGATCCGCCCGATCCCGGCCTCGCCATCAATGCCATACACTTGGGAAACACGGGCGTTCACCTCAGTCCCCGCATAAACGTATTTTCGCTCCGTCGGTTCCACGGTCGTGGCACTCCGGTCATAGAACGTGGCCCGCACACCGGCATTCGGCGTAACGCTCAGGCCATTGCTGCCGAACGTGGCAGTCAACCGCGGGTTGAAGTCCACGCGCCTCGCGCCTTCCCCTTCCTGCTTCGTAAAATTCGCCGCAGACCCATCAAAGCGCAGGTGAAACGGTCCGGCAAGCGTTTCATCATAGATCGTATAGCGAAGTTCTGGCAGTTTCTGGACCGTCTTTTCGTTGGTCCGGGTAAGGTCGACCGAATACTGGCCCGCCAGATAAAGCGAGGCGGTGTTCCACCGCTCCACGTAGAAGGCGTTCGAGTCAAGATAGGTTTTAGACTTGTTCTCAAGCGTCTTATCGAGGTCATAAAAGTAGCGCTCATCGCTCACAAGGTTGATGTCCACACGGCCGGAGAGATCTTCGGCAAACTCTTCCTGATGCTGGAACTGGAAATTCCAGCGCGACTCGCTGGTATGGAACTGGTCGAAAAATTTGTAATACACCTGGCCTTTGGACTCCTGGGAATTCGCATAGCGGTACTCAATGCCGGTCCCATGCCCGGTCCGCTCCCGGTAATCCGAATAGAGGGTCATGTCCTTATAATCTGAAATGGCCCAGAAGAACGCGTTATCCATATAAATACCGTCGAGGCTGCTATGCCCAAGCGACTCCGGCATAAGAAAGCCGGTCTGCCTGCGCACGGGAAAGAGAAAGTAGGGTGAATAGAGCACCGGCAGGCCCTCCACGTTGAACGACAGCTTCCTGCCGGTGGCATACCGTTCCATATCGATGTCCAGCACATCCGCCTTCAGAAACCATTCCTCCTCGTCACAGGTGGTGACGGTGCCTTTCTCAACATGGTAGACGGTGTCCGAGTGGCGTTCGATCATGCCCCCCTTCACGTGGAGGTTTTCTTTCTTGAGAAACAGGTCGCCGTTCACGATAACGCCGTCCCGGGTATTCATGTTGACCTGCATTTTCTCGGCATGCATGATGTCTCCCTTGTCCTGCAAGAAGACCTTTCCCTCGGCCACGGCCTCGCCGGTCCTGTTGTCCAGCACGACCTTGTCCGCCTCGAGTCGCATTCCGTCCTGTTCGATCTTCACATGGCCGGTCGCGACATACCGGTCATTGGCCCGGTCATAATCAAGCTTGTCCGCCGCCACGGTGACAGGGATCTTCTTCGGGAGTCCCTCGCTCCAGGCGTGCTGGGTCACTCCCGCCAGTATCGCGGCGACAAGCAGAATGAAAAGTATGGATGCTCTCCTGTGCTTCATAATGATTCTCTTATGGCACCAGCCCAGGTCTCTCTCGCATACCGTAAAGCGAGACCACCTCAAAAGTATTTATCAGACAGGATCAAAGAATAACAAGGGACAAGAACGTTATTCATCCTGTTCATCCTGTTTTCCAGTCATAAAAGGATTACGTCCTGGATGATCCCTGTCGTTTCGACAAGAGTTCCAATCGAAATCATGCTCCGGGTAGTTCCCCTCAAATCCGAAATCCGGAATCGAACCGTCTCATCCTTTCAGCCCGCTTAACGAGCCGGAGCGGTCTGGTTCCGGATGGAGCACTGCCCGCGCATCGCCTACCACATAGAGCGAGCCGGTGATCAGCACCAGATCGTCCCGTGATGCCGCCATCCCGGCCGCCGCGATCGCTTCCTTGACCGTCTCCGCGGTCTCGACGGAGCCATGCCGCTTCTGTATTTCCGATGCCAGCGCCCGGACATCCATTGCCCGTGAATACTGCGGCTTCGTCACCACCACGTGATCGGCAAGCGGCACCAGCGCGGACATGATCCCCTCGTAATCCTTGTCCCCGAGAATTCCGATGATGAGGACGGTCCTCCCGTAAGCGGTTCTCATTTCCCGGACGGTCGCGGCAAGCTTCTGAGCCGATGCCGGGTTGTGCGCACCGTCAAGGTAGATATCAGGCTTATGCGCCACAAGCTCCAGACGACCTTCCCAGCGGACCTGCTCAAGTCCGCGCCGCACAGCGGCCTCATCCGCGATGACCCCGGTATTGCGCAGACACTCGATCGATGCCAGGGCCAGGCAGGCATTGTCCACCTGATACCTGCCGAGCATATTGATCCGCACTTTTTTGTACGAAGACCTGATCCCCCGGTAATCAAAGACCTGCCCGCGCCGCCCTGCGACAGGGCTTGGAAGAAAATCCCTGGACAACCGGTAGACCGCTGCTTGTTGAGCAGCGGCTTCCTGCTCGATGACCGTGATGACCTCTGGCTGCGTTGCCCCCGTCACGACCGGGACCCCCTGCTTGATGATACCCGCTTTTTCGCCGGCGATTTGCGTGAGCGTGGTCCCTAAAAAATCCGTGTGTTCAAGCTCGATGTTCGTGATCACCGACACTAGCGGGGTGATCACGTTCGTGGAATCGAGCCTACCGCCCATCCCGACCTCGATCACGACAAGGTCCACGCCTTCATCCGCAAAATAAGTAAATGCCATGGCGGTCGTGACCTCGAAGAACGTGGGATTGAGCGAGCCTCTCCCATCGGGACCGGTTGCCTTCCGAGCGACGTCACGCACACGACCCGCAAGCTCCACGACCTTTGCCTCGGTGATCAATATATTGTTGATCCTGATCCGCTCGGTAAAACTGACCAGGTGCGGGGACGTATAGAGCCCGACGCGATATCCCGCAGCCTGCAGCATGGATGCGATAAACGCGGACGTCGACCCCTTGCCATTCGTACCCGCAACATGTATTGACCGGAACTTCCGGTGCGGGTCGCCCATGAGCGCCATCAGCGTTGCACTGTTGGACAGCGCAAGCTTGATCCCATGCTTCTGAAGCGCATAGAGGTAGTCAATGGTTTCCCGGTATGCTCTGTCAAGGGACATCGTCGTGTGTGATCCGTTTCTCCATCAGAGATCAAGTCAGCGGTCTTCGGCGCCCCTCTTCCAGCTTCCTCCTATTGCGCGGCTGAGGGCGAGGGAGCGGTCGCCACCGGAGCAGGGGCCGCCATCTCGGCAGGTGAGTGCGTTCCATTTTCAGTGCCTTGTACCGGCTTCGGGGCCGGTACTGGTTTTTCAACGATCTTGGGCGCTGCTTTCAGCGTCAACACAAATGGGACCTGCTGGGCAGCAGGGAATGATTTCAAGCGCCTGGGATCGTAGCGCACCTTTGCCACGTCCTTGATCCGATCGAAGAACGTGAGGAGTTCGTGTTCAATCAGTTTGCCGGAAAGCCCCCGTTGGGTTTCGCTGAACTTCAGTGTCCGAAGCTGCTCATGCCCCTGCATGACCTCATTGATGCGCTGGATTGCCGCGGTCTCATTGACCGGGGTAATGCTCACTGACAGCGGCGTCACTGCCGGGGTGGGGACAGGCTTCGGCAGCGGCGTCAGCACTCCGGCCACCGGCATCGGCACCACCGGTGACTTCGGTTGTAGTACCGCTGATGACGTAGGGGACGTGGTTACCGGCGCGGTCTTCACGATGTTCTCGATCTCAATATCAAGCTGACGAGGCAGAATGGCGTAATAATATCCTCCCGCGACAATGAGTGCGATACCCGCAAGCCACAAAGGACGATACAGTATTTTTTTGAGCTTCGTGAGCGTGGAGATGCCTTCCTTTACGCGGTGAGCAACTCCCTCGGGCGAGTCTATATATTTCAGCAGCTGGCGGGTCTCCTCCATGCGCCTAAGCGCGTCGAACTCGGATTTGCAGACCACGCAGTGTTCCAGGTGCCGTTCGATCCTGTTCCGTGTGGTCCAGAACACATGACCGCGGAGATAATCTGGGAGCGCTTTTCTCGTCCGTACACATTCTTTTTTCATCAAGCCCACCTCATTGAGCTTCCGTTTGCTTTCCCCGCGGACGGCATCTTGTTCTGTTCGCAGCGGTTGCATCATACTCCTCCCACCTTCACCTGCTCCGCGCGAAGCTGTGAATCGCCGAGAAACCGTTTGCCGATCATCTCGAAACGGGCCGGAGTGTCGGTCACATAAAATTTCCGGACCCCTTCGCCCTTCCCGCTCCCCCGCCATTTGAGCTTCTCGAGCACATCCGTCACTTCCTTGGCTGTTTCGGTCGCCGAGTCGATCAGCGTAATGCCGGGGCCGACGGCCTTGCTGATCACCGCTTTGAGCAGCGGATAGTGCGTGCAGCCCAGCACCAGCGTATCAATGCCTGTTTCCCGGAACGGCGATAGGTATTTTCCAGCAACGAGCTCCGCTACGTCGTTGTCGGTCCACCCCTCTTCTGCCAGCTGCACAAAGAGCGGACAGGCACGGCTCGTAACCTCGACATCGGGCGCAAGCCGCTTGATGGCTCTCTCATAGGCGCCGCTGTTGATCGTTGCCTCGGTGCCGATGACGCCCACCTTTCGGGTCTTCGTGGACGCGACCGCTGCACGGGCGCCGGGTTCAAGAACGCCGATAACAGGAAGCGGAAACTCTTTTTTCACGGCCTCGAGGCTGATCGCCGTCGCCGTGTTGCAGGCGACCACGAGCATCTTGATCTCCTGGGACAGCAGAAAGTTCGTGTTCTCGAAGCTGTAGCGGGTCACGGTCTCGGCCGAGCGGATGCCGTAGGGGACCCGCGCCGTGTCGCCGAGGTAAATAATGTTCTCCTCCGGGAGCTTTGCCACGATCTCCTTGAAAACCGTGAGACCGCCGATACCGGAATCGAATATGCCAATTGCTTTTTGCATAATGATTATTTCGTTGTCTCGCAAAGACGCAACGTGCGCAACGCTAAGGAACCTGTCACAACTGTCATTCTTTCAACATAACCAGATCAAGATTGATGCAAAGACTTACGTGCAAAGGGACAAAGGAAATAACGATTTATAATTTTTACATGCAGAAAAATTTTATGACTTTCTTTGCGGCCTTTGCGTCTCAGTGTGGCCCTCTTCTTGGCCATTGCGAGAGATAACGCTTATTCACTGCTTCACCAGGTCCATCCTCTTTGTGAACGTCCTCGACAGGTCCATGTGCCCCGCCAGGGTTTGCGCCTCCCTGCCGTCGAGCAGCAGCTCGACCTGCTTGATCTCCTCGAAATTCTGCAGGAGCGTGTTCACCAGCGCGTAGATCGCCAGCTGCTCCTCCCACGCCGACGCGCGCACATCCTTCTGCGGACCCGGGGTCAGGTCGATAAAGGCCGTGCCGGCAGCGTCAACAAAAAGCTCCCGAAGTCTGATGTCCCGCAGTACCGGCTCCAGCGTGGCCCGCTGGTCAGCGAACAGGGCCGCAAGCGCTGCACGCGCCAGCGACTGCGTATCGGGTTGACGTTTCACAACAGCCGACCCCGCCGCAAGCATCCCCTCATGGGGGTAATAAAGTGTGATCGGAAGCGGCTCGTTGAGTAGAAACTGCTGATGAGCAAGTTTCTGGTCCTGCAATGCCGGTTTCTGGACCGTATCGTTCGAAGGCATCCGCATCCAGAGCATGATCCCCCCTGACGCGACGATGGTGGCAAGGATGATCACTACACCGAGCAGCAGCCGGTTGCTCTGCATACTCCTGTTAGTTCTCTTTGACATACAGTTCGATCCCTCTGGCAATGGCCTCGGCCGCGATCGCCCGGTCCACCGCCGCACCCGTCTCGATCATGACCGCTGCCGCGTCCACGGCCTTGAGCAACGCCAGCGGGGCCTGGACGGGCTCGGCGCTGTCCTGCCCGGCAAACTGCCGCGCAAGCTTCCGGCCAAGGGCGCCGCTCTCTCGCGCATGCGCCGCTTGCTGTTTTCCCCAGAGCATCTCCTGCTGTTCGCTCCCGGCCTCATAGCCGAGGAAATCGCCGCTCACAGGGCGGACCGTTTGTGTTCCCTGCTCCTCAAACAGGTCCTGGATAAAGACCCGCGAACCCGCGTCCGCCGCGGAGTGGATGCTCACAAAAAGCAGCGCTCCCGCCGCGTTCGAAGCCGCGGCTCGTTCGTCAAGCGTGAGAGCCTTATCCCTGTCCCGGGTCAGGACTACCTTCAGGTGCGGGTCCTTTTGCAGCATTTTCCTTATCGCAATCGCAAGGTCCAGCGTGAGCGTCTTTTCCTGCCCCTGCGACGCAACAATGCCTGTGTCTTTGCCGCCGTGACCGGGATCCAGCACGATCACCGCTATCTTGTCCGTTGGCGGCACCGGGACCGGGGCCGACCCCTTAGCGATGTCGATCACAATCCGGTCGGGCCCGCGAAGCACGAAATCCTTCACGTCTCCGACCGCTCCATCAAGGCGGATGACAACAACGGTCCTCCCCGCCTCTTCTCGCGATTCCAGCCCGAGCACCACACCGTCACGGAACATCGGCAGCGGCGTCTTGAGCAGAAAAGGGCCGTCATAGGAACTCACCGTGACACTGCGCCCGTCGGTCGATCGAATCAGAACATAGGGCGCCGCAGCCTCGACCTCGAAAACGATCCGGGTGAAGGCAGCATAGGAAGCATACCGCACGCTATTGACGGTCAGTCCCTTTTCAGCTGCGCCTGCGCTGATCGGTAGTGAACAAACACAGAGAACAATGAGAGCAAAGAGTGTGCGCATACCGCTTGCAATACTAACACAACAGGACGATTTGCGCAAGGAAAAGGCGGGAAAACCCCCGAAAAAACCGGATAGTACAACTTGAATTTGCATTCTTGTGCCCTCCGTGTTACTCTGCTTTTCGATGAATGCCTTAAAGCTTTTCGGGGATACGGGAGTGATCGCGCAGGCCATGCAACAGGCCTACGAGTACCGTCCCCAGCAGAGTGAAATGGCTGCGGCCGTTGAGAAAGCGCTCGATGACAGGACCCATTTGATCGTTGAGGCCGGCACGGGCGTGGGCAAAAGCCTGGCCTACCTCGTGCCCCTGGTCCTCCGGGCGCGCGAGGAGAACCAGCGCGCCGTGGTCGCGACGTACACCAAAGCGCTGCAGCAGCAACTCGTGGACAAGGACCTCCCTTTCCTGAGGTCCGTGCTCGGCGATTTCCGCTACGCGCTCTGCGTGGGCGGCGAGAACTACCTCTGCCTCCGCAGATTCGACCACCTCCGTATCGGCAACCTCTATGAGCAGAACGAGATCGAGCCCCTGCACCGGCTCTTTGCCTGGTCCACCATGACGCGCACCGGGCTCCGGAGCGAGCTCGACATCGAGCCGTCGCCGGGCCTCTGGGGCAAGGCATGCAGACAAGCGGACCTCTGCTTCGGCAAGGACTGTTCGTACTATAAAGAGTGCTTCTATTTTAAGGCTAAATCAATAGAGCAGCAGGCGCACATCCTCGTGGCGAACCATCACCTTTTCTTTGCCGACATGGCAACGGGCGGCAACGTGCTTCCCTTGCATAAAACCGTTGTCTTCGACGAGGCGCACCAGGTTGAGGATGTCGCAACGGACTATCTCGGGGTCGAGGTCACGAACTTCTCGGTCCGCTACCTCCTGGACACGCTCCTGAGCCAGCGCACGCGCAGGGGACTGCTCACGCGCCTCACGGTGCAGGACGCTGAGGTGCAGATCGCGCACGGCATGGTCGACGGCCTCCGCGTCATATCGGACAACTTCTTCCTGAACCTCCATCCCCTGCTCGCGAAAGAACCGGCGGTCAGGATCCGGCGCCGGAATATCGTGCCCGACATCCTGAGCGGACCGCTCATGGAGCTGCAGGACGCGCTTCTCGAACTCAAGGCCGAGACCCTGGAGGAGGAACTCGAGATCAAGGCCCTGGCCAACCGGGCGCAGTCCTTCGCCACCGCGGTGCGGGTGAACCTGGAGCAAAGTGCCGATGGCTTCGTGTACTGGGCCGAGCGCGAGAACATGCGGTACCGGCTCGTTGCCTCGCCGATCGACGTGGCGGAAACACTGCGGGAAAATCTTTTTGGAAAAACAGACACGGTCGTGCTCACCTCGGCCACGCTCTCCGCAGCGGGGACCTTCACCTATATCAAGAACCGGCTTGGCCTGGACGCGCCGAGGGAATTGCTCCTCGACTCGCCCTTTGACTTCCAGGACCAGGCACTGCTCTACATCGCCTCCGGCCTCGACGATCAGCAGGCAAGCGGGTATCAGGAAAAGTTCGATGCTGAACTCAGTGCCGTTCTGTCCGTGACGCAGGGAAGAACGCTCGTGCTCTTCACCAGCTACGGCCAGCTCAGAAAGAGCGCGGAGACGCTGAGGCGGGAAATGCCCGGCCTCGGGTTCCTGTGCCAGGGAGAGATGCCGCCCTACCGGTTGATCGAGCAGTTCAAAGGCATGCCGACAGCCGTGCTCATGGGCACCGCCTCCTTCTGGCAGGGCATCGACATCCCCGGCGACGCGCTCCAGTGCGTCGTGATCGCAAAGCTGCCCTTTGCCGTGCCCGACGATCCCATCGTTGAAGCGCGTATGGAGCGGCTCAAAAATCCCTTCTTCGAATACCAGGTCCCGCAGGCAACGCTGCTCTTCCGCCAGGGCTTCGGCAGGCTCATCCGCACCAGGACCGACCGCGGAGCGGTGGCCGTGCTCGACACGCGCATTATGACCAAAGGCTATGGCAAGTGGTTTTTGAGGTCGATCCCGAAGTGCCGGATCACCGACGAGAGGGAGGAGTTCAGGAAGTTTTTCGAGAAACTAAGGGGGAAAAAGTAACTCCTCAACCGAACACTCGCAAAGATCGGTGCTCGCTCCGATCCTCGCTGTCACGCTTGCCTTGACCGCTGGATTTCGTACGGTGTTTTTCACTGGTGCGGCGATGTATTTCATTGCTTTTTTGGTGATATGGCTGGGGTTAAAAACGACTGTGTGAAATATTCATTTTATGCTATATTCGACAAGCATAAAGTACTTCCTCCTACGATTAGTTGTGCTATATAGATATCACAGAAAGGCAGGAGAGCTTAGTACTTCCTGGTGCAGTTGCTGACTGAGCCCGTTATATAAAGCGCATATCATTGAACATGAGTTGCAAACGTGGGGAGTTTAAAGTTAGTGAGGCTCGGAATTGGGCAAGGTACAGGACACCATTCTGGTGCATAGTCAAGGCATCATCAAAACAAATCAAGAGGTCAATGGTCTAGTAATTGCCCTCGCTATTACTAAACCTCGCTGCATTGTACAAAAAGGGTCATAGTCATGAAAAAAGACAACCACGGCTCTGCAGTTCAAAGTCGGAAAAACCATAAAAACCGAGCGGTCTCGGCACAAAAAACAGAAGAAGCGTTGCGGAAAAGCGAAGCGGAATATCGGCTGCTGTTCGAGAGTTCGCGCGATGCACTGATGACGATTGCGCCGCCGACATGGAAGTTCACCCAAGCGAATCAGGCAGCGCTGCAATTGTTTGGGGTAACTAGCGAAGCTGATTTCACTGCTCTGGGACCGTGGGATGTGTCGCCGGAACATCAACCTGACGGACGCCCCTCAGCCGAGAAGGCGCAGGAGATGATTTCGACGGCCATGCGCGAAGGTTCTTACTTTTTTGAGTGGGAACACCAGCGGTTGCACGGCGAACCCTTTGCAGCCGATGTACTGCTTACCCGTATGGAAGTCGATGGACAGGTATCGATGCAGGCTACGGTTCGCGACATCACTGAGCGTAAGCAGGCCGAGCGGATGTTGCGCACCAGCGAGGAGCGGCATAGGTTAATCCTTGGGACAGCCATGGACGGGTTCTGGCTTGTGGACACGCAAGGACATCTCTTGGAAGTCAATGAGTCATATTGCCGAATGAGCGGTTATAGCGAACAGGAGCTGCTGACCATGAGCATTTCCGATCTGGAGGCCGCCGAGCTTCCTGTTGAAACGGCATCACATATACAAAAGGTCGTTTCCGAAGGCGAGGATCGCTTTGAGAGTGTGCACCGCCGTAAGGATGGAAGCACTTTTTACGTCGAGGTCAGCGTCCAGTTCAAGCCCATCGAAGGAGGGCGGATTGTCGGGTTCATGCGTGACAGAACCGCACGCAGAAAGGCAGAAGAGAGTCTCAGAGAATCAGAAGAGAAATTGCGTGTGCGATCGCAGGAGCTCGAGGAGATGAACAGCGCACTGAAGGTCTTACTGAAGCAGCGGGAACAGGACAGGAAAGAAATTGAGGAGAAAGTGCATGCAAATGTGAAGCAACTTGTGCTGCCCTATATCGAGAAGCTGAAGAAGCGCAAGTTCGGAGAAGATGTCGCATACCTTAATATCATCGAGGCTAATCTTCATGGGATGATATCCTCTTTAGCAACAACGACGTCAGGGAAATTACACAGGTTGACACCACAGGAACTACTCGTGGCTAATCTTATTAACGACGGCAGACAGGATAAGGATATTTCTGAAGTGCTAAATGTATCGATTCATACAATTAAAGCACACCGAAGAAACATCAGAAAAAAGCTCGGCCTTACCAAGGGAAAAGCCAACCTAAGAACATTCCTTTCTAACTTATAATATTATTCCATATAGCTATTACATAGTTAATAATATCCCCTAGAATCGTCCGACTTATTGATTATAATAATGTTAAGTATGGTTAACTGAGAAAAAATACGCAACGCACCCTTGGCTAACTCTTCTGCAACCTTATAAAGACTCGTAAAAACATTGAGTTCTAAGGATTACCGTGTACGTTATCGTGATCATTTTTATAACGTTGGCTGACTGTAAAAAGTATAAAAGGATCTCTCGTGAGAAAGCCAAGGGTCATCATATTTAATTATAGTGATCAAAATCAACTTGAACTGACAACTTTTTTTCATAACAACGGCTACGATATTTTTATTGCGACGGAATCTGTTACCTGTCCCATTTATGGTAAAAAGAAGAACAAAACCTGCCCTGGCCCCGTTCTCTGCTCTGATATCATGGTCGCAGTTCAAGATGTAGAGCAGAGGAAGAGTGTTGACCTCTTCAATAGGCAGTTCCGGATCGGATGCAAACTGACATCCCGTAATAAAACGATCATCACTCGTTCCCCTCTCCGTGACAGATTAGATCACGTTAATGCCGGGGGAATAACTATATTTGGAAATCCGCTCGATTTCGGCGTATTTGAAGCTTGGGTCAAAGACTGTGAAAGCCGTATGGACCTGACGCAAAGGCTCGCTGTTATGCGTCGCGCAAAAAGGCATACCTCTAACCAACATGTCCAGTTTCAATTGCTTGGTGAATATGTTGACATCGTCGCTCAAGCAGTGAACGTAAGCAGTTGCGGTATCCGCCTGAAGATATCTCGTCCGCTCAAACGAGGGCAGGTGCTTCATTTTGTGAATCACAGTCGGGCAGACGCTGAAGAGGGTATAGTACAATGGGCGAAGAAGCTTGAAGACAAATCGTATCTCGCTGGGGTGACATTCTGTGTATAGCATGCGCGGGTTTTTCAATGTCCTCACGGACTCATCAATTTACATCACGGGGAGGAGGAAATAGTTATGGCGGCATTAGAGACGATTAAGAAAATAAAAGAGTCTATACGTAGAGATGCTGCAACGCAGCAAATAGAATTCACATTTCGTGCTCCGGAAGCCAAAAAAGTGTATATCGCAGGAACATTCAATGATTGGAATACGAAATCAATGCCTATGAAAAAAGGGAAGGACGGAACTTGGAAAATCATGGTCAAACTTTCTCCGGGGAGGTACGAGTATAAGTATTTCGTAGACGGAACGTGGGCGCAAGATATTCCTGGCGCAGAATTGGCCCCAAATCCTTTCGGCACCAATAATTGCGTAATTGGTGTCAAGTAAGGGTTGCCGATAGTGTAACTGTCCGTCAGACAATACTATGAAAACAAAATGGCCTTTTACAGACGCGCGCAATACGGCAGTTTTTACTACGCGGGACATCATCGAAGAGGGTAAGCCTATCTTGCTTGTCACGCACGATCAAGACGATGGAGCGTGGCAGTTTCATACGAGGAAAACAGTTCCAGTCTCCGAAGCCAAGATCGTCGCACTGGATGAAATTATCTTCCGTGACCCAAGTATAGTCGAAATGGCTGACCTGCCACTCGGTTGGTCAGCCATGCGAGATTCAATTACCTCACCCTGGAAACGGCAACCAATTTCATCAAGCGCTTGACATGGCGTACACCCCAGGCGAAAACGCTACGATGCGGCTCCTGTGCTTCATCATTCGTAGAGAATATGCCAAGGACAACATTTAAGGTCGTGGAAGCCTTTAACATCAAGGGTCAGGGTGTGGTCCTCAGCTGGATGAGATTAAAGCTTTCTACACCCTGCGTTTTATACGTTTTTCTCCATTGCATAGTCATCCATGACAAAACCGCTACCTATGTCCTGGACCAGAGAACCGACGTTTCTGAAACCGATCTTTTCATACGCCCTGATCGCGGCCGTATTGTTCTTATTCACTGTCAGCACGATCTTCCGCAATCCCCGTTCGCGCGCGAGCGTTTCCACGAACTGCACGGCCTGCTTGCCATATCCCCTGGCGCGATGGGATGATCGCAGATAAATTTTACTTAAGAAAAGCTCCTCTCCCATCGGACGAACAGCGATATATCCGATGAATAATTGACCTTCCTCTATCAGGAAATAGAGGACACCTGAAGCGATCTGCTCTTTGACGGCCTGTTTGGACTGATATCTGGCCAGCATGTAATCAACCTGTTGCTCGCCGATGAACGGGATATAGTGCTCGGTCCAGATTTCCCTGGCGAGCGATTCGATGATATCCATGTGGATCTCAGTCGAGGCTTCAATGATTGTCATATGTCATAGGGAGCCAATGGGGTCAGCCCGTCATTTGATGATAAGTAAGGCAACTTGTCGCGATGGAATTTCCAACCTTCGGGTCGCAAGGGACTGGGCGATAAAGCCGCCCTGACCATCACCCGCATCACCTGCCTCGCTTCCGGCTTAAAAAATCCTTTTCGATCACGCGACTGACCGCCTCTCGGGTGTCAGGGTCGCTTATCCCGCGAACGTAATCCTTGATTTTCTCCCGCTCATCCTGGTTAAGAACGTTATTCACGAGGGGTTCCTCCGTGGGTTGTTCCCGCGACTCGACCTCGCCGATTCTCAAAGTGATGTCGTTGATTGTTTTTTTCCCGAGGGTGTTGTTCACTTTTTCCATGATCTCGGGTTTGAGCAGGGAAAGCTGCTGCATCCAGGCCGGGCTGTCCACGACGAGCGTGAGTTTCTTCCCCCGCACGGCCTGCGGCTGGGCGTGGCGAGCGATGACCGGGCCGACGGCCTTCTCCCACAGGCCGAAAACACGGTATTCGCTCAAGCGGCTCCCCAGGCCCCGGGCCTTCAGCATGCTGCCGAGGGTGTACGACAGCCTGTCCAGTTTTTTCTTCATGGCGCTCATCTTAGCACAGCAAGAGTTATTTTGACAACAAGGAACAAGGCGGTTATAATAGAAAAAATAAATCGCTAACGAGCGTAGTGAGGAGCATACATGCCAGAATTACGAAAAGATCCGATCACGGGCCGCTGGGTCATCATCTCATCCGAGCGCGGCAAGCGGCCGGCTGACTTCCAGGACCAGCGCGGTACAAAACGCGGGGGGTTCTGTCCTTTCTGCGCGGGCAACGAACGTACCACGCCGAACGAGGTCCTGGCCTATCGCCCTGCAAGCGCGGCCGCGCCCAACAGTCCGGGCTGGCGGCTCAGGGCTGTGCCGAACAAGTTCCCCGCGCTCCAGATCGAGGGCAACCTGAACAAGCAGGGCGAAGGCATCTTCGACAAAATGAACGGTATCGGCGCTCACGAGGTGATCATTGAGAGCCCGGACCACGACGCAACGCTCGCAAATCTCCCGCTTCAGGCGATGGAGGAGGTGCTGTGGGCGTACCGGGACCGTATGATGGACCTGAAGCAGGACACCCGCTTCCAATATGCCCTCGTCTTCAAGAACGAGGGGCTCGCGGCCGGTGCAACGCTCGAACATACGCATTCACAGCTCATCGCGCTTCCGATCGTGCCGATCCAGGTACAGGAAGAGCTCGACGGGTGCAAGCGCCACTTTAACCTCAAGGAGCGCTGCATCTTTTGCGACATCATTCGTCAGGAGATACAATCGGGCGCGCGCGTGGTGCTCGAAACACCGCTCTTCATCGCCCTTGCGCCCTTCGCGGCCCGCTTCCCCTTCGAGACCTGGATCATGCCCAAGTCACACCTCTCTGGTTATACCTCCTCCTCGAACGAGGACTTCAAGGACCTGGCAGTCCTCCTGCAGAACGTCCTGCGCAGGATCGATCGCGCGCTATCCACCCCTCCGTACAACTTTATTATCCACACCTCTCCGTTCAAGGACGAACGCAACGAGTACTACCACTGGCACATCGAACTCATGCCCAAGTTGACGAACGTGGCGGGCTTCGAGTGGGGATCGGGGTTCTATATCAATCCCACGCCGCCCGAGGAGGCGGCAAAGTTCCTTCGGGATATCAAGGTATGAAAATTCTGTTCGCTGCGTCTGAAGCAGCCCCCTTTGCAAAGACCGGTGGGCTCGCGGACGTCGCCGGGAGCCTCCCCCCTGCAATCGCCTTGCTCGGCCATGAAGTGCGCGTGGTCATGCCGTACTACCGGCAGGTGGCACTGCAGGCATCGGACCTCACGCACGTCGCGACCTTTCCGGTCCCGCTCGGGACCTGGTTGGAGCGCTGCGATGTCCTCGAGGGGAGGATGGGTGGTGATGTCATTGTCTATTTTATCAAGAAGGACATCTACTACGACCGTCCCGAACTCTATCAGACGGAACGGGCTGATTATCCCGACAATGCGGAGCGGTTCATTTTTTTTTCGCGCGCCATCCTGGAGCTCTGCCGCGCCCTGGGATACAGCCCGGACATTATCCACGTCAACGACTGGCAGACAGGGCTCGTTCCGCTCTATCTGAAAACACTGTACCGCGGGTCCGAAACGCTGAACCGCGCGAAAACGGTTTTCACCGTGCACAACCTCGGTTATCAGGGGACCTTCTGGCACTGGGACATGCGTTTGACCGGTCTCGGTTGGGACGTGTTCACGCCTGAGGGTATTGAGTTCTGGGGCAAGATTAATTTTCTCAAGGCCGGCCTCGTCTCTTCGGACCTCATCACGACCGTGAGCAAAACCTACAGCCGCGAGATCCAGACCCTTGAATTCGGTAAAGGTCTCGAAGGCGTGCTCGTGAACCGGGCCAGGGACCTTACCGGCATCGTGAACGGGATCGATTACCAGACCTGGGACCCGACACGCGACCACGACCTCCCGAAGACCTACAGCGCGGCGAGACTGGCGGGCAAGGCCCTCTGCAAAAAGGCGCTTTGTGCACGGATCCGCATGAAGGGGTCCGATGGTCCGCTGATCGGCATGGTAACGCGCCTTGTGGACCAGAAGGGGCTTGATATTTTGACCGAGGCACTTCCAGAGATCATGTCCCTCGGCGTGCAGCTCGTCATTCTCGGGACCGGAGATGAAAAATACCATCGCATTCTGTCCGATGCTGCCGGCCGCTATACAAAGAAAATGCGCGTCCTGCTCCGGTACGATGATTCGCTCGCGAAGAATGTGTACGCCGGGTGCGATATCTTCCTCATGCCGTCGCACTACGAGCCCTGCGGCCTCGGCCAGATGATCGCCCTGCGATACGGCACCGTGCCGGTCGTCCGCAGAACAGGAGGGCTCAGCGACACGGTCGCTGACTATGACCCGAAAACAGGCCAGGGGACCGGATTTCTGTTCGATGAGTACTCCGCCCCGGCGCTCGTCGACTGCCTGCGCCGTGCGCTCGAGGTGTACAGCAACAGGAACAAGTGGAACCGCCTGGCGCGGAACGGCATGAAACAGGATTTCTCGTGGGAGCACTCGGCCAAGGAATATGTGAAGGTGTACCGGAAGGCGATGAGGAAGAATTAAGAGACCAGGGTACTGGGTCCGGGGTTCAGGGTCCGGAAAAGAATCTTATACGTTTGTCGTCAACTGGCCCCTGAACCCTGGCGACTGACCCCTGCATTTCAACTATGGAAACCTCCGAAAAAACAGAACTGAGCATCCTTAGCGAGATCGGACGTATCTCGAACTCGTCCGCCGGCCTCCCGGAGAAGCTCCATCGCTTCGTCGAGGTCATTGCGCTGGGCATGGGAAAG
>Ga0210377_10001216_pt1 | contig 23642 bp, 27 predicted proteins | sample PLM4_65_b1redo_FD_155480 | JGI IMG/M metagenome (GOLD analysis project Ga0210377, IMG submission 155480) | Groundwater sediment microbial communities from an aquifer in East River, Colorado, USA - PLM4_65_b1 redo | ecosystem: Environmental > Terrestrial > Soil > Riparian zone | place: USA: East...
AAACTTCTTCATATCGTTTTTGGCGTCTGGTCATCCGGCTTGCCGTTTGACCCCGCTTATTCACACCAATCTCTGGCTTTTGCTTGACTTTCAAGACGGTATCTACGGCCCGGCGTCTCGTTGAGGGCCAAACCAGCGGACGATTAACTGAAAATTTGTTCCGTCGCTGGACATCTCTTTGATCGTCTGGTTAAGCTGTTTGCGCAATTCAATGCCTTTGGACGGCACAGCGATAGCGAACAGCACATCATTGACGTTGCCTGCTAGCGCCAGTCGCGGATTTTGCCCCACAGCTAGCCGCGCCGCGATGCCGTCAACCAGCGCGCCGTCGGCTTCGCCGCTGATCACAGCGGCAACCGCCGCGTTGGGGTCAGGGAAACGTTTGACCGTGAGTTGCGAGAGCCGCCGTTCCCACGCCCGCGCTTCCACATCCCCGCCTGAGCCGAATTCCACGGCCAGCGTTCGACCTGACATGTCCTCCATCGACTGAATGCCTGAATCGGCAACCACAATTAGGGTGTCGCCAGCGTTGTAATAGGGCAGCGTGAAGGCCGCTTTGCCCGCTACCTGCGGCAAATCCGCTAACGCTGAAATCAACACATCGGCGCGGTCGGTGAGCAGCGCGTCCAATAAGCCATCATAGGCGATATTGATAAACTCGACGCGCAAACCAAGCCGCTTGCCAATTTCATTGGCTAGGTCAGCATCAAAGCCGACGATCTGCCCGTTCTCGTCCAGCGTTTCAAACGGCGGGTAGGAAGCGTCGATGCCCACCCTTAGCGCCCCACTGGCCTGAACGCGACTCCATACCTCGTCTTGAGGTTTCGGCGAAAGCGCGAGCCACAGAGCGACGCCTATCACTATGACAGCCACTATCGCCGTCGCATGGCGTGGATGCGATTTGAGATAGAGCATAGGCTAAGACTGCGTGGTATCGGAGTCGCCGGATAGGGCTGAGAGATCAGCCCCGCCAACCGGGGTGATCTGACGAGGTTGGCGTGTTGAAACGCCGAACGCTGCGGGAGATGTTTGCTGGCGTTCTAAAGCGCGCATCAGGGTTTCCGCTTGTTCGGGCGTCAGGGTGATAACAGGGGCAGATTCGGCCATCGTGGAAGATCGTCCCCGCCGAAAGCCCAACCCGTAGGCAATTGCGCCCACTGGCGCGCCGATCAGTATCCCCAGAGCCACGCCCAGCGCGATCAGGCTGGCATCCCCGACCAGCAGATTGCCAAGCAAGAATGCCAGCGCGATTGCCAGCACAATGACCCCAACTAGGGCCAATATCGGCGGCGTGAGGTAGCGCTTCATGGGCGATCCATTGTTTGATCGCTATCAAAGGGCGAAAGATCAGCCGGGCTGATGGCGCTCATACGGCCTGACGAGTCGTTGAGATAAGCCACAATCCGCCGAATATCCAGCAGGCCAGTGTAGGCTGATTGAAAGCGGGTCACCTGCCCGCCAATGACGGCAATGAAATCGCCGCTGCCCATCAGCGTTTCGGCGTTGGTGCCGGGAACGCCAGTGGCGGTCAGCGCTTCTTGCCCACTGGCGACTTTTCCGACCAAACGGGCGGGCAAATTGGCTTTGAGCGCGCCGGGAACAGCTTCAGCGGAGGGGCGCTGGGTGCTACAAATCACATGAAAACCAGCCTCACGCCCGCGCTGGGCCAACCGCACCAGCGCGCCTTCGACCGCTTTGCTGCTCACCGAGAGCAGATCGCCCACCTCGTCGATAGCCACAATCATGCGCGGCGTGGGCGGCGCGTTTTCACGGTCACGGCGCTCCATCTCGCCGACAAGGTATTCTAGTAAGCGCTCGGCTTCTTCGGGCGTGGTCGCCACTGGCGCGATCAGGTGAGGAAGATCGCTCAGTGGCGTCAATCCGCGCCGCTTGGGGTCGATCAGCGCGATTTGGAGATGCGCCTGACGGTTGTTGAGGGCCAGCGACAGAATCAGGCTTCGCAAGAGTTCGGTCTTGCCACAACCCGTCGTCCCGGCGATGAGAACATGCGTCACTTCGGGGGCCATCAAAGGCAGCGTGAACAACTCGCCATCCAGATTGAGGCCCAGCAGGGCTGTCACCGGCGGGAACATGGAGACATCTTGCAGCAGGTTGAGCAAGTGGATCGGCTGCGGAACAGGCAGGGGAACCTCGACGGCCAGCGCGCCACTGGAACGGGCGATCCGCACACTGGGGGCTTCCAGAATCAGGGCGAGTTCTTCGGAAAGGCTCTGGATGCTGGCGATCTTTGTACCAAGACCCAATTGCAAGGTGAAGCGCACCCAGCGCGGCGAAACCTGAACGCCCGTGACGAGAGCCTCCAATTTGTGCGAAGCCAGCAGGGCTTCGATATGGTCGGACTGATAATTCAACCAGTCTTGAGATAGCTCATCCATGCCTGTTGCCTTGAAACCAAAACCTTATGTCGCAGTATAAAAGGCCCGGCGCGGGCTGTCAACCGATTTGCGCTAACCAATCATCGGTTTGCTTTGGAGAACGGAGATGGACAACTTTCAAATGGGCGTGTTCGGGCAGATGAAACTGTGGCGGATAGTCCCTGCGGTGTTTCCAGTGGGTCTGGATCACCCACAGGAACAACGAATCTTTGCTGAGGAACTGCGCTGACCAGCGTTCCCGGTTGCCATGCCAGAGTTCTTCCTGTGTAATCACGCGCCGCAAAGTTCGCCGGATAACACGGAACATCACAATCATAAACGGATAGTCCAACCAAATCAGATGCGTCGCGCGCTGCCAAACAATATCCCTAACGACGCTGTAATTGCCGTCAACAACCCAGCGCGCGCCAGAGGTCGCTTGCGTGACCCGCTGGCGCATGACAGCAGTCTCAGCTTCTTTCCAGTCCGGCTCCCAATGCAGCGCGTCTAATTCAACATGAGAGATAGCCAATTTGGAAGCCAATTGGCGAGCAGTGGCAGTCTTGCCTGATCCGCTGGTTCCGAGAACAGCGATGCGCTCCAAATCGGTCACGGCTGCTGATCGGCGCGCGCCCATGCTTTCAGCACGTCGTAAATAGGCAGGCGGGTAAAATCCGGCGTGACCAACTGGTAGTAATCCGGGTAGCTGCGCGTCGGGGCAGGATAGCGAAACGCCCAGATGCACACGTTTTTGGCCCATGACCAGTGGGTTTCAGCATATTCCAGCGCGCCGATAGTGTAGGCTATTCGCTGGCCGGGACGTACCGCTTTTGTCCAACGCGGGTGATCATTCCAACCTGATTCGGTGACGTATACAGCCTTATTCACATCGCCTGACTCGACCATAATCTGGCGAATCAACTCGACACGGCGAAAGTTCAACGCTTCGGGGGCGGGTGGATCATCGGGCGGGAACTTCAGGCCGTAAGCATGAACTGACAGCGCGTCAAAGTATTTCCCCGCGCCCAACGCATAGATGCGTCGGAGATAGTCAAGATCATTCATCCCAAACGGACTGCCGACTGGCTCCAGCGTGGGGGCCAACGCGCCGCCTAACACAACGACATCGGGATTGCCATGATGCGCCGCCGGATACACGGCTTTGAGCAGATCAACGTAACGCTGAGGATCGACGGGTTGATAGCCCCACTCGAATGACAGGTTCGGCTCGTTCCATACAATAATCGCGCTAATCTGGCCTTGATAGTGACGGGCGAAGGCTTCCACAAACGCCGCGTAATCGTCCACAAGGTCAGCCGTAAGCAGGTTAGCGGGGTAAACGGTCGCTGGGTCATCGGTTTCAGGGAAAGCCCATTCGGGGACAAGCCCCAGCCGGGCGATGATCGTCAACCCCTGCTGGCGAGCATGGGTCACAATGAGATCGCTGTGCGACCAGTCATAGCGGCCTTTGTCGGCTTCGATATAGGCCCACGGAAAGAATTCGACGATAGTTGGCGCGCCCATTTCACGAACCAGTTGCAGGCTGCGCTGGATTTTCCACGTTTCGACTTCATCAATAAGACGAGTATGAACACAGGCAGTCGGATGCCGGGTTTCGACGATTTGCGGCGGGCCAAGCGTGACATACACGCCAGGGAGGCCCGTCGCCTGCAACGCGGCGACGACTATTCCGAGCCTCAACAGCCATGCGAGGGTTGATCGCCAGCGTATCGGCATCATTCCGATGGAGCGCGCCAATCTTCTCGCGGAAGGGTCAACGCGTCAAAATCGGCATCGCTGCTGACAAGGATTCCGCCTAAGCGGTGAGCGGCTGCCGCAATCAGCAAATCCATATCGGAAAGTTGACGCCCTCGGCTTGCCGCGTCTGCCCAGAAGCGAGCAGCCTGTTCCCAATCTGCATCCGTGAGGGAAACCCATGTCATGCGCGGAACGACTCTGGTTTGCAGCGTGTTCAATTTCTGAATTGCATTGATCTTGAGCAACCCGCGCATCAATTCAAAATAGACTGGCTGGCACAGACACAGGTTGTTGCCTTGATTGACCACCTGTGCCAGACGATCCCGAACAATCTGCCTTCGCATCAGCACGTCAGAAATGACATTGGCATCCAGAACATAGATCAATCGCGCCATTCAGTCTCGTCCCATGGCTCGATATGCTCCACGTTGATAGCCCATTCCAATTGCTTGAGTTGGTCTGCCGTAAGTCCCATAGCTAGTTCGTCAAGAGCCTCCAGCAATCCTTCTGCAGGGGGACTGCCCTCAATCTGATCAATGCGTTCGCGCAGTTGGCGAAGCTCTTCAGCGCTAAGACGTCCTACTTCTTGCAAAATATCAGCGAGTGTCATTGCCTGCCTCCTGCTCATCAGCTTTCATTGTTCTTTTGAATTGTACATCACCTGTGCCTGCGCGTGGGTCAAATTGCCGTCGCGCGGAAATGGGGCAGAATTTCAGCAAGGAACAGGTCAACGCCATCATGCGCGGGGAAATCCATAAAGCGCAGGATGAAATAATCGAAACCGAGATCGACGAGGCTTTGCAATTCGTCTGCCACAACTTCGGGCGGGCCGCCGATGACATGCAGCCCTTCGCGTTTGATAACCTTTGCTGGATCGCGGGTGAGACTGACAAAGCCAAAATACGTTTTGCGGAGGGTCGCCGGGTCGCGGCCAATCTCGGCGCAGTAACCATCTAACAAGTCGAGTTTGCGTTTGCTGTCTTCAAGCGTGGTAAAGGGGGCGTTCCACCAGTCAGCGTGTTTGGCGACCACACGCAGGGTGCGTTGTTCGCCGCCACCGCCGATCATCAACGGCGGCATAGGATTGGGGCGCGGTTCGCAGTAGGCGTCCTTGATGGTGTAATGTTTGCCTTCAAAGCTGGCCGGGGAGTGTGTCCACATCGCTTTGATGATGGAAACGGCCTCTTCAAGCTGCTCCACACGGACACCCGGCGCGGGAAAATCCCAGCCGTAAGCGCGGTATTCATCTTCTTTCCAGCCTGCGCCGATGCCCATCATCATCCGCCCGCCCGTCAGATAATGGAGCGTCGCCGCCATTTTGGCAGTGAGAGCCGGGTTGCGGTAGCTCTGGCCCAGCACCAGCGGCGCGAGGGTCAGATCAGGGTATTTTCCTGCCAGATACGAGAGAGTTGTCCAGCATTCGATCATGGGCCGGGCTTCCCATTGGAAGTGATCCTCGACCCAGACAGCGTGGATGTGAGGCTGCAGCTTGCGAATGAAACGGTCGTTGTCAGCAAGCAGCGTCGAGCCGTCTTCGCCGGGGCGGGCGGCGGGTTGATAGACCCACGCGAATTCTATCTGGCCCATGACAGTTTATTTGCGTCCCCAGTCGATGATGTTGCGAATAATCGCCAGCAAAGCGACGCCTAACTTCATAGCGTCACGCGGCTCCGGCGTGCTGGGAACATCATCGCCATGCGCTTCCTCGGCGGCGCGCAGATATAGAATCGCCGAGACGATCCCCAGCACGGAACCGATAATTCCCCCAATCACCAGCACCCGTGTCCTGAATTCCATCCTTGACGATTCGGGGACAATCGTTTGTTCTTCGCTCATGGTTGCCTTCCCTGAAAATAGTTGCTAGCGCTGAATTACTTGCCGTCCGTCGCTGTTGATCGCTTCCGTTTTGGCGGGGTTGCGGCCTCAGCGCTGGCGGGTGGAGGCGGCGCGGGGTTAGCGTCGCCGCTTTTGGGCAGACGCTCTTCGACAAAATGGATGATGCCATCCACAAAGGCGCGAACGCTGATTATCGCCCCAGTGATCATCCCGGCGATGCTTTCCACCCGGTTGCGAACCGAGAAAACGGCCTTGTGCGCCACATAAGTATAAGGCGGCAGTTTGCCGATCCCCTGACTGACCAGATAGATCAGCCCGATCACCATGGCGATGATGACCAGCCCAACGACGAGCAGCGGCAGGATCAGCAGGATCAGCGAATAATCGGCGACAATGGAAACGCCTGACTCGCCGCTGAATAAGAGCAATCCCGCCAGACAGCCAAACATGAGCAGCGTCACTACAAGCACGGGGAAAGTGATTTGCCACCATGATTCGTGCTTGAAACGCGCTGCGGTCTTCAAGTTGCGTTCAGTGGGCGGCTTCCAGCGCGGCGCTTGATCGGTTTCCATAATGAATCTCCTAACCTGCCGGGCCTTCTTGCTCCCATACGTGAGACGAGGCCGCCGGAGGCGGCGGAGGGGCAGGCGGCAGAGGGGCTGTTCCCGGCCTCATGATCGGGATCACCGCTGACGCGGTTGGCGCGGGCGCGACAGGCGGCACGTAAACCGGCGGCGCGGTCGCAACGGGTGGAACATAGGCCGGAGGCAGAGCAGCGGGAGGCGTTGAGGCGGCTGGCCCGGCCTGAACACTGGCCTGCCCCGCCTTCACCGACTCCAGCAGGTGGCTTTCAATCAGGCCACCCAACAACTGCGGATCGACCTTGATGCCATATTGATCCAGATACTTCAGGGCCATGCCTGCCGCATAAGCCTTCTTCTCTGGCCCGATGTTCTGGATCAGCCCGGTCAGCCCGGACTGCTCGGCGGCCAACACTGCCGCATGGAGCGCGCTGTCGATTAACTGCTGGCGCGCTTCTGGCGAATCGGCGGGGGGCGTGGGCTTGCTGAACTGGGTTTGGACTTCGGCTTCGATCAGATCGCCCAACTTGTCCAGATCAAGGTTGATGCCTTTGTCCGCCAGAAACTTCTCGGCGACGGCAATGGCCTGTTTTTTCTTCTCCGGGCCAAGCAGCCCTTTGAGAATGCCTGTCTGTTCCGCGACCTTGACGCCAGTCTTGATGGCATTGTCGATGCTCTGGCGCTGCTCTTCGGTCATTTTCAATTTGATCTGCTGGCTCATCGCGCGGAAATGCTGGAACGCGGCGGCGATGACAACCGGCAGAGCCACCAGAAGCAAACCCTGAACGGCCAATGTCAAAAAGTCGGTGACTTGCATGATGCCCGGCTCCTTTCCTCATGACACGAGGACTGCCCTATTCTACTCCGTTATAACGCTGGCGATAAATTCTAACAGGCGGCGCTGCATATCAGGGCCATCTGCGCCTTCCAGAATATACGTCCCTTGAACACTGCTGCCTTCGTAAATCCATAGCTCTTTCTGAGGGCTGCCTGCCTGACCGAACATTTCTTCGACTTGCTGGGTCATGTCATTGCGCGCTGCCAGCCACAGGCTGGGCGTGGCGAGCGCGTTCAGGTCTGAATTGGTGATTTCAAATTCGTCATAGTCCAGAGAACTGGAGATGATGACAATGCCCCGAATAGCCGCGTCTTGTGGGGCGATTTTGATCGCCGCCATGCCACCCGGCCCTGCCCCGATCACGACAATTTGCTGCGCGCCGTTGGCTTTGAGCAACGATATCGCCGCGCTCAAGTCTTCAGACGAAGCTGTGACATCGCTCTGGCCGCCCGATTCGCCATAACCTCGGAAATCAAAGGCCAGCGCTCGATACCTTTGCTGGGCTACAGCCTGCGCGAAGCTCGTCCAGCCCTCTTTGCCGCCGGGATACATCGGGGCGAGGACAATGCCTACCGTTCCCTGTCCATAGGCCACGCCGCTCAAGGTCGTTCCATCGGCGGTTTCAAAAGCGAGAGTCCACGGGCCATCCCCGGCTAGCGGCGTCGGGCCGGGCGGGACAAGGGTAGTGGCGGTGGCTGCGCTCTGAGTCGCGGCTAGTTGTGACGACGCGGTGGCCGTTTCGTGCGCCTGCTCGGTGAGCGCGGATGTGTCCGCTTCAGCGCAGCCGATCAGCCCGGCGACCAGCGCAACGGCAAGAGTCAACAGGAATAATGAACGCAAGCGCATAAAATCAGGACTTTCTATGCCCGTTGTCTTCTTGCATCAGGCGGCTGTAGGTTCCCTGCCATAGTTCGGGGTTGCGCGTCACTTTCACGATCTTGATCTCGGTGAAGTGGGGCAGCAGCTTTGCCAGCATCATCGGAAGTTGATCCCATTGGTCGTTCATGACCAGCGCGCGCAGTTCGCTGCTGGCCCGGCCTGCCCATGCCCAGCGCGCACGGAATTGCTCGGCCTTAACCCAGTAATCACGTTTTTCCCACGCCAACGCCGAGTCGTCGATCCCTTCGTCAATCTGGCGGAGACAGTAGATCAACATGGCGGTCATATCGCGCGCTTCATCATCCAGGCCAGATTTCTGCGATAACAATCGCAGAACTTCGGCACCCGTTCTCATAAGTTGATTTCGGTGTTTTCCCGGTCCATCCGTATTAACAACCCGGCTCATACTTTCTCCTGTGTGTTCAATGCTGCGGCGATGTTAGTTCTTATTTTGTCTGATTGTTGTGCCATAAGAGGATGTCTTCGGCATGTTCGCGCTCATGCAAGACCACGTTTTCTTCGACCAGCGTCCACAGCGGCTCGCTTTCCATCCATGCAAATCGGCGGCCATCGGTCAGGGAGGCCAGATCGTAATCGGCGATCATTTTGCGCAACATGCGATGAACGCCCTCATAGTCGTCCAGAATCGCGGCCAGCGGGCGGCGCACATTGGCTCGGTATTGTTCGTCGTTCCACTCGTCAAAGTCTTCAATTTTCAAAATAGCGGGCTTCCGCTTGTTCTGGACATGATTGAGCGCGGTGACAACCTCTGATTCCCATGCCACCAGATGCGCGAGCGTGTCTTTCACCGACCAGATTCCAACCGCGCCCGCTGCCAGCATATCTTCAGGCGACAGCCCGGCCAGCGCTTGATTCAGCGCAGCGCGGGCGGCATCCAATTCGGCAAGCAGTTCATCTTTGCGCACGGCACGGATGATAGCCCGTGCGCGAAATCCAGTCAAACAACAAACACAGAAGTTAGAAGGTAGAGCGCAGAAGTGATTACCGGCCACTAAATACGAGCGCGATTCAATTGGCGCGACAGAATCAAACAATAAACCAACCTTACAACAACAATTTAACTGTTGCCGATAAGTGTGCTATCATAGCGCTGTCGAACCCTTATCCTGTATACGGGGGCGTCATTGACACGCACTATTGTCGTCGCCAACCAGAAAGGTGGTGTGGGCAAAACTACCACCGTCGCCAATCTGGGGGCGGCCCTGGCGTCGCTGGAAAAGCGCGTTCTGTTGATCGATCTCGATCCGCAGGCAGCTTTGACCGCCACATTTGGAATTGATCCTTACAATCTGGCCCGGAGCGTTTATTCTGTGCTGGTCAACGAAACGGCCACGCTAGCCCGGATTATGCAGCCTGCCGGGCATACTACGATGGCAATCGCTCCGGCTAGCATTGATTTGGCGGCGGCAGACCTGCATCTGGTCAACGCGGAAGGCCGAGCCTACCGATTGCACGATGCGATTGAGACTAATCGCGTCCCTTTTGATTACATCGTGATTGACACCCCGCCCAGTCTGGGGCTGCTCACGCTGAACGGGTTGGTGGCGTCAACGGATGTGCTGATCCCGGTGCAGTGCCATTTTCTGGCAATGCGCGGGGTGCGCGCCCTGATGGAAACGGTATGGCGCGTCAAGCGCCGCCTCAACCCGCACTTGAAGCTGCTGGGGTTGCTACCAACCATGTACGACCAGACCAGCCGCCATGCCGCCGAAGTGCTCCAAGAGCTGCGCGCAGTCTTTGGGCGAAAGGTGTTTGACATTGTGATTGCGAGCGACACCAAGTTCGCCGAAGCGCCAGTTGCTCGTCAGGCCTTAATTGACTACGATCCCTTGCATCAGGGGTCGGCTGCCTATAAAACCCTAGCGGAGGTAATCATTAGCCATGAGTGATCAAGACAAGAATTTGACGCCACCCGGTCTGGGTGGTGGGACAAGCGATCCCGGCTCTGTAGCGGGCAAAGGCTGGGATATTCTGGTTGGCGGCAAGGACAATTCTGCGACGGCAGGAGGCGACGATCCGTTTGATCTGGTCAAGCCCCCACTGAGCGCCGTCGAAGGCACAGCAGGCATGAGCCGCGACGCTGAAACGGACTCCATTTTGCAGCCGGGAGCGCCGTCGGGCGCCGCCGGGGTCAGTGCCGGCGTGGTGGTGACGCCAATTGCCCCACCCCCGCCAGCCGCTCCTATGACGCCTATCGCGCCCGCGAGGCCCGCGACGCCGATGTCTTCGACGATTATTGAGCTTGAAGGCGGCATGCAAGCCGCTCCACCGCCGGTCATGCCCCAGCCGGCAGCGGCGATTCAACCCGCCGCTACCGGAGCATCAGGTATCGTGGAACTGGCTCCGGGAAGCGCAATGCCGCAACCCATGACAGCGCCGCCTTCGGCCATCATGCCGCCAGCCATTCCATCTGTGCCAGCCCCACGCCTGACTCCCGCGCCGATGAACGTGAGGGCGTCGGCCCCGATCCCATCGATAGCGGGCGTGACGGGTTTCGGCTTAAGCGGCCCGTTTGAAGTTAGCGACCCGTTTTCAACCCAATCAGGGTTGAGAATATTCGATGATGGCAAGCAGGATCTGAAGCCAGACGCGGCGCTGGAAGACCAGTTAGTGACTTCAAAGCGAGTCGACGCGTTATGGGATGAGATCACTGAAACCTATAATATCGTCGTGAATGATGTGCGCGGACATTTTAAGACAACGGGCCAGGCGCTTGAGGATCTCCGCCAAGCGCGCGAACTTCTGCTGGCTGGCAAGGAGAATTTTGATAACGCCGAAGAATTGATGTATGGGGTCAAATCCCGGCTGCGCCTCGAGGAGAAAGTTCGCCAGTGGTCACGAACGCAGGGCGTGTGGCTAGGAACCTATCTGGTGTTGTGGCTTATGCTCCTTTCGCTCGGATCAACCGCGACCACCAAAATTGCGGAACTCGCTCTCGCTTTCAAACTACCGGAATGGATGGGCGACACCTACTTCCCCGCTCTCACCGGAGCGTTGGGCGGAGTGATCGGCGCGCTGTGGGTGCTCGTCAAGCACACCACCCGCAACCGCGACTTTGATCCGATTCACACGCTTTGGTACGCTGCCAACCCGTTTATGGGCGGCGCGCTAGGCGTTGTCACCTATTTCATCGTGCGCGGCGGCGGCGGGCTGACGACAAGCGTTTTGAGCGGCGGCGCGGACTTCAAAATGTCGTCCGAGGTGGCTGTGACCTTATACGCGATCTGCATTGTCGTTGGCTTTAACCAGAATATCTTGTGGGCGCTGATAGATCGCTTTCTTAAGGCGGTCTTCCCACAGAAAGAGGAAGACAGCAAAGCAGCGACCGATATCCGCAACCCAAGTCCAGCGGGCGACGAGAGCAAAAAGCCGCAAGGCTCCTAGCTCTGAATGTCCAACGAAGGTTCAACAGATATGCGTGAGCGTCGGTCCGGCAGGATGATATTGGCTTTGGCGGTGATTGCAGTTGTTATCGCAATTCCTGCCAAAGCCGCTCCTCCCGGACAGGAAAGCGCGCCAGAGCCAACCCCCACCCCTACACCAACGCAGGGCCGTGTCCCATCCCAGCCAACGCCAATCACTCAGGCCACTGCCCCGACTGGCCCAACAGCCACCTTGATTGCGCCTCCAGACGGAGGCGGGCGCGTGGCGGCGGAGGCATTGTACGTTCGAAATAACCCCTCTTTTGAAGGCGTGGTGATTGGCACTATCGCTTACAACCAGTCTCTATACCCCATTGGGCGCAACGCCAACAATACGTGGGTTGCTATCAATTGGAGCGATGCCACCGGGTGGGTGTACGCCGGGTTGGTGGTCTGGGATCCCAACCTGAATTTTGAAACACTGCCCGTGTTGGCCCCCGCGAATCTCACGCCATTGCCCAGTGAAACCGCCAGCGCGACAGCAGGCACGCCGGGCGTGACCGCTTCGCCAGCCGTTACATCCACGAAAACCGCCGCGCCGTCGCCGACGCCGCGCCCCACGCGAACGCTTGCCCCAACTGTGACAACCCGGCCTGCCACTTCCGCGACCAGCGCGCCACCATCGCCAACGCCAACGGTACCGCTTGCCAACACGTCGCCGCCTCCCAGCCTGCTCGATTCGCTCCCGCCCTGCCTGAAAACAGGGGGTGGTATCGCCCTTGGGGCCGTCGTGCTGCTGGGCGGTGGCTATCTGGCGCGTCGGATCACAGCCCAGCGCGAAGTCACCCGCTACCGGGGCGGCTTTCCTTTGACGCTATGCCCGGTCTGCCTCGAGGGGCATGTCCATGTGAATGAAGTTGTCAAGACATCGCTGGGCATCCCCCGCTTGACCCGATCGGTTCGGTGCGATAACTGCCATTCGGCGCTGCGGGAAGTCCAACCGGGCAAGTGGCGTTATTCGGTTGACGCCTACCGGAATCCAGAGATGGCCGAGCGTTACGGGACGCGGCTGTTGTGGGAAGACGATCTCAAGAAGCTGGCGGAGCAGGCCACCGAAGAACGCTTTGATATGGAACTGGAAAAGGAGCAAACACTCCAATCTCAGATCGATCTAAGCTGGCTGGATGTGTCGTATGATGATCCCCCTGACTCGGAGGATGAAACGCCGTCTGAGGATACGGGAACAGGCACCGCGTCTGAGACGGATCAGGACGACGAATCGCGGTGACAGCCAGATCTGATTAGGGAGCGTCGTCGGTTATTCGCTCGATTGTTGCCCCCAGCGCCCGTAATTTGGCGTCCACCCTCTGATACCCGCGATCAATTTGAATGATATTGCGAATCACGGTCTTGCCCTCAGCGCAGAGGGCTGCCAACAAGAGCGCCATCCCTGCGCGAATGTCCGGGCTGCTGATGCGCTCAACGTCGCCGCGTAGATGGCTGGGGCCTTGAATCAGGCAGCGATGCGGATCGCACAGCACCACCCGCGCCCCCATATACACCAGTTTGTCGACAAAGAAAAAGCGGTTTTCATACATCCATTCATGAAACAGAACTGTGCCTTCGGCTTGTGTGGCGATTACCAGCGCGATACTGAGAAGATCACTGGGAAAGGCGGGCCAAGGCTGGGCCTTGATCTCCGGGATAGAGTCGCCGATGTCTGACTGAACCTTGAGCGGCTGGTATTCAGGCACGATCACATCATTGCCTTCGACTTCCCAGTGAACGCCCAACTTTCTAAACACAAGGGCCACCATGCGCAAATGCTCTGGCGAGGCATTGCGAATTCGCACCCGCCCGCGCGTGATCGCCGCCGCGCCGATGAAGCTGCCGACTTCGATAATGTCCGCCCCGATGGTGAACTCGCCGCCATGCAGGCGATCCACGCCGTCGATGGTCAGGACATTGGAGCCAATCCCGGATATTTTTGCGCCAAGCGAATTTAGAAAATTGCACAAGTCTTGAACATGCGGCTCACAGGCCGCATTGCGAAGGGTAGTCGTGCCTTTGGCGCGGGAAGCAGCCATAAGCGCGTTCTCGGTGGCGGTCACGCTGGCCTCATCGAGCAAAATGTCAGCGCCGCGCAGTTCTTTGGCCTCGATGACGAATTTTTCCCCATAAGAGATGGTCGCGCCGAGCGCTTCCAACGCGAGCATATGGGTATCCACGCGGCGGCGACCAATCACATCGCCGCCCGGCGGCGGAAGCTCGATCCGGCCTTCGCGGGCCAACAGCGGCCCGGCGGTCACAATGCTGGCCCTGATCTGGGAAGCCAGCGCGCGATCCAGCACATGCGTCTGAATGTCTCTGGCATGGATGCGCCAGCTATTGGGCTGGATCGGCTCGACCTCAACGCCCAGCCGCCGGACGATCTCAAACATGGCGCGCGTGTCAGCGATGTCAGGGATATTATGAAGGATGACTGGCTCATCGGTCAGGATGCAAGCCGGGATCAGCTTGAGCGCGGCGTTTTTGTTTCCGCTGGCAATCACGTCGCCTTTAAGCGGGACGCCGCCAATGACTACAAAACGTTCCATAGCAAACTCTCTTTATAGAATTCTTCGAGACACGGGCATGCAGAACCCTTCGGGGCGGCCCGACAATGACAGCGGGTTCAAGTTTAAGCGTTAGTCAAAGCGAAGGGTGACCGGGCTGCTGGCCTGAATGGCGAATTGCTCGCTGGCATTGCCCTGACTAACAGCAATTTCCAATTCGCTGCTGCTGCCCACCACCGCCAAGGCCTGACCAGCGACAACCTGGCTGTAGTTCTGATGAATCCCATCAACCGTATGCCAGCCGCACACAACCCGCGTGGTTCGGGCGTCGATCCGCACGGGCACGTCGCCACCGGTGAATTCAAGCGTGTGGTCATCCACCCAGCGCAGAGGAGCAATATTGGTTAGTGCGTTGCCAAAGCTGTCAATGCGGGTCACTTCACCTTTGATCGTCTTCGCGGCAATCGTGAGAGACGGCATGGTCAACGCGACAATATCTGAAACCGTCTGGCCGAGCTTCTCGAACGCAACGCCGCTGGCTAAGTGGGCGGCCACCGGGCTGAAAATATCCCGCCCGTGAAATGTGTTGCTGGGCGAGGGAAGCCAATAATCGGGTTTGTTCAAGATGATCGCTTTCCAGCCCTGCTCCTTGGCGCGGACAGGGGTCAGGACGCCGTTATCGGGGGCGACGAACGTGCCGCGCGCGGTTTGGAGCGCAATCGGCTGGCGCGCGCTGCCCACGCCCGGATCAACAACGACCACATGCACCGTGTGGGCTGGATAGTAGCGATAGACGTTATCCAGAATCGAGGCTGCCTGCAATATGTTTTGCGGCGCGACCTGATGGCTGATGTCCACAATATGGGCATCGGGCGCGATGCTCAAGATCACGCCTTTCATCGCGCCAACATAATCATCCTGTTCGCCAAAGTCAGTCAGAAGGGTGACAATCGGTCTTGGTTGGGTCATGCTGGCATTGTACCGTGCGGTTCAGAAGGGTTGCAACCTTGCATGTCCAGAAATAACCACCGTTGCCGTTTCTATGGTGATTTGTGGACGACCCCGTTATAATAGGGCCGACCTCGCAGGAGACACAGGAGTCCGCATGAGTGACGATGACAAGGCGCTAAATCCGACTGAGCCGGAAACTCAGCCGGTTGACGCCCAACCGCTGGCGCCGAGCGATGGCCCGGAGCCAAGCGACGATGAGCTGTTTATGGCTGCGCTCAACGGGGATATGGCCCTCGACAACGAGGAGTATTCATTTGTCCCTATCAAGCGCGGGCAGACCATCAAGGGAACTGTCGCCGGAAAATCCGAGACCGAGATTCTGATCGATGTTGGCGTTAAATCCGAAGGCATTATCACCGGACGTGAGTTAGAAGACCTCGACCCGGAGATACGTCAATCGCTGCGTGTTGGCGATGACATCATGGTCTACGTGCTTGCCCCGGAAGATTCCAGTGGGCATGTTCAGCTTTCCCTAAAACGCGCGATGGAAGCGCAGGACTGGGAAGAAGCCGAAGACTACATGAAGGATGTAAAGCTATACGAAAGCAAAGTGATCGGCTTTAACAAAGGCGGCCTGATCGTGCGGTTTGGCAAGTTGCGCGGCTTTGTGCCAGCGTCGCAGGTCAGCCGTGACCGCCAGATGCGCGCGACAGGCGAGTCGCCTGAAGAACGCTGGACTAAGATGGTCGGCGAGGACATTTCCGTCAAAGTGATCGAGGTTGATCGGGGGCGCAAGCGTTTGATCCTTTCCGAGCGCGCCGCGTCCAAAGAAATGCGCGCCGCCAAGCGTTCCGATCTGATGAACACGCTGGCCGTTGGGCAAATGCACACTGGGCGGGTCATAAGCCTGACTGATTTTGGCGCGTTCGTCGATCTGGGCGGGGCGGATGGTTTGATCCACCTTTCCGAGCTTTCATGGGAGCACATCAAGCACCCGAAGGAAGTGTTGAACGTCGGCGATGAAGTGAAGGTCGAGATCATCAACATCGACCAGGAGAAACAGCGGATAGGATTGAGCCGCAAGAAGCTGCTGGATGATCCATGGATTGCCATTGCTTCCGAGTTCAAGCCCGACCAGTTGGTGCAGGGAACGATCACCAAACTAACCAAGTTTGGCGCGTTCGCCCGGCTGGTGGATCGTCCCGAAATTGAGGGGCTAATCCACATCAGCGAGCTTTCAGACAAACGCATCTCCCAAGCGCGCGAAGTGGTGGAGGAAGGCCAAGTTGTGACCCTTCGCGTCCTGAGCATTGAGACAGATCGGCGGCGATTGGCCCTGAGCCTGAAGCGCGCCATGTCTGAAGAATATATGGACAGCGACTGGCAAGAGACACTGGATGCGGCCAATAGTGATACGGCAGAGGCCCCCACTGAGCCGGAAGCCCTCGCCCCGATTGTTGAAGAACCGGAAACTCCGGTCGCTAAGGCCAAAAAGACGCCGAAAACGGTCAACAACGATCAGGCAGAGGCCTCCGCCGAGCCGGAAGCCCCCGCCCCCACTGCTGAAGAACAGCAAGCTAAGGTCGTTGACGAGCCGGAATCTTCGGCAGCCGAAGAACCGGAATCTCCGGTCGCTAAGGCCGCAAAGACGCCGAAAACGGTCAACGACGATCAGGCAGAGGCCTCCACCGAGCCGGAAGCCCCCGCCTCGATTGCTGAAGAACCGCAAGCTAAGGTCGCTGACGAGCCGGAAGCTCCGGCAGCCGAAGAACCGGAAGTCCCGGTTGTTGAGATCAATGAGACGCCTGCTGCTGAACAAGAAGCGTCTCCTGAAACGAGCGACCCTGAAACTCCGGCAGAAAACGAGCCAGAAGCGTCATAGGCCTTGAGCAGAAATCGAAGACCCCGACTATATGTCGGGGTTTTTTTGTTCCGATCAAACGGGCGTCGTTCTAGCCTGCCCGACCGGGGTGATATATACTGGTCGGAGTTCACATTCGCATGGGGAGTTTGCCGTCTTGCCTTCCAAGAAATGGGACGCGCCCGATGTTCTAATCGCGCCGCTCACCTTCCTGCAAGTCATGCAATCATCAGGCGCTGTGATGAACGCGATGCTGGAACAGGATGCTACGTTCCGCTACTGGTTCGGGCAGTCAGGGTTGTGGCGGGCAGTCGCTCGATGGACAACGCTGCCGCTTTATTATCATTTGTTCACGTCGGGCTACACGGCCTCAGTTGACAATCAGATGGCAGGCTGGTTGTATGTGCGCGGGCGGCAGCAAATCCTGTATATCGAAACATTGGCTACCCATCCGGATTGGCGGCGGCGAGGCATTGCGCAAGCCTTGTTGCGATTTGCCGAGTCGTTGGCGCGGGAGTTGAACCGCCAATGGTTAGGGCTTTCCGTGACGTTTGAAAACGCCCCGGCAATGCAGCTTTACGAACATGAGGGATACAAACGGGGTCACTGGCGCATTATGACGGCGGTCAAGGGGATCCAAAGTTTCGCGCCCGACCCGACTGTGAGTCTCAAACCTGTCTTCGGGTTCAGCGCGGAGCAGGCCTATCAACGTTTTGCCATCGCCGACATCACGGCGGACGGCGGCTGGGACACAGACGCCGCGCTGCGCATGATCCCGTATGACTCTTATCGGCAGTGGGGGCGTGGCTGGGTAATTGAGGCGCAGAGCAAGCCCGCAGGCTATCTTAGCCTGCGAAAAACGCGGGGAGCAGCGCAGTTGTATTTGATTTGCGCGCCTGAATGGTGGGGCAAGCGGGAAATAATTATGGCGGCAGTCCTGCGCGCCGTTCCAACTAAACAGCCCGCAAAGCAAGTTGTTTTGCGACTGGGCAGCGGCGCGCACCACGACGCGGCTAAACTAGCCCTTATCGATCTGGGTTTTGAAGAGCGCGCCGCCGAGACCGCAATCTTGTTCAAACTGATTGATCACAGGCCATCCATGCCCGGCGCCTCATTGGGAGGGTGATTCTTTATGACTGCGATTTCGGTGTACATTGGCATTGACCCGACGGCGGGCGGCAGGCTTCACACGCTGGCCGTGCTGGATGTCAGGCTAAAAGTGGCGCGGATTGAGAAGGTTCGTTTTGATGCCCTCATTGAAATTATCGGGGAATATCCCTCGGTTGTCGTTGGCATTGACGCGCCGATTGCCCCCGGCAAGGGCTTGATGGCCGACTCTGATTATCGCAAGCGACTGGGGCTTGATCCAAAATCAACGGCTTACAACAACTACCGTGTCTGCGAATACGAATGCCGCCGTCGCCGAATCAACCTGTACAACACGCCGCGCAAAGCCGAAGACGCGCCGCGTTGGATGCAGGAAGGTTGGCGCATCTATGACGCGCTCCGCAAGCTTGACTTTGTGGAATACCCTCGCTCCGGCGCGCGCCGTCTGTTCGAGACTTTCCCGCACGGCGGTTTTATGACCATCATCAAGCGCAAACCCTATTCCAAATCAGCCGTTGAAGGCTTGTTGCAACGCCAAATGATCCTGTTTGAAGAGGGCATAGCCGTGCCCGACCCAATGGAAACGTTGGAAGAATGGACCCGCCACAAAGTGCTGGCTGGCGACCTGAGCCGGGGGGGGCTGTATGATCACGACCAACTGGACGCGTTGATGGCGGCATACACGGCCTATCTGGCCGATCAGCAACCCAACGAGGTGTGTTCCATCGGCGATCCGGTGGAAGGACAGATCGTGCTGCCTGTGCCAGCGTTGTTGGATAAGTATTAAGCTCGACTTTGGACAAAATCTATAGTGTAATGGCGCTTTGCTATGCACGAACTGGTTAAGGGTGTGAATTATCGACATGTCGAAGGCGACGAGCGACATCCTAGAATTCAAGACACTACTTCATGATTTAGTCCAGGTCAATCTCTTTGCCACAATGGGGACATACTACCGGCGTGTTCTTTTTACGTTCAATTTCCTGCACGAAGCCGGCCCCTAACATTCCTGTAGGCAGTGCAGCCATACCAATACCCAGGATGGCAATAATCGACGCCAGGATTTTGCCGGGGGGGGTTACTGGGTAAATATCGCCATAACCAACGGTAGTCAGAGTGATTACTCCCCACCACATCGCAGCTGGAATGCTTGAAAATGCGTCCGGCTGTGCTTCATGTTCAGCGAAATAGATGAACGATGATGCAAACAACAGCAACATTGCAAGCACTGATAAGCTGATGACAAGATCTTCCTTCTTCGCGACCAAGACCCGCCCCAAGCTTCGAATAGCCTGGGAATACCGTCCTAACTTTGCAACTCGTGCTAACCGGAACAGCCTTGCAGCACGAACAAAGCGCAAATCGAAAGCTGCTATAGGCACAAAAAAGGGCAAGATGGCAAAGAAATCAATTAGCGCCATTGGTGTGACAATGAAGCGCATTCGCCCTTGAATTGGCGCGCTATATATTGGGATTTCCGTACATGACCAGACGCGCAGAATGTATTCGATTGAGAAGACCAAGATAGAAGCGATTTCGATTGCTTGAAAGAGGAACGGGGCCAGCGCGTAAATGGATTGGTCTGTTTCCAATACCACAGCCATCACATTCAAGAGTATCAGAAACGAGATGAAATTATCGAACCATTGGCTAGCACGGTCACCCTGAGCAGCAGGCGCAAGGATTTCATAAACTCGCCTCTTAACGTTCCTGACCGAACTATGCATTGATAATCATCTCCCTTTTGTACAAAATCCAGTTAAGGATCGGGTTAGATCTCGAAGGCTATTTGCCCGCGACAGGCAAGCGTTTGAACAAGGGTTTCAGGCGCAGGTTGACCTGCTTCCGCCTATCCCTGGCCGCTGGCGTCATCCAGAAATCCACGCGCAACACTGCGGGTTTCTTCGATAGTCACAAACGCTTTGGGATCAGCTTTATGCACAATCTTGACGATCTGTGTCGTGTTGCGTCGGCGCGCCACCACCCGGATCAATCCGACTGTCCCGCTGCTGCCCTCGCCGGAACTGCGCGTCGCGCCAAACCCGGCGGCCCGGATCGCCTGGGCGACTTGAAGCGATTTGCCAGTCGAAACGATGTTGATGGTTGTATAGCCCGCCGCCAACCGCGCCTCGATCCACATTCCAACAATCGTTCCTGCCGCGTACCCAAGCGAGTAGGCCATCAAGTTCCACACATTGTCCAGATTGGCCGCCACCTGCCCGATGGTCAGCGCGAACGCCAGCGCCTCAAAAAAAGCCATGCCAAAGGTGATCGCCCGGTTCACCCGGCCCATCAGCAGAATTCGCACCGTTGAAACGGCGATGCTGATGACGCGGATCAGGAAAATGATCAGCGCGCCGAGGATCACATTATTCGTGAACATTAGATGCTAGCCATGCCGCCGCATAAAATTCTCAATGCGGCGCAACGCCTCTTCGATCTTCTCATAGCTGGTGGCATACGAGCAGCGCACAAAGCCAGCCCCACTGGGGCCAAAAGCGCTGCCCGGCACGACCGCAACGCGCTCTTCGTTGAGCAGCGCTTCGGCGAAAGCGTTTTCGTCCAGGCCTGACGCGGCAACCGAGGGAAAGGCGTAAAACGCGCCACGCGGATCAAAGGTTTTCAGGCCCAGATGGTTGAGTCCGCCCACGATCAGCTTGCGACGCCGGTCGTACTCCAACCGCATTTCTTCCACAAACGGCGCGCCATCCCTGAGAGCCACGACCCCGGCGACCTGCGCGGTGGTTGGCGCGGACATGATGGTGTACTGATGAACCTTCCGCATGGCTGCGGAAATCTCCAACGGCGCGGCGGAGTAGCCCAACCGCCAGCCGGTCATAGCGTAGTTCTTGGAGAATCCACCCAGCGTGACCGTCCGATCGTGCATCCCCGGCAGCCCGGCAAAGCAAGTGTGCTCAAAGTCGTACACCAGTTGATCGTAGATTTCGTCCGAAATCACCAGCAGATCATGCTTTTCGGCCAGCTTCGCTATCGCCAGCAGATTTTCTCGGCTCATCACTGCCCCGGTCGGGTTGTTGGGGTAGCCAATCAAGATCGCTTTGGTGCGCGGAGTGATCGCCTTTTCAATGTCTTCGGCGGTGACTTGAAAGTTATTTTGGACAAAAGTAGGAATTGTCACCGGGACGCCGCCCGCCAGCGTCACCTCGGCAGTATAGGCCACAAAACATGGCTCTGGCACAATCACTTCATCGCCGGGGTCGAGGATCGCGGCTAAGGCCAAATACAGCGCTTCGGACACCCCGACAGTGATCAGCAGTTCGTTGTCCGGGTTATAGGTGACTGAATACAGCCGTTCAAAGTGCTGGCTGAGGGCGCGGCGCAGCTCTTCGATGCCGGAATTGGAGGTGTAATGCGTGTCGCCGTTGGTCAGCGAGTCGCGCCCCGCTTTGAGGATTGGCTCCGGGGTGACAAAATCAGGCTCGCCAATGCCCAACGAAATCACGTCTTCCATCGTAGCGGCGATGTCAAAGTATTTACGAATGCCAGACGGAGGAATGCTCTGGACACGGGCGGAAACGAAATTACGCATACTTAATTGCTCCTATTAAGCAAAACCAACCGAAGACTCGTCCCCTACATTGAGGATGCGATACCGCCCGGCAACGATAGCGTCGCGTCCGATCAGCGATTGGCCGAGCAGGGAACTGACCACCTCCGCGCCCGAGTCGATGATCGAATCGCGGATAATGCTATGTTCAATATGGCAGCCAGCAGCGACGGTGGTATGCGGCCCGATCACTGAATTGACGATCTGGGCGGTGGGGTGGATGTTCACGGGAGGAACGATCATGACGCCTGACAATTCAATCTGAGCGCTGTTATCGTGGCCGTGATCGAGCAAGTAGCGATTGGTTTCCAGCACCGTGCCGGGTGTGCCACAGTCCAGCCAGTTCGTCACCGGCTGTGTGTGGAACACAGCGCCCTCATCAACCATGATCTGGAAGGCGTCAGCGATGAAATATTCATCTTTGGTCATCGTTTTGCGGGCCATCTGCTGTTCAATCGCCCGCAACATGTGAGCCGAATCGCGGATATAGTACAACCCGATCACCACGTTACGATTCTCCATGCTGGATGGCTTTTCGATAAACCGGGTCACGCGCCCATCCGGGCCAAGCTCGACCACGCCGAAACGCCGGGGGTCTTCCACCTGCCTCACAAACGCCACCGCGTCCGCGCCGGTTGTATTGATAATACCCAGATCGGCTTCAAACAGGGTATCGGCAAACAGGACAATCACCGGGCCGTTCAAGTGTTCCCGCGTCAGATAAATGGCGTGGGCCTGCCCGATCATTTCTTTTTGCTCGACAAAAGTAGCCTTGACCTGATAATTCTCGCGGACGTACTGCTCGATCTGATCGCCCAGATAGCCAACAATAAAGATATATTCGTCCACCTTAACGCCATCCAGCGAATCCAGCACATGCTTGAGCATCGGCTCGCCAGCGACGTTGATCAGCGGTTTAGGGCGGCTAAAGGTATGGGGGCGCAGGCGTTTGCCGAAACCCGCCATCGGGATAATTACTTTCATAAAAAGCGAGTTCCTTGTCTCGTTTCGAAGGTATCGGAACAAATGGCCTGATGGTATAATTTGCGCAATTCCATCACGCAGAGGCGCTGCCAGACATGACTTCCGATCTTACCGGTGTCGAGCAGGTAATTCTTCAGACCAAAGGGGCGCTGCCGCGCCTGTTGTTTGTGCTGGCCGGGCCATCCGGTGTAGGCAAGAATACCATTATCTCAAGCCTGCTAACAAATAATCCTCGCATGGAACGGGTCAGGACATACACCACCCGCCAGCGCCGCCCAGAGGAGATCGAGGGCGAGCAATACCATTTTGTGACGTCTGAAGCGTTTCGGGAACTGGCTCTACGCGGCAGGCTGATGGAAGCTGACGCCCTGTTCGCCGGGCAGGATGTTTACGGATTAGGCAAGCTCTACAGTATGCCAGCCGATGTGTTTGAGGAGATCGGCCCCAACAAACATCTGGTGATCGCCGAAGTGGACATATATGGCACACGGCGTCTCAAAGCTCGTTACCCCGATTGCGTGACCATCTTCGTGACCGCGCCCCCCGGCGACTTGTTGGAGCGCATACGTGAGCGCAAAGACGATTTTATGGATGACGACGCGCTGGCCCACCGGATGCGAACCGCCTATGATCAATTCGCCGCTGCCAGCGAGTTTGATTATGTTGTGTTCAATCGGGAAGATCAACTCGAACAGACTCAAGGCATGGTCGGGTCGATCATATTGGCCGAGCGCAATCGGGTCAGGCCGGGCGTGGTTCTCGAAGCGATGATCCCGCAGGGCGCGCTCAAGACCCCCTTCCACGCCGTATGATGAACGTCGCGCCCAATCCTGCCACGTTGGAAATCTTCAAGCACTTGCTGGCGTCAGTCGCCGAAGAAATGGGCGTGACGCTGGGCCGGACAGGCTATTCCCCCAACATCAAAGAGCGGCGTGATTATTCGTGCGCAGTCTTCCTCGGTGACGG
>Ga0210377_10001217_pt1 | contig 23597 bp, 22 predicted proteins | sample PLM4_65_b1redo_FD_155480 | JGI IMG/M metagenome (GOLD analysis project Ga0210377, IMG submission 155480) | Groundwater sediment microbial communities from an aquifer in East River, Colorado, USA - PLM4_65_b1 redo | ecosystem: Environmental > Terrestrial > Soil > Riparian zone | place: USA: East...
CCCAGGGCCTTACGTCGCGGCGGGCAGCTCGGGCACGTGCCACCCATCGGCCCAATGAGCCCACTTTCCCTTCAGAAAAACCTGGTGGGAAGTTGGGATGGCCCCCTTCGTTCGATTGCTCCCATGCTCCTTGAGCCGGTCGCACTTCAAGTCGCCTCGAATTCCTTCAGCTTCCCTGGAGCATCTTCGATGGCTGGGTTAGGCGTCTCATGGGCGAATTCGCAGAGCACAGGAAGCGCCACGATTTCGAACGATGGCGGCGCCGTAAATCTGGTTGGCGAGATAGTCACGAGCTCCGGCACCCCAGCCGGCAACAGCGCCATTTTCGGGAACTCCGAGCGCGGCACGGGCCTACACGTGATGACGGGCCTACTCGGACTTGCGTACCGGAAGAGGCTCTACGGGCGTGCGGCGGGAATCCGACCGCTTCGAAAGGGGGCGTAATGCGGGATCGCGCGCTCTCGCTGTGGCTACCGTTCGTGGCGGTTGCACTCTTGCTGCCACCCGTCGTTCTCTATGCCGATAAGGCCGACGCCGTTTCGATCCCCGTGGTCGAATCTTCGTGCGGCGACCCGATGCTCGGTTGGCGCTGTTTCGGCACCGGAACCTACTATCTCACGACGACCTTCGATCAGCCGGACGCGGATTGGACCATCACTCCGATCCTGCCTGACGATCCGGAGAACTGGCGACTAATCAACGTGGCTGCTGGGTTCTTAGGGGACCTTACTTATACTTTCGTCTTTCCAACCCCGGGCCTGACGAACTCTGCATGGCTCGACGAGTCCAGCTTCATTGATTCGGAAGGTCGCACGTTTTTCACAGCGTCGAAGCTCTTGGAAGAGGCCTTCTGTTCCGAGGAGACTGCGGGCCCGTACACCGGGAAGTGGGTCTGCGGCGAGGGTAACACTATTGAGGCCGGGGCGAGCTTTGGTGAGACTCCGTATGGAATTTTCCCGCTGCTCGACCCGACCCTGCCTTCGCTCGACGGACCGATTACGATTCACGTCGATTGGAGAATCCTCGGGACGGACGTGCCGGAGGCGTCCCAGTTGAACGTGCCCGCAGCTTTCTACTACATCTTCGAGCCCGTTCCCGAACCCAGCACGGGCCTGCTCGTAATGGCGGGCATACTCGGGCTTGCGTACCAGCAAAGGCGGCACGGGCGCGCAGCGCGTGGGATCCGCCCGTAGCCGGCGGTGCGCAACTCGAGGTAAGAGTCGCGCTCGTTCCGCTTCGCCGCCTGCGCCTTGGTCCGCTGGTAGCCCAGGCCCGCGCAGGAACAGTGAGCAATTTTGTGAGCAATCGAGCGTCCGAAGCGCCCCGAAACCTCATGAAATCTCCGAGGGCGACACCGTCCGGAGTCGTTAGGGCTTCCTGCGCCCTTTCATGAGCCGTAGGTCGTTGGTTCGAGCCCAACCACCGCTACGACCCGGGCCGTTCCGCGAGCCGGTGCTTCTGCACCTTGCCGGTCTCCGTGCGCGGCAGCTCGCTCACCTCCACGAAGCGCTTCGGCAGCTTGAAGCGCGCGAGCCGTTCGCTGCCCCAGGCGCGCAGCGCCTCGGGCTCGATCCGCGCGCCGCGGGCGGGCACGACGTAGGCCCAGCCGACCTCTCCCCATTTCGGGTCCGGGACGCCCACGACCGCGATCTCGCGCACGTCCGGGTGCTCGGCGTAGACGCGCTCGATCTCGGCCGGATAGACGTTCTCTCCCCCCGAGATGTACATGTGCCGCGCTCGTCCGACGAGCGTGAGGAAGCCCTCGTCGTCGCGCGTCGCGAGGTCCCCGGTGCGCAGCCAATCGCCACGAATGGTTTGCGCCGTGGCCTCGGGCAGGTTCCAGTAGCCGAGCATCGTGATCGGCCCGCGCACCACGATCTCCCCGGTCTCGCCGACGGCGGCGTCGAGCCAGTTTGACGGCTCCCGTTCGACACTCGAGAGCGTCACGACGCGCACCTCGGCGTGGGTGACGGGGCGGCCGACGCTGCCGGCCTTGCGCACGGCGTCGCGCGCGTCGAGGCTGCACAGGATCGAGGTCTCGGTCTGACCGAAGCCCTGCTGGAGCACGAGTCCGTGCCCCTCGAAGGCGCGGATCAGATCGACGGGCACCGCGGCGCCGGCGCCAAACACGAAGCGCAGCGAGCGCAGATCGAAGCGCGCAGCACCCGGCGCCTCGAGAGCCTCGCGCAGCGCGACGAGCTGGGTTGGCACCGCGCCGAAGAAAGTGATCCGCTCGGCGGCGACGGTGCGCCAGGTGCGCACGGGATCGAAGTGCGCGTGGAGGAAGACGCTGGCGCCGGCGTGCAGCGCCGGGAGCGCCAGGATCTTGAGCCCGAAGGAGTGGAAGAGGGGAAGCGTCACGAGCACGCGATCCTCGCCCGTGAGCGAGAAGAAGCCTTCGGCGTTGAGGCTGTTGTAGAGCGTCTTGCGGTGCGGGAGGAGCGCGCCCTTGGGCGTGCCCGTGGTGCCCGATGTGTACATCAGCAGCATCGGGTCGTCCGGGGTGACGGGCTCGATCGCGTGCCGCGGCGCGGCCTGCGCGAGGCGGCGCTCGTAGTCGCTCTCGCTCCCGCCGCACGCGATGCGCACGGCGGGGGGGCGGGGGAGGTCGCGGCAGGCGGCCTCGATGCGCGTCACGTCTGCTTCTTCGTGGATCAGCACGCGCGGCGTCGCGTCGGCGAGCAGTCCGCTCAGCTCGGGCGCGGTGAGCCGGGCATTGAGGGGCGTCGCGATCGCCGCCAGTCGGGCCGCGGCCAGGACCGCCTCGAGGTAGGCCGTGCGGTTGCCGAGCACGAGCGCCACGCGCTCGCCGCGCGCGATACCGGCCGCCGCGAGCAGCGCGGCGCAGCGCGCGATGCGGTCGTCGAGCGCGCGATAGTCGAGGCGGCGATCTTCGTCGACGAGCGCGAGCTGCGCGCCGCGCGCCTCGCGGTGGTCGACGAGTCGGCTCGCGGTGTTGTGCTGGACGGAACGCATGCGCCGTGGGATGGTACACGCGGGCGGACGACAGGAGAGACGGGCGTGAATCTGAAGGGCGAGCCGGCGACGGTGGGCCGGCACTGCGGATCGAATGAATACGTCGTCACCCCGGAAGGGGTGGCCTTCTACGCGGACGCGCTCGAGGATCACAACCCCCTCTGGGCGCGCGTCGCCCCGCCGCTCCTGCACCACTCCGAGTGCTACAAGCACCTCGGCGATTGGTATCTCAAGAACCTGTTCGGGAACCTCCACGCGCAACAGGACTGGGAGCTGTTTGCGCCGATTCCGCTCGGCGCCACGCTGCGCACGCGCTCGACGATCATCGACCGCTACAGCAAGCGTGGGCGCGACTACGTCGTGAACGAGACGGATTGCATGCTCGCGAGCGACGGGCGCCTGCTCGTGCGCGGGCGCACGTACCAATCCTTCCTGCCGCCGCGCGAGCGTCCCGCCGAGGGCGGCTTCGTGGTGGACGAGGAGAGCGCGCGTAAGAAAGCCGTGCGGGCGGCCTTCCCGACCGCGACCGGCCCGGATCTTCCGACGCTCGAAAAGCGGGTGGATGCGCGGCGTTGCTGGATGTTCTCGGGACCGGGCAAGAACTATCACACGGACCGCGAGGAGGCGCGCAAGCTCGGCTTCCCGAACATCGTCGTGCAGGGAATGATGTCCACCTGCTTCGTCGCGCAGCTGATGCAGGACGCCTTCGGCATGGGCTTTCTCGAGGGCGGCCGGCTCTCCCTCAAGCTCACGAACGTGCTGTGGGTGGACGAATCCGTCCGCGTGTACGGAAGGCTGCGCGAGAGCGTGCGCGAGGGGACCCGCGAGCGCGTGCACTGCGATGTGTGGGTCGAGAAGGACGACGGGAGCCGCGTGCTCCTCGGTGCCGCCAGCGCACTGAAGAGCTAGCGGAGCTTCGCTCGCCTGCGGCAAGTTCGCTGACTACGCTCGCCTTCGGCTCGCTGCGCGCGGGCTTCGCCCGCTTGCGGTGCCTGCTGGCCTAGTCATCGCCGCCGCCAGAGGCGCTTGCGACCTGCTCCTCACGGATCTTCGCCGCATCGAACTTGGCCGCCGCCTTCTCCATGTGGTCGAGCAGGCTGTCGGCCTCAGGTGCGGGCTTGCCGCGCGGCCGGAAGGGGCGCAGGCGCGCCACCACGAAGTTGCGCAGGTAGGGGCTCTGGAAGCCGCGGCCCTTGAGCGCCTCGATGATCTCGGCGACGCGCTCGTCGAGCGCGAGCAGGCGCTGCGCACGCTTCTCTCGGCGCTCGAGAGCGCGCGCAATCGGCTCGTCGAGGAACGCGTCGCTCGCCTTCAGGGCCGGCGCGTAGGCGCCTCCGGCGAAGCGCGGACGCGCCTCGTAGGCGAGACCGAGCGTCACGAGCGAGCCGTCCTCGAGCTCGAGCGCATACTCGGTCTCGTGTCGCTTCGGCTCGATCTCCGTGAGGCCGCGCGCCATGCGCATCGCTTCGAGCGCACGCTCGCGCGTGGTGTGGGCCTTCTCGGTGTTGAGGGCGAGGATGCGGTAGGCGAGGGCGGGATCGGGCGAGACGAGCGCCGTGATCGTGCGCACGCCCATGCGCTGGAGCGCTGAGAGGCGGTGGTAGCCGTTCGGGGTCCAGAAGTGGACTGGGCTCACCGCTGGCTCCGTGGCCGGGTCGAGCGGGGCTGCGATGGCGACGATGGGATCAAGGAAGCTCCCGATGCGGCGGATCACGTCCTCGAGGCGCTTCGCGTGCGGCTCCGAGAGGTCGCGCTGGAAGGGCGTCGGACGGACGGCGGCGACCGGCAGCGCGGCCAGCACGAGCCAGCTCCCGCCCAGCGGGTCGCGGTAGCGCGCGAGCACGGCGCCCCCCGCGTGCGTGACACGCTCCTCGAGAGCGGCTAGCTCGCGCGAGGGCGTGCCTCCGGCCACCTCCTCGGGAGTGAGGCCTTGGCTCGCCGGCTCGGACGGCTTTCGCCGCGTCTTTCGCGCCGCCATGGCGGCCAGCATATAAGATCGCGGCATGCTCGATCGCGAGATCTCGCACGCGTTGAAGCGGCTCGGGCTCGCCGGGCGGCACATCCTGGTGGCCGTTTCGGGCGGCCTCGATTCGACGGCGCTGCTGCACCTGCTCCACGCCCAGTCGCGGCGACACCGCCTCGTGCTCTCGGTCGGGCACGTGAACCACGGCCTGCGCGGCGAAGCTTCGGAAGCGGACGAGGCCGCCGTGCGCGCCCTCGCGGAAGCGCTGGGGGTGCCGCTGCGCAGCCAGCGCGCCGACCCCCGTCCGCGCCGCGAGGGGGGGCCCAGCCGCTCGCGCCCGACGCTCCAGGAGGCCGCGCGCGAGGCCCGCTACGAGGCCCTGCGCGCGCTGGCAGCCGGTTGCGGGGCCGAGCGGATCGCGACCGCCCACACGGTGGACGACCAGGCCGAGACCGTGCTCCTGCGCCTCCTGCGCGGCAGCGGTCCCGACGGTCTCGCCGGCATCCCCGAGCGCTCGCCCGATGGCGTGATCGTGCGTCCGCTGCTCCAGGTGAGTCGTCGCGCGCTCGCGGCGCACGCCGGCGCGCACGGCCTCGTCTGGCGCGAGGATGCCTCGAACGCCAAGCCCGACTATGCGCGAAACCGGCTCCGCTTGCGCTGGCTCCCGGGCCTCGCGAGCGAATTCAATCCGCGATTGCTCAGGGCCCTCGCCGGACTTGCCGAAGCACAGCGACGGGACACGGAGTGGATCGAGGTACAGGTCGAGCGCGAGGCCGCCTCGCGTTTCAGCGAGGAAGGCGCATGGCTCGTGATCGACGCGAAGGGCTGGGCCGAGCTACCCGAGGCGCTGGCGAGACGGGTCGCGCGCTCCGCGCTGCGGCGCTGCGGGATCGGGCGCGAGGTCTCGCGCGTGCATCTCAGCCGCATGCTGGCATTCCTGCGCAGGGGCCGCAGCGGGACGCGGATCGAGCTGCCCGCAGGTCGGGTCTTGTGGTGCGAGCGGTCGCGCTTCCGGCTGGGGCCGATCGGGCCCATCGAAGGCGGGGGGTTGGACCGCGAAAGTGCGTGCTAAGCTGCCCTTCGAGCGTGGGATTTTCGCCGTGCGGCGATGAAGCCGCCCGCACCATCCCGGGCATCAGCGCGCCGCTGCGAGGGTGCGGATGAACCAGCAGTTCTACAAGAACATGGCTCTCTGGGTGGTCATCCTGGTGATGATCCTCCTGCTCGTCACCATGCTGCGCCAGGGCGAGACGCCGCCCCCCGATCTCGCCTACAGCGACTTCCTCGGCCGCGTCGAAGCTGGCGATGTGCAGTCCGTGCTGATCGAGGAAGGGCACATCAGCGGCCAGCTCGGGGATGGCAGCGACTTCAGCACCTTCGCGCCGACCGTGGGCGAAGAGCTGCTCGCGAAGCTGCGCGCCCAGAATATCGAGATCCGTGCGCAGCCCAAGCCGGAGGGGAGCTTCTGGCGCCAGGTCCTGATGATGTGGTTCCCGATGCTGCTGATCGTCGGGCTCTGGGTGTTCTTCATTCGTCAGATGCAGGCCGGCGGCGGCAAGGCGATGAGCTTCGGCAAGTCGCGCGCACGCCTGCTCACCGAGAATCAGCACCAGGTGACATTCGAGGACGTCGCGGGCGTAGAGGAATCGAAGTTCGAGCTCGAGGAGATCATCGCCTTCCTGCGCGAGCCGAAGAAGTTCACGCGCCTGGGCGGCCGGATTCCGAAGGGTGTGTTGCTGGTCGGGCCGCCGGGCACGGGCAAGACCTTGCTCGCGCGCGCGGTGGCCGGCGAAGCGAACGTGCCGTTCTACTCGATCGCGGGCTCCGACTTCGTCGAGATGTTCGTGGGCGTCGGCGCCTCGCGCGTGCGCGATCTCTTCCTCCAGGGCAAGAAGAACGCGCCGTGCATCATCTTCATCGACGAGATCGATGCGGTGGGCCGCCACCGCGGCGCCGGCCTCGGCGGCGGGCACGACGAACGCGAGCAGACGCTGAACCAGCTACTCGTCGAGATGGACGGCTTCGAGAGCAACGAGGGCGTGATCCTGATTGCGGCGACCAATCGTCCTGATGTGCTCGATCCCGCGCTCCTGCGCCCGGGCCGCTTCGACCGCCGCGTCGTGGTGCCGCGACCGGATCTGCGCGGGCGCCTTGCCGTGCTCAAGGTGCACACGCGCCGCGTGGCGCTCGCCGACGATGTCGACCTGGGCGTGCTCGCGCGCGGCACTCCGGGCTTCGTGGGCGCGGACCTCCAGAATCTGGTGAACGAGGCCGCGCTGCTCGCTGCCCGCCGCGACGCCGACAAGGTCGCGATGATCGATTTCGAGGAGGCCAAGGACAAGGTGCTCCTCGGCGCGGCGCGCAAGAGTCTGATCATGAGCGACGAGGACCGGCGCGCCACCGCGTACCACGAGGGCGGTCACGCGCTCGTGGCGATGCTCACGCCCGGCGCGGATCCCGTGCACAAAGTGACGATCATCCCGCGTGGCATGTCGCTCGGTGTCACGATGACGCTGCCCGAGGAGGATCGCTACACGCTGACGCGCGATCAGATCCTCGCGCGCATCAAGCACGCGATGGGCGGGCGCGCGGCCGAGGAGCTGGTGTTCGGCCACTTCTCGACCGGGGCGGCCAACGACATCAAGCAGGCGACCGAATCGGCTCGCAGGATGGTCTGCAGCTACGGCATGAGCGATCGCGTCGGTCCGATGTCGCTCGCCGACAATGACTCCGATGTGTTCCTCGGGCGCGACTTCGTCACGCGCAAGGACTACAGCGAGAAGAAGATGCAGGAGGTCGATGAAGAGATCTCCAGCATCCTGCGCACGCTGTACGATGAAGCGAAGCAGCTGCTCGCCGAGAACCGCGGCGCGCTCGACCGCATCGCCGACGCGTTGCTCGAGCGCGAGACGCTCGAGGGCGCCGAGCTCAAGATCCTGATCGAGGGACGAGCGCTGCCGCCGCTGCCCTCGCCGGTCGCTGTCAGGAAGGAATTGCCGCCGGAGCGGGCCAAGGCGGGTTCCCGGAAGCCGATCCCCCCCGACAAGCTTCCCGACCCGGAGCCCGTTCCCGGCTAGGAGTCGTCCCGGTGCAGACCACGGCGATCTTCCCGGCCCACCGCGTGACGATCGTCGGGATCCTCAACGCGACCCCGGATTCGTTCTCGGACGGAGGTCGCTTCGTGCGCGGCGACGGGGCGCTCGAGCTGCCGGCGGCGCTGGATGCGGCGGCCGCCCTCGTGCGCGCCGGCGCGCGGGTGCTCGACGTCGGGGGGGAGTCGACGCGCCCGGGCTCGCGGCCCATCTCCCCCGAGATCGAAATCGCGCGAACGGCCCCGCTGATCGAGGCGATCGCGAAAAGGCTCGATGTGCCCATCTCGATCGACACCCGCAAGGCCGAGGTCGCCCGCGCCGCGCTCGACGCAGGAGCGCGCATCGTCAACGACGTGTCGGGCCTGCGCCACGATCCCGAGCTCGCCGCGGTCGCGGCGGAAGCCGGGGCCACGCTGATCCTCGGCCACCTGCGCGGCGAGCCAGCGACGATGCAGGCGAGCCCGCACTTCGACGATGTGCTGCGCGAGGTCGGCGACGAGCTCGCGGCCTCGCTGGCCGCGGCGCTGGCGGCCGGCGTGCCGGCCGAGCGCCTCGTCGTCGACCCGGGGCTCGGCTTCGGCAAGCGCCTCGAGGACAACCTGGCGCTGATCGCAGGGCTCGGCGCGCTGCGCCGGCGGCTCGGCCTGCCGCTCATGATCGGTCCCTCGCGCAAGGCCTTCCTCGGAGCGCTGACCGGCGATCCCGTCGCCGAGCGCGCCAGCGCCACGCTGGCGGTGTGCGCGATTGCAGCCTTCGAGGGCGTCGACGCCGTGCGCGTCCACGACGTCGATGGCGCGGTCCGCGCGGTCGCGGTGGGCCGCGCGCTGCGCGAGGCGCGCCGGGAGGCGCACGCGTGATCGAGCGCCTGTGGCAGCTGCTGCTCGAGCTCTGGGGCTATCTCGGGGCGAGCTTCGACCCCGTCCGCGACACGCTCGACATCGTGCTCGTGACGCTCGGGATCTACTGGCTGCTGCTGCTGATCCGCGGCACGCGCGCGGTGCAGATCCTGCTCGGGCTGATCGTGCTGATCGCCGCCAGCATGGCGTCGGAGATGTTCCAGCTCGTGACGCTGCGCCTGATCCTCGACAATTTTCTGTCGTCCGCCGTGCTGATCATCATCGTGCTCTTCCAGCACGACATCCGCCGTGCGCTAGCCAGGGTCGGGCGCGGCTTCTTCCCGACGGTCTCGGCTCAACAAGCATCGCAGATGCTCGAGGAGATCGTGCGCGCCGCGCAGATGCTCTCGCAAAAGCGGGTGGGTGCGCTGATCGTGCTCGAGCGGGAGACGAATCTGGACGACCAGATCGAAGCCGGCAGTCCCATCGACGCCGCCGTCTCGAAGGAGCTGCTCACCTCGTTGTTCCTGCCGTATTCGCCATTGCACGATGGCGCCGTGATCATCCAGCGCGGCCGCATCTCGCAGGCCGGCTGCATCCTGCCGCTCACACTGCGCAGCGATCTGCCCGAGGGCGTGGGCACGCGCCACCGCGCCGCCGTCGGGATCACGGAGGAGACGGACGCGCTCGTGATCGTGGTCTCGGAGGAGACGGCGACGATCTCGGTCGTGCTCGGGGGCGAGATGATCCGCGGCCTCGATGCGCCGCGGCTGCGCGTGGTGCTCACCGAAGTGCTCTCGGGCGAGCGGCGCGACCTGCGCCAGGCGCTCGAAGGGCCGCGGCTGGTCGAGCCGGCGCCGGCCGATGCGAACACTGCGGGGCAGCCCATCCAGGGGGAGGCTGCCACCCGCGTGCGCACCGGCTCGGCGGGCTAGCGAGCGATGGCCGGACCGCGCTTCGAGCTGCGCTACTTCCTGCTGGCCGTGCTGATCGCGCTCGTGCTCTGGGGCATGGCGCACGGCTCGTCCTCGATCGAGCGCGGCTTCGACATCCCGGTCGTGATCCACGATCTGCCGGACCGGTTGGTGGTGACCGATCTCTCGGCCGACGTCGTGAACATCCGCTTGCTCGGGAGCCGCGCGGCGCTGCGCGACATCGACCCCTCGCAGATCGAGTATGCGCTCGCGGTTGGGGACGCCCACCCCGGTCTCGCGGTGTTCGAGGTCGACCTCACCCCCGTGGAGGGCCGGCTCCCGCGCAACGTGCGCATCGTGAGCCGCTCGCCCGCCAGTCTCGAGGTGAAGTTCGAGAGCCGCAGCCGCAAGTCGGTCAAGGTGAGGCCGGACTTGGAGGGTGAGCCCGCGCCCGGCTTCGTATTGACCCAGGTCGAGGTGGATCCCCCTCGTGTATGGCTCCAGGGCGCCCGTACCGACGTGCTCCGGTTGTCCGAGGTAGTGACCGAAACAATCGATATGAGCGGGCTCGATCAGCCCACGGAGCGCGAGGTCAAGCTCGCGCTGGGCGCAGGCCGCGTCTGGATGGAGGAGACCGGATCCGTCAAGGTGAAGCTCCAGATCGAGCCGGCGCCACCCCCGGAGCCTCCTCCGGCGGCGCGCCGGCGCTAGGGGAGGGTGCGGATGGGCAAGCGGGGGCGATTGTTCGGGACCGACGGCGTGCGCGGCATGGCGAACACCGATCCCATGACCGCCGAGATGGCGCTGCAGCTCGGACAGGCCGTCGCTCACGTGTTGCAGTCCAAGGGCGGCGAGCGCCGACGCATCATCATCGGCAAGGACACGCGACTCTCGGGCTACCTGTTCGAGGACGCGCTCGCGGCCGGCATCTGCTCGATGGGCGTCGACGTGATCCAGGTGGGTCCGATGCCGACGCCGGCCGTGGCCTTCCTGTCGCACGACATGCGCTGCCACGCCGGTGTGATGATCTCGGCGAGTCACAACCCCTATCAAGACAACGGCATCAAGTTCTTCAGCAGCGACGGCTACAAGCTGCCCGACGCCGTCGAGAACCGCATCGAGGATCTGATCACGTCGGGTGAGCTCCCGTCGCTGCGCGCGAGCGCCGACGAGATCGGCCGCGCCCGTCGCATCGACGATGCCGAGGGGCGCTACGTCGTCTTCCTGAAGAAGACCTTCGCCTCCGACCTCTCGCTCGACGGCCTGCGCGTGGTGCTCGATTGCGCGAACGGTGCGGCGTACAAGGTGGGGCCCACGGTGCTGAGGGAGCTCGGCGCCGAGGTCTTCCTGCTGGGCACGGAGCCGAACGGACGCAACATCAACGACGGCTGCGGCTCGCTGTTTCCCGAGAAGACGGCGGCGAAGGTACGCGAGCTGCGTGCCGACGTCGGCATCGCGCTCGACGGCGATGCCGATCGCGCCGTGCTCGTGTGCGAGAAGGGCAACGTGATCGACGGCGACGCGCTGCTGGCGCTCTTCGGCCGCGACATGTCGGAGCGCGGCACGCTTCGGGGCCGCAAGGTCGTGGCGACCGTGATGAGCAACCTCGGCCTCGAGCGGGCGCTCGCCGACTGCGGCGTGGGCCTGTTGCGCACGCAGGTGGGGGATCGCTACGTGGTCGAGGCGATGCGCAGCGGCGGCTACAACCTCGGCGGCGAGCAGTCGGGCCACACCGTCTTCCTCGATCACAACACCACCGGCGATGGCCTGCTGACGGCGCTTCAGGCGCTCGCGATCCTGCAGCGCAAGGGCTGCCGCTTCTCGGAGTTGACGAGCGGCTTCGAGCGCTATCCGCAGGTGCTGCTCAGCGTGCGCGTGGTGGAGAAGAAGCCGATCGAGAGCCTGCCGAGCGTGCTCGAGGCGGTGCGCCGCATCGAGGCCGCGCTCGACGGACGCGGCCGTGTGTTGATCCGCTATAGCGGAACGGAGCCGAAGGCTCGCATCATGGTCGAGGGCGAGGACGAACTAGGCGTGGCTGAATACGCGAACGAGCTGGCGGACCTTCTGCGCCGCGCGCTCGGCGGGGCTTGAGCGCTTGCGCCGCCTGACGCTCGCGCTCGATTGCTTGCCGCGCCTGCGCGAGGCGACGGGCAGCCCCGCCATCGACGTCGCCGCGGCCGCGATGCTCGCCGAGCTCGCAGGGGCCGACTCGATCCGGCTGGGTGTCGGCGAGGAGCTGCGCCCGGTGAGCGAGGCCGACGTGCGCCAGGCGCGCCGCAGCGCACGCGAGCTCGAGCTGCGCATGCCGCCGAGCCAGTCGCTGCTCAAGGTGGCACTCGACGCACGCCCCGACCGCGTGCTGCTCGCGGCCGAATCGCGTGAAGGGCGTACACCCGCGAGCCCGCTCGACCTGCGCAGCCGTGCCCTGCCGCTCGGCGCGATCGTGCGCGCGCTCGCGGAAGCGGGCATCAGCGTCGGAGCCCGGGTGGCCCCCGACCTCGAAGCCGTGAAGATCGCCCATGGCGAGGGCGTGCGCGGCATCGAGCTGTTCACGGGCGCGCTCGTGGACCTGCCGGCGGCGGAGCGGCGCGCCCAGGTCGAGAAGCTCGCCGATGCGGTGCGCCTGGCCGCCAAGCTGCGGCTCGCGATCGGTCTCGGCGGGGGCCTCGGCTTTCGCGTGCTGCGCGAGTTGCTCGACGCGGCGCCGGCCGTGGAGAGCGTCGCCATCGGGCGCGCGGCGATTGCGCGCGCGGTGCTGGTGGGCCTCGACCGCACCGTGCGGGATCTGAAGGCGCTGATCTCGTGAACTCCGCCCCCCCCCGCGCCTGGCCGCTCGCCTCCGCCGTCGAGATGCGCGCGCTCGACCGACACACGATCGAGACGCTGGGCGTGACGGGCGAGCTGCTGATGGAGAGCGCGGGGCGCGCCGTGGCCGAGGCCGTGCTCGGCATGCTTCCGCCCGGCGGCAGCGTGCTCGTCGTCTGCGGCCGCGGCAACAACGGCGGCGATGGGCTGGTGGCCGCGCGACATCTGCGGGTGCTCGGCATTCCGGTGCGCGCGGCGCTGCTGGCGAGCGCCGCTTCGCTGCGCGGTGACGCAGCGGCGAGCCTGCGGCGCGCGCGCGCGGCGGGCGTGCCGATCGAGGGCGAGCGCTGGCGCGCGCCGGCGGCGGGCGTGATCGTCGATGCGATCTTTGGGACGGGCCTCTCGCGCCCGGTGGAGGGCGCCGCTGCGGCGAGCATCCGCCGCATCGCGGCCAGCCGTGCGGCCCATCCGGATCAGCTGCGGGTGGTGGCGGTGGATCTGCCGTCGGGGCTGTGTGCCGACACCGGACAGGTGCTCGGCGTCGCTGCGCCGGCCGATCTCAGCGTGACGCTCGCGTTGCCCAAGCCGGGCCTGGCGCTCGAGCCCGGTCGGAGCCTCGCCGGGCGCGTGCGTGTCGCGCGCATCGGCATCGCGGACGCGGCGCCCGGTGTTGCGCTCACGACCGAGCTCTGGACCCGCGCGGGGGCCGGCACCCGGCTGCCCGCGCGCCCCGCGGACGGCCACAAGGGCAGCTTCGGGCACGCGCTGCTCGTCGCCGGCTCCGAGGGCAAGACCGGCGCGGCGGCGCTCGCCGCGCTCGGTGCGGCGCGCAGCGGCGCGGGGCTCGTGACGATCGCCTGCCCGGCCGGCCTGAACGACGTGCTCGAGCTGTTGTGCACCGAAGCGATGACAGCCCCGGTCCCCGACACCGCGCAGCGTGCCTTCGCCGCGAGCGCGGCCGAGGCGGTGCTCGCGCTCGCCGCCACGCGGGAAGCCGTGGGGCTCGGGCCGGGCATCGGGCGGAGCGCGGAGACGCTCGCCTTCGTCGTTGCGCTCGCCAAGCGGCTCGAGCGCCCGCTGGTTCTGGACGCCGATGCCCTGTTCGCCTTCGCGGGAGCGCCCGAGCAGCTCGCGTCGCACCGGGCCGCGACCGTGCTGACACCGCATCCGGGCGAGGCGGCGGCGCTGCTCGGTAGCAAGCCCGCCGTGCTCAACCAAGACCGCCTGGGCGCCGCCCGAAGGCTTGCCCGGCTGAGCGGCTGCGTCGTGCTGCTCAAGGGGGCCGCCAGCGTGACGGCGGCGCCCGACGGCCGCGCGATCGTGAACCCGACCGGCGGCCCGGCATTGGCCAGCGGAGGCACGGGCGACGTGCTGCTCGGGATGGTGACGGGCTATCTCGCGCAGGGCTGCGAGGCTTTCGAAGCGGCGGCGCTCGCGGCGTTCGTCCATGGCGCCGCCGCGGACCGCATCGCGCAGCGCACGGGGCCCTCCGGGCTGCTCGCGAGCGACCTCGCGGCGGAGCTACCCGAGACGGCCCAGCGCCTGCGTCAGGCTGCGGCAGCGCCCGTCGGAGCGAGCACGGGACTTGCGCTGGATTTCCCCGAGCCCTGAAGCGACGCATGAGGCCGCACGCCGTCTGGCCGCCGTGCTCGACGCGGCCGGCCTCGTGATCGGCCTCGTCGGCCCCCTCGGCGCCGGCAAGACCGTCTTCGTGAAGGGACTCGCGCAGGGCCTCGGCCTCGACCCCGCGCAGGTCGCGAGCCCGACGTTCGTAATCGCCTGCGAGTACGCGACGCCCCGGGGTCTGCGCCTCGCGCACGTCGACTGCCTGCGCGTCGAAAGCGAAGCCGAGCTCGAATCGGCCGGCTTCCTCGATCTGCTCGTCCCGGGTGTTGTGCTTGCGGTCGAGTGGAGCGACCGCTTCCCAGGGGCGCTACCCGCAGATCGTCTCGAGCTGCGGCTCGCGCGCGCGATCGACCCCGGCGCCGCCACCCGGCGCGAGCTAAACGCGGTAGCCTTCGGCGCCGTTTCCCTGGCGGCGCTCGCCCGCTGGCGCGACGCGCTCGTCCGGGACGGAGCCCTCGGGCAGGATTAGCGTGAGCCTGATCGTCCAGAAATATGGCGGAACCAGCCTCGGCAACGTCGAGCGGATTCGAAGCGTCGCCCGGCGCGTGGTGGCGTCGCTCGACGCCGGTCACCGGGTGGCGGTGGTCGTCTCGGCGATGGCGGGCGAGACGAACGCGCTCGTCGCGCTCGCCCGCGAAGTGGGCGGTGAGCACCCGCACCCGCGTGAGTACGACGCCCTGGTCTCCACGGGCGAGCAGAAGACGATCGCGCTGCTCGCGATGGCGATTCACGCACTCGGACGCGAGGCCCGCTCGTTCACGGGCGCCCAGGTCGGCATGCGCACGGACACTGCCCACACGCGCGCCCGCATCGAGAGCATCGACACGCCGCGCATCCTCGAAGTCCTCGATCGCGGCGCCGTGGCCGTGATCGCCGGCTTCCAGGGCGTCGACGACGATGGCAACGTGACGACGCTCGGCCGCGGAGGCTCGGACACGTCGGCGGTGGCGATCGCCGCGGCGCTCGGCGCCGACGTGTGTGAGATCTACACCGATGTCGATGGCGTCTACACGACCGACCCGAATCTGGTCCCGCAGGCGCGCAAGCTCGACCGGATCTCCTACGACGAGATGATCGAGATGGCGAGTCTGGGAGCGAAGGTCCTGCATCTGCGTTCGGTGCGCTTTGCCATGCGCTACGGGGTGCGGATCCACGTGCGCTCGTCGTTCAACGATCGCGAAGGTACCTGGGTGGTTCCGGAGGAAGAGGTGATGGAAGGGCTGTTCGTATCGGGGGTCACCTACAACCGCGACGAGGCGAAGATCCGCGTGCGCGGTGTGAAGGATCAGCCCGGCATCGCGGGCCGCATCTTCGCGCCGCTCGCCGAAGCCGGCATCGTGGTCGACATGATCATCCAGAACCTCTCGCAGGACGGGACCACCGACATGACCTTCACGGTGACGAAGGGCGACTACGCTCGCGCGCTCGCGCTCGCCGAGCAGGTGGGGCGCGAGATCGGCGCCGCCGCCGTCGATGGCGACGAGGACATCGCGAAGGTATCGATCGTGGGGCTCGGCATGAAGGATCACGCGGGTGTCGCCACGCGCATGTTCCAGGTGCTCGGGCAGCACGGCATCAACATCCAGCTGATCTCGACGAGCGAGATCAAGGTTTCGGTCGTGATCGATCGGCGCCAGACCGACCAGGCGGTGCGCGTGCTGCACGCCGCCTTCGTCGAGGCCGGCGCCGCCCCGCCGCGCGCGGAGGACTGAAGCCCCCGGTCCCGCGAGGGCTCGACATGGACGGGACGTCGCGGCGGGCCAACGCCGCGCTCGTGGTCGCCACGTTTTTGTTTGCGTGGGCGTTGGCCCGCGACGCGCCGCCGCCGGCCGATTGCCCGGCGCCGAGCGAGCTGCGCGCCGAGGGCGGACACAGCGTCGTGCTGGCCTGCCAGGCGGCGGCGGGCGGCCTGCCGCTGCGGGGCCCCGCGCGCCTTCTCGTGGGTCTGCCGATCGACCCCAACCTGGCGGACGCCGCGACGCTCGAGACCCTCCCGGGCATCGGCCCGGCCCGCGCGCTGGCGATCGTCGCAGCGCGCGAACGCCGTCCGTTCGACCGGGTCGAGGATCTCACGCGGGTGCCGGGAATCGGCCCGCGCACGCTCGCGGGGCTGGCCGGGCGGATCGGCCTCGGCGAGCCGCCCGAGGCGGGCAGGGGACGCGACCTTGGCCCGTCCCGCCCGGACCCGGTAGGTTGCGCTGCGAGCTGCGAATCAGCGCGGCCCACGGGAGATCCTTGAGACAGCGTACGACGGAGCTCGGGCAGCGCGCGCGAGAATTCCTGCGCGAGGGCCTGTGGAGCGGCGAAGCCGTGCCCGGTGCCCTCGGCCCGCGCCTGCGCCGCCTGCTCCAGTTCGCCGTGATGACCGGCGAGGGCTTCGTGCGCGACCACCTGCTGCTGCGCGCGAGCGCGCTCAGCTACTTCAGCGTGCTGTCGCTGATCCCGCTGCTCGCCGTGACGATCTCGATCGTCGGCTCCATCGGGATCGGCGGGACCTTCGCCGAGCTGATCGTGGCGCAGTTCACCGCCGGCAACCCCGAGGCCCGGGCGCGTATTCTCGAGAGGGTCCAGAGCGTCAACTTCGCCGGGCTGGGCACGTTGGGAGCCGCCGCCCTGTTCGTGACGACGGTGTTCGGCATCAGCAACGTCGAGGGCGCCCTGAATGCGATCTGGGGCGTGCGCCAGCAGCGCACGCTCGCGCGGCGCTTCTCCGACTACCTGGCAGTGCTGGTGATCGCGCCGTTGCTGCTGGCCACCGCGCTCTCGCTCACGACGACGCTGGAGAGCCAGTGGCTGGTGCAGAAGCTGATCGAGTACCGGATCTTCGCGCTGCTCTACGACCTCGGATTGCAACAGGCCCCGACCGTGGTGCTTGCCGCGGCCTTCGCCTTCCTCTACTGGTTCCTGCCCAACACGCAGGTGCGTCCGCTCGCTGCGCTCCTGGGCGGGGGCGTGGCGGGCGTGCTCGTCGTCGTCGCCCAGCGCTTCTACCTGGACCTGGTCGTCGGGTCGGCGCGCTATGATGCGGTCTTCGGCGGGTTCGCGGCGCTGCCCCTGCTCTTCGTCTGGATCTACCTGTTCTGGGCGATCGCGCTCTTCGGGGCGGAGGTCGCCTTCGCCACCGACAACCTGCCGCGCTACCGGCGCGAGGTGCGCGGCCGCGCCGCCTCGCCGGCAGAGCGCGAGGCGATCGGCCTGCGCATCGCGCTCGAGGTGGCGCGAGCCTTCCGCGACGAGGCGCCCGCGTGGACCGCCGACGCGCTCAGCGAGGCGCTCGACGTGCCGGTGCGCAGCGTGCGCGACGTGCTCGCCGATCTCGAGCGCGCCGGCGTGGTGGCCGCCCGGGGCGCGGTGGAGAAGGAAGGGGGCTACCAGCTCGGGCGTCCTGCCGAGCGCATCCCCGTGACGTCCGTGGTGAGGGCGCTGCGAGGCGTGCGGGAAGCGGCAGCCGGGGAGCCGGACGTGAGCGCAGCGGCCGCGAGCGTGCTGAGCGAGCTCGACGCCGGCGCCGAGAAGCTCGTCGCCGGCCGTACCCTCGCGGATCTGCTCGTGCCGCTGCCGGCGCGCGCGACGAGGATGGCGTAGATGCGGATCTATCTCGACCACAACGCGACCACCCCCGTTCGCGAGGAGGTCGCCGATGCGATGGCCCGGGTGCTGCGCGAGCACTTCGGCAATCCCTCGAGCGTCCACGCCGAGGGAGCGGCCGCGCGCGCCGAGGTGGAGCGCGCGAGAGAGAGCGTCGCAGCGCTGCTCGGCTGCGCGCCGCGCGAGCTGCTCTTCAGCGCCGGGGCGAGCGAGGCGAGCAACACGGCGCTCGGTCCGCTGCTGCGGGCCTGGGCCGGCGCCAAAAGGCACGTCGTGAGCTCGACCGTCGAGCACCCGTCGGTCGAAGAGCCGCTGGCCGCGCTCGAGCGCGCCGGCTGGCGCGTCACGCGCGTGCCCGTGTCTCCGGAGGGTCTACTCGACCTGGAGCGGCTGGCGGCGGCGATCGGACCCGAGACGGCGCTGCTCACGCTGCTCTGGGCCAACAACGAGACGGGCGTGGTGCAGCCGATGGAGCGCATCACGGAAATTGCCCGCGCGCGCGGCGTGCGCGTGCACGCGGATGCGACGCAATGCCTGGGCAGGCTGCCGGTCGATCTGCGCTGCGTGGCGCTCGATGCGCTCTCGCTCTCGGCGCACAAGCTCGGAGGCCCGAAGGGCGTCGGGGCGCTGTTCGTGCGCGGCGAGCCCGAGTTCGAGCCGCTCGTGCGCGGCGGCCCGCAGGAGCGCCGCCGGCGCGGCGGGACGGAGAACGTGCCGGGCATCGTCGGTCTCGGCGTCGCGGCAGCGCTCGCCGCGCGCGAGCTCGAGGCGCGAGGTCACGAGTACGCACGCTTGCGAGATCGACTCTGGGATGGGATCGCCGCGAAGATTCCGCGCGTGCGGCGCAACGGTGCCGCCGAGGCGCTGCTGTGCAATACGCTCAACGTGGAGTTCGAGGGCGTCGCGGGCGAGCTGCTGCTGCAGGCGCTCGATCTCGAGGGGATCGCCGTGAGCGCGGGCGCCGCGTGCGCCTCGGGCGCGATCGAGCCCTCGCACGTCCTGCTGGCGATGGGTCGCAGCCCCCGGCAGGCGCGGGCTTCGCTGCGCTTCAGCGTCGGGCACGGCGTCGACGACCGCCAGATCGAATGCGTGCTCACGCGGCTGCCGGACCTCGTGGCCCGGGTGCGCGACGCGGGGGACGCGTGAGCGCGGTAGGCGGCGCACGACCGCGCGTGGTCGTGGCGATGTCCGGCGGGGTCGACTCGTCGCTGGCCGCGGCGCTGGTGCAAGCCGAGGGCTGTGAGACGATCGGTGTCACGCTGCGGCTCGCGGGCAGCGCGTCGCGCTGCTGCTCGCTGGCGGACGCCGACGATGCACGGCGCGTGGCGGAGAAGCTCGGCATCCGGTTCTACGTCGTCGACTACGCCGACCGCTTCGAGCAGGAGGTGAAGCTGCCTTTTGCCGATGCGTATCTGACGGGCCGCACGCCGATCCCTTGCGTGACCTGCAACTCGAAGTTCAAGTTCGAGTACCTGCTGGCCCGGGCGCACGCGCTCGGGGCGTCCGAGGTCGCCTCCGGCCACTACGCGCGGATCGACTTCGATCCAAGGACGCAGACGCGACGCCTGCGTCGCGCGGCCGACGCCGGAAAGGATCAGACCTATTTTTTGTTCGAGCTGCGCCAAGAGCAGCTCGCGGGCCTGCGCTTCCCCCTCGGCGAGCTCACGAAGGCGCAGGTGCGCGCGCGCGCGCGCGAGCTCGGACTCGCGACGGCAGAGAAGCGCGAGAGCCAGGAGATCTGCTTCGTCCCCGATGGCGACACGGCTGCCGCCGTCGAGCGGCTGCGCCCGCACGCGCTGCCGGGTGGGGGCGAAATCGTCGACGCGAACGGGAGCAGCCTCGGGCGCCACGCGGGCATCCATCACTTCACGGTGGGGCAGCGGCGCGGCCTCGGCGTCGCCGCGAGCGAGCGCCTCTACGTGACCGGCATCGATGCGACGCGCAATCGCGTGCAGGTGGGTCCGCTGGCCGCTCTCGCGGCGCATGGCGCGCGTCTCGAGCGCGTGAACTGGATCGCGGGGTCGCCGCCGCAGACGGCGATCCGCGCGAGCGTGCGCGTGCGCCACCGTCACGAGGGCGCCGAGGCCTGGGTGACGCCGCAGGCAGACGGCGGCGCCCGGGTCCGCTTCGACGCGCCCGTCAGCGCCGTGACACCGGGCCAGGCGGCGGTCTTCGACGCCGCCGACGTCGTGCTCGGCGGCGGTTGGATCGCCGAGTCGCTGTCGTCGGAGGTGCTGTCGTGAGCGCACAGTCCTCGCCGCCGCCGTCGCTCGACGAGGTGCTCGGCTACGCCTTCCGCGACCCCGAGCTCGCGCGCACCGCGCTCGCGCACCCCTCGTGGGCCAACGAGGTGGACGGCAGCGGCGGCAACGAGCGGCTCGAGTTCCTCGGCGACGCCGTGCTCGACCTCGTGATCGCGCACGAGCTGTATGCGGCGCATCCGGAGTGGGCGGAAGGGGAGCTGACGCGTGCCCGGGCGGCGCTCGTGAATCAGCACGCGCTGGCCGAGGTCGCGCGCTCGCTCGGGCTCGGGCGTCTCGTGCTGCTCGGGCGCACGGAGCGCCGTTCGGGCGGCGAGGACAAGGATCGCGTCCTCGCGAACTGCCTGGAGGCGCTGATCGGCGCGGTGTTCCTCGACGGCGGCTTCGAGTCGGCGGCGGCGCTGCTGCGGCGCATCTTCGCTCCCGCAATCGAGGCGGGAGGGGCGGGCGGTGCGCGCGATCCGAAGACCGCGTTCCAGGAGTGGACCCACGCGAAGTTCCGCACCACCCCGAGCTACGCGACCGTCGCGGACAGCGGCACCGATGACGACGCGCAGCGCTTCACGGTCGAAGTCCGGATCGACGGCGAAACCTGGGGGCGCGGCAGCGGGCGCTCGAAGCGCAGCGCCGAGCGCGGCGCCGCCCAAGCCGCGCTCGCCCGCCGGGATGGCCATGACGTCTGAAGCGGAGCACCGCGCGGGGGTCGTGGCGCTGCTCGGCCGTCCGAATGCCGGCAAATCGACGTTGCTGAACGCCCTGGTCGGCCAGAAGCTCGCGATCGTGACCCCCAAGCCGCAGACCACGCGCAGTCGATTGTTGGGCATCGCGACGCTCCCGCAGGCGCAGCTGCTGCTCGTCGATACGCCCGGCTGGCACCCAGGCACGAAGCCGCTGCACGGAGCGCTCAACCGGCTCGCCGAGGAGGCAGGGCGCAGCTGCGACGTCGCCGCCGTGCTCGTCGATCTGGGCCATGGCTGGGGAGCTGTGGAGACCGCGCTCGCGCAGGGGGCCGCGTCCCACGGCGCCCCCGTGCTCGCCGTGGGCAACAAGTGCGATCTCGCCCGCGCGGGTACGCGAGCTTGGCCGCCGCCCGTCGAGGCTGGCTGCGCGGCCGTTCTCATGCTTTCCGCGCGGACGGGGGAAGGTGTCGCGGAATTCGTGGCGGCCTGCGTCGCGCGGCTGCCGCTCTCGCCACCTCTGTTCGGCGCCGACGAGCTGAGCGACCGCCCCGTGCGCTTTCTCGCGGCCGAGCTGGTGCGCGAGGCCGCCTTCTGCGAGCTCGAGCAGGAGCTGCCCTACGCGCTCGCCGTCAACGTGATCGAGTTCGATGAAAAGCGCGCCGATCTCGTGCGCATACGCGCCGATCTGCTCGTGGAACGCGCGTCGCAGAAGAAGATCGTGATCGGAGCGGGCGGCGCGATGCTCAAGCGCATCGGGATCCGGGCGCGGCTGGAGATCGAGCAGCTGGTCGGGACGCGGGTTCACCTGGAGCTGTGGGTGAAGCTGGAGCCTGGCTGGGCGAAGCGGCCGAACCGTTTGAAATCGCTCGGCTACTACTGAATCGTGGGTCCCGCGGCGCGATTGACTCGCGGCGAAAGGATCGTGTAGCTTGGTCTTTTCCGCTGCGCCGGGTCCCCGATTGCCTCTCGAGCCCACGCTGCGCACGCGACGATTCACAGGAGACATGAGACTGCCATGACCGCCACGAACGAGAAGGAAGTCGTCATCGCGAGCGCTGTGCGCACCCCGATCGGGAGCTTCCAGGGCGCACTCGCGTCCCTCTCCGCCTCGCGGCTCGGCGCGGTGGCGGTGAAGGAGGCGGTCAAGCGCGCGGGCGCCGAGCCCGCGCAGATCGAGCGCGTGATCATGGGCAACGTGCTCTCGGCCGGCATGGGGCAGGCCCCGGCGCGCCAGGCCGTGATCTACGCCGAGCTGCCGGTTTCCGTCGGCGCGATCACCGTGAACAAGGTCTGCGGCTCCGGCCTGCAAGCCGTGATGTTCGCGCGGCGCGAGATCCTGGTCGGCGACGCGGAGGTGCTGGTGGCCGGCGGCATGGAGTCGATGACGAACGCCCCGTATTTGCTGCCGAATGCACGCGCGGGCTATCGCATGGGCAACGGCCAGATCCTCGACTCGATGATCCACGACGGCCTCTGGGACCCCTACGACAACATGCACATGGGCAACTGCGGCGACCTCGTCGCCGAGAAGTACGGCTTCACGCGCGAGATGCAGGACGCGTTCGCGCGGCGCAGCTTCGAGCGCGCAATCCAGGCCCAGAAGGCCGGCAAGTTCAAGGCGGAGATCGTGCCCGTGTCGGTGCCCTCGAAGAAGGGCGATCCGGTGGTGGTCGAGGAGGACGAGGGGCCGAAGAAGGCGCAGCTCGACAAGATGCCCTCGCTCAAACCCGCCTTCTCGAAGACCGGCACGGTCACGGCGGCGAACGCCTCCTCGATCAACGATGGCGCAGCCGCGCTGGTCGTCTGTTCGGCTGCGGCGGCGAAGCGGCTCGGCCTGTCCGTGCTGGCGCGCATCGTCGGCGACGCGACGGCGGCGGTCGAGCCCAAGTGGTTCACGATCGCTCCGGTCGAGGCGCTCGCGAAGCTCTACACCAAGACGAAGACGAAGGCGCTCGATTGGGACCTCTACGAGATCAACGAGGCCTTCTCCGGCGTGACCCTCGCCGCGATGAAGGAGCACGGCCTCGGCGAGGACCGCGTGAACGTGAATGGCGGCGCCGTGGCGCTCGGCCACCCGATCGGCTGCTCGGGAGCCCGTCTGCTCGTGACGCTGCTGCACGCGCTCAAGGATCGCGGCAAGCGCAAGGGCATCGTCACGCTGTGCATCGGCGGCGGCGAGGCGGTCGCTCTCGGCGTGGAGCTGGTGTAGCCATGAAAGTCGTCGGCGTGATCGGGTCGGGCACGATGGGCTGTGGCATCGCGCAGATCGCGGCCCAGAGCGGCTACGAGGTGATCCTCCAGAACCGCCGGCAGGAATCGGTGGATCGCGGGCTGAAGACCCTGCGCAAGAATCTCGAGCGGCTGGTCGCGAAGGATAAGCTGACGCAAACGCAGTGCAACGAGGCCCTCGCTCTCGTGCGCGGGGCGGTTCCGATCGCCGAGCTCAAGGGCTGCGACATCGTGATCGAGTCCGCGCCCGAGGATCTCGCGCTCAAGCAGAGCCTGTTCGAGGCGCTCGATCCGATCCTTTCCGACAACGCGGTGATCGCGACCAACACCTCGAGTCTCTCGGTGACCAAGCTCGCGTCGTTCGTGAGCCGACCCGGCCACTTCGTGGGAATGCACTTCTTCAACCCGGTTCCAGCGATGAAGCTCGTCGAGCTGGTGAAGGGCTTTCGAACCACGAGCGACACCATCGCTCGCGTCCGGAGCTTCGCCGAGGCGCTCGGCAAGCTTCCGATCGAGGTGAAGGACTCGCCGGGCTTCGTCGTGAACCGCGTGCTGTTCCCGATGATCAACGAGGCGGCCTTCGCGTTCGGCGAGGGCGTCGCCGACGCCGTCGGCATCGACGAGTGC
>Ga0210377_10001218_pt1 | contig 23594 bp, 18 predicted proteins | sample PLM4_65_b1redo_FD_155480 | JGI IMG/M metagenome (GOLD analysis project Ga0210377, IMG submission 155480) | Groundwater sediment microbial communities from an aquifer in East River, Colorado, USA - PLM4_65_b1 redo | ecosystem: Environmental > Terrestrial > Soil > Riparian zone | place: USA: East...
CCGCGGTAAGTCACGCGCCCACGCCGCGGTCGCTGGCGGCCAAGCCGCACGCGGGTGCCTTGGGACACGCCCCGGCGCGGCGGCGCGCTCCGGCGGCGCTGCAGCACGGCGGGGAGGGGTACAAGCTGGCCGCGGCGAGCCATGCCAAGGCGGACGACGAGGGCGAGTGGAAAGAAATCTGAGTCCCGGGGAGCGGGCCATGAACGCAAAATCGCAGGCGCAAGCGCAGGCCGAGGGCCAGGGGCGGGAGTACTTGGCGTTCTCGCTGGCGGGCGAGGAGTACGTGGTGGACATCCTGAAGGTGCAGGAGATCCGCACCTACGAGGCGGTGACGCGCATCGCCAACCTGCCCGCGTTCATCAAGGGGGTGATGAACCTGCGCGGGGCGGTAGTGCCGGTGGTGGATCTGCGCATCCGCTTCAACGTGGGTAAGGCCGAGTACGGACCGAGCACCATCGTGATCGTGATCAACATCGGCAAGCGCACCATCGGCGTGGTGGTGGACGGGGTCTCCGACGTTGTGGTCCTGAAGGCGGGGGATCTGCGCCCGGCGCCGGAGATTGCCGGGGTGCTGAGCGCGCAGTACCTGGAAGGGGTGGCGATCCTGGACCAGAGGATGCTGATCGTGGTGGACATCGACGGGCTGATGACCAGCAGCGAAATGGGACTGCTCGAATCGGCCGCGGTGGATGCGGCGGCGTGAACGCGCCCGGTTCCGCGCAAGGCGCCGCCGAGCACGACTGGGCGGGGGAGGAAGCCGGGTACGCCACCAGGAGCCCGGCGCTTTACTTCGACCAGTCCCTGGGGCGCGAGGCCGCCAAGATCCTGCCCGGCGAGTGCTACGTCACCGGGCTCGACATGGTGCTGGTCACGGTGCTCGGCTCCTGCGTCGCGGCGTGCATCCGCGACCCGGCGGTGAAGATCGGCGGCATGAATCACTTCATGCTGCCGGAGGCGACGGCCGACGAGTCGGTGGCCAGCCAGCCGATGCGCTATGGCGTGTACGCGATGGAGGTGCTGATCAACGACATCCTGCGCCGCGGCGGCCGGCGCGAGCGGCTGGAGGCGAAGGTGGCGGGCGGCGGCAACGTGCTGCGCGGCCGCGGCGCCGGCAGCGCGACGGTGGGCGAGCGCAACGCCGCGTTCGTCCTGCGCTTTCTGGAGACCGAGGGCATCCGCGTGGTGGGGCAGGATCTGGAATTGAACCACGCGCGCAAGATCTACTACTTCCCGGCGAGCGGGCGCCTGAGGGTGAAGGAACTGCGCACCCTCGCGAACGACACCCTCGCGCGGCGCGAGGGCGAGTACCGTGCCAGGCTCGCCGCCGAGGGGCACGGCAAGATCGAGTTGTTCGGCTGAGGCGATGGCGAAAACCCGCGTGCTGATCGTGGACGATTCGGCGCTGGTGCGCATGCTGCTCGCCGAGATCGTGCGCGCGCAGCCCGACATGGAGGTGGTGGGCGCGGCGCGCGACCCGCTCGCCGCGCGCGCGCTGGTCCGCGACCTCAACCCCGACGTGATCACGCTGGACGTGGAAATGCCCAGGATGAACGGGCTCGAGTTTCTCGAAAAGCTGATGCAACTGCGGCCGACGCCGGTGCTGATGATCTCCTCGCTCACCGAGCGCGGCGCCGAGGCGACGCTGCGCGCGCTCGAGCTGGGCGCGGTGGATTTCGTGGCCAAGCCGCGGCTGGGCATCGCCGGTGGCGTGCGGCAGGCGGGGGAGGATATCGCCGCCAAGATCCGGGCAGCGGCGCGCTCGCGCGTGCGCCGCGCCGCGCCGGTGGAGCAGCACCGGCCCGCGCTCGCCAGCGCCGGCCTCGCCGGCACCGAGAAACTGATATTCATCGGCGCCTCCACCGGCGGCACGGAGGCGATCCGCGAGCTGCTGGAGGTCTTCCCACCGGATTGCCCCGGCACCCTGATCACACTGCACATGCCGCCGGGGTTCACGCACCGCTACGCCGAGCGCCTGGACCGCGCCTGCCGCATCACGGTGAAGGAAGCGTGCGACGGCGAGCCGGTGCTGCCCGGCCACGCCTACGTGGCCCCGGGCAACCGCCACCTGCTGCTGGCGCGCAGCGGCTCGGATTACCTGACGCGCCTGTCCGACGAGGAGCCGGTCAACCGGCACCGGCCGTCGGTGGACGTGCTGTTCGGCTCGGCGGCGCGCCACGCGGGCGCGAACGCGATCGGCGTGCTGCTCACGGGCATGGGCAAGGACGGGGCGCGCGCGCTGCTCGCGATGCGCGAGGCCGGCGCCTGGACCATCGCCCAAGACGAGGCGAGCTGCGTGGTGTTCGGCATGCCGCGCGAGGCGATCGAGCTGGGCGCCGCGCGGCAGGTGCTGCCGCTCAGCGGCATCGGCGAGGCGGTCTTCCGGCACCTGGCGGCGGACGGCCCGCGCGGGGTGCGCGTATGAGCGCGTTGCACCTGTTCGAGCGCCGCCGGGCACCGTGCGAGGCGCCGGCGGGCGGCTCGATCTTCCCCGCGCGGCGGGAATACGCCATGACGAACACGGATTTCGACCGCGTGCGCGCCCTCGCGCACGCGCTGTGCGGCATCGCGCTCTCCGGCGGCAAGATGGACATGGCCTATAACCGGCTCTCGCGCGTGCTGCGCCGGCGGGGCATGCGGGCGTTCGGCGAATACCTCGCGCTGGTGGATTCTGGCGACGCCGCGGTGCAGCAGGAATTCGTCAACGCCCTGACCACCAACCTCACGCGGTTTTTCCGCGAAGCGGCGCACTTCGACCTGTTGGCGGACCTGCTGCGGGATGGCGCGGCGCCGCGCCCGCTGGAGATCTGGTGCGCGGGCTGCTCGACCGGGGAGGAGGCCTACAGCATCGCCATCACCGCGCTCGAGGCGCTGGGGCCGGAGGCGCCGGTGCGGGTGCTGGCGACCGACGTGGACACCGACGTGCTGCGCCGGGCCGAGGCGGGGATCTACGCGCGCGAGGCCGTGAGCGACATGGCGCTGCCGCGCCTGCGGCGTTTCTTCCTGGAGGGGACCGGCGCGAATACGGGCAAGGTGCGCCCGCGGTCCGAGGTGAGGCGCATGGTGCGCTTCGAGCACCATAACCTGCTCGCCTCCGCATGGCCGCGCCGCGGGCCCTTCGCCGCCATTTTCTGCCGCAACGTGATGATCTATTTCGACGCGCCGACGCAAACCGCGGTGCTGGAGAAATTCGCGCTGCTTCTGCACGCGGACGGGCTGCTGTTCGCGGGCCACTCGGAGTACTACGCGCACGCCGCGCACCGCTGGGCGCGCGTCACGCACGCCGCTTACCGGCGCGCGGCGCGCGACGCCGCGGCGCCGCGGCAGGAGCCGGCATGACCATCCGCGTGCTCATCGTGGACGACTCCGCGCTGGTGCGCAACGTCCTCAAGGCGATCGTCAACGAGCAGCCCGACATGCAGGTGGTGGGCATGGCGCCCGACGCCTACGCCGCGCGCGACATGGTGCGCGACCTGGGCCCCGACGTGATCACGCTGGACGTGGAAATGCCGGGCATGGACGGCCTCGCGTTCCTGCAGCAGCTGATGCAGGTCAAGCCGACGCCGGTGCTGATGGTGTCCTCGCATACCGAAGCGGGCTCCGACATCACCTTCCGCGCGCTGGACGCTGGCGCGGTGGATTTCGTCACCAAGCCCCGGCCGGGGGCCTCCGTGGGGCAGGACTACGGCGAGCTGATCGCGTACAAGATCCGCGCCGTGGCGAGCGCGCGCGTGCAGGCGCGCGCGCCGAAGCCGCCGGCCGCCGCTGCACCCCGCAGCAAGAGCGGCGCGAAGCGCGCGCCGGCGGACACGCCGCGCGTCATCTTCATCGGCGCGTCCACCGGAGGCACGCACGCCATCCAGGAGATCCTGCAGGCGATGCCCGCGTCCTGCCCACCGATTCTCATCGTGCAGCACATGCCCGAGCATTTTTCCAGGCCCTTCGCCAGTCGGCTCGACGCCATGTGCGACATCGCGGTGAAGGAGGCCGAGGACGGCGAGCCGCTGCTTGCCGGCCACGCCTACATCGGCCCTGGCGACCTGCATTTCCTCATCCGACGCACCGACGCCCCGCGGCGATACATCGCGCACCTGGCGCAGGCCGACCCGGTGAACCTGCACCGGCCCTCGGTGGACATCCTGTTCCGTTCCGCGGCGAAACGCGTCGGCGCCGGCGCGACCGGGGCACTGCTGACCGGCATGGGCAAGGACGGTGCCCAGGGCCTGCTGGAGATGCGGCAGAGCGGCGCCCGCACCATCGCGCAGGACGAGACGAGCTGCGTGGTGTTCGGCATGCCGCGCGAGGCGATCCGCCTGGGCGCGGCGGTCGAGGTGCTGCCGCTCGCCGAGATCGCGCGGCGGCTGCGCGAAGCGCCGGAAGCGTCCGGTTGAAGGCTGGCGGCGCGATGCGCGTGCTCCTGATCGACGACGACGGCACTTTCCGGCTGCTGGTGGCGGAGATGCTCGCCGCGGCGCGGCCCGGGGCGCGGGTCGAGCACTACGATCCGGCGGAGAAAGGCCGCCCGGCGCGCGATTTCGCGCTCGGCGAATTCGACCTGGTGCTGCTGGACTACCGGTTGGGGAAGGAAGACGGCCTGGAATGGCTGCGCGAATTCAAGGCACGCCCCGATTGTCCGCCGGTGGTGATGCTCACCGGCGAGGGCAGCGAAGACGTGGTGCTGCGCGCCATCAAGCTGGGCGCGGACGATTATCTGCCCAAGCGCATGCTCGACCGGGACGAACTGGAGCGCATCGTCGCGGGAACCATGACCGCGAAGGGCCTGCAGGATCCGGACCACACGGTGCGCCTCGACTCGAGCGCGCTCGCCGGCGGGAACGCGCAGGCCGGCCTGCGCATCGAAGGCTACCGCGTGGTGCGCGCGATCGGCGAGGGAGCGGTGTCGCGGGTCTACCTCGTCGCCTCGGAGGCCGGAGGCCTTCCCATCGTCGCCAAGGTCCTGCGCGAGGAACTGGTCCACGACTCCGATTTCCTGGCGCGGTTCCTGCGCGAATACCAGATCTTCGGCCGCATCCGCAGCCGGCACGTGGCGCGCATCTACAGCTACGGCTTCAGCGACCAGAGCGCCTACATCCTGATGGAGCACCTGGGCGGGGGCGACGTGCGGAGCTATTTCACGGACCGCTACGTGGACCAGGCGAAGATCCTTTCCATCTTCCGCCAGGCGCTGACGGCGCTGCGCGACATTCACGCCGCCGGCGTCGTGCACCGCGATCTGAAACCCCACAACATCATGTTTCGCGAGGACGGGAGTCTCGCGATCGTCGATTTCGGCATCGCGCGGATCATCGGCGAGCCTGGCATCACGCAGCAGGGCACGCTCCTCGGCACGCCGGCCTACATGAGCCCGGAAATGATCGCGAGCCGGCCGGTGGACGCGCGTTCGGATCTCTACAGCGCGGGCGCCATGCTCTACCGGATGCTCGCGAAAGCGGCGCCGTTCGACGGCATGACGCCGGGCGAGGTGATGCAACAGCACCTGCATGCCGAACCGCCGCCCCTGCCCCGCGCGCAGGACGAGTTCCAGCCGCTGGTGGACGCGCTGCTGGCGAAGGACCCGGACCGCCGCCCGCCCTCGGCGCAGGCCGCGCTGGCGTTGATCGACGAGCTTTTCTTCACGCGCGGAAATTGAAAGGGAGATGATCGTGACGAAACGGGAAAACGGGAATCCGAGCCCGCAGGCGAGCGCGCCGGCCGGCGGCGCCGCCAAGCGCGGCTTGGTGCTGATCGTTGACGACGCGGAGGATTCGCGCGCCTACTTTGCGGCGATGCTCAAGCCGCGCTACGAGCTGCGCCTCGCGGCGAGCGGCGCGGAGGCGCTGCAGGCTGCGGCACAAGACCCCAGGCCCGACCTGATCCTGCTCGACATCCTGATGCCGGACCTGGACGGCTACGAAGTCTGCAAGCGGCTCAAGGCTAGCGAAGCGACCGCCGACGTTCCGGTGATCTTCGTGACGTCGGGGGCTGATCCGGCGGACGAGACGCGCGCCCTGAAGCTCGGCGCCGCGGATTTCCTGACCAAGCCGGTCAGCGCCCCGGTCGCGCTGCTACGCGTGGGGATCCAGCTCGCGCTGCGCGACCGGCGCCGCCAGCTGGAGGACCTGGTAGCGGCGCGCACCCGGGATCTGGAGCGGACCCGGCTGCAACTGATCCGGCGGCTCGCCCGCGCCATGGAGTACCGCGAGGGAGGATTGACGCATCGCGTGGCCCGGGTCGACCATTACGTACGGCTGCTGGCCGCGGGTTGCGGCCTGAACCGGGCGGACTGCGACCGTCTCGCCGATGCCTCGCCGCTCTACGACATCGGCAAGCTCGGCATCTCCGAGGCGGTGCTGCGCAAGACCGACGCGCTCAACGAGCGCGAATGGGCGGAAATCCGGCGGCACCCCGAAATCGGCGCCGAGATCATCGGCGAACACGCGGATCCCCTGCTCGCCACGGCGCGGGTGATGGCATTGACACACCACGAGCGCTGGGACGGCACCGGGTACCCGGCGGGGATGGCCGGCGAGGCGATCCCCTTCGCCGGACGCGTGATGGCCGTGGCCGACGCGTTCGAGGCCATGACCACCACGCAGCGCCATCGCGAGCCGCTCACGGCGGAAACCGCGGCGCAGACCATCCTGCGGGAGTCCGGCAAGCAGTTCGACCCGGCGGTGGTCGCGGCATTCCGCAAGGTGATCCGCAGGATGGTGGAAGCGAAAAGCGCCGTATCGGACGAGCTCGAAGGCATTCACGACCTGGACTTCAGCGCCACGGTAGCGCCCGGCGACACGGACCCCGCGGCCACGGCAGTGCCCCGGCCGCCGGCCAAGGGCTCCTGACCGGCATGCCCGGCCTCGCCGCCTGGATCGCCGTCGCCGCGCTGGCCTTTGCCTTGGGCGCCGGGTTCGTCCTGCTCGGCTCGCGGCGCGGGCGCGCGCGAGCGCGCGAGGAGGCGACGCTGCTGCGGCAGGCATTGAGCGGGGTGCGGATCGCCACATGGAAGTGGAACGGAGCGGACAACGCGGTGCGGTTCGACCAGAACTGGCCGGCGATCACCGGGGGAGCGCCGCACGCGACGGTATACGGGCTGGCCGAACTACGGGCAATGGTGCATCCGCGGGATCGACACAGCCTGGCCGCGATCCGCAAAGCGCTGCGCGGCCAGGCCGAGGGCTTCGACGCCGAACACCGCCTGCTGCTCCCGGGCGGCGACTATCGGTGGTTCCGGACGCGCGGCGTGGTCATCGAACGCACCGCGCGCGGCCGAGCGAAGCGCGCCATCGGAACCATGGTGGATGTACATGAGCGCGTGACGAACGCGCTCCGGCTGAACGCGATCCGCGGCGACATGCTTTCCACGCAGGCGGACGTGGCGCAGTTCCTGCTCGCCGCGATTCCGCGCATCTCGGAGGGCAAGCATCTTCTGTCCGAGATCACCGAGCTGGCGGCGCATACGGTGGGCGCCGCGCGCGTCGGCCTGTGGCGCTACGCGGGCGGCGACAATCTACAGGCGATCTGCGTCGATTTCTTCGATCTTACCTCCGCCAGCCACGGTACTGATCGGCCGCTGGTCGCGCCGCGGAAGGACGCGTTCGCGGCCTCGCCAGGCCCTGAAGGGGCGGGTGAGTTCTTCGTGGACGACCTCACTCTCGACGACGCGTTGGGCGCGCTCTACGTCCCGGTGATGATCGGCGGCGACACGTTCGGCGCGCTGCGCCTCGAGCGGGACGGGGCACCGGTCCCGTGGACGACGGAGGAAAGGCTGCTCGCCGCTTCCCTCGGCGTCGTCGCCGCTCTGGTCCTCGCCCTGGAGGATCACCGGCGCGCCGTGGAAGTATTGCGCGGTGAAGAGCGCTGGCTGCGATCTCTCGCGGACTCGGTGCCTGCGCTGATCCTTTACGTGGACGCGGAGCAAAGAATCACCTACCACAATCAGGCGCTGGCACGCTGGTTCGGCGCGGAGGCGCGAACGCCGGCCGTCGGGCGCACGCTGCGCGACTTGGTGGGCGAAATCCGGTACCGGGACATGGAGAAACACATGCACGCCGCGCTCTCCGGTTCGGCGGTCTCGTTTCGACTGTCCTACGCCGGCTCCGGCGGCGCCGCCCGCGACGACCTGGTCGAGCTGCTGCCGCACCGCGCCGCGGATGGATCGGTCGACGGCGCCTATGCGCTGTTCGTCGACATTTCCCGGCAGCGGAAGATCGAGCAGGCGCTGAGGCAAGCGCTGGAGGAAGCCGAACGAGCGACACGCAGCAGGGAGGAGTTTCTGGCCACCGTCAGCCATGAACTGCGCACGCCGCTCAATGCCATCATCGGCTTCAACTCCCTGCTGCTGGCGAAAGATCACCCCGCCGCGCTGCGCGAGCAGTACCTGCGGCACGCGCGGGACGCGGGACAGGCGCTGCTCGCGCAGGTGAACGATCTCATCGACCTCGCCAGGATCAGATCCGGAAAACTGGAACTGGAGGCGATTCCGTTCGCGCCCGCGGCGCTCGTCGAGACGGCGCTCGACACGATCCGCCAGCAGGCCGCGGCGCGCGGCCTTTCGGTGGAATCGGTGGTCGCGGCGGATGCGGCCGTCTGGGCGACCGGCGACCCGACCCGCCTGCGCCAGATTCTGCTCAACCTGCTCGGCAACGCGGTCAAGTTCACGGAGCGGGGCGGCGTCCGCGCGCGCGTCCGGCGCGTGGGAGACACGGTGGAATTCGCGGTGTCGGACACCGGGATCGGCATCGCAAAGCACCACTTCGGGCGCCTGTTCCAGGAATTCACCCAGACCGACGTCTCGATCGCCCGGCGCTACGGCGGTACCGGGCTCGGCCTCGCGATATGCAAGGGATTGGCGGAAAAAATGGGCGGCCGCATCGACGTGGACAGTACGCCGGGCGTGGGAACCGAGTTTCGCGTCTCGTTGCCTCTGCCGCCGGCGCCGCCGCCCATTGCGGAGCCCGCCGTGCGCGGAGCGGAGACGGGCGTCCGGCCGGCGCGCGTGCTGGTGGTCGAGGACCAGGAAATCAATCAAGTGCTGGCCCGGGCCTTGCTGGAGTCGTTGGGCCACGCGTGCGTGGTCGCCGGCGACGGCGCCGAGGCCGTCGCCGTGCTGGCGCGCGAGAATTTCGATCTCGTGCTGATGGACCTGCAGCTGCCCGCCATGGACGGCTTCGAGGCCGCCCGCCGCATCCGGGACTTGGCCGGGCCGGCACGCGGCGTGCCGATCGTCGCGCTGAGCGCCTCGGCATACCAATCGGACGTCGAGCGCTGCCTGGCCGCCGGCATGAACGATCACCTCGCGAAACCCGTGGATTGCGACGCCTTTGCGCGGACGATCTCGCGCTGGCTGCCCTGCGGCGCGGACTCCGCAGGCAGCCCGGCGGCGCCCGCCGCGCATTCGGTGGAACCCGGGCTGGGTCCTCTGGTGTCGGCCATCGGCCGCGACTCCGTCCTCAAGGTGGCGAGCGTGTTCTATTCCTCCTTGCCGGCGCGCATGGCGCCGTTTCGCGCCGCGGCCATGGACGCGGCGGCCGCCAAGATCGAGGCGCACAATCTGGCCGGCATCGCCGGCACGCTCGGCTTGCAGAAGATGGAAGCGCTCGCGCGGGAGATCGAGCGTCACTGCAAACAGGGAGAGCCGTTCGATGAACTGGTGCCGCTCCTGCTCGCCGAATGTGAATTCGCGGCGCGCAAGCTCGAGCGCCTTCTCGTGCGGCCAGGCGCGATCTGAACCGAAGACGGGCCGCCGCGGCGCGCCGTGCGCAGCGGTCTTCCCTCGACGCATGAACCGAACGCAAGGAACGAAAGATCCGCGCGAAGCGGTCAGGCGACCCCTGCCGCACGGCCAGCGGCTGCGCGAGTACCGCGTGCTGCGGCTGCTCGCCGCCGGCGGATTCTCGCTGGTTTACCTGGCGCACGACGAGAACGAAACGCCGGTGGCGATCAAGGAATACCTGCCGGCCTCGCTCGCGTTGCGCACCGGCGAAGCGCTGGAGCCCACGGTGCCGGAGGACCAGGCCGCCGCATTCCGCCACGGCATGCAATGCTTCTTCGAGGAGGGACGCGCGCTCGCGCGCCTGGAGCACCCGAACGTGGTGCGGGTGCTCGATTTCTTCCGCGCCAACGGCACCGCTTACCTGGTGATGCGCTACGAGCGCGGCCGCACGCTGCAGGAGCATATCCTCGCGCGCGGCCGTCTGCTTTCCGAGATCTGGATACGCCAGACCTTCGCCGAGTTGCTGGACGGATTGCGCGAGGTGCACGTTCGCAAGTTGCTCCATCTCGACATCAAGCCTGGCAACGTGTACCTGAGGAGCGGCGGCACGCCGCTGCTCATCGACTTCGGCGCCGCGCGCCAGATGCTCTCGGAAGAGGCGCCCGCGTTGCCGCCGACGTACACGCCGGGCTTTGCCTCGCCCGAGCGGCACGTCGACCGCGCCAAGCTCGGCCCCTGGAGCGACGTCTACTCGGTGGGCGCGACCATCTACGCCTGCCTCACCGCGGGTTCGCCGCCGTCGGCGGAGGAGCGCCTGGAAGAGGACCGCATGCCCCCGGCGCGCAAGATCGGCGCTGGCAAGTACTCGATCGAGCTGCTCGACACGGTGGACTGGTGCATGCGCCTCGATCCTTTCCAGCGCCCGCAGAGCGTATTCGCGCTGCAGAGGACCTTGTTGGGGGAGAGAGCGCCCGACGGGGCGGCGCGAGGCGGTCCCAAGTGAAGTGCAGGATCGCGCAGGACACCCGGACCGGCAAGCGGCCCTACAACCAGGACCGTCTGGGACACTGGCGCTCGCCCGAGGCGGTGCTGGTGGTGGTGGCCGACGGCATGGGCGGGCACGCGCACGGGGAGGTGGCGGCGGAAGTCGTGGTGGGCCATTTCGGCGCCGAGTTCGAGCGCGCGGCGAAGCCGAGGCTCGCCGATCCCGATCTATTCCTGTACCGCTGCATCGCTCGCGCGCACGCGCTGCTCCGCCGCGCGGCGCGCGAGCGCGGCCTGGGCGCGGTTCCGCGCACCACGGTCGCCGCCTGCGTGGTGCAGGACGGGCGCGCGTACTGGTCGCACGTCGGCGATTCGCGCTTCTACCTGATCCGCGCGGGAAAAGTGGCCGCGCGCACGCGGGATCACACGCGCGTGCAGCAGCTCCTGGACGCAGGCGAGATCGGCGAGGAGGAGGCCGGCGCGCATCCGGAGCGCAACGTCCTGTCGCAGTGCCTGGGCGGACCGGCGCCGCCGCGCGTCGAGCCCGCCGCCGCGGCGGTTCTGGAGCGCGGCGACGTTCTCCTGCTGTGCTCGGACGGCTTGTGGGGTGCGCTGCCGCAGGAAGCCCTGGCCGAAGGACTCCTCGCGGGGGATCTCGATGCCGCCCTCCCGCGCCTCGTCTCCGAGGCCGAGCGCCGGGCCGGGGCGCGTTGCGACAACATCTCGGCGCTGGCGCTGTCCTGGGAGGAGGAAGCGCAGCCCGAGGCCGGCGCGGAAGCATCGCCGCCTCAGGACCCGGACCGCGACCTGGAGAACGCCATCGAAAATATCCGGCGCGCCCTGCGCGAGCGCGGACGCGAGGCGCTCGACCTCGTCCTGGAGTCCGGCGACGCCGACGCGGAGAGCGAGTACCTGCGCATGACCGACGAGGACGTCGGGCGCGAGATCGCGCGGATCAGGGACGCTCTCCGCCGGCGGGACCCGCCGCCGCCAACCGCCGCCGACGGTGGGGGCGCGGACGAGGAATACCTGCGAGTGACCGACGAGGACATCGAGCGCGAGATCGCCCGCATCCGCGCGGCGTTCCGCAAGCAGGCCGGTTCCTAGGACAAGCCTCCCAGCGACGCGAGCAGCGCGTCGAGTTCCGCGGCCAGCCTTTCGCCCCGGCGCCGCAGCGAGTCCATCGGCTCGCCCGCCCCGAGAGCGGCATCCAGCGCCCGCGCCGCCTCCTCGATGCGCGCTGCGCCGATGGTTCCCGCCGGGCCCACGATGTCGTGGGCCCGATCACGCACCCACGCATGGTCGTTGCGGGCGAGCGCGGCGCGCAGCTGGTCCGCCGACCTGGCGTGCGCGTCGCCGAAAGCCGCCAGCATCGAGCGATAAAGCGCCTCGTCGCCGTCCATGCGCGCGAGGGCGGTTTTCCACTGCGGCAGTCCATCGAAATGGCCGAGCGCCGGCTGCGCGGCCCGCGCGCAGAATGCTGCCGGCGCCGCGGGAACGGCTTGACCCGCTTTGCGCGAGCCTCGCCACTTGAGCAGCGTGGCGTAAAAGTGGTCCACGTCGAGCGGCTTCGATACGTAATCCTGCATGCCTGCCTCGATGCACCGCTGCTGGTCGTCGGCCATCGCATGCGCGGTCATCGCGATGACCGGTACCGCGTCGAAGCGCGGGTCCCTGCGGATCGCCCGCGTGGCCGTGTAGCCGTCCAGCACCGGCATCTGCACGTCCATCAACACCGCGTCGAAATCATGCGCCTCGTCCCGCAGGGCGGCCAGGGCCTGCTCGCCGTTCTCCGCGACCACGACCTCGACCCGCGCGCGCGCGAGCAACCCCTGCGCCACCATGCGATTGAGCTCGTGGTCCTCCACCAGCAGCACGCGCATTCCTTGCAGCTCCCGCAGCGAAGTCGCGCCGGCGGACGATGCATCCTTGGGATGGTCGGCGGCAAGGTCGAAGCACGCGGTGAAGTGGAAGCTGCTGCCCCGCCCGGGCGCGCTGCGCACGCCGATTTCGCCGTCCATGCGCTGCACGAGGTTTTTCGATATCGCCAGGCCGAGGCCCGATCCGCCGAAGCGGCGCGTGATCGAAGAATCCGCCTGCGAGAACGCTTTGAACAGCGCGTCCTGGTGCGCCGCTTTGATGCCGATGCCGGTATCCACGACCTTAAAGCGCAGCTTGACGCACCGGTACGGGTCCCCGACGCGTTGGTCCACCGAGGTGGAGACGGAAACCCGGCCCTTGTCGGTGAACTTGACGGCGTTGCCGACCAGGTTGATCAGCACCTGGCGCAGCCGCAGCGGATCGCCCATGACCCAGCGCGGCAGGTCCGGGCCGGCGCGGCAGACGAACTCCAGGCCTTTGCCGCGCGCGACATCGCCCATCTCCCGGTCGATGGATTCCATCACCGCCCGCAAGTCGAAGGCGACCCGCTCGAATTGCAGCTGGCCGGACTCTATCCTGGAAATGTCCAGGATGTCGTTCAGTATCCCGAGCAGCGATACGGCCGCGCCGTGCGCTTTCGCGACGTATTCCCGCTGCAAGGGTTCGAGCGGCGTCTCAAGGACGAGGTCCGTCAGCCCGATGATGGCGTGCATCGGCGTCCGGATTTCATGCGACATGTTGGCTAGAAACTCGGACTTGGCGCGGCTCGCGTCCTCGGCGGCATCCCTCGCTCTCGCCAGCTCCGCGGTGCGCTCGGCCACGCGCCGGTCCAGCTCGGCGTTTCGTTCCGCCAGGCGGATTCCGTTCAACTCGGCCGCCGAGAGGCTCTTCGCCCGGGCGAGCGCCACTTCGATGGCCGCGTAGAGCTCGCGCTTCTCGAAGGGCTTCACCAGGTAGCCGAACGAGCCGGCGCGCGCCGCCTCCGCCACCAGCCCGGGATCGGAGTAGGCGCTCAGGAACACGACCGGGACGTTGCACAACTCGCGCACCCTGGCCGCCGCCTCGGTGCCCTCCATACAGCCCGCCAGTTTGATGTCCATGAGCACGACGTCCGGGCGCATTTCCACGATCGCCGGTACCGCCGCTTCCCCGGTCGATGCCGAACCGCAGACGGCGTAACCAAGGTCCTCCAGCCGTGCCGAGATCTCCATCGCCACCAGGGCTTCGTCCTCCACGACGAAGATCCGGGCGGGATCGCCGCCCGCCGCCTTCGGGCCGCTTCCTTGAACGACCCGGCCGGGGGAAACTGGCGTCCTCGTCCGCGCGCAGTTGAAACAGCGTTCTGTCCGCGTCATGCTTCGTCCTCGACATTCCCGAATTTGACGATCCCCAGGGCTTCCGCGCCACCGGGGCCGCGCTGCGCGCTCGCCGCGCAGTTGCGGTCGCGTCCCTCGCGCCTGGTGCGATAAAGCGCCTCATCCGCGGCGCCCGGGATCGCGTCCGGACTCGTCCCGCAGGCGGGCGCCGCCACGATGTCGGCGGACAGGGTCACGCGCAGCGATGCGTCGCGGAACGAGATCGGTTTCCCCCGGATTTCGGCAAGAATCGACGCCATCTTGCTCTGCGCCCCGTCCTCGACGACGTAAATGCGGCTGCCGGTCATGCCGCCGCCCTCGCCGCGGTTTGTTCTTCAAGGGGAATCTCGACGCTGACCCGCGTTCCCGCGCCGCGCTCGTAGCGCAGCTGCCCGCTCAGCTGCTCGACAAGTCTCCTGGCGAGCAGACTGCCGAATCCCCCGGATGCCTCCGGATCGAACCCGCCCGGCAGACCGGCGCCGTCGTCCAGCACCTCCATGAACAGCCGGCCGGACCGGCTGCCCGCCTTGATCAGCACCCTGCCCTCGCGCGCGCCAGGAAAGGCGTGCTTGAACGCGTTGCTCAGCAGCTCGGTCGCGAGCATTCCCAGGGGCAATGCCGTGTCCACCGGCAATTCGATCGCCTCGGCCTCGACCTGCACCGACACGCGGCCGGACAGTTCTCCATAGGAGCGCCGCAGATGCTCGGCCAGCGTGCGCAGGTAGTCCACGAAGTCGACGCGCGCCAGGTTCTGCGTCTTATAGAGCTTCTCGTGCACCAGGATCATCGAGCGCAGCCGGTCCTGGCCTTCCTTCAGCAGCGCGCGGCCCGACGCGGAATCGAGCTTGCGCTCCTGAAAGTACATCAGGCTGGAGATGATCTGCAGATTGTTCTTCACCCGGTGGTGGATCTCCCGCAGCAGCGTCTCCTTCTCCCGCAGCGACTCGGAGAGCCGCATCTCGATCAGCTTGCGCTCGGTGATGTCCAGCACCATGCCGACCGAGCGCAGGGGAGCGCCTTCCGGCGAGTAGTTCGTCTCGCCTTTTTCATGCACCCATTTGATCCGCCCGCCGGGCAGGAGCAGCCGGTGCGTGATTTCGTAAGGCCCGCGGTCGCGCACCGAGTCGGTATAGACCCGGTTCACCGCGTCTCGATCCTCCGGGTGAACTGCGTTGAGGAACGCTTCGTAGGATGCGCCGAACCGTGCCGGATCGATCTCGAAGATGCGGTATATCTCCGCTGACCAGTCGAGCCGGCCGGTCGCCAGGTCGAGTTCCCAGCTGCCGAGGCGCGCCAGCGCCTGGGCCTCGCGCAGGCTCTCCTCGCGGACGCGCAGTTCCGCCCCCGCATGCTCGCGCTCTGCAATCGCCCTGCCGATGTTCGCCAGCCCCCGGCGGCTGAAGAGCAGCGCGAGGAGCAAAAGGGCGATCCCCGCGATGCCGCCCGCAAGCAACCCGATTACGCGCAAGCGCTCCAATTTCTGCAGGCGTTCATGCGCCGCCTGGATGTGAAGCAGCCGGAACTGAAGCAATCGCTGCTGGACTTCGGCTAGCCGCTCGCCGGCACCGGAGGCCGGGTCCGCCTCGCGCAGCGCTTTCAGCCGGTCCCAGGACGCCTGCAGCCGATCCAGGCTCGGGGCAAAATCCTCGGCGGCGCCGTACCGCCTGTGAATCTGCGTCAACTTGCCGAGCGAGCGCTCGACGACCGCCCAGTGGTGGCGTTTAAGCCGCCGTTCCTCGGCACCGCCGGCCGCAGATTCCGCCGCGCGTGCGTTGCCGCGTTCCGCCTCGAGCAAGCGCAAATCCGCGATCGCGACGAGAGCATTACCCGTCCCTTTCCAGGTGGCATGGTGCAGCGACCCGACGATCTCTTGTTCGTTACTGATCGTCGCCAGGACGCTGACCAGGGCCGCGCCGGGCACGATGATCGCGGCGGCCATGACCACGAGCATGCGCCTGACATCGGGAGCGACGCGGCCAAGCGATCCCGTCATGCCCGGCCTCCTTTTTCAGCGTTCGCCGCGCGCCACGCGCGGACAACTTCCTCGAGCTCGCGGAAATCCTCCGGCGCGGCCGGCAGGTACGCGCCCGTGCCCTGGGCGTGGAGCACCGCGGCGTCCGCCGGGTCGGAACGGCTCAGCGCCAGGAACGCCTCGCGCAGCCGCCGGCGAAAATCCGGGGGCGTGCCCGCCGGCACCGCCCAGACGTAGTCCGCATAGGGCGGCGTCTCCCAGACGATCGCCACCTCGTCGCTGCGCAAGTCGCCCCTCTCGAACATCTGCTCGATTAACACGGAGTTGGCCGCGCCCAGATCCACCTCGCCGTCGCGCGCGGAAGTCAGGAAGTAGCTGCTGACGTGCCGGTCCACGTCGCGCATCACGAGCGGGTCCGCCCCCGCCCGCTCGCGCGCCAGGGCGTAGGTATAACCGCCGAAGAAACCCAGGTCGACCCGCCCCGCCGCGAAGTCCGCGACCAGGACTTCGTAGCTGGCGGGGATCACCAGTTCGCACGGGACCTCGAGCCGCGCCTGCAGGTAGGCGAGCAGAGGGGCGTGGCGCGCGTGCAGCTGTTCCGGCCGGGTATCCGGCAGCACGCCGACGCGCAGGCGCCCCGGCGGCGCGGTGGACGGCGAGCAGCCGGCAAGCGCCGCCAGACAGGCCGCAATCGCCAGAATCCGCTGTAAGCACCGATGCCCGCGCAAGCCCGCCTCCCCGGCCATGGTATCGCGGGGGGGCTGGAGGCATTCGCAAAGAGCTGTGAGTCAATCGTCAGGGGTGGTTATGGCGGCTCGCGCCCGCCGGTGGTGGGCGCGAGCGCGCCGACCACCTGTACGTGTACGGCGGCGAACTTGTTGAGCGCGCGGCATGAGGCGAGACCCGGGCGCGGATAGCGCGTATGCGGCTCGGACCCAGGGCGAATCCCCGAAGACCGGGGGGCTACGGGTTGGATCGAACGCCGATCCAGCGCGCGAGCAGTCCTTCCAGTCTGGCCCGGTTGAACGGCTTCGCCAGGAAATCGTCGAAGCCGAGCGCCAGGCAACGCTCGCGCTCCCCCGCGACCGCGCTCGCCGTGACGGCGATCACCGGGACCGGAGTTCCTCCCGCGCGCCGCCCCGCCCGGATCTCGCGCAGCGCCGCGTAGCCGTCCATCACCGGCATCTGCAGGTCCATCAGGACCAGATCGTAGTCCGCCTGGGCCAGCATCGACAGCGCCTCGGCGCCGTTGGCGGCGGTGTCGACCTTCATGCGAAGCGGGCCGAGCATGTCCAGCACGATGCGCCGGTTGATCTCGTTGTCCTCGGCGAGGAGGACGCGCGCCGCGGGCAGCCGGCGGCTTGCCGCGCTGGCAACGCCGCCCGCGGCCTCCGGCCCGCCGGGCATGCCTTCGGGGACGAGATCGAAATCGAGCGCGAAACTGAACTCGGAGCCGATGCCCGCGGCGTTCTTTACCCGGATGACGCCGCCCATCATGCCGACCAACTGCTGGCTGATCGCCAGGCCGAGCCCGGTGCCGCCGTGGCGCCGCGAGCTGGAAGTGTCCGCCTGCATGAACGGCGTGAACAGCCGCGCCTGGTCTTCCGCGCTCATCCCGATGCCGGTGTCGGCGACGCAGAACGCCACTTGAAGGCGCGATCCCGCGGGACGGCCGGTGGCGCGCAGCGCGACGCTTCCCCGCTCGGTGAACTTGACCGCGTTGCTCACGAGATTGAGGAGGACTTGGCGCAGGCGTCCACCGTCCCCTAGCAGCGGCGCGGCGAGCTCGGGTCCCACCTCGAACTCCAGCGCCAGGCCCTTTTCCCGCGCCTGGATCGCGAATACCGCGCCCACCTGATCGACGATGTCGCGCACGCGGAACGGCTCGCTCGCCAGGCGCAGGTTGCCCGACTCGAGCTTGGCGAAATCGAGAACGTCCTCGACCACCCGCAACAGGGACTCGGCGGAGCGGTGGGCGGCTTCGGCGAAGCGGCGCTGCTGCGGGTCGAGCGCGGTCTCCAGCAGCAGCTCGGTCATGCCGAGCACGCCGTTCATCGGCGTGCGTATTTCGTGGCTCATGTTGGCGAGGATCAGGGATTTCGCGCGGCTCGCCGCCTCGGCCCGGGAGAGCGCCTTGAGCAGGGATTCCTCGCGGCGGGCGAAATCCGTGGCGTCCACGGCGAGCCCGGCCACCCCGCCGATCCTGCCCGCCGAATCCAGCACCGGGAAATAGCGCACGATCCTGTGCGTGCGGTTGCCGTCCCGGTCCGTGTCCGTCATCTCGTAGTAACCCGCGTCGCCGGCGTAAGCGCGCGCAAGGTGGGGCGAGACGACGGCGTAGCGCTCCTCTCCCAGCACCTGCCTCACCGTGCGGCCGATGACCTGCCGTGGCGTCAGGCGGAAGACCCGCAGGAATTCAGCGTTGACGTAGGTGTATCGCTCGCCCGCGTCGATGTGCATGACCATGCCCGGCGCGCGCTCGAGGATCGTCTCCAGCGCAGGCGCCGCCCCTCCAGGCTTGCCCGCGACGGGACGGCGATGCGCTGCGGGGATCGGGTTTTTCAGCGAAAAGCGGTTCGGCCGCATCGGATCGGATCAATCTTCAGTTCTCTGGAACAGCCTGGGAGCGACCCATGCCCGACGGCCGTGGCCGAGGCGATATTGCGCCGCATAAATCGGTTTCCATCAGCAAAACCGCAAAGAATTAACAAGGACTTGACCCAGCCTGACAAACCTGCCGCACCAGACGGCTAAGTTTCTCACACTTGTTCGTCGCACTTCTTTTTCGATCGGCCCGCGTCCCGGCTTACGAGGCGGCGGCATGCTGCCGCCGCGCCGGGGGATCGATTCTTACTGAGCAGACATGAACGCGAAATCGGCAGCGGCGCGGGACGAAGCCATGCAGTCCGCGGCGGCGGAGGACGTCGCGTTCGCGCTCGAAGCCGCGAACGCCTGCACCTGGAGCGCGGACCTGCGCAGCGGCGAAGTGGTCCTGAGCGAAGGCTGGGCCGTGCTGATGGGCGCGGCCCCGGCGCTCACGCGGACTTCCGTCGACGCGCTGATGGCGCTCGTGCCGCCGTCGGAGCTGGCGGAGCTCAAGCGGGCGGCGCTGGAGGTGATGAAGGGAGAGCGCGAGCGCTACACGGTCGAGCACCGGGTGCGGGACGCCCGCGGCGATGTGAAGTGGATCCTGTCGCGGGGCCGCGTGATCGAGCGCGATCCTGCGAGCGGACGCGCGCTGCGGCTCGGCGGCATCAACGTCGACATCACCGAGCGCCGGCGATCCGGGCAGCATCCGCGCGACAGCGAGGGGCGCTTCCGCTACCTGACCGAGCTGTCTTCCGACTGGTACTGGGAGATGGACGAGGGCTTTCGCTTCACGCTCCTCGGCGGCAACTTCCTGGAAAAGACCGGCATCGCGCTCGACGGGTACGTCGGCAAGGCATTGTGGGAAATGCCGGCTGAGGGCGTCGCGCAGGAGGCGTGGGAGCGCCACAAGGCGGCGCTGCGCCGGCGCGAGACGTTCCGCAAATTTACCGTGCGCTGGCCCGAAGGGCTGGGCAGCGCGCGATGGATTTCCATGAGCGGCATGCCGTTCCACGACGCGGACGGCGCCTTCAAGGGCTATCGGGGCATCGCGAGAGACATCACCGGGGAAAAGGCGGCCGAGGCGGCGATCGCCGAGGCGCGGGAGCGCCTGGAGCTCGCGCTTGACGCCGGCCGGGTGAGCCTGTGGGCGCGCGACCTTCCGGGACGCGAGCTGTTCTTCGACGACCGCTGGACGGAAATGCGCGGAGAGGCGAGAGCGCCGACGCTCACCACGGTGGACGAGTGGCTCGACCTGCTGCATCCGCAAGACCGGGAGCAGGTGGCCGCGCTCGGGGCCGAGACGATCAAGGGATTGGGGGCGGAATTTTCGTCCGAGTTCCGCATTCTCGACGCGCGCGGCGAGTGGCGCTGGGTGTTGGCGCGCGGCAGAGTCACGGAGCGCGATCCGGTGTCGGGGCGCGCGCGGCGAGTCGCCGGCACTTCGGTCGACATCACGGAAAAGAAGCGGCTGGAAGAGCGGTTGCTGGTCCTTAACGCGGAGTTCGAGCACGAGGTGTCGGAGCGCATCGCCGAACTCGAAGCGACGTTGGAGTCCGTCGCCGACTGCATCGCCGTGATCGACCTGGAGGGCCGGCTGCTGCGCAGCAACGAGCGCTTCCGCGCGATGTGCGGCGTGCCCTTGGAGCTGGTGCGCGGCGAGGAGAGCGTCCTGCCGCACATCGCGGCGCATTCGGCGCAGCCGGCGGAGGCCCTCGCCGCCCTGGGCCGCTGCGTGGCCGATCCTGGCATGCCGCAGCAGGGAACCTTCGCGCTGCGCGACGAGCGCGTGATCGAATTCGCGTCGCAGCCCCTGACCGAGGGCGGGACGTGGAGCGGCGTGGTGCTGAGGTTCGCCGACGTCTCGCATTTCCGGCAATCGCAGGCGAAGGCCGAGTCCCTCAACGCGGAGCTGGCGGACCGCGTCAAGGAACGCACGCGGCAGCTCGAAGCGGCGCTGGCGGCGGCGAACGCCGGCGCGGCGGCGAAGGAGGCCTTTCTCGCGGCGATGAGCCACGAGATCCGCACGCCGCTCAACGCGGTGGTGGGGATGATCCAGTTGCTGCGCGATTCGGATCTCGACGAGGAGCAGCGCGAATGCGTGCGGACCATCGCCCCCGCCGGCGAGGCGCTGCTGCGCGTGGTGAACGACATCCTCGATTTTTCCAAGATCGAGTCCGGGCAGGTGGAGATGGAGGAGGTCGAATTCGATCCGGCGGAAACGATCGAAAGCGTGTTCCAGATCCTGGCGGCGCAGGCGCGCGAAAAGCGCGTGGAACTCACCTACACCATGGCCGAGCGCGTGCCCGGGAGGCTGCGCTGCGACGCGCGGCGGCTGCACCAGATCGTCCTCAACCTTTGCGCGAACGCGGTGAAGTTCACGCGGCAGGGCCGGGTGTCGGTCCACGTCACCAGCGCGCCGCGCGGGCCCGGGGCGTGCGAGCTCGCATTCGCGGTTGCCGACACCGGCATCGGCATCGCGCCGGAAGTGATGCCGCGCCTGTTCAAGCCGTTCAGCCAGGGGGATTCGTCGATCTCGCGCCGCCGCGGCGGCACGGGGCTCGGCCTTGCGATCTGCGCGCGGCTGTGCGCGCTGATGGGCGGGGAAATCCGGGTGCAAAGCCGCCCGGGGGCCGGGTCCGTATTCTCGTTCACCGTCGCCGCGGCGAGCGCCCCGGGGAGCGCGGCGGAATATCCGGTCTTGCGCGGAAAGACAGTGCTCGTGGTGGACGACAGCGAGGACGTGCGCCGGCTCTATGCGATGCGGCTGGAACGCCTGGGCATGCGTGTGCTCACAGCGGTATCCGGCGAGCAGGCGCTCGCGGAGTTCAAGCGCGCCGCCGTGCTCGACGCGGCGGTGGTGGACTACTTCATGCCCGGGATGAACGGCGCCGAACTGGCCGAGGCCCTGCATCGGCAGCCGCGCCACGCGGGCTTGCCGATCGTGCTGATCACGACCGCGGAGAAATCGCATCCCGCAATCAATCCGGCCCGGTTTTTCGCCTGCCTGTCCAAGCCGGTGCGCACGGCATTGCTGGCGGACACGCTGCAGGCGGCGCTGGGCGGCGGCTCGCCGATGCGCGTGGCCGATTCCGGCGGCGCGGAGACAAGCGCGGTGGGACTCCGCGTTCTGGTGGTGGACGACAACGACATCAACCGGCTGGTGGCGGTGAGAATGCTGCAGCGCCTCGAATGCGTGCCCGGCGAAGCATCGGGCGGCGCCCAGGCGCTGGAACTGCTCGCGGCGGAATCCTACGACGTCGTGCTTATGGATTTGCAGATGCCGTGCATGGACGGATTGGAGGCGGCCAGGTTGGCGATCGAGCGGTTCGGCGCGGCTGTGCCGCGCATCGTCGCGTGCACCGCGCATGCGACCGAGCACGACCGGCAGCGCTGCGCCGATGCGGGCATGCGCGGATATCTGGCCAAACCCTACGGACTGAAGGAGCTGCGCGACGCGCTCGTGGGGTCGGGGTATGCGCAGCCGGGGCCGGGGCCGGGGTCGGCGCGGGCGGACATTCTCGACCATGACACGATCGCGTCCTTGCGCGAACTTTACGAAGGCAGCCCGGGAACGCTCGGGGATCTCGTGGATCGCTTCCTGCAATTCGCGTACCGCTCGATCGAGGCGATAGCCCGGGAGCAGGCCTGCGGCGACCTGTCCAGTCTCCAACTGCGTGCCCACGAACTCAAGGGGGCGGCGGCGGCCGTCGGGGCGGCCGCCCTCAGCAGCGCCGCTCTGGCGCTCGAGCGCGGCGCGGCGGCAGGCGATCCAGGACGGGAACGCATGCCGGCATTGAGAATCGCCCTCGACGACGCGCGTACAAGGCTGCCGCCCGCGTTCGGGATTCCCTGCGCCAATTTCCGTGCCGAATAAGTCCTTGCAGCGCGTCCCGGCGGTGGCGCAGGATCCGGATGGCCAACGGCCGCGCTCGATCAGATGATTTCCTTCGAGCCGGATCTGGTGCTGCTGGACGGGAACCTGCCCGAACTCGAGGGGGCGGCTGGTATTCGGCGCTTGCACGAGCTCGGAGCGGCCGGGGTCGCTGCCATCCCCTTCTCTGTCTCCGCTTTGCCGGAGCCGCTGCGCCAGATCTGGAATTCGCTTGCCGCGCAGGGCGCTTCTTCGCCGATTTCGGGCGCCGGCGCGGAGCAGGCCCCGCCCGAGAGCGAATGAACCGAGTCTCCATGGCCGGGCATGACAATCTCCCCGCGGTCCCGGCTGCTACGGGCGCGCCATTGTCCGCGTGGCGATTCGCCGCTCCGGAGGGTCGGGCTTCGGCGGCGACGGCCTCCAACGGGACCCTGATCGGCGCGGGCACGCGCGTGGAGGGCGACGTGCTGTTCAGCGGCATATTGCGAATCGAGGGGAGCGTGCTCGGGCAAATTCGCGCAAATGCCGATTTGCCCGCGACACTGGAACTGGGAAAGGCCGGTCGCGTTGCCGGCATTGTCGATACCGCCAATATCCGATCCAATGGCGCGATCGATGGTGCGGTGACGAGCAGCGGATTCATCGAACTGCATCCCGGTTCGCGGACAAATGGCGACGTGACCTATGCGACCTTGGCGGCCCGTCCCGGTGCCGTGGTCAACGCCGAACTACGGCAACAGCCGCAGGGCTCAGCGACGTCGCCGCAACGTCCGGACACGACTTTCGCGGTCTTGGGCAGTTGGCTCAAGGCGGCGCTGAGGGGTCCTCTGCGACGACGGCGGTAGACGCCGCCGCGCTCCGAGAATCCCGCACACCGGCGCCGGTCAATCGATGCGCTGCAGCTTGCGTTCCTCCGCGCCGGTCACGACCCGCACGCAGGGCTGGTAGCCCTCGAGCACGATGCCGTGCGTCTCCATGCGCTTCTGCGAGTGCAGCAGGCTGGCCAGGTACTCCGCGATCTCGCGCGTGATCACCTGTCCCGGCACCAGCAGCGGGATGCCGGGCGGGTAGGGCACGATCTGGTCGGCGCAGACCCGCCGCGCCAGCGCCTTGTTGACCCGTTCCTTGTCGTCGAACACCGGCACCAGCTCGCCGCCGCAGTAATAGGCGTCGCGCGGCAGGTAGCGCAACCTGGTGAAGGCGGGGATCTCGGGCGTGCGCACCAGCCGGCGC
>Ga0210377_10001219_pt1 | contig 23591 bp, 25 predicted proteins | sample PLM4_65_b1redo_FD_155480 | JGI IMG/M metagenome (GOLD analysis project Ga0210377, IMG submission 155480) | Groundwater sediment microbial communities from an aquifer in East River, Colorado, USA - PLM4_65_b1 redo | ecosystem: Environmental > Terrestrial > Soil > Riparian zone | place: USA: East...
CGCAGGTGGCGCTGATCAGCATGTTCACGTATATGCTGGTGCTGTTCGCCTTGCAGAACGGCAAGACCAGCTACGTGATCGCGCTGAGGCAGCTTTCGGTGGGGGCCAGCGCGCTGATGGGGCGTTTCTGGCTGGGCGAGCATTTCGGCGGGCATCGGTGGGTGGGACTGGGCGTCTTGCTGGCGGGGTGCATCATGGTGTCGCTGGCGCGGTGACGGTGGCTGGCAGGCGATCTTTGCTTATTTCTATCAGGACTTACGCGGTTTCTCACACAGGCAAGGGGCTTCAAGCCCCTTGCCCCTCACGATCCGGCGTAATTTTGCGTAAGTCCTGTCTATGTGACTCCCTTATTCAAGCAGCTTTCAAAATTCGGCGTTTAGTAAGGCAGTGTTGAATGGATAAATCGATGGTAAGCTGAAAAGATGAGAAAACAAACGAAAACAGCCGGGATAAAGCACGATAGCAAGAAGACGAACAAGACCCAGTATCCGAATGGATGCAAGCATCGGGTCAGGAATTGGCGAGAGTGTAAGGCCAATCTGGTCAGGCGCGGGTCGATCACGGTTTGGATCAGCCCAGAGGCTTTGGCGAACTGGAAGCCAACGATGGATGGTCGGCGTCGGCGCGGGGGACAGATGCAGTATTCGGATGAAGCGTAGGCGATCTCCTGGATTCCACTCCGAAAGACCGGGCGAACACACAGGTTCGCCCCTACGCGAGGGGGCTGGGGGCGAACCCCACAGGGGCTTGTGCGGTTGCAAAGCCCGTCCTGCGGTTGCCCAAAGACAAGTCAGAAGTTAGAAGTCAGAATGCAGAAGTAACGTCAAAGACAAACGGCAACGTCAAAAACTAATGCATTCTGCGATTAGAACTTATGTTCGGATGATATTTTATAGGATGGGGAGAGGTTTGTCAATAGCAATTTGTAGCACGTTTGGTCTACAGAGTTATTTAGTGTGAGAGAGTGCGCCCCACCCCCTCTCCGTAGTTATGGAGAGAGGAGAAGCACGAGTATATAGAAACCCATCTCATGGGGGTGAAGTTGAAAAGGCATTCAAGCCCATTTGTTCAACAGGGGAATGGCGCTATAAAATGACAAAGTCAGCGCGTCAGTGATCATCAAGCTGGAATGCTCAACTAGACTGTCATAGATGTGAGAACGGGGGAACGCCCTTGTCTACTGGCGAATCTATTCCATGGTTAGAAGTGTTAGTGCAAGGCGTTATTCAACCGAAAGAACTCTGTGCGAGATTCACACCACGTAAACGCGTGCCAACGGGCCCACTGACTGACCTTAACGGAGTCTCAATTCCGAACGCAAACTGGCATATGTCGATAGTGTATCATCGCTGGAGTGTCAGAGTCGTTATTGGGCAGCCCGTCCTAGAGTTAACGTCAAATGTCGGAGGCTTCATAGAGCACTTGCGTAACTTGAGCATCGACATGCTGAAAACGTGGCTACATGCTCAGGCTCTCTATAGTAACCAACGTCTTGAAATGGATACCAATACTGTTACTGTGACCTATAGCCTTGTAGGTAACGGGATGTATCCAATGTGGGTGGAGTTCGTGCCAAACCCTCCACAGAAACGGAGACCAATTCCCAGACATGCACTCAGGAAAGGCGAACAAACCGCGTTGCCTGCGGTATGGGGCCTTGACTTCCGCCGTGCGTTGAGAGATTACGATCTAGCACTTAAGGAGAGCGGGGAGAGCCGACTTATTTTTCTATGGCGCGCAGCCGAAGAAATCCTTCGTAGCTATGATAGCCACGTTGCGGAAGGGAAATCGCCACATTACAAGCTTGGGGCAGAAGCACTAGGACTGTATTATTTGGGCGATAATTCCAAAGAGCGATGGATTCTAGAACTCTCCAACCTTGCGCATCAATACGCCCGACATTCCGGCGAGAGACAGCTTGGGAAACTACCTAGTAGCCTCGACGACTGCGTTGCAGCAGCGCAGTCGAGAGTCGCGGAGATAATTCAGCGCCATGCAAGAAACATTGACGCCCGTTTCCCCAGCAAGGGGTTTTCGTATCCTCAACCGGACATTCTCACTGGATGGCTAAATTCTGACAAAAGGGAGTATTCATTATAAGGAAATCGACAGGGTAATCCCGTTTCTCAAGGCGGGGGCAAGCAGCCGAGATTGATGGAGTCACCTCACCCCCAACCCCCTCTCCGCAACTGCGGAGAGGAGGCTAAGGCCAGCTTGCGTTAAGACTTGATCGCGGGGGCGGGTCGGGGAGGCAACACATGAAACAACGAGGCGCATGGAAAACGGACGCGCCATTATGGGACAAACTCAAACCGCTGGCGCGGCAAAATCGGCATGAAAGCACGGAGGCAGAGAGCTTGCTCTGGGAACGGTTACGGGGCAGGCGCGCGGGCGGATTCCGCTTCCGGCGACAGCACAGCATCGGGCGATACATCGTTGATTTCTACTGCGCCGAGAAGGATTTGGTGGTGGAGGTTGATGGGCCGATCCATGAGCATAACCAAGAAGAGGATGCCAGTCGGCAGGCGTTTCTGGAAAGTCTGGGATTACGGGTTATTCGATTCACGAATGATGAGGTCATGGGGGATATTGAGGCTGTGGCAAGAAGGATTGTGGCGGCGTTATAACCTCACCCCCAACCCCCTCTCCGCAACTGCGGAGAGGGGGCTAAGGCCAGTTTGCATTAAGACTTGATGGCGGGGGTGAGGTCGGTGGGGCAACCACCCATGCCCCCTGCCCGGCTTGACATCTTCCCCAATCCCCTTATCATGGGTGTAACCGAATTCACCGGGGGATCATGCCATGCCCGACCAACCCAGAATCACCTTTCAACTCACCGCCCGCGACGCCAACCGGCTTGAAGTCCGCGTGGCCGCCCCCGGCGGCGAGACGCGCGGCGAGACCGCCCTGCCCGACCCGGCGCTGCTCGACGAACTGACCGCCAATCAGCAGACGGGAAGAATCCCCGCTGCGCTGGTCGAGAAAACAGGCAAGGCCCTGTACGCCACGCTGGTCAGCGAAGCGGTGGACGAACTGGTGATTGACACGCTCAACGACGCCATCCGCGCCAGCGTCCCGCTGGTGTTTGAGCTGCGCTTTGACCCCGACCAGATCGCCCTGACCCAGTATCCGTGGGAGATGATCCAGAACGGGCAGGGGCAGTACCTCATCCGCGACGGGCTGGTCGATCTGACTCGCTACATCACCTACCCCCAGCCGCCGCCCAGCTTCGACCCGTCGATTATGGGCCTGCCGCTGTTCCGGGTGATCTGCACGCCGGGCCGCCTGCCGCCGCTCACTTCCGGCGCGCTGGCGATCAAGCCCATCGACACGCTGGAACACGCCTCGTTTGACGACTTTATGCGCAAGCTGCTGATCGACCGCCTCAAGCTGTGGGGGCTGCACTTTGACGGGCATGGCGCGCTGGCCCAGCAATGCGCCAACTGCGACACGCTCAACGGCCCGGCGGACGCCGAATGCTGGTCGTGCCACAAGCCGCTGATCGGCGCCAGGAAAGTCGGCGCGCTGGCCTTTGAAAAAGACGGCGATGTGGCGTGGATAGCCGCGAGCGAATTTGGATCCGTTCTCTACAATGCCCATGCGCGGCTGGCTCTGCTGCTGGCCTGCGAGACGGCAAAAGTCGGCAACAAGATCGTCTTCAGCGGGCTGGCTCCCGGCCTGCTGCTGGCGGGAGTCCCGGCGGTGATCGGAATGCAGTACCCGATCCTCGACACGTTCGCGGGGAGTTTCGCCAACGAGTTTTATGGCTCGCTGGTCAAAGACAATGACATCCTCGCCGCTATGCGCGTCGCCCGGCGGATGAACATGCTGGACGCGTGGTACAGCCCCGCGCTGTATCTGCGCCGCCAGCCGACCCCGCAGGAAGTCTCCAAACAGGCCGTCTACCTGACCCGCAACATCGACACCGCCGCGCCCGCGCAGGTCAGCGCCGGGGCCGTCTTCCTGACCCGGCTTTGGATTCGCCGCCCGGAGACCAAGCCGCTGTCGGCGGCCAAACTCCGGGCCGAGCTGGACATCCCGAAGAACGTCCCGGTCAAGCAGGCCAAAGGCGAGGCCGAGGTCAAATTCGAGCCGGTCGAGGGCCGCAAACTGCGGCGCGGCGAGGTGGATGTCAAGCTGTCGTCCAAAGATTGGGACGTGACCCCCGACCTGATGAAGCTGTTTATCGACGAAACGCTCGACGCGCCGCCAGCCATCTTCACGGTCAGGGCCAAGACGGTCGGCAAGCAGCCGTTGATCTTCTCCGTCATGCAGGACGGCGGGGTGATCCACACCGTGACGCATATCGTGGAGGCGCTGGGAGATCAAAACGCCGCCGCCGCGCTGCCCGAAGTCACCGAACACAGCGGGGCGGTCAACCTGACGGATGACAAGAGAGCGGCAGCGGTTGCTGGCGTGGGAGCAGGCGTCGCCGGGGAAATCCCGAAGATGGCCGAGCCGCCCGCGCCGCCTCCGCCGCCCAAGCCTGCGCCCGCCGCCGCGCCGACCTCACCCCCAGCCCCTCTCCCGGAGGGAGAGGGGAGCATCTTCTACCCGTTAGAGGAAGAAACTCCGGCGATGGGCGGCGCGCCCGATTGGCTGGATGACACGCAGACGGGCGAGCAGACCCCGCGCGAAGAGCAGCCGCGCCTTGACCCGGATGACACCGAAGTCGCCAAGCCGCCCGCGCCACGCGCCGCCGCGCCGGGCGGCGCGCTGGCCGATAGACTGCTGTCCGAAACCGAGCGCTCCAGCCCGACCGGCAAATACGACATTGACCGGACGAAGACTGGCGGCAAAGCCCCCGCCGCCGCGCCGGGCGGCGATCTGGCTGATCGGATGCTCGAAGAAACTGAGCGTTCCAGCCGCACGGAGAAGTTCGAGTTTGACCCGTCGAAGGTGGCCGACAAAGCCCCCGCCACCGCGCCGGGCTATCAACAATCGCCTGCTCAAGCGCCTGCCGCCCGCGCCCCGGTGGCCGCCCCGGCAGCCATGCCGCAAACGAAGGGCGGCGCGCGGCTCGGCCCGATTCTGATCATCGGCGGGCTGGGCATCGCCGCGATTGTCATCGGCGCGCTGATTATGTTTGGCGGGCTGTTCAATCCGCCGCCAGCGCCGCCGAAACCCGCCGACACGCTGGGGCCATCCGCGCCCGCGCTGGTTTGGCCCGTTGCCGGCGAGAAAGTCGAATGCCAGCCGGAGACGATCCTGCGCTGGCAAGACCCCGGCGACCCCAGCGGCGTCCGCGAATACGCGGTCGAACTGGATCGTTGGGCGGGCGACCACTGGGAAAACGCCACCATCGCCAGCCCGCGCGTGGAGGAACTGCCCGTGCGCTTCGACTGCGCCAACATTCAGGAAGAACGCTATCGCTGGCGGGCGCAGGCGATTGACAACGCGGGCAATCGCGGCGAATTCTCGCCGCACGAGGAGTTTCTGGTTTATGCGTCAGGAAGCCCGGTCATCAACGCCACCGAGCTGCCGACTGCGCCGCCGGTTGTCCTGACGCCGCCCGCGTTTGGCAGCGTCGAAATCCTGAACATCAATCAGGCGTACCAGCTGGGCGGTTACGACTATGGCAACTTCTGCGGCGACTCGACCATCCACCAACTGCAATTAGCCGTGACCATCATCGACCCGGACGGTTTTCAGGATGTGACGGTCGAGGCGCATTACACGTTGGAAAACTCCGACCATGTTCCGGTAGGGCAGGAATTCACGCTGCGCATGGACACTCAAGGCGACGGATACTATGAAACCGCCATCGACATTCCGCGCGCGGCGACATCGGTAAAATATTCATCCGGCGCGGGCGAGATCCGGCTGTATCTGGTGGCGATGGACAGCCTCGGCGTTCCGGTGTATTTCCCGAATGACATCAAGGAGGGGATGGCCGCGCCGATTTACGAGGGGTGCGTTCCGGGGTAGAGATCGCAGTCGCACAGACAGGACTGAAAATATTGTCAAGGAGAGCGACTCAATGGCTGAAAACCTGCTGGCAAGCACTGAAGGAAAATATGTGTTGATCAAAGGCGGCAAGATACTTGGCATCTTTGACGCAGAAATGGATGTTGTTCGGCAGGGTTATCAACAGCTTGGACTCATTCCGTTTCTAGGGAAGCAGATTGTCCAAATAGGCGCGCCAATCATGTTTCACCGCGACTTGTAGATGAAGCCATGAACCTGCTGAATGATCTTTGGGCGTTTGTCACCGGACCAATCTACGCCATTATTGGCAGCACGGCATCGCTTGTCAGCCTGGCAATCACGATCTGGGTGCTTATCAATGTGCGAAATATCAAGAGCCATTATGTTCGCGCGATACGAGTTCCTGATCTTCTTAAGAAGCTAAAGACCCATACGAGACTATTGTCTGAACTTATGAATGATTACGGGGTGTCGCGTGATCAGATTAGGCGAGAGATAGCCCAATGTGAGGTTACGCTTCGCTCTCTGCACGGCAAAATAGACAGTCAATCGCGCAAGGAAATCAGCAGCCTGATTAAGACCGTACAATCCTATGATTGGCGCGCGCAAGACAGGGATGCGCTGTATAATATCTTGATAGGCTTGGAAAAACTTGAGACGAGAATCGCATTGCTCAAACAAGATTCTGAAGTGGAGCGATAGGCATGGCTACAGCAATTGACAAGTGGATTGATGTGATCGGAAGACTGTTACAACTAACCCAAACCGGAAAACTTGACTGGCGGGTAGTTCCTGCCTCGGACTCATTGATGTTGGACCCTAAAGATCGTTTAAGCACAGTTTATGGCACGAACCACAATAACAAAGAACTGCGGCTTTTTAGACGCTTGTACTCGGAATACCGTGCACTAACAGGGTTTGGGAGAAATACTACCGTTTTAGCAATCGTTGATGACGACGATACCTTGCTGTGGACGTTCCCAGAGGTGGATATTGCCGACGATCTTCTTTTTGCTGTGCAATATAGAGTAGCTGGCGTTCAGGAATTTGTTGATAGTGTTCTGGCGGAGGTCTGGTAGGCCGAGCATTTGCTTTAGCATTGATCTTGTCGGCCTACCGCCTTGCGCCCGCCTCACTCCTCTCCTATCTCGCCTATCCGCGCGTCGCCCGCCCCGCGCGGGATGCCAACCAGCAGCGCGATTGGCCCGGCCAGCAGCGCCCACAGCGCCAGCCCCAACCCGACATTCTCCGCCAGCAAGCCAATCCCCAGCGGGATCAGCCCGCCGACCAGCCCGGTGACGTTGGTCACGGCCAACGCTGTCCCGCTTTTGCCCGGCAGGGCCGAGTACAGCCGCGCCTGCAAAATGGCGTACCAACCCGAATTGAACAGCCCCAGCAGCCCCAGCAGAATCAGCTTGGGAATGTAGCCGGGAACGATCAGCAGGGCCGGATACAGGATCAGCATGATCGCCGCGCTGGCGCGCAGGTAGGTTAGCCCTCTGACCTTTTCCAACAGCGGGATCAGCAGGAAATCGCCGAGCAGGCCGACGCCTGACCACACCGCGACGGCGATCCCGGCCTGCGCTTCGTCTACATGGACGACATCGACAAAGTACAGGGCCAGAAACCCCAGCAGGATATCGAGCATGAGGTCGGCGAAGACCAGCAGGATCAGCCAGCGGCGCACGTCTCCGCGCCTCAGCGAGCGAAGGGCGTCCAACATCGCGTCGGCGAAGCGCTGGCGCAGGGGCGACTTATTAACCCCACCCCTAGCCCCTCCCCTTACAAAGGGAGGGGAATCTAGTGAGAGATGGGGGGCAGCGGCATAGCCCGCCACCAGCGCCGCCGACAGAATCGCCATTGCCACGAACAGGCCGCGCCAGCCGAGACCCAGCGCCACCGCCAGCCCCAGCGCCAGCGGCCCGGCCACCACGCCGATAGACCCGGCGAAGGTCCAGCGGGCCATGTTCTGTTCGTGGCGCTCCGGCTGGTGATCCATCAGCGTCGTTTGCGACAAACTGACAAACGCGCCCGACGCCGGGTAGATCACGCAGAAGGCCAGCATCAGGGCCATGAACGACTGCCCGGCGGCGATCAGGACAAGCTCGATGGTGAAGGCCGCCCCGCCGATCAGGATCAGGGCGCGGCGATTCCAGACGTCAGACAGGATCGCGATGGGCGGTTCAAGGACGCTGCTGATCAGGTTGGGGATTGTGAGGAGCAAGCCAATCTGGATATAGGTCAGGCGCAGGTCGTCGCGGATCAGCGGCCACGCCGCTTCGCGCGCGCCAAAGACTAGCTCGTCCAGAAACTCAATGAGAAGCAGGACTAAGATCAACAGGGGTAATCGTTTGAAGAACTGGGAGAGGGCGTTAGTGAATCAACGGGGCACGTGTTGAATGTCAAACATAGCAAGTCTCCTTTTGATTTTGAAGTCGTCTTAGCATAGCGCAATTTTGTTACAGTGTCACTTCTGCCTCAGCAGCCGCGCCGAGTTCGCCAGTATCCCAACATCCGGCAGTGATTGGGCGGCGCGGGCCAGCGCGCTGATGGGGCGTTTCTGGCTGGGCGAGCGTTTCGGCGGGCATCGGTGGCTGGGTTTGGCGACGCTGATCGGCGGGTGTTTGCTGATTTCGGTGGCGAAATAGTTTGCACGACGAAAGGGGAAAGACGAAAGACGCTGGCGGGGGCATAAATATCTAACCTTTGGGATGGTCTTTGACCTCACCCCGCCGCGCTGTTTTCCGTGGGCTGAAAAGGCTTGCCCCTCTCCAAAACAGAGAGGGGGCGGGTCAACTGGCGGCGCCAAAGCGCGGCCATTCATGGCCCTATGAGCAAAGGCGTTCCAGCTTTCGAAATCGACACAGCGGGCGCGGCAAGGCATCTCGCCTTATGGCGCGGGCCGGATGGTATTGACCATCGGGCCGAGCCACGCCGGGTTGCCCTGCGCGAACAGCGAGAGACCGTTGCCGTTGATGATCACCAGAATAGTCTCAGTGTCGCCAAATTTGCTGTGCGTTTTGACGCTGACCGCCTCGACGCCGCTTGCCAGCGTGAGTCGGTCTTCGGCCAGCAGCGTGATCAGGTCTTCGGGGGCCGCGCCGGACGGCGGGTTTTTGATGGGGGCCAGATACGATTCGGCGAGCGCGTCGAGGGAATCGGGCCTGCCCAGCCAGATCATGCTGACGCGGGTCTGGTCGGGGTTGGGCGCCCCTTCCCCAGCCGTTAATGGATCAAATCCCCATGAGTAGAATTCAAGGGCCTGCCCGGCGAAGGTCTCCGGCGTCAGGGGTATCTCTTGAACCGTCCAGCCCTGCGGGTAGTTGATCACCATGCCAAATCGCTGATCGTTGTACACCTCCGTCATCGGCGTGTTCTCCACTGAAAAAGGCGGCTGAGTCAGGACGATGGGCGGCGTTGGCGAAATGGCAAGGCCCGGCATATTGCAGGCCGCTAACAGCGTGGCGATCAGGCCGACGGTCGCGGCAATCCGAGGACGGCTCATGTCTGGCATGCTCCTGAAATGAAAAGACCGGGCCGCCAATCCGCGCGGCAACCGCGACTCCGCACCCCCTCTGGCCTTTCCCCGCAAAAAGCGCGGGTCAGGCCACCGCCCCCGTGCAACGGGGGAGGGAAAACCTCGCGCGACGAAGTTGCTGGCCCCCGGTAAGGGGCGGGAGTTAGGGCTGAATAGTTACCAGCAATCTTATAGACCCTCACGAGAGCCCAAAAGTACCGCGCCCGCGCGAATCTGCTCGGCTGGGGGCGCAACCGGGAATCCCCACCCCATACTGCGCGAGGACACCTCTATCTCCGCCGCAGGGTTCAGCAAGCATCTCCTCATGCGTCGCCGCCAATTCATCAAGAACCGGCCACAGAGGGGAAATCCGGCTGCGCCCCCAAACGAGCAGGTTAAAGAGTAGAACGATCAAGCAGGCTGTTTTGTTCCCGCCGGGTTGCAAGCCGGGAAGAATAGGCTAAACTCGGCAGGGAACTGAGCAAGCCCAAACTATCATAGAGCGCCTTGCGCGCTATTGGAAATATCATGAATTTTTCAGAGTACCAAACGTGGGCCAAAGCCTTAGCCATCTATCCGCGAGAATATGCGATCATTTACCCGGCGATGGGGCTGGCGGGCGAAGCGGGGGAAGTCGCCAACAAGGTCAAGAAGCTGATGCGCGACGGCAAGCTGGACAAGGAGACGGTCGCCGACGAACTGGGCGACGTGCTGTGGTACATCGCCACGCTGGCCGCCGACCTTGAACTGGACATGGGCGACATCGCGCAGCGCAACATGGACAAGCTGAATGACCGGCAGGCGCGCAGCGCGCTCAAGGGCGACGGGGACAAGCGCTGATGGACGAAATGCCGCCGCTGTGGGCCTATTTCGCCATCGCCGGTGTGGCGGACGTGGCGCTGGGCGCGCTGATCTTCCGCGACTATCGGCGACTGCAAGCCGCCGAGTCGGCTGAGGACAAACGACCGCACCGGACGCGCGTTCGGCGCTGGCTGGGGTTGATGGGGCTGATCCTCGCGCTGTACCCGGTGATGTACGGCAAGGGAATTTTCAATGCGCGCAAGGAACTGTCAGAGTATCTCGAACTTGTGATTGGCTTCAGCGGGCTGGCGATCATCCTCGGCGGGGTGATGTTCTTTAGCGAGCCGGAGCCGCCGCCCTCGCCGGGGGATGTGGACGCTCAATATGGCAACGAAAACAAGACAGAATAAACGATGCCGCTTCCTCCCGGCAGTAGAAATGCCGGGCTACGAATGACAAGTCCACTGAAAGTGGACTCAATTTGCCACGCGCAAAACAATTGAGGTTGTGGTAAAACTATTAACGACTGGCGGTTTTGCGCGCGCGGCTTATTTCACGAGCCGATTGAAAAATGGAGCAGTTGTATGGCAGAAATGAAAGTCTGGTTCGATGAAGAAGGCGACTTTCTTGAAGTCACCTTCGAGAACGCGCCCGCGACACTCGAAGAAGTTAGCGATGACATCTTTGAGCGCCGCACCCCCGATGGCCGCGTGATTGGATTGGCAGTTTTCAATGTCAGCAAGCACGAAAGAAACGAATTGCTCCTGCCGCTCGCGGTGACCGCCGTGCGCGCCGCCTGATCGCCCCACGCCTGTGAACTATCTCGCGCATTTATACCTCTCGGAAGCCACTGTTGAATCGCGGTTGGGAAATTTTCTCGGCGATTTTGTGCGCGGCGAAGAGCGCCAGCGCATCGACCCGGCGCTGGAAGCCGGGATCGTCCGCCACCACCGCATCGACGCCTACACCGACGATCACCCGCAGACGATGATCAGCCGCAGACGGATTGACCGCGTAAAGTACCGGCACTTAGGCGGCGTGCTGGTCGATGTGTTCTACGATCACTTTCTGGCGAAACACTGGGCGACGTATCACGACCAGCCGTTGGACGACTTCGCGCAGGAAATCTACAGCACGTTCCGGGCCTATCACGGCTATCTGCCGCGCATGGCCCGTTTTGTGATCCGCCGGATGACCGAGGAGCGGCGGCTGGAATCGTACCGGGAGGTGAACGGGATTGAAGAGGCGCTGCATCGAATCGCCTACCGGATGCGCCGCCCGGATATTATCGTGGGGGCGGTGGAAGAATTGACGGCGAATTACGAGGGGTTTGAGGAGGATTTCCGGCTGTTCTTCCCCGACCTGATCGCGCACATCACGGGGGGGAATTCTACACCATGATCATCAATATCCGTTCCTTTGTCCGCGAATACGGCGCGCTGCCGTTTATGGGATTGACGCTGGCTCTGAGCTTCGCCGCGTATCTGCTGCCACTGCCGATTGACGACAAACCACTGTTGTTTCCTGTGGTTATCGTGTTCATTCCCGCGCTGGTCGCGGCAGGGCTGGCGGCGTTTGAAGGCGACGGCGCATGGGCCAAGCTGTGGCGAACTCTGCGGCCCGGTCGATGGCGCTGGCTGGCAATCGCGGCGCTGATCGGCGTCGCCATGCAAGCGGCGATCACGCTGGCGGCGCTGGCGTTGGGCACGATCACGACGGTCACGATTGACACATCGCCGCTGATTCTGGCGCTGGCTCCGGCCACCCTGATATTCGCGCTCGGCGAGGAGATCGGCTGGCGCGGCTACGCGGTTCGCAAGCTGCTGGATGGCGGGCACTCGCCGCTGTTCGCCACGCTGCTGACCGGGGTTCCGTGGGCGTTGGTTCACCTGTCGCTGTTTCTGCCGAACATGATGTTTGTGGGCCGCCCGATGGTCGCGCAGGTCGCGTCGATTGTGGCGTTCGCCTTCCTGCACACATGGGCATTCGCGCGGTCGGGCAAGAGCGTCCTCGCGCCGACGCTGCTGCACGGGCTGTTCAATGCCTGCGGCGCGCTGTTCAACTCCGGGCTGGAGCCAATTCAGGCGACGCATCTTGGGGCGGGGGTATTGCTGGTCGCAGGGGCGATCGTATTCGTGGTAGATTGGAAATGGTGGCTGGCAAATTGAAGTTTGTAATATGGAAATTGGTCACTTAATAATCTAATAATAGGAGCGACTCTCGTGAGGAGTCAAAGCTATCTTGAACGTTACTTAAAAGGCGAACAACGCCAAGTGTGGTCAGAGTTAAGAGAATTGAAAGAGGCCATTCGTGACGAGCCGCTTTTCTCTGACACAGTTTCAGTAGCACACGAGACGATGAGGCGGGTTCGCAATAACTTGGAGATAGTTCATAAAAGACTACTTGAACTTGACTATAAATTTCTTTACCCTGATCGGGTCATAGTTCCTCCTAATGAGCAGACAGATCAAATAATTCAGAAGCTAGAGCAAAAAGCGGGGAGTCTTCCCCTATCTTTGCGGGAGTGGTATAAGGTTGTCGGAAGTGTAAATATGCGGGGAGATCATCAACGACTGGGGGTTTCCGAACCGCAGGGGCCCGCAACTGATCCGTTGGTGATTGCACCGTTGGAGGAATTGCTAAACGATACGGACTATCCTGGTTCTTGGGATTCAGATGCGAATTACTTCGCAGACCTCTCGGTGGATTTGTGGCATAAGGCAGGATACAGCGGAGGAAACGATTATGTGGTGAGGATACCCAATTATTCGATAGATGCGCCAATCGAGGGGATGTATGACTGGCCTTATCCTCATGAGGTATTTTTCGTTGATTATCTACGTATATCTCTGAAATTTGGTGGCTTTGCTGCATTCCACTTATATGGCGATTCTAATTTGCCTCGATGGGTCAGCGCTTGGGGAAATGAACCTTGGCCATCACAGGAGCTAGAATATCTAACACACGGCTTAACCTCGTTTTAGACAATCTTGAACAGTGACTAAAGATTGTTATGACTTTCCAGTAACCATCAATTTGCGCAACACTTTAACCTGAAGTTCATTATCCTCCCCAAAGATCGCCCGCACCGGCACGGCAAAGCCTTCCAAAATTCCCTCGCCCTTTACTTCATCCTTAATCGATAGCACAGTTCCCTTGCGGTCACTATGGCTGAACGCCCGAACCTCGCGGCGGCGAGCATTGAGAAGCCAAACAAATAACACGCCATGCTCAAGGTAGTATTGCGCCTTTTCCAGCGTGTCGGACAATGATTCGCTGGGAGACATATTTTCGACGACCAGTTCGGGCGCGACACGCGGAATCAGGTCGAGCGAGGCGTCACGCGGCAGGCGTTCGTAACTAACAAACGCAATATCCGGCGCGACAGAGTCCTTGATGCCGCCTTCGCTGTCCACTTCGAGGTTAAAGGTGGTCATTTCGGTGAAGATACGACCCAAGTCCCGAACAACAACAAAGGTGGCAAGAAAATTGACGACCTTCGCATTGTGCGCGCCATGCTCGGCTTTGTTGGGTGACAAGATGATCAACTCCCCGTCTCTGACCCACGTTTTGACATGCTTGCCCAACGCCAGCAAATCTTCATCGGTGATTCTGGCTATGATCTGATCTGCCATCTTAGCCCTCGATTCTACCCTGTGCTACGATTTTATGCAGTCGATCTCTCTGGCGAATCCACCCGCGTGACATGCACATCAATTGGCTCGGCTCGGCCTTTGAGATTCAGCGTCCGCGCTTCGAGGGCTGAGACATCCAGCCCGGCGCGCGCGCTGGCCGCGTCGCTGATCAGGATTTCGCCCGCCGCCGCCATTGAGGAGAGGCGGGCCGCCACGTTGGGAGCGTCGCCTAACACCGTGATATCCCTCAGCCCGGTGTCGCTGCCCACCGAACCCATAAAGGTTGTTCCCGTATGAACCCCAATGCCTAACGGCAGCCATGCGCCGTCCGGGCTGCCATAGCCGACAGCGCGCAGCAGCTCCCCCGCGCCGCGCACGGCGACAGCCGCGTGATCCGGGCCTGCCATCGATTGCAGGTACAGCCCGATCACCTGATCGCCGATCAACCGCTCGATCCACGCATTCGATTCGCTAAAGACATGGGTGGCCGCGACATAGAAGCGGCTAATGAGGCTGCTGAAAGCCAGCGTCCCCATATCCTCGGCCAGCGTGGTCGAGCCGCGAATGTCGGCGAACACCAGCGTCATATTAACCTCCGCGCCGCCGGGGTTTTCCTGCATGGTGGTGTAGCAGGCTGAACAAAAATGCGGGTTGACCCTAGACGGGACTCGGCGAAATATCACTCTTGAAACCTGCCCGCCCACGCCATTAAACGGGCTGAGGCATGCCCGGCAGCGGTTATCCGCCGGGATAACTTTGAACAAACGGCGATACTTGACGAGGACATCAGCCTCGCCTGTCAGGAGCATTCGCCACAATTCATTGTTTTTGTTCTCGTCAGTCATTGACGCCTCTTGCCAAGCCTGTTCACGACAGGGAGATTATTTACAAAGTATAACGCGCTATGACCCGAATGAGCCAAACAGCCCGTTCCATGCCCTTTGCCAGCCCAGCCCATGAGCATCGTCACTGACACTGGTGGCGCGATATGCTACAATTGCCATCGACAATCAAGACAATCACCCGCCGGACGGACACGACACGCGACAGCCATGATCGAAGCCAACCATATCGTCAAAGTGTTTGGGATGCGCCCCGTGCTGCGCGGCGTCACGTTGAGCGTCACGCCCGGCGAGTTTGTGTCGCTGTTCGGGCCCAACGGGGCGGGCAAGACCACCTTCCTGCGCATTCTGGCGACCCTGAGCCGGGCGACGGGCGGCGTCGTGACCATCGGCGGCTACCCCCTCCCCCAGCAGGCGCAGGCCGCGCGCGGGCTGATCGGGCTGGTGTCGCATCAACCCCTGTTGTATGGCGATCTGTCGGCGCAGGAGAATCTGCAATTCTTCGCCCGGATGTACGGGCTGGACGGCGCGGCCCGCGACGCGCGGATCGAGGAAGTCTTGAAGGCGGTCAACCTGCGCAAGCGGGCCGCCGATCTGGTTCGGACGTTCAGCCGGGGGATGCAGCAGCGGCTGGCTATCGCGCGGGCGATTTTGCACGACCCGCCCGTGCTGCTGCTCGACGAGCCGTACACCGGGCTGGATCAGGACTCGGCGCACATGCTGGATGGGGCTTTGCGCGATGTGGCCCTGCGCGGGCGGACGGTGCTGATGACCACCCATGACATCCAACGCGGGCTGGCATTGTGCGACCGGGCGGCAATTTTGACCAAAGGCGTGATCGCGTATCAGGGGACGCGGGAGGAGTTGGACAAGATTGATTTCGCCACGACCTACGCCGACGTGACCGGAATGGCGAGCGTGAGATGAAAGGCCGGGCACAATGGAAAGCGTTAGATCACAATACAAAATAGTTTTAGGCGTGTTGCTTACAATTACTGTGGGCGGTTGCGCCTCTAGTAATTTAACCGTCGCCGTCTCGCCGCAGCCTATACTGCCGACGCCAACACCCACCGTTGAGGCGTTTCATCTGTTTGATGGCGCGACACCGGAATTCGGGCCTAACTCCAAATCGCTGCCGCCGGGGGCAGTAACCCGATTGGGAATTGGAGGAATCCATTCGGTCAAGCTGCTGGACGATGGCAAGGTAATGTGGGTAAGGACATCTGCCGGGGAATTTGGGTTTGCATCGGACACTTTCGAACTTTTGTGGGAACACCTGACCTATGATCAAGAGAATGGGCGAGGGGCTGTTGACGTGTCGGCTAATGGGAGCCTGTTGGCGTCCAACGGGCCGGATGGGCTTGCCGTTTTTCGCACGGACACGATGGAGGTGATGTGGGAAATATCAGACGATTTCAAACTTCCAACTCCAACGCCATACTATGGTTACACATTTGGTGTATCCATATCATCCAATGGGAAGTGGCTAGCTGCTGCCTCGCCCATGCCGCCACCTGACAACCAATATATAGAGGACACTCGTTGCGAGTTGATCGTTTACAATCTTGAGACGCACGAACCTCAATTTACGCGCACAGAGACGGGCTGTCTCCCAATATGGGCGCCCGGCCAGAACTTGCTTGAGACATCAGGTCTTTCGACAGTAGAAATTTGGCAGGGAGAAAGCGGAAACCGAATCGCGACTTGGGACGCGGACTTCCTGAGTTGGTCGCCGGACGGGAGTCAGTACGCCGTGACGCATGATGCTGTGGGCGACAATCCTGCCTACGTTCGGATTTACACCGTTGGATCAAAGGAGCCACTGGTAGAGGTAGCGGGTAGAGGCACACAAGTGTCGTGGTCACCCGACGGGACACGCGTAGCAACGTATGTCGGCGCTGACCTGGATAATGTCCCCGCCATGCGACGGTTGTTGCAGGTCTGGGATGCCACCACTGGACAGCTTATTTGGAACGAAACAATTCCTTATAGTGTTCAGGAAATTCACTGGTCAGTCGATAGAAAATTGATTGGCGTTGTTCAGGAAAATCACTGGTTGGTCGATAGAAATTTAGCTGACGCCGCGCAGACACGCAGTCTTCGGATCGTTTTTGAGGGCGATGTTGCTCTTAATCCACAACCGGCTAGGGGCGCGTTCTTGCTTGAAAACAGTTTACGCGCATGGATTTGGTCAACCGATGGAAAGACTTATTTCAACGTCGATGGAACCAGCATCTCGGCACGAGACCTAGAAACAGGCAACGAATTACGGCGCATTAATTCATACGCCTCAGTTGCCAGCCTTGCGTTTAATCCCGATGGAACACTTCTGGCTATTGTCACACAGGATCGCCGCATAACGTTATGGGACGCGGTGTCTGTCGAACCAGTTCGAGAGATCCCTGTACGCGGATACTCATTGCCGCGCAACCTTTCCTGGTCGCCAAATGGGAGGTTTCTCGCATTAACCCCACCTCTGCAAATCTGGGATGTATCGACGGGACAATTGGTATTTGAAAACAAGAACACGGACTTTAGTAAGACAATTGCTTGGTCACCCGACAGCGAATGGATTGCCACAAAGAGGAAAAACAACGACACTGTCAGTGTCGTATCCATCAGCGGAAAGAGGAGTCCTACATTATTTTATGCGCCCTCAAAGACAATCGATTTTGTTTGGACATCTGATAACAATCTTGTGGCAATAGAACGCCTCGGGGACGCGTTGCGGGCTGTAGACGTTATGCACAACTTGCAGACGCTGGATGATATTCCTGTCCCGGCGTATCCTGACCCGGCGTGGTCGCCTGATAAGTCCAGAATCATTGATCTTCTTTATCCATCGGGGAGGGTGTGGGACATATCATCAGGGCGGATGATCGACCTTGAAGGGCAAGGCGACGACCCACTCCGTTTGCATGCGATTGCATGGTCTCCGCCAATAACCGACGGCCTTGCGCCTGATGGCCTGATCGGTGGCGGCGATTCGTCTGGCAATGTTGTGATCTGGGATGGCCTGACCGGAAAAATATTGGTTGACATTCGGGCCCATAATGGCGGTGTAGAATCGGTGGCTTGGTCACCTGACGGCAAAATTCTGGCAACTGGATCATGGGACGGGACAGTAATCCTGTGGGATGTAGAAAAGCTGCTGCAACAAAATTAGGTCAGCCAGACAAAACAGAAATCGCGGCTCATCGCCGCGACTCTTAAGGATAGCGTTATTGGATGATAGCAGTGAAAATAATGCGCGGGGGCTATCGGGCTTATTATCCGCAATCACGCGGGCATGTTATTCGCCGAGCCAAATGCGCTGGCAGCTTAGACTGCCATTCAATTTCCACCTTTTGACAGGTCATCTAGACTTGGGTCACAGGGTTGTTCGATAGAACCTCCCAACCAATCTACTGACACGGTACACTTTACTTATACAGCGCTTTTAGCTGGAATGCAAGCAAGTCGTTTACCAACAAGCTCAATGTAGATTTCCGCAGGGACGGGTTTCAGTGAGTTTTGAAAAACCCCACCCTGCAAGCATGTTCGCCCGACTGAGTTGGGTTGCCCTCGCGGGGCGAGGTTGGCTGGCCCCTGTCAAGGGGGTGGGGCTTTGCGCCACAAGCCAAGCTTTTTCAACATCCGCTTAGACCCGCCCCTATAAACCGGAAAGCGCGCCAGAGGAATGAAGAATCCATGACCGTCAACACGCCCGCCGACACTCCCCTCGCCTCGCCCGCGCCGCGCTCGGTGTCGCTGCTGCGCGGGACGCTGGCTATCGCGTGGAAAGACCTGCGCGCCGAGGCCCGCTCGCGCGAGAACATCAGCGCCATGCTGGTGTTCGCGCTGCTGGCGATCATGCTGTTCAGCTTCGCGCTGGAACTCGACAAGACCGGGCGCGCCGCCAGCGCGTCGGGCGTGCTGTGGGTGACGCTGGTCTTCGCCGGGACGCTGGGGCTGGGCAGATCGCTGGGGCGCGAGAAAGACGAATCGACGCTGGACGGGCTGCTGCTGGCCCCGGTGGATCGCAGCGCGCTGTACTTCGGCAAGCTGATCGGCAACTTCATATTTATGATGATCGTCGCCGCGATCTTAGCGCCCTTTCTCACCATTCTGTTTGACGTGTCGTTCTTCAAGCCGCTGATGCCGGTCGCGCTGCTGCTGGGGATTCTGGGCTACGCGGGCGTGGGGACGCTGATCGCGTCGATGTCGGTGTACACGCGTGGGCGCGAAGTGCTGCTGCCGATCCTGCTGCTGCCCATCGCGCTATCGATCCTGATCCCGGCGGTGCGGGCGTCACGCGGGCTGCTGGACGACCTGCCGTTCGACGAACTGGCGATCTGGTTCAACCTGCTGGCCGGGACGACCGTCGTCTACCTGACGCTGGGCTACATGCTGTTTGATTTCGTGGTGGAAGAATAATGCCCGCGCGCCGACGCAGGCAAGGGGCGTTCCTGGCACAGTCGAAGATCGAGCGAGCGTGAGATGACGGCGCTTTTTTCGCTGGCAGTATTGAGCGGCGTGTTCAGCGTGATGTGCCTGATAGCCGGGATTCGGGGGCTGACGCAGGGCAGGCCGGTGGTGTTCAACTTCCGCTGGATCACGTGGGTGTATATCGCGCTGACGGTGCTGGGGATTGCCATCAGCCTGCCGGACACGCGCCAGTTAATTCCCGCCAACAGCTTCCGGCTGTGGGCGGCGCTGGCGGGGATCATCGTAGTTGCCCTGCTGTCGCTGGGGTGGCTGCGCGATGGGGATTACACGGTCGTCGGCGCGAACCGGAAGGATTTTCAGGCGGCCTTCCACGCCGCGCTCGACGCCCTGAATCTGGCGCACGAAGAAACGCCGGAAGGAACGCGGCTGGCAGCGCTGGAGGCCGTGATCCGCGTGGGGTATATGCTGGACAACGTCGGCTCGATCCAGCTTTCGATCCGCCCGCGCCGCCATCAGCCGCATCTGAAGGCGGTCGCGGCGGCCATGAACCAGCGCTTTGCGACCGATCCGGGCCAGACCGTGCTGCTGCCGTTCCGGCTGTTCACAGGGGCGGGGGGGCTGGGCGTGGCGCTGGCGCTGATGCTGTTGGCGGGCGCGCTGATCGGGTAATGGCAGGCGGCAAGCGGAGGAGGGTCAACAAGATTGGCGTTCTCTGCTTTCGAACCTCACCCCGCCAGTCTATTTTGCGCCCAATCAAGGCTGCGCCCCTCTCCAAATTTGCCCCTTGCAGGGGTTTGAGAGGGGTGAGATCGGGTAATGGGGCGGTAGACGGCGAACCGCCAACAACGCGGCCTGAAACGCTCGCCCGGACACAATCGCATTGTCGCGCAGAATGGATTAGAATCAGCCGCATGGTATCCATCACCCCTACATCATGATGATTGTGCTGGATCAAAGTCGATAAAGCCTATAAAATGACCCTATAATCTAAGCGCCTTGCTTTTCACGGTGACCTTTGCGTTCTTTTAGGCGACCCTTCGGGGCGCGACCTTTTGCCGTCGAGGAGAAACGATGACAGCCACAACCCGGACCAACTCAACCCCGCGCGCGCTGGCGATCCTGACCATCTTCACGGGCGTGATGCTGTTGATAGCGACCTACCTCGCGTTTATCTACGCGCCCACCGAAATCAACATGGGCGACGTGCAGCGCATCTTCTACTTCCACGTCGGGGCGGCGTGGGCGGGCGCGCTGGCCTTCGCGGTGACGGTGTACGCGGGCGTCCGCTACCTGATCAAACCCGCGCAGAACTGGGACATCCTCGGCCACTCGTCGGTGGAAGTCGGGCTGGCGCTGATCACCATCACGCTGACCAGCGGCCCGGTGTGGGCGCAGTTCGCATGGGGGAAACCGTGGACGTGGGACCCCAAGCTGACGGCTTCGGCGGTGATGTGGCTGTCTTACGCCGCGTACCTGATGCTGCGGCAAGGCATCGAAGACCCCGACCGCCGCGCCCGCTTTAGCGCGATCTACGGGATCGTCGCCTTCGCCAGCGTGATTATGACCTACTTTGGCGTCCGGCTGGCCGAAGCCACCATCCACCCGGTGGTGATCGGCCCCAGCGCGGGAACGCCAGAGACCGAGGTGGGGATGGCCCCCGGCATGCGCGTGGCGATGATCTTCGCCTTTGTCACCTTCACCTTTGTCTACGCCACGCTGTTGTGGCACCGCATCCGGCTGCAAAATCTGTCCGAGCGGGTCAACCTGCTCAAGATGCGGATGTTCAACCGGGAGGCGGCATAATGGAGATTCTAACGCTCCTCCCCGCGCTGCATGGAGAAACGCCCAACACCGTCCCGTATTTGATCCTCGGCTATGTGATCATCGGCACGGTCGGGCTGGGCTACGTCGCCACGCTGCTGTGGCGGCAGCGTAATTTGCAGCGTGACATAGACATGCTGGAAACGCTTCAGCGCGATGAACAAGCGTGAGTTTGGCGCATGGCGGACAGCGCATGGGGCATGGCGCATGGCTGATGGCAGATGGCTGATGACTGATGACTGATCCCCTTGCAGGGGTTCGGCTGATGGCTTTGAAACTGATACAGGCCCTCCAACATGGGGGGCTTTGTTGTAGGCAGGGTTGCACACCGACTACAGATTTGGCGCATTGAACCACATTCGGGGCGCTACGCGTATAATGTATAGCGATCCATGATCGGCTGTGGATCAGGGTTGGAAACACATCCTATGCGCGAGGAAGCGCCATGAGCCTGTACGCTTCGCGGCTTAACCAAATGGAACGAATGCGGGCGCTTATCGCCGAAGCGCTGGGCAGAGCCAGCCAGAAACCCGGCGAATCGCTGCGGGCGGTCAGTCTGGTGGTGTATGGCAATGTGCCTGACACCATGCTCTACGATCTGTTCGAGCAGGCCATCGCCGACACGCCCGCGCTGGGCGCGTCGCTCAAAATCGAGCGCGCCGGGTCACGTTACATTTGCTGGAACTGCTGTGGCGTCCGGTTTGAAAGCGCCAGCGGGATGTGCCCCAACTGCGGCGAATTGGGAATGGAAGTCCCGGACGAGATTGAGTTCGGGTTGAAACGAATTGAGACAGGGTGATCCGGCGCGGCATGGATGGCAAATCAAGCAGGGGCATGATGGCGGATCAACAAAGGGCAGACACATCGGTCTGCCCCTACTTACGCAGGGCTATTACGGCGTGAACGAGGCGTCGTAATTCGAATCGCTGATGGCGCATTCGCTGAACACGAAGGCGTACATCTTGCCCTCGCTGTCCGGCCCGCGCATGATTTCCCACTCGCCGGTGGTCAGCCGGAACAGCCACACATCGCCGACATTCTTGACCAGCGTGTTTGCGGCAGGGGCGGTCGGCGGGGCATTGAAGTCCATCTCAAACAGGAAATAGCCCACCCCATCGTCGTCGATCCCATACACCGTGAATTGATCGCCGTCACAGTAAATGGCGACTCGGCCCCAGGGTTCAGTGTTGATGCGGCCATCATCGATGCCGCCGCCCGCGCCCGGAAGGCAAGTCGTGGCAAGCGAGGCAGCTTTCACATCGCGGGTGAAAGCAATGTTGTCAATGGCGTACGACTGAACGGCGTCAACCGTGTCGCCCACATCGAAGGTCGCGGCGTCGGTATAGGTATACCAGAGGCCAGTATAGGTCCCCGACAGGTAAAAGCTGCCCATCGCAATGATGTTTGATCCGCCGTTGACCTGCACGACCGTGACCGGGGCTGCGCCCGGCGCTCCATTGTCGTGATCGAGGTCGCCAGTGATGGTGATCGTGTGGGTGGAGCCATTGCAGGTGATCGCCGTCGGCGTCCATGTCCCGGCCCAGCCTGCCAGCGCGGGCGTGGCGAACGCCAGCGTCACGCCGATCAGCACGCCGAGCGCTACCAGCCCGTGAGCGACTCTCAGTTTTTGCATGGTTTTGCCCTCGATTGGCGATTGACAGCCTGACACAGTGTCGGGATTATATTCCAGACTATTTCGATACACAAATCGGCTGCGCGTTAAATAAAATCGGGGCGACTCGATGAGTCGCCCCGATTGTTTGATTTTGCAAAGCGCTTACGGCGTGAATGAGGCGTCGTAGTTGTTGTAGCTGATGGCGCATTCGCTGAACACGAAGGCGTATATCTTGCCCTCGCTGTCCGGCCCGCGCACAATTTCCCATTCGCCCGAAGTCAGGCGGAACAGCCACACGTCGCCGACGTTCTTGACCAGCGTGTTGACGGCGGGGTTGGTCGGCGGGGCGTTGAAATCCATCTCATACAGGAAATTGCCGCTTCCGTCTTCGTTGACGCTGTAGACCGAGAACGTGTCGCCATCACAGTAAATGGCAACCCGGCCCCACGGCTCGGTGTTGATTCGGCCATCGTCGATCCCGCCGCCGCCCGGCAGGCAAGTCGTGGTGAGCGAGACAGGGATTATGGGAGCCCCGTCACTCGTGGAGCCTCCTGTCACGTCAACCGTGTCTCCAACGTTGAACGTCGAGCCATCGGAATAGGTGTACCAGAGGCCATTATACGTGCCCGCCGAATAAAAGCCCCCCTGAACTGGAAAATTTGCCGCCCCGTTGACCTCCACGATGGTCACCGGAGCGGGAGCGCCATAGTTGACAATAAAATCGCCGGTGATGGTGATGGTGTGCGCGTCTCCGTTGCACACAATCGCCGTCGGCGTCCATAACCCGCTAGCTATCGCCAGCGCGGGCGTCGCAAGCGCGGGCGTCGCCAACGCGAGAGTCACGCCGATCAGAACGCCGAACACGGCCAGCCGTTGCGCGACTCTCAGTTTTTGCATGGTTTTGCCCTCGATTGGCGATTGACAGCCTGACACAGTGTCGGGATTATATTCCAGACTATTTCGATACACAAATCGGCTGCGCGTTAAATAAAATCGGGGCGACT
>Ga0210377_10001220_pt1 | contig 23577 bp, 20 predicted proteins | sample PLM4_65_b1redo_FD_155480 | JGI IMG/M metagenome (GOLD analysis project Ga0210377, IMG submission 155480) | Groundwater sediment microbial communities from an aquifer in East River, Colorado, USA - PLM4_65_b1 redo | ecosystem: Environmental > Terrestrial > Soil > Riparian zone | place: USA: East...
CGCCTGGACAACCGGATTGGCGCCGTTTCGGCCGCTGAGCTGGAGGCAATCTCCGCCTCGCTCCGGGACTGGCTCGATCTGTAGCACGCTACCCCGGCAACCCCCGTATGTTCTCGAAAGTCCGCAACCCCCGCAGCCCTCGCGGGCCGCGGCCGCGCCCGAGGTGATCGAGATCGTTCCGATCGACGTGCGCGTGGCGCTGGCGCTAACCGGGCTTCCCGCCAGCCTGCCGAACGACCGCGCCGACCGGCTCATCGTCGCCACGGCGCGCGCGCATGCGCTGCGGCTCTGGAGGGCCTGAGGAGAAAGTCATGGCAGCCCTGATCATCCGCATCCCCGACGGCAAGCGCGAGCGGCTGAAAGACCTGGCGCGCGCGCGCAAGCTGAGCGTCACCAAGCTGTTCGATGAAATGGCCACCGTGCTCATTGCCGAGTACGACGCCGAGACGCGCTTCCGGGCCAGGGCGGCGCGCGGCGCCGGCAGGGCAATGCGCGGATTGCAGCTGCTGGCGAAAGCCCGAGGCGAGCCTGGGCGCAGGCGTTAGCGCGGCAACCCCTGTACTCCGAAGGCCGGACCTCGGCCGCCGGCTCGCGCCGGATTCAGCTATCTCGAAATCAGATCACCCCTTCGCCCTCGCCATCGAGGACGGCCTCTCGGCGCTCGCGGTGGAGCGCCACGCCGTGCCGCTCGTGCGCGAGCTGATCGCCCTCGCGCCGCAGCGCTGGGCCGCGGCGCCCTGCGCGATCGCGCTCCAGGGCCGCGTCGCGCTCGGCGACGAGATCGGCGCGGCGTTCGGCGCGCAGCTCGTGGTGGTACTCATCGGCGAGCGCCCCGGGTTATCCTCGCCCGACAGCCTGGGGGCTTACCTGACCTTCGCTCCGCGGGTCGGGCGCACGGATGCGCAAAGGAATTGCGTGTCGAGCATCCGGCCGGAGGGGTTGGGATATGAGGCGGCGGCGCGGAGGGTCGATTGGATTGCGGCGGCGGGGGTGGCGAGGGGGGTGACGGGGGTGGGGTTGAAGGATGAGAGCGCGCCGAAAAAATAAGAGGCCGCACGGAGGCGGCCTCTTACACGGGGGAGCCATTACCACAGGGAGGGAGGTAAGTGGCTCTCGGGCAGGGACCATTGTGGAGAACGCCGGGCGCCCTGTCTGTCGCTCCATCCCGAAATTGAAGTAGCCGAATCGCTACAGGGCATTTTTCACGCAGGGTTCCTGAATCAGCAGCTCGCCAAAAAGAAGAGAGGCCGCCCGAAGGCGGCCTCCCGGAGTGAGCCATTCGAAAGAGGAGGAGGGGAAGAATGGCTCTGATGCAGCGGCATTATGGAAGACGATCGGAGGCCTTGTCTGTTACTTTTTCCCGCTTTTGACGTAGCCGAATTGCTACGGGGGTGGGAGGTCCTGTGCGGCACTGGGCCTCTTGCGCAAGAACCTCAGCGAGGTGTCTCCACTTGAGATCGCAAGTCATCCCCCTTCATGGTCGCCCACCGCGGACACTCGGGCAATCGGTGCAGGAGCGCATTGATCGGCGAGCGCCCCGGGTTATCCTCGCCCGACAGCCTGGGGGCTTACCTGACCTTCGCTCCGCGGCTAGGGCGCACGGATGCGGAAAGGAATTGCGTGTCGAACATCCGGCCGGAGGGACTGGGGATTGAGGCGGCGGCGCGGAGGGTCGATTGGATTGCGGCGGCGGGGGTGGCGCGGGGGGTGACAGGGGTAGGGTTGAAGGATTCTTCAGGATGACGATCGGCGACATCGTCAGCCTTTCAACTTGCTGCAAATGCCTTCTTCACGATCTCGACGCATTCGTCATAGCTGCGTCGGTACTCGATCAGTTCAAGTTGTGCGAAATCGTCCCTCAGGTTCGCGTCGTCCGCGGCGATTCGCGCGAGGATGGTGTCGCGCCGGTCGCGTATCACGGGTCGGATCTCTTCCAGCGCTGCGGGCTCCCTTTCGGCGATCAGCGCGATATCCACAATGTCGCGGGCTTTGAACTCGAGTGCGCGGTGCCAGATCTTCTTTGCCGCAATCTCTGTTGAGGTTTCCACTGCAACGTCCACGCCGAACAGGGTCTCCGCGACCGTGGGGTGACTGGTCAGCGGGGCCGAAGCAGCCGAAGTACTGCGGATCGGGAACAAAGATGTCCACGTCCTTGCTGAGGCGGTGACGGTGGCGCCGCATCAGCACAGTGCCGCCCCCGAAACTCCACCCGGTCAACTCAGTGCCGGACTTTCGCGCCGATTCAATCAACACGAGGGCGCGCTGAAACAGGGTTTCCCAGATCTTCAGTCGGTCTTGAGCCATTCATCCACCGGGCGCGAGGCGCCAACGGATCGTGCCAGTCTATGCAGGGTCTTCTCGAGCTTGCCGGGTCTGGTCCACCTGGCCGCTTCCTCCACCAGCCCCCGGAGCAGGGGAATTGGTGCTTCATCGAACAGCGTTCTCAGGTGCGCCTCGCGCTTTGCAGGAACTTTGCCGGTCACCAGCGCGTGGACCAGTTCGTTCTCGGTCAGTACGCTCCTGTAGCTGGTGCTCGCGCTGGTGCAGGCCATGCGGACGAAGTCCGGCCGTCTCGGCCGGCCGCCCCGCTGCACGTTCAGGGAAAGCCCGAGCTGCTCGAGGACGGCGAGCACCTTGCGCACGCCCAGGTCGCGGACCAGGCCGCTCTCGAGCAGGTTGAGCGTCTCGCGCGACAGCCCGGCGGCCGAGGCCAGTTGCGCCTGCGTCAGCCCGCGCGCCAGCCGTGCCTGCCGTATCTCGTGCCCGAGTTCGTTGATCCGCATGATGCTTCTTTAATGTTAGATATGTGCAACATAGCAGAGCCGGAAAGGAATCGTCAACAGAGGGGAGCCTTCATCTGGTGCCAGGGCTTGACAAGTAAATAGTACTATAGCACTATAAGTGCATCCTCGGCCGCCTGGAGACCCGCATGCGCAGCATCGAAGTGGATTTCGACGTCTACAAGGCGCTCACCCTGCGCCGTCCCTCCGAAAGCGTTTCCGAAAACGACGTCCTGCGGGAGCTCCTTGGGCTCTCGAGAAGGAAAGCGGCTGCCTCCGGCACCGACAGCCCCGCCCCCGGCGATTGGGTGACCAAGGGCGTGCACTTCCCCGCGGACACGGAATTCCGGGCCAACTACAAAGGCAAGACTTACCTTGCGCGGGTAGAGGGCGGCGCGCTGGTCCTGAACGGAGTGAAATACGATTCGCCTTCCGCCGCGGCGATGTCGATCACCACCAAGCCGGTCAACGGCTGGACCTTCTGGGAGTGCCGGCTGCCGGGACAGGCGGGCTGGAAGATCCTCAAGGGGATGCGCAAGGCGACGGCCTGACCAGCTCCGGCTCGCCCCTTCCCGCCCTTGCGTAGGCGATCCCCTGCCTCACGGCCTCCACTCTCGCGTCCCGGTCCCGCTGCTTGCCTTGGCGAGGGAGCTCGGGTGAAGGACAGCCTAGTCATTGCCAATAACTGGGCGGCGCTGCGCGCCTTCACGCCGGCGCGGATCGCGCTCGGGCGGGCGGGGAGCGGGCTGCCCACGACCGAACTCCTGCGCTTCGGGCTCGCGCATGCACACGCGCGGGACGCAGTGCATGCCGCGCTCGATGCCGAGGCGCTTGCCGCGAAGCTGCGAGAGCTGGGCCTTTCGCCGCGAATCGTGAAGAGCGCCGCGCCCGACCGCGCGACCTACCTGCGAAGGCCCGACCTCGGCCGCCGCCTCGCGCCGGATTCAGCTATCTCGAAATCAGAGCACCCCTACGCCCTCGCCATCGAGGACGGCCTCTCGGCCCTCGCGGTGGAGCGCCACGCCATGCCCCTCGTGCGCGCCCTCATTGCGCTTGCGCCGCAGCGCTGGGCCAGGGCGAGCGTCGCGATCGCGCTCCAGGGCCGCGTTGCGCTCGGCGACGAGATCGGCGCGGCGTTCGGCGCGCAGCTCGTCGTGGTACTCATCGGCGAGCGCCCGGGGTTATCCTCGCCCGACAGCCTGGGGGCTTACCTGACTTTCGCTCCGCGGCTCGGGCGCACGGATGCGGAAAGGAATTGCGTGTCGAACATCCGACCGGAGGGGCTGGGGTACGAGGCGGCGGCGCGGAGGATCGACTGGATCGCGGCGGCGGGGGTGGCGCGGGGGGTGACGGGGGTGGGGTTGAAGGATGACAGTGGGGGGTGGTGCCGCGGGTGACATAGCCGCATAAGGGGAAAGAAATGCAAATTTTCATTCCGACAGAAAGCCCTGAAGACTGGAAGCGTTTCTTGGCGAAGGAGAGCCATTGGAAAGAAGGTCATTCCGCGATGGCACTCGCGCAATGCTGGGAGACATACAAGGGTCGTGGTTTGCCGCCAGAAATCGGCCGCGCGCTGCTCTCCTTGCCGACGTTATTCGCCATTCCGGAGTTCAAGGTCGACCTCCCGCCAAAGGGTGGGCGGCCTTCGCAAAGTGATTTGCTCGTGATTGCATACGAGGCCGAGGGCCGGGTTGCAATCACCGTCGAAGGAAAAGTAGACGAGCCTTTTGGGCCTACGCTCCAGGAGCGCCGCCTGGAGACTTCGCCAGGTGTGCAGGAGCGCATATCGTATTTATTGAAAATTCTCGGGCTTCCATCCGACATACCCGGGACCATTCGATATCAGCTGTTGCACCGAACAGCCTCCGCAATACTTGCTGCGAAGCAGTTTGAAGCAGAACGGGCAATCATGCTTGTCCACTCTTTCAGCCAGGAGCGCAGGTGGTACGAAGATTTCGAGGCATTTGTTCGCCTCTTCGGGATGGAACCGGAGCCCGAGACGGAGTTGCCAGTTGCGGAGTGCGAAGGCATCGACCTCAGCCTTCTCTGGTGCCAGGGCGAGGCAAGGTTCCTGAAGAAGCTTCCCTCGTGAATTGAAAGGTCACAGAAGAGGTTGCGGACCGCGTGGGTAGGCGCTGCGGGCTGGGGTCGGAGCCCAAGTATGACCCAAGGCGGCGGGTAGGGGAGCTGAGGAACAAGTTGGGGGTGAGTTTAAGGTGGTCAGTGCTTGGGTTAGCAGCTTCTTTCTCGGACCGAAGTCATCTAACATCGGCCTAAGCGCGCTTAGGGGAAGAGCACAGGGGAATGGAAGGTAGAACTCGGAAATCGTCACTGCTTCCACGTGAGCTCGAAGTTGAGCGTGTCGAGCCACTCCGACCAGATGACAGAAAGTCGGCGCTGATATTCGCCCGGCTTGGATATTCAGTCCCAGAAGCAATCGCTGACCTGGTCGATAACTCGATTGATGCAAGAGCGACTCGTGTCCTTGTCCGTATTGTTCGGACGGACGAAAAAATTCAGCGAGTTCTGATCGCCGACAACGGGCAGGGAATGACAGACCCGACCCTATTGGAAGCGATGCGTTTCGGCAGTCGTACTGAAAAAGGTGAGCGAGCACTAGGGAAGTACGGCATCGGGCTTAAAGCAGCATCCCTCAGTCAAGCCAAGACCGTCACGGTATTAAGCAAGCACAAAGGCCGCTACGTTGGACGAAGGTGGACATTCGAGAATATTGCCAAGGGGTGGATTTGCCAGGTTCTAAAGAGCGTCCAGATCGCTGCCTTTCTCGCGGATGGCATGGCTCCGGTCGGATTGCGAAAGTCAGGCACGGTTGTAATTTGGGAGGATCTCGAGCACCTCGCGGCGACAAAAGCCCGCATCGACGTGACAATTCAGGAGACTATCCGCGAGGTGTCGCACGACATAGGCTTGCGCTTCCATCGGTTTATCGGAGAGAAGCGACTGAAGGTATATCTGGACGTGCAAACGGCGGGCGAGCCGCCGAGCACGATCCGCGAGGAAGTAGTCGCACTCGACCCTTTCGATTATCCGGCTTCCGGGAGAGAGGGCTACCCGAAAGCGTTTCAAGTGCCTCTTGGGCCGGCCGGGCGCTTAAGAATCGAATGTCACATATGGCCGGCGAAGTCGGAGGAGCCTGGGTACAAACTCGGTGGGGGAAAGGTATCGGCCCGTCAAGGGTTTTATTTCTACCGCAATGACCGGCTCATCCAGACAGGCGGATGGAATGGATGCCGCGAAGATGACAACGAGCCGCATCTGTCGTTAGCACGTGTAAAGGTAGACCTCCCGGCCGCTTACGACGGACTGTTCAAGCTGGACGTACGCAAGTCGAAGGTCGAACCGCCTCCAGCATTCGCGCCGAACGTCAATGACGCGGAGGAACGCTCAGGAAGTTTTCGCCAATATGTGCGCGACGCACAGCTAGCCTACCGAAGGCAGAAAAAGAAAGAAGGCGCGCTGTTTTCATTTCTGCCAGGCCGGGGTTTCCCGGCAGCTGCGCGGAGTTCCGTAAGGCGAATCCTCTGGGAGAAAGGCACAGGGCGGCCACAATTAGTGAATTTCGCGTGGGAAGAGCTTGACCCCGATGTGTTCGTTGAACTGGATCGTGAACGCAATCGTGTCGTTCTTAATGCTCTGTACCGATCGCGAGTCCTGACTTCAAGGCGAGCGTCGGGCGCTGACGCGCCTGTTATCAAACTGCTGTTCCTCCTTCTGCTGCAGGATGAATTCACTCGGAAGAATTCTTCTGAACGTTTCCGTGAATGGATGGAGCGGATAAATCACGCGATGGTGGTGGTCCTGAAAAAGGGCCTGTGATGGAGGTAATCGCCTGGGACAAACTGTCTGACTACATCGGGAAGCAGCTTCCCGCAGTTATCCCGATAGCAGGCAAGAAAAGGCTCTCGATTGCTGTCGGCAAGAGCGCTAGGACGCTGAGCTTGCGAATTCCCTATGACGGGGAGGACGCAGGACTGGCGAGCCCCTATCGTGAGCTTACGTACGAGATCACCGCGGTAGAGGGTAGGCGCGTGCTCGAGCTCGCGACGGCTGCTCCAGAGTTATTCCACGGTTTTTATTTGTTTGCCGTGCTTGTGGCCGAGCACATGGAGGAACGCGGAGAGGAGGTCCTGAACGCCGTTCGTCGGGCGCAGCAGACTTTCGGACAGCTCCTTCTCAAACGCACTCTTATGAGTGAAGACCGCCAGACAGGGCTCATGGGTGAACTTTGCCTCTTGGAGGGAATTCTTCAGCGTTGGGGAAAGGCGGGATTTAGTGCCTGGGTTGGGCCTGCCGGCGAACGCCATGATTTTCGGCTAGGCGATTCGGAAATTGAGGTGAAGTCCACTACCTCTGCCGTCAGAAAACATCGTATCAACGGAGCCGGCCAGCTGGAGCCCAGCCCAGGCAAAACGCTTTACGTCCTGTCGTTTCAGTTTGAACTTGCCGGGATGGGAGGGGGGCAGACATTGCCGGATCGGATCGAGGCGGTACGTAAACTGCTCATGAGCGACGTAGAACAAAAGACATCATTCGACCAGCACCTGAAAGCGCTCGGATATCACGATGCGGACGCAGAACTCTATTTGCAGCCGTATCAGCTGCGCAGTCAGCCAATGCTAGTTCTTGTTGATAAAGACTGCCCTAAGGTGACCGGCGACGAGCTAGGAAAAGCGGTTTGCCCGACCCTACTTGCGAGAATAAGTGCAGTGGAGTACGAGGTCGACCTGAGTGGGCTGGGGTATCTCGAAGGGAGCAAGCGCTTCGCTGAAGTGCTGCAGGGTGTCGCACCGCTGAAATAGCAAATGACGCAAGAAAGAGACATTGAAGGTGTTGTTCAGTACGCGGTCGGATCGATGGGGGATACGCCACGTCCGTTGCACGGGGCGATCATGCATATTTCCGTTATTCGAGAAGTGACCGTGCCGACGCAGCCAGTGGAATGGCTGGTGAATTTCCTTCGGTCTGCCGGATCTAATAACGCGACAGAGCACGCAGTAGGTCTTCAGCTTAGATTTTGGGATCGGGTGGAGAAATCCATCTGGACGGACTCCACGGAAGCCTTATCGCGCGCACGTCGTGAGCGCATTTACAAATTACTGAAAATCCCGGCGACGCTGCAGGAGTTGTTTGATCAGCGGCTACCACCTTTCACTGAAAGCGAAGTCCCGATTGTTATCGCGGAAGATCACATCCCTTGGTATTTCGATGATCGCCGGCGGAATCGCTTCTACTGGGAGTCCTATTGTCGACATCTCAGGGAGAAGAGGGATTTGTCGGCTGACGACATTGCAAAGCTGGATGAGGCTACAGACTCGGTCGTGGAGCGGATGGCGGATCCGAGTCAGCTGGCACGGTTTCAAAGCAAGGGTCTAGTGGTGGGCTACGTACAGAGCGGCAAGACGACGCACTTTACTGGTGTGCTGGCCAAAGCCGCCGACGCTGGGTATCGGTTGATAGTGGTTCTAGCCGGCACAATGGATATTTTGCGAGAACAAACGCAACGGCGAATCGACAAAGAGCTGATCGGACGAGAGTTTGTTGAACAGGAGTACATGAATGACAAGGACTGGGGAGAGTTCAATAGTCATGGCGGAAAACCTAGCACGCTAGGTCACTACGACTGGCAGCGGCTGACAACGAGTGAAGAAGACTACCAGGCACTCAAACAGGGAATTGCGGCGCTTGACTTCAGGTCTGTACATCGGGACAAGCCATTCTTCGATCAGAGTAATCTGCGCACAGCAGAAGCGAGGCTTATCGTAATAAAGAAGAACACGAGGGTGATTAGCCGCCTCAACAATGACCTTTCGCGAATTCGAGCAAGACTGCTGCAGGTGCCCGCACTGGTCGTGGATGACGAATCCGACCAGGCGTCGATTAACACAATCGATCCAAGGAATATCAAAGACCGCACGCGGACGGAGACGAATCGAGTAATTGTGGAACTGTTGAATGTTCTTCCGCGTGCTCAGTACGTGGGATATACGGCAACGCCGTTTGCCAATGCGTTAATAAATGCGGACGACGCGGAGGATCTGTTTCCGCGTGAATTCATGATTGGGTTGCCGCGTCCTAAGGGATACATGGGAGTAGCCGATTTCTACGATGATCCTCCCATCTCAGATGGTTTTAAATCGAATCAGCGTGCCTTCATTCGCGATGTAAGGGGTGACGATCAGCTACCAGAGAATCTTCAGCGTGCGATAGATATGTTTGTTCTTTGTGGAGCTGTAAAGGTCTTTAGGGAAAGGCGCGACACGCAGAAGTTCAAGTTTGACCATCACACCATGTTGGTGCACCACTCCCCGTTTCAAAACGTGCATGAAACACAGGCCAGAGACGTGCGTGCGGCATTTGACGGTGGCGGATATCACGGTGGCAAGGGTGTGGCTCGGTTGGAAAAGTTGTTTAACGAGGATATTTCGCTTGTGTCGAAAGCACAGGAGCCGAGTCTTCCGCTTCCCCGGTCATTCGAGGAGCTAAAGCCCTGCATCGGTGAATGTCTGCGAAGAATAAATGCGGATAGCAAGATCGTCCGGATCGTGAACGGCAACAACAAGGATGACGCACCAAACTTTGAAAAAGGACCGGTATGGGCGATTCTCGTTGGGGGCGCAAAACTGTCCCGCGGATACACGATCGAAGGCCTTACTGTTACGTATTACCGGCGCGTGGCAACGGCTGCCGATACGCTGATGCAGATGGGCCGCTGGTTCGGGTTTCGACCGGGCTATCGAGATCTAGTTCGCCTGTTCATTGGGAGGAACGAACCCATTGGGCGCTCGGGAGACAGGACGCTCGACCTCTATGAGGCATTTCATGCGCTGTGCCAGGATGAAGAGGAATTTCGGCGGGATATTCGGAAATACAAGAAGGACGGCCTGAAACCCATCCAGGTGCCTCCTCTTGTTCCGTCACATCTGAGTGCCTTGGCGCCGACTGCGCGCAACAAGATGTACAACGCCAAGATAGTGTTCCGGAATTTTGGGGCGGGTCACAGTGAGCGCACGATCGCTCCCACGAAAAAGGCAGACGCGGCAAAGAACGACAGGGCTGCGAACGCATTGCTCGCCGGCTGTAGGTGGAGTGATGAAACGTTCGAATACAAACCAGAGGGCAAAGGGGTGTCTTTCGAAGCGTGCTGCGGTATCGCCGATCCCAAGGCGATGCTTAATTTTTTAAGTGAATACGTGTGGGAGTCCGGAGGCCATGTACTGGCAAACGAGATTGAATTTCTAAACGGCGCACACGGCGATCCGGAAATTGACCGGTGGATGATTCTTGCGCCGCTGACGAAAGGCGAAAAGAAATCGTGGCCTGAAAAAAAGAATGGAGAAATTCCGTCTCTTCCGGTGCGAATGAGAACTAGGGTCGGTCGGCGATTCAAAGTGTTTTCGGAGCCGCAGCACGTCGCGCTGGCGAATTACTTGGCGCGTATTGACCGCCAGGCCATTACTGGCGTTTCCAGCAGTATCGCGAAATGGGACAAGGCGAAGACAGCGGTGATGCTCTTCTACCCTGTAAGAGATGACGCTGATGATTTCGTGACGATTGGATTTGCTCTCCACTTCCCGCCGAACCATCTCGAAAAGCAACTGTCCTGGACGATCCGACGGGCAGGTGAGGAGGGTGCAGCAGCGCCTGTCGTGATTGACAAGACAACTAATGGTGCCAGCTCAGCAGGGGAAGATCGCACCAAGCGGCGTCCCGGTGGTAATCGGGGGAAAGCGCGCGCCAAGCGGGCGTCGTAGCGATGGTCGATGTGTTTGACCGAAGGACCAGGTCGCGGGTCATGGCGGCCATTCGGTCCAAGGATACAAGTCCAGAACGAACAGTGCGAAGCTTTCTGCATAGAAAGGGATTTCGCTTCAGATTGCACGTTCGGCATCTAGCTGGCTGTCCTGACATTGTTCTCACTCGACATCGGGTAGCGCTTTTCGTCCACGGATGCTTCTGGCATCAGCACTCACGCTGCCAGCTTGCGGCGGTACCGGGTTCGAACGCTGACTTCTGGAAGAAGAAACTCGACCGAAACCGGATAAGGGATGAAGAGCAAATCGCTTTGCTTAGACAGCAAGGCTGGCGGGTCGGCATATTCTGGGAATGCGCAGCTCGTAAAGGGGTTGTAGATGCGAAGACTCTACTAGCCTTGGTGGCGTGGTTGCGGCAATCCAGCGGCTATATGGAATTCCCGAGAGTGCCTCTACGACCGAGACGTACTAGCTATCGACGCGCTAGGATGCGGTAGACGATTTTCGCCATCCGCTTCGCTAGGAGCGGAGGTACAGCGTTGCCAATCTGCCCATACTGGGCAGTTCTAGTCCCCTCAAAGTAGTAGTTATCGGGAAAGGTCTGCAGGCGGGCCGCTTCTCTTACCGTAAGACTTCGCGATTGCGTTGGGTCATAGTGGATGTAGTAGTGGCCGTCTTTGCTGATGTGGGACACGACGGTGGTCGAGGGCTTGCCCCTTAGTTGGACTCGGAACCGATCGGCAAATGGAGTGTCATCGGAATTGTCCTCAATGTTTCTGTGGTCGGGACGCTGCCAAGACGTGAAATCTGAAATCTTCGGGGACACGCCATGCGCATGGGCAAAGTAAGAGGCAAATAGATACCTGCGAAGATCCGAGGTCATATGGCCGCGGGACTCATGAAGGGTGACACCTTTGATTCGGCGATCAGAAAACCAGTCATCGTGCTGTCGCAGCCATTTGCTTCGTTTCGGATTTGGATACGCTGCGCGAATGAACGGTCCGCCGGTGGGTAAAGAGGACAGGATTCGACGGCTGCCGTTCATGTCTCGGAGTTTGCCGTCTTTGGTAAACAGAGACGATAGGCGGCGCAATGCGCGGGACCATGCTTTAAACGAGTCTCGCGATAGTGGTGATATTTTGCTGCGGAGGCGAGGCAAATCTCCTATGGCTGATTCGATGGCCACGCGTCGCTTGGTACGCAGCAAGGAATAGCCTCGAAACAGGCCGAGTCGTACACCGAGAAGGATTACGCGGTGGCGCGCCTGCGGGATGCCGTACTTTTCTGCGTTTATGACATGGTCTGCCGGCGCAAGCTGGTTACCACTGCCTAGCTTGACGAATGAGTGAATGGAATATCCGGCAGCGGCAAAGTCACGCAGAATACGGAGAAATGTTTCCCCGCTTTTTGTTTTGCCTCTCGTTTTTTTACTGCCTTTCCTCTTCCTGTTAGGTTTTGTAGAGGAAGAAAGAAGGCCTTTGACGTTCTCCATCACAAATAGCGGGGGTCTGAATACTTTCAGGATATGCAGGTATTCCTTGTACAAGAAATGCCTACGATCCTTCGCAAATCCGGTGCGTTTTTTGTCCGCTCTGATCTTGACTCGGCCAGCTAGTGAGTACGCTTGGCAGGGAGGACCGCCAATAAGGACCCACTTAGAACGGTGGCCCTTTAGGGCCTTGCGAATTAGGCTGTCGATGTGATCGCGGTTGGCATATCGAAGAGCTAAGCGGATTGCCTGCTTTTTCGCTTGCGCATGCTGTTCGGGATAGGCCTTGTATAGCTCCTCAAGTGTCACATCTCCTCGAAGATGTTCGTAATACTCAGCGGGCGCCTTGTCAAACTGCCGGAAGAATGCTCGGAGCAGCAAAGTCTTGTGGGCGTTACGTTCCTTCTCGATAGACAGCACACATCGGAAAATCGGCGTTCCTCCGACGCAATACTGCTCAAATCCTTCTGATAACCCCCCGGGGCCCGCGAACAGATCGACTACCGGCACCACGAATTGCGGCCCCCACTCTTGTCTTGCTTCAATATGGGTATTGCGATGCCAGCGATGGCGCTGACGCGGATCTGCCTAGACGGTTCTTTCGATCGTCTTTCGCGCTGCAGTAAGCGCAGAAAAAATAGTTTACCAGGTGCCGGTGGGAGATGGGGCATATTGGTGTCGAAACATCTGGACAAGCACGGTGCAGACAGCCTGTGTTGATGCGGATATGAACTTGGTCGGGTAGAGAAAGCCCAAGCGTCCTTGGGCTTTCTTCACTGCTTCGCTACTTACTTCGTACGGCTTGGTGCTGGTGCCGGCTTCCGCTCACGCTCCCAAGTGCTGGCCGGACGGTTGTCGGCCTGACGCCGAGTGATGTACCGACCATTACCTGAGTCGCGATAGTTGAAGCCGCCGCTCTTCTTCTGGGTCATGTGGACCTCATGAGATAGAGATGCGGTTGCGATACAGGAAGCGGTCGGGCCGGACGCCAAGCGAAACTTGCTCCCACCTGGGGTGGTTAAGTATGCTTGACGAGCTGTACAACGGTCGTCCTGACCGGGGCCCAAGGGGTGCGCAACCACCCTTTGGGCTAGCTTCCCATTCATCCAGAGGCGAGCGCTCTCCCCCGGTGACGACTGATTGTTATCTGGTGCTGGGCTTTGGTCAATATATGGTCCCCCGGACCCCCCGTTCGCGGATTGTATGGTTGTAGTCCTGGCTGGTCAATAACTTATTGATATTTGCACCAGGCCATGGCCAGGTGTAATCTCATTAGTACCTGGCCATAGCCTGGCAGCACGCGTCTTTCGCCAGGCCATGGCCTGGTGAAGAGGCAAAAGAACTGCGGATTGAATGGGATTGTATTCAAAGGGAATTTGTTAACTATATGAAAGATAAAGATTTATTGAGATTGAAACAGCTCGAGGAGACAGCAAAACCCTTTAGGAAGTTAGCGAGGGCTCCCACTCCCCACGGGGGTTGGATAAGGGCGATCCGAGAGGCAGTGGGGATGACGAATGTCCAGCTGGCACATCGTGTGGGGAAGGTGCCTCAGACAATCGAAGACATTCAAAAGTCTGAGGCCAACGGGACGATCCAGCTGAAAACCTTACGCACGCTTGCGGAAGCGCTCGGCGGCTGCCAGGTCGTTTATGCAGTTGTGCCGCCAAAGCCCCTGACCGAAATGCGACGTGATCGTGCGCGAGAAATAGCTCGGGGGCGTCTACGGGCAATATCGCATTCCATGAAACTGGAAGACCAAGGTGTGACCTCTAAAGAAGAGGCTAGGCAGCTAGAAATCTTTATCCAACGACTGTTGGCAGGAAATCCGAAGAAGCTGTGGGAATAAAGCTCGAGTACCCGGCTGGCGCTACCCCGTTGGATCCAGATGAGGCAAAAGCGCTGGTTGCAAGCCATATTACAAACCAGGGGCAACTCAATGAATGGGAATTCCTGAATGTCCGCGAAGGAGAGCGTTGGGCATTCGAAAAAAAGCACGAAAACATTCTATCGACCGAATTCATGCAAATGCTTCACAAGCGGATGTTCGGTGATACTTGGGGTTGGGCAGGAGAAATAAGAACCAAGGAGACGCTTCCTGTGGGTGTACCGCCGGAGAGGATAAGAACGGAGCTTAAGAAGCTCTGGGAGGACGTGACGGCTCAGTTGCAGAATGGAGGATGGTCAATCCAAGAGATCGCGGCTCGTTTCCATCATCGATTGGTTTCGATTCATCCCTTTCCGAACGGAAATGGAAGATTCTCACGAACGATGACGGACTTGTTACTTATCCGAGAAGGCAAGGATAGGTTTACTTGGGGCGCGGATCTAGACCATGACGGAGAAGCAAGGGGGCGCTACATAGCTGCTTTACGTGCGGCGGACACAAAGAATTGCGCCCCGCTATTTGCCCTTCTCCAGTTGCCGGAGAATGAAGAGTAGGTCCGGTGTTGGGGAAAATAAGTTTCTCGCTTCATGGGATGAACGAATTTCAGCATTCCAATCGTCGCGCAACACATCCGCTGACTGCCTGAAATATTCCGGCGCGCTCATCTTCGCGGCAAGCGCCTGCTGCTCAACTCTAAGGGCGTTGATTTCCGTGGGCATGGATTCCAGCGCGCGCGCCTCCTTCCTTGTAGAAGAGCTTCTCCCGCCCCACCCCCGTCTACTGGATAACCGTACAGCAATGCCCTATAGTCCACCCCCATGGGCGCCCCCGACTTATTCCAGCACCTGAACCCCCGCCAGCGCGAAGCGGCCACCTTCCCCGACCACTCCCTCCGCATCATCGCCGGCGCCGCTACCGGCTAGACCAACGCCCTCGCGCACCGCGTCGCGCACCTACTGCGGGATGGCGCAACGCTGGTGATGACGCGCCGAGCGGGCCGCATCGTCGCTGAGGCTAACTCGAACGTATGCGTGGCATAGGGCATGTTATTCCGCTCGATCCTAGGCGCTCCCATGTGCTGAACACGTCGCGAGTTGAAATTGCCTGGACGCATAGATAAGTCTCGGCCTCTCCGGCATGGCAGTTGTCGGAGTCCTCGGGCCACATGTGCTATCTATCGGCTTCCCTCGGAGGGAGCAAGCCCGAAATCAGATGGCAGTCCTGATTCCCACTCTCGCAAGCGTGCTGCGCAGGATGACTGCCGGCGAACGCCGGTTCGCGCAGCGCCTTGAGTCGCATCTCGAAGATGATTACTTGTGCTGGTACGACGTACCAGTCGGCCCGCAAGGCCTGCATCCAGATTTCCTCGTTCTGCATCCCAAGCGCGGGCTCCTGGTCCTTGAGGTCAAGGACTGGAAGCTGGAAAGGATCGGCAGTATTGACAGGACCAGGGTTCAACTCTTGGTAGATGGCCATGAGAAGCGAGAAGCAAATCCATTGGAGCAAGCCCGGCAGTACGCGTTCGTCGTTTGCCGACTGTTCGAGTCCGACCCAGCCCTCATAGGGCAGCCAGGGACGCCCTATCAAGGAAGGCTTGTGTTCCCCTGGGGATGCGGCGTTGTCCTCGCCAATATCTCGCGCATGGCTTTTGCCGCGACAGACTTGGGCAACGTCATTCCAGCGGAGCGGGTGATCTGCCAGGACGAGATGGTGGAGAGTGTCGAACCCGAGCTGTTTCAGAGGCGACTGTGGGCGATGTTCGGAGTGACGTTCCCGTGCCTGCTGACGATGCCGCAAATCGACAGGATTCGCTATCACCTGTTTCCCGAGATACGCATCAGCCAGGGTGCGCTGAATCTCGCGTCTAGCGCAGAGCCGGCAGAAACCACCGTACCCGACATTGTTCGCGTTATGGACCTTCAGCAAGAGCAACTGGCGCGAAGTTTGGGCGATGGCCACCGGATAATTCACGGCGTGGCGGGCTCGGGCAAGACGATGATCTTGGGCTATCGCGCGCATCATCTGGCCCAGGTGCTGCACAAGCCGATCCTCGTTCTCTGCTACAACAAGACACTAGCTGCGAGGCTGGACCAAATGGTCCGGGAGCGTGAGCTTTCCGAAAAAGTGAATGCGCATAGCTTCCATAGCTGGTGCATGCGCCAGTTGCAGCTCTACCACGTGCCGAGGCCGGTAGGCGAGGGGGACGAGGTGTGGCCTCGAGTCGTCGAGGCCGTCATCAAGGGAGTCGAACGAGGGCAGATCCCGCGAGCGCAGTATGGGGCGGTGCTAATCGATGAGGGCCACGACTTCGAGCCAGAGTGGCTGAAGCTCGTCGTCCAGATGGTGGACCCAGACACGAATTCCCTGCTCGTGCTCTACGACGATGCGCAAAGCATCAACAACCCGAGGGAACGACTCGGCTTCAGTTTCTCGGAACTCGGTATCCAGGCGCGCGGCCGAACCACCATCCTCAGGCTGAATTACCGGAATACCACCGAGGTGATGAAAGTGGCATGCGAATTCGCGCGCGAGTTGCTCTCGCCCAAGGAGGCGGAAGAAGACGCGATCCCCCTCGTCGCTCCGGAGAGCGCAGGCCGCCGCGGCCCTGCGCCGGAGCTAACTCAGTTCCCAAACTTGGAAGAGGAGCTCGAATTCATCGTTGAGCGCGCGCGCACGTTTCATGAGGCGGGGACCCCTTGGAAGGACATGGCGGTCCTGATTCGCTATCACCGGCAAGGGGAGCGCATCGCAGAGGCCATCCGCACCGCCGGCATTCCCTTTGACTGGCTGGGACGCGATAGGACCAATAGCAGGTTTCAGCCGGCGGACGACAGTGTCAAGATACTGACCATGCATAGCAGCAAGGGACTGGAGTTTCCTGTTGTCTTCATTCCGTGCCTAGATTCCATGCCAAGCCCGAGGCTCGAGGTCGCGTCCGAAGCCAAGCTCCTCTACGTAGCGATGACCCGAGCGATGGATCGGCTGATGCTTACCCATCATGCGGGTTCAGCGTTCGTAGACCGGCTTCAGGAGGCAGTGCACAAGTCCGAGTAGTTGGCATTTGAGCACTGGGAGACTGCGGATGCGTGAGCTGGATAAATATACAGCTCTGCCCTATAGTCCTTGCCCATGGGCGCCCCCGACATGATCCAGCACCTGAACCCCCGCCAGCGTGAAGCGGCCACCTCCCCCGCCCACCCCCTCCTCATCATCGCCGGCGCCGGCACCGGCAAGACCAACACGCTCGCGCACCGCGTCGCGCACCTGGTCCTCGAAGGCGTAGCCCCGGAACGCATCCTCCTGCTCACCTTCACCCGCCGCGCCGCGCTGGAGATGACGCGCCGGGCGGGCCGCATCGTCGCCGAGGCGCACAGGAGCGTGCGCCTGCCCTGGAGCGGGACGTTTCATTCGGTGGCCAACCGCCTCATCCGCCGCCACTGCGCCGCGGTGGGGCTCACCGAGAGCTTCAGCGTGCTCGACCGCGGCGACGCGGCGGACCTGATGGACGTGGTGCGGCACGAGCTCGGGTTCTCGAAGACGGAGAAGCGCTTTCCGCGCAAGGACACCTGCGTGGCGATCTACTCGCACCGCGTGAATACGCGCGGCGATCTCAAAGACACGCTCAAAGAGGCTTTCCCATGGTGTGTGGAATGGGAAGACGAACTGAAGACCTTGTTTAGAACATTTACTGAAAAAAAGCTAACCATTCAGGCGCTCGACTACGACGACCTGCTCCTTTACTGGCACGCGATGATGGAGGACGAGTCCCTCGCGCGCGAGATCGGCGAGAACTGGGACCACGTGCTGGTGGACGAGTACCAGGACACCAACACCCTGCAGGCGCAGATCCTCGAGCGGCTGCGCCCGGACGGAAAAGGACTGACGGTGGTGGGCGACGATGCGCAGGCGATCTACTCGTTTCGCGCGGCGACGGTGGAGAACATCCTCGAATTCGAGAAGCGCTTCGGCGCGCAGGTGGTCACCCTGGAAGAGAACTACCGCTCGACCCAACCGGTCCTCGACGCCGCGAACGCGCTGATGCGCGAGGCGAGCCGGCAGTACCAGAAGGAACTCAAAGGCACCCGCGGCGAAGGCCCGAAGCCGCGCTACGTGACGGTGGCGGACGACGCGGCGCAGGCGAAGTACGTGGTGACGCGCGTGCTGGAGGCGCGGGAGGAGGGCACGGACCTGAAGCGCCAGGCGGTGCTGTTCAGGAACTCGCACCACTCGGACGTGCTGGAGCTGGAACTGGTGCGCCGGAACATCCCCTACGTGAAGTACGGGGGCCTGAAGTTCCTCGAAGCGGCGCACGTGAAGGACGCGCTAGCGGTGCTGCGCTGGGCGGACAACCCGAGGAACCGCGTAGCGGCCTGGCGAGCGCTCCAGCTCCTGCCCGGCGTGGGCCCCAAGGGCGCCGAGCGCGCCTGGACCGGGTTCGAAGCGGCGGGCCGGCACTGGGGCGCGCTGAAATCCGGGTCGGAGGCCTTCGACGCGCTGGTCTCCAGCCTCGCCGACCCCGCGACGCCCTGGACCGGCCAGATGCAGCGCGTGCGCGAGTGGTACGCGCCCGTCATGGAAAGAAAATACGACGCCGCCGAAGTGCGCGCCGGCGACCTGGTGCAGCTCGAACGCATCGCCGGCACCTACGGAACGAGGGAAGGCTTCCTGACTGAACTCGCGCTCGACCCGCCCGCGGCGAGCGGCGACCTCGCGGGCGAGCCGTACCTGGACGAGGACTATCTGGTGCTATCGACGGTGCACTCGGCCAAGGGCCAGGAATGGGAAGCGGTGTTCCTCCTGAACGTCGCCGACGGAAATTTTCCGAACGAATTCGCCGCCGGGAAACCGGAACAGATCGAGGAAGAGCGGCGCCTGCTCTACGTGGCGATGACGCGCGCAAAAACGAAGCTCGACCTGATCGCGCCGCTCAAGTACTACGTGACGCAGCAATCGCGCATGGGCGACCGGCACGTCTACGGCGCGCGCAGCCGCTTCCTCACCAAGGCGGTGATGGCCTGCCTGGAGGAAGTGGCCTACGGCGAGCCCGAGCGCTCGGAAAAACCGCAGGGCGGCAAGCCCGCAGTGGACGTCGCCGGGCGGCTGCGGGGGCTGTGGGCCTAGGCGGGAATTGACCGTAGTTGCTGAAACGGCTACAGTCGTCGCTATTTAAGCAACGACCTGCCCCCCTGGACCCCGCCTCGCTCCTCTTCGGCGCTTACCGCCGCGACGTGCTCGCGCTGCTCCTCCTGCATCCCGAGGAGTCGACGCACGTGCGCGAGATCGCGCGCGCCATCGGCAAGGCCCCGGGCACGCTGCTGCGGGAGCTCAACGCGCTCGCGGCGGCGGGGGTGCTGGTGCGCAAGCCCATGGGCAACCAGGTCCACTTCCAGGCCAACCCCGCCTGCCCGATCTACGAGGACCTGCGCAACATCCTGAAGAAGACCGTGGGCGTGGCGGACGTGCTGCGCGAGGCGCTCGCGCCGCTCGCCCCGAAGATCCGCGCCGCGTTCGTCTACGGTTCGGTCGCCCGCGGCGAGGAGCGCCCGGGCAGCGACCTTGACCTGATGGTGGTGGGCGAAGCGCGCTTCGCCGACGTGGTCGCGGCGCTCGCCCCGGCGCAGGAAACGCTGCGCCGCGAAGTCAACCCGAACGTCTATCCCGCGTTGGAATTCAGGAAGAAGCTCGCGGCGAGGGATCCGTTCCTCGGGCGCGTGCTCGCGGAACGCAAGATCTTCATCGTGGGCGGCGAAGATGACCTTGGAAAACCTGCTGCGCATCGGAAAGCTGAAGGCGCACGCCGCCGATGAGCGCGAGATCGCGGCACCTGCTGGCCGAGGTGCGAGCCTGGATCGAAGCGCGGCGTCCAGCCGGTTAAGACGCTTCCGGTTCCGCCCGCCTCCTCACCCCACCGGCTTCAGGTCCTCCAGCACCGTCGGCAGCAGCTCGCTCACCGTCGGGTGAATCCTCACCCGCCGCTGGAACTCCGCCACCGGCGTCTTCGCGTACACCGCGTCGATGAGCGAATGCACCGCCTCGTCCGCCCCGGTGCCCAGCAGGCTCGCCCCGAGGATCCTGCCGCTGGAGGCCTCCACGCAGATCTTGAGGAACCCCAGCGTCTCGCCCTTTTCCACCGCGCGCGCGACGCGCGTCATCGGGCGCTTGCCCACCAGCGCCTGGATACCCGCCTGCTTCGCTTCCGCCTCGTTCATGCCCACGCGCCCGAGCGGCGGGTCGGTATACAGGGCGTAGACGGGCACGCGGTCGCTCCACTTGCGGCCCGCGCCGTTCAACAGATTGTCGGCGACGATCTCGTGGTCGTTGTAGGCGGTGTGGGTGAAGGCGCCCTTGCCGTTGCAGTCGCCGAGCGCCCACACGCGCGGATTGGTCGTCTGCAGCGCTTCATCCACCTCGATAAAGCCGCGCTCGCCGGTGCGGATGCCGGCCGTCTCGAGCCCAAGGTCGTCCGTATTCGGCACGCGCCCCACGGCAAGCAGCAGATGCGTCCCCCGGGCCCGCGGCGGGCCCTCGCTGCACTCCAGGCCCACCGAGACGCCGTCGGGCTCCTTTCGCACCGAGAGGCATTTCGCGTTCAGCCGCATGTCGATGCCTTCCAGCTCCAGGATTTCCTTGAGCGCGGCCGAGACGTCCTCGTCCTCGCGCCCCACGAGCCGCGGGCCCATCTCGATCACCGTGACGCGCGAGCCGAACCTGCGCATCATCTGGCCGAACTCCAGGCCGACGTAGCTGCCGCCCACGACGAGCAGGTGCTCCGGCAGCGTATCGAGCGTCATCATCGACTGGTTGGTGAGGGTGGGCACGGACTCGCGCCCCGGCATGTCCGGCACGAGCGGGCGGCCGCCGACGTTGAGGAAGATCTTCCCGGCGGCAAGCTCCTCGCCGTTCACGCGCACGCGATCCGGCCCGACGAAGCGCGCATGCCCGCGGAACACCTTCGCGCCCTTCAGCCCCTCCATCCACTTCTGCACGCCCCTGCTCGAGGCGGCGACGATCGCGTCCTTCCGCGCCATCACCGCGCCGAGGTCGACGCGCGGCGCGCCCTCCACCCGCACCCCGTACTCCCCCGCGCGGCGCGCCACGCGCGCGGCGTAGGCGCTCGCCACCATCGCCTTGGTGGGCGTGCAACCGTCATTGACGCAGGTGCCGCCGAATTTCGCCCGCTCTACGACGGCGACGGAGAGCCCCGCGCCGGAGAGCCGCGCGGCGAGCGCGGGCCCGGCCTGGCCGGTGCCGATGACGAGGGCGTCGAAGGAGGCGGGCACGGAGCGACTATAGTCCCAACTTTGCCCCCGGGAGACCCCATGCCAGTCGCCTGGTCAATGCTTCGCAATCTCGAGCCGACTGCGCTCGCCGCCGCACGCGTCCTCGCACACCGCGCCGTGCAGTGGCCCGCGCGCGCGGCACGCGCCAACCTGGAACCAGCCCCGGACGACAGCCACACGTGCCTCGCCTGGGACCCCATCATGGCGGCGCTCCTCGGCCAGCCGCTCGAGGGCGGGGTGCGGGTCGGCCTGCGCGTGGCGGTGCACGAGCTGGTGTTCACCAAGGCAGAGCGCACCGACGCGTTCGCGCTGGCGGGGAAACCGGATGCGGAGGCCGGCAACTGGCTCGACGCCAAGCTCGCCGCGCAGGGCCTGAAGCCGGCCTCCGGAACGAAGCTCCCCTACGACATGCCGCCTGCGCTGTTCGGCCGGGCGGCGGAAGAAGCCCCGCGCCTGGCCGCGCTCGCCGTCTGGTTCGCCGCCGGGGCGGAGCTGCTGGAAGAGCTGCGCAAGAAGACCCAGCGTTTCAATCCCGGCCCGACCCCGGTGCGCTGCTGGCCGCACCACTTCGACATCGCCCTGCTCGTACAAGTGGACGATGCGCGCTCGATCGGCATCGGCCTGTCGCCCGGCGACGGCTACTACGCCCAGCCTTACTTCTACCTGAGCCCGTATCCGAAACCGGACACCGAAAACCTCCCGCGGCTGCCGCCGGGAGGCCGCTGGCACACGAAGGGTTTCTTCGGCGCGGTGGCGACCGCCATCGACATCCTCGAGCTCCCCGACCCGCGCGCGGGGCTCCTCAAGATCGTCGATGCCGCATTCGAGGAAAGCCTGAGGCGGCTGCATGCCTGAGAAAGGCGTGGGGCCGCCGCCGAATTCATGACCTGGATCAAACGAAGGCGATTTTGGCGTTGACCCCGCGCGCCGCAGTGGTATTTTGGAGCCGGACCTGCGAGGGCAACCGGAGACTTCGGTCGCAGTAGCGAGACTCCCGGCGACCGTCGGGATACCGCCCCTGAGGTAGCGGGTCCAAGCGCGGTAACCCGCGTGTAAAAGGAGCGCTTCTTATAAGGCGCTGCCCGTGAACTCGGGCTACGGGCCCCGCTGAATGCGGGGCCTTTCATTTATTTCTTCTCGAAGCCGCGCACCAGGCCCGCGCGCGCGGTGCCGGCCTGCATGAGCAGCGAAAAGTCCGACCCGGCGAGAATGAGCTGCACGCCCATGGCGATGTGGCGCTCCAGCAGCTCCGGCGTGTACATGCCGCCCATGCCCGCGAACTTGCCGTGCTTCCTGCAGGCGGCAATGACCTTCCTGTAAGCCTCCGCTACCCGCGGGTCGTTGAACTGCCCCGGGATGCCCATCTCGAAGCACAGGTCGTTGGTGCCGATGAGCAGCGCGTCGATCCCCGCCACCGCGGCGATCGCCTCGCACTGCTCGATCCCCTTGGGCGATTCGAGCATGACGACGACGAGCGTTTCCTGGTTGACGATGCGCGCCGCCTCGCCCACCGGCATGGCGGCGAAGCCGAGCTGCTGCAGCCCCCCGCCCATCGAGCGGTGCCCGAGCGGCGGAAAGCGGCAATGCTCGGCGACGCGCCGCGCCTCGAGCTCGCTCTCCACGTGCGGCACGACGACGCCCTGCGCGCCGTTGTCGAGCATGCGCGAGGCGAGCCAGTGCTCCTTGCCCGCCACGCGCACGATGGGCGTGATGCCCACCGCGAGCGAGGCGGAGGAGATCTGCGCGGCCGTGTCGGTGCCCATCGAGTTGTGCTCGCAGTCGATGAACATCCAGTCGAAGCCCGCGGTCTTCAGGATCTGCGCGGTGTCGGCGGTGCGCGCCTGGCGCAGGCCCAGGCCGACGGCGAGTTTGCCCGCGCGCAGCTGGCGCAGGGCGTGGTTGGGGACGGTGCTCACGCAGTTCTCCTCGGGATCGCGGTGCGCCTACTATAGCAACGATGCCCTTGCCCGCCACCCGCACGCTCAGCCTGGGCGTCATCGCGATCACCCTCGCGCTCGCCTACGGCGTCTGGTACGCCTACGGCGTCATCCTGGTCGCGCTGCTGGACGAATACGGCTGGAGCCGCTCGGTGCTCGCCGGCGCGTTCTCCGTCTTCACCCTGGTGCACGGCGCGGTCAATCCCGCCGTAGGCGCCCTGTGCGATCGCCTGCGGCCCCTCGGACTGACGGCGGCGGGCGGCGCGGCGCTCGGCCTCGCCCTCTGGGCCGACAGCTATATCTCCTCCCCCTGGCAGCTCTACCTCGGTTTCGGCGTGTTCACCGCGATCGCCGTGGCGGCCGCGGGCTGGGTCCCGGCGCTGGTCCAGGTGCAGCGCGACTTCCAGGACAAACTCGGCCTCGCGCTGGGC
>Ga0210377_10001221_pt1 | contig 23544 bp, 20 predicted proteins | sample PLM4_65_b1redo_FD_155480 | JGI IMG/M metagenome (GOLD analysis project Ga0210377, IMG submission 155480) | Groundwater sediment microbial communities from an aquifer in East River, Colorado, USA - PLM4_65_b1 redo | ecosystem: Environmental > Terrestrial > Soil > Riparian zone | place: USA: East...
AATCGCTAGGTTCCAGGTGGATCAGGCGACGCTCGGTCTGCGTTTTGTTTTTGTCTTTGTTGGCTTAATGATCGTGTTCGCTGTTTACTACTTCAACAAAGACAGCCAGGCCTGGGAAGTCGGTACACGCGAAGTGGTATGGATGTCAATTGGCGCTGCTCTCTATGCAGTGCTTTCTTGGTTTTTCAATACCACGGTATTCCTGGTGCCTTCTTTAAGCCAGGTTGCATTACGTCCTGCCATTGCGATCCCAATGTTCTTCGGGTATGCCTTTGGCCCTGTGGTTGGATTCTTCACCGGAGCAGTCGGAAACATGTTTGGTGACGCGATCACGGGCTTTGGCCTTTACCCACAGTGGAGTGTTGGCAACGGCTTAATTGGTTTTATTTCTGGTATCCCACTCCTTTTTGCTGATCGCAAGAAGAGTATGGACACTGTATTGTGGATAAGCGGCGCGCTTGCGCTTTTGACCGTCGTAATATTCTTTACGAACCGCAATGAAACCAATCTGATGTTCTTTGATCCCAATAATAATGTCTTTGGCGATCAACCCATTGCTCTGACGGCAGGTATCTCAATTCTGATCGGCTTTGTGCTGGTCCTGATCGTCCGGTTTGGCTTCGGCAGGAATGTGAATATCGCTGCTGCTGTAATATGGGGCATGCTCGGCAATATCGTAGGGGTTGGCTTTGCCGCCATTTCGGATATCTGGATCAACGGTTATAGTTTTCCTGCCGCAATTGTCGGAGAGTTCCTGCCTGCGGCTGGACCCAACCTGATCTTCGCGGCCATCCTCGTCCCATTGCTTGTTGTTGCATATGCAGCTGTTCAGAGACAGTCTGGTAGATAAATATTTGCTTGCTCATCGGGGGTCTCAGACCCCCGATGAGCGGAGTTCATTATGTTAGTAGCCTGGCGTTATCGTAAACGTGAAAATTCCCTGATCCAGTGGTTTGACCCGCGCGCCTGGATCATCTTTTATCTTTGCTTTCTTTTTTCCTCACTTTCTTTTTGGGATGTGCGCTTCCTGCTTCCGTTCTTTATCATTGCACTCATCACTTTATTCACGTCTGGAGTGAAGTGGCATGAAATACGCCGCGCGTTTCTCTTCATCATAGGTTTTGTTTTCTTTTACGCGATCCTGACTTTCCTTACAGGTCGTGGCGGCGTGGAAGTATACACGGAAGAACATTTGATACATCAATTTAAAGCATCATTCTCCATACTTGGTTGGACCCCTACACTGGATATTACAATTGAGCGGGTCTTCTTTGCCATTAGCCAGCTCGTGCGTGTTTCCAGCATGGCTATTATGACAATCCTAATTCCATATTCGTTAAACCCGGCTGTATATGGAATTATCTTCAAAGGATTGGGGATGTCCGATAAATTTGCCTATGCCATGGATCTGACCATGCGCTTCATCCCAACCTTTGCGCGCGACTTTCAGCTGACAATGGATGCCCAGCGAGCGCGCGGCTATGAACTTGAAAAACTCAGCGGCGGATTGATCGAACAAGTCCGAAAGCTTGGGCCAATTTTTGTGCCGGTCACCATTCATGCAATCATTGGAAGTGAAGACATCATCGACGCGATGGATCTGCGTGCCTTTGGCGTGGGTCCACGTACGTGGATTGATGTGCTCGAGCGTGGTCTTAAGGACCAGATTTTGATCTGGTTGGGTGTTTCGATCTTGATCACGTCTCTTGTGCTCGGATCTATGGGATTGGGGAATTTCTGGGTTCCAGAATCATTGTTACGCCTGGCAGGCGGTTAAATCAAAAGCGACGCACGCAAGCGTCGCTTTTTTGTTGTGGTAGTCGAGTAGCCGAAGCCGTACCGAGATCTAGTGGTCATGCCTTGGGTAGATCTCTCCGGCTTCGATGGCGACCTTCAAATGATTTTCCTGTGGCGGGAAGGTGCAGGTGGCATAATCAGTGAAAGCGCAGGGCAGGTTATACGCCTTGTTGAAGTCCACAAAAAATTCCTGGCCTTCTTTATAAGCGTCTGTGTAATGATAACGGCCAGAGGGGTACGTGGGATTGCCGTTGGTAAAGTCCATAAATTGGATGAAAAGACGGTGATCGGGTTCTTCCGTAACGATCAATTCATGTTTTTTTCCGTTGAGTTCAAACGTGACATATCCGTGAATCGGCTCATCTTGGATTGCGCCAAGGATATCGGGCATCTTCACGATCCTCATAATCTCATAACGGGTATATGTTGCAGGGATGCGAAACTCTTCTTTAAAGGGATACCACTCACGGGGCGGAAAGGTGTGACGTTGTTCGCGCGTGTTATCCCACAAGCGGATTCCCACTCCCTTTGAGCGGCGGACGACGACCATGCGTATGTCATTGAAGGTAATGAAGCTGGGGATATCTTCCTGGTCTGCATCGAGCAGGGCGAAATTTGTCACCGTGCCATTGACCTCCACGGGCAAGTCAGACTCGACATTCAATATGACATTGTTGCCGTCGAATTCAAATGTGCCAAGTCTTTTGGGAGCGCGCCCGGGCAGGATGATATCGCTATCCGGATCAGAGCCGATGAGGTTCGTGCCATTGCGAAGCCAGAACAAACCCGCCAGCGCAAGCCAGCCATTTTCGCGGCGCAGGTTGTTATCCACTTCCTGTCGCCATTTAATTACGCTTTTTTCGTATTCTTCGTTTGCCATGAGGTGATTATATCCAAGGGATTGAATTATGTGTTTACAGTTTTGTTACGGAGTCCCCTCTCCCTTTGGGAGAGGGTAAGGGTAAGGGTGTCATCCTCTATAGATCTCCCCTGCCTCCACGCGGAATGGGAGAGTGTTTTGCGGTGGGGCGAAGATGCACGTCGCGTATTCCGTGAATGCGCAGGGCGGGCTGTATGAATAATTGAAATCCAGAATCACTTTGCCATCCTTTATCGGCTCGGTGTAATAATACCGGCTGGGTGGATAGGTCTCCTTATTACTGGTCTGGTCACGGAACTTGATAAAGAGTTTAAGATCCTTGGTTTCGCTGCCATCGAGTTTATATGTCTTGCCTTCAAACTTGAATGCGACGTATCCATCGATGCGGTCTTCGACCATTTCGCCAAAGGTATCGAGGTGATCCATTTTTTGTGAATCAGGGTAACGGGTATAGCGCGCCGGAATTCGAAAGTGTTTGTTGATCGGGAACCATTTCAAGGGAGGCAGGGAATGTCGCTGTTCGCGTTGATTATCCCAAATGCGGATGGCATATTTACCGGCATGCTCGTGCAGGACCATGCGCATGTTATTCCAGGTGATAAAACTCGGTTTCGCATCCTTGCTGGACTTTAGAATTGCCTTCTGTACCAACCGGCCATTGACCTGCACCCGGACGCCCTCTGCCACCTGGAAGTGCGCGGTCCTGCCTTTCATCTCGACAATGCCGAGAAAGGTCGGCGCGCGATCTGGTAGCGTGACCTCACACATCGGATTCGAGCCGATGAGATTCCGTCCCTCTTTCAGCCACCACAGCCCGGCCAGTGCCAGCCAGCCATTTTCACGGACAAGCGAGTCATACTTCCCTGCCCGCCAGGCAAGGATCTGGTTTTCGTATTCTTTGTTGGTTGTCATTGGATGTAATTATACTTTGGCAGGGTTTTTCAAGATTTGCAGTTTTGTAATAAAACAAAAAGACTTCGGAGCTCTTCAAGACCTCCGAAGTCTGTATGCTTACTCCTCCAATGTACTAATATCACCTTCAGGCAATCCCTGCGCGCGAGCCTTCAACACGCGGCGCATGATCTTGCCGGAACGCGTCTTGGGGAGTTTATCCACGAACTTGACATCTTCGGGGCGGGCGATGGGTCCCATATGAGTTGCAACGTGCTGGCGCAATTCTTCCGCCAATTCTGGCGAGCCTGTGAATCCCGCGCGCAGTAAGGCAAAGGTATAAATTGCCTGTCCTTTGACTTCATGCGGAAGTCCAATCGCTGCGGCTTCTGCAACAGCAGGATGACTCACTAATGCCGATTCAACTTCCGCGGTGCCGAGTCTGTGACCCGAGACTTTGATCACGTCGTCTACGCGTCCGATGATCCAGAAGTAACCGTCCTTGTCGCGCTTGGCGGAGTCGCCTGTCATATACTTACCGGGATACTTGCTCCAATATTGGTTGACGTAGCGGTCAGGGTCGCCATAAATTGTCCTCAACATTGCAGGCCACGGGTTCTTAATAACCAGGTAGCCCTCGGTGTCATCGGGAACAGGATTCCCATGATCGTCCACAACCTCAGCCTCCTGTCCAAAGAAGGGACGCGTGCCCGATCCCGGCTTGAGCGGAACGGTTGGAGTCGGTGTGATCATGAACATGCCGGTCTCCGTCTGCCACCAGGTATCCATGATCGGGCATTTCTCCTTGCCGATCACGCGATAATACCACTTCCACGCTTCGGGGTTGATCGGCTCACCGACGGTACCCAGCAAGCGGAGTGAGGAAAGATCGTGTTTGTTGGGCCAGGCTTCACCAAAGCGCATGAGTCCCCGGATGGCGGTGGGTGCAGTGTACAGGATCGTGATCCCATATTTCTCAACACATTGCCACCAGCGGTTCGGATACGGATACATCGGTCCGCCTTCAAACATGAACGAGGTCGCGCCCATAAGCAATGGACCATAAACGATGTAAGAATGACCAGTCACCCAGCCCGGGTCTGCCGCACACCACCAACGGTCTTCTTCGTTGACATCGAAGACATACTTGAGCGTGGTATAGATGCCGACCATGTAACCGCCATGTACATGCACAATGGCTTTTGGTTTGCCCGTTGAACCGCTCGTATAAAGGATATAAAGCGGATCTTCCGCATCCATCACTTCGGTGGGACATTTACCGTTTGCGATGGGAAGCGCAAGCATATCGTGATACCAATGATCGCGGCCCGCCTCCATCGGGACATCATGCCCAATCCGCTTGACGACGATCACATTTTCCACCGATGGGCATCGCTTGAGTGCCTCATCCACTGTGCGCTTGAGCTCAACCACCTTGCCGTTGTTATAACTTCCATCCATTGTGATCACAAGTTTCGACTGGCTGTCTTCAATGCGACCCTGCAAGGAATCCACCGAAAATCCGCCGAATACGACGGAATGGATCGCGCCGATCTTCGCACAGGCAAGCATGGCGAATGAAATCTCAGGCACGCGCCCCATATAGATCGTGACGCGATCACCTTTCCCCACGCCCATGGCTTTGATAATATTTGCAAAGCGTGAGACTTCGCGGTTCATCGCAAAATACGAAAATGTGCGATGTTCCCTGCTGTCCTCGCTTTCCCAGATCAGCGCAAGCTTGTTTTTGCGATATGTCTTGAGGTGACGGTCAATCGCATTGTGGACGATGTTCGTCTTTGCCCCAACAAACCACTTGAAGAATGGTTTGTTGGAATCATCCAAAACCTTGTCCCATTTCTTGTACCATTCAAGTTCCTCCGCTTCATCTGCCCAGAAGCCTTGCAGGTCTTTCCGGGCTTTCTCAGCCAGCACATCCCAATCCTTGAGGCGTGCCTGTTCCACGACTTCGTTTGAAGGATAGTAGACTTCTCCGTCCATGGTTTGTGTTTTCGTTGCCATAGCTTTTGTCTCCTGAAATGATTTGAATTCGCTTATGAAGAACTGGTCATGAATTCCCATGTCATTGCATGGGCGATCAGAATCAATATGCAGAGCAGTAACCCTTCCATTTGAAGCGGCTCCAGGCCCACGATCCTTGCCAGACCCGGGAAGAGCGCGAAGAACAGAACAATTCCATACAGGACAGGCACAGTCCAGCTATTTTTACTGAATGGACCGTTCGGGGTTGCTGTGCGGGTCAGCTTGATCAACTTGCTTGAAAAATTGATTCCTGCCCCGGCCGCAATAATGAAAACAACCTGCCAGATCACGTGATTGGTTCCTCCCACCTGCGCACCCAGGCTCATCAGTCCCGGAATTAAAAACGAAGCGTACACGCCTCCCGCCAGGCGTTTTTTCGCTTCGTCTTTAAGCCATTCCGGTTTACCTTTGACCACTGACCACCACAAGCCGACCAGCGTAAAGCAGGTAGCTGCAGTGACCGCATAGAACGTATTCGTGTCCATGCTCCTCCATATCTCCTTTGTTGGTTTGATAATTTTATCAGTCCATCGCGCTGAACGGAGGGGCGTGATTGTCACTTCGCAGAAGAAATGCCGGTTTTATATGTTATTCGATCCAATCCAGAATCTTATGCCATGCACCAGCGAAAGGCAGAAACCAGGGGAAGCCGTTATATAATCCCAGTGGCGCACCGGGGAAGGAGAATGAAGCAAATGGATGTTCCTTGATGTTTCCAGCAAGCATCGCTTCGGCAACGGTTTTACCGAGATACGTTGCCATCGCCACGCCGTGTCCCGCGTAGCCAAGCGAATAATAGATACCGTCCACTTCACCGACATGTGTCATCATATCGAATGCGAAGTCCAGGGTCCCGCCCCAGACATATTCAACCTTCACATCCTTCAATTGCGGGTACACCTCGATCATTTCTCGCTGCAAAATTTCCGCGCTTCTTCTGGTTGTATTATTATTTTCAGGAAAGAACGCCGCGCGCCCGCCAAAGATCATGCGGTTGTCCCATAGGCGAAAATAATTCAAATAATGCTTGAAGTCGAAGATCATACGATTCTTCGGACTCAGTTCATTTGCAAGTTCATCCGATAATCTTTCTGTCGCGATAATGAACGACCCGATGGGAATGATCTTCCTTTGTAATTTCCTTATGAAATCTCCCGTATAACCGGACGTACCCACTAAAACGGACTCCGCTGTTAGCGGGCCTCTTTCCGTTTCAACGAGGAACCGCTTCTCTCTATGCCCAAGCCTGCGGACGCGTGCCCGCGCGTGGAGCGTCGCTCCGGCCTTTTCTGCCGCGCACGCCAAACCTGCAACATATTGTGCAGGATTTAATCCGCCGCTGACTCCATCCACGAGCGCGCCATGATAAATCTTCGAGCCAATTTCGTTTTGCAACTCGCCAGGGGGGATGAGTTTCACGGCATGGTTAAATTCCTTTGCCATGAATTCAACTTCCTCTTTGAGCGCATCATAATGTTTGGGCTTGTTTGCCGCCAGCAGATGACCCGTGCGTACGAATCCGCAATCGATATTTTCCTCTTTGACGATCTGTTCAACAGTATCGATGGACTCGAGCGAACATTGAAATAACCGCTTTGCCACATCCGACCCATATCTGTTGATGATCGTTTGCATTCCGAGTTTGAGACCGGTCAATACCATGCCGCCATTGCGCGAGCTTGCGCCCCAGCCGATCGTCTCCGCTTCGAGCACTGTGACTTTCAAGCCGCGCCTGGCCAGAGTCCGCGCGGCGCTCAGGCCTGTATAGCCTCCACCGATAATGGCAACATCCACTTTTTCGGGGAGTGGTGTAAGGTTTGAATCACCGGGCATTTGCACAGAGGTGTGCCAGAAGTTATTTTGCTTGAGCATGTTTCTCCCGTGGCATTGTTTTTACAAGTATCGCAAATTCACTGGGCGACTGCATGTCCTTTTTCGCGGCGAAGGAGTGTGCCCTGGATCACTATCCCGGCGATAAAGAGGATGATGAAAATCAGCTGGGCACTTCCACTATTGGAAAGAATGGCATTGACGACAAGTGATGCACCGGCGAAAGAGGACAGTGTGATGATCGCCCAGTCAAAGAGGAAGCTGACCAGCGCAATGCCCACGATCCCTCCGATAATGTATATCACCCAGGACAGACCGCCTCCTTCAAACCCAAGCATACCTGCCAGAATGGACAGAACGTATCCGCCTGATAAAAATCCAGCCACCCAGATGGCGATGGTTTGCAGGAAGATCGCAAGCAGGGCAAAGATGAACCCGACGATCAATCCGATAATGATCGTCAGCCATTCGGGTCCATTTATGAAGCCTGTTGTCAGTTGGATGCCGGTGATAAACCCCAAAACACCGATAAAGAGCCAGAAAAGTTTACGCCCTGCAATGAGCAAGGCGCCCCCAAGGATGGCGTTGATGGGTCCGAGCATGTCAGCCTCCAGTTGTGAATTGGGTTGGTTTATACCAATATCGAATTCCAATCCAATTCGAGACCAGATTTGTGTAAACGGTGGTCGTCTTCAAGAATATTATAGGTCGCATTTGTGAAAACCAGGTGAGCCGGCCGCCAACTGCGGAGTCGTTCAAAGCAAAATACTGTTCCAATCCAACTCATGCACGGATTTATGCAGGCGGTGGTCATCTTCGACGATGTGATAGGTCAGGTTTGTAAAAAACCTTTGCGCGATCTCACGAATTGGCTCAAGCGGTACAACGGAATCCAGCGTCCCGTGGATAACGATGGTTGGAACGGAAACAGGTCGCGGGTCGCGTGAAGCGAAGGGAGGGAGCATCAAGGCAGGGGCAAGCAAGACCAGCTTCCGCACCTGGGTCGGATGCTCGCAGGTAAATGTTGCGCCCATTAATCCACCAAATGATGAGCCGATGAGTGTCCAATCTGTTTTATCTGCCAGGATGGGATACAGTTGACTCATGCGTTCTTCGAACGAACCCTTGAAATCAGGCGTGAGCATGCCGGGAAACCACTCCCTGAAGAGGCGCGCCTTGCCGCTGTTGCTGTCGCTTTCGAGACCGTGGAGGTAAATGAGACGACTTGTGTCGATCATTTTTTTTGTGCGCGCATGATGATGGCCTGTGTGATCGCGCCGATGATGACCAATCCTGCGGTGACCAGAACCCTAGGGGTGGGCGCGAGCCTGAACATGCTTGCAAGGTAATACCCACCAATCACACTTGAAATGATGATCAAAGCCCATTCGGTGAAGAAGCCAATGATGAGCGAACCAAAGACCCCTCCAACAATGAACGGCAGGATCGGGAAGGTGAGAACACCTGGTTGGAAATATTCCATCAGAAGATACGCTCCTGCCAGAAAGCCCGAGATGAAGTACCCGGCGTGTTCATTCATCAGTGTGATGGCTGCAGCGATCACACCCAACGCGATCATGAATGCGTAATCTGACCAGTCGGGCCATTGTGAGGGAAGGATTGGTGTGAGGCGGAGACCGATTAGCGCAGCCATCGCGCCTGCAAAGAGAAAATTGAGTTCTCTTCCGAGGAAGAGCAGGATTCCTCCGATGATGCCTCTGGCAATAATCATGGTTTTCTCCTTTTCTGACTCGTTCGTCACGCAGATCATTTTATCTTGCGAAGGATTTCACGTAAATTTACCTGAAGTTCCTGTGGCAGGTCAGGGGACATTCGTCTCAATGCAACCGCGGGCAACGGATTTTTCGTCTCTTTTATGATTTGCTGGATGAAGTAAATGGTTTCGTCGGGAGAGGCTCTGTACAATGCCGTGATCAATTCCTGCATGTCGAATTGTAACGCGGCAGGGGACGCTTTGAGTATGGGTTCCACGATCTCAAAGATCGGAGGTAGATTATCAAAATCCGGCGAGGAGATGAGCGGTACGAGCGCTTGAATCCCATTCGACCACATGCGTTGACGTGCGGGGTGCAACCATTCCTTGACCAATACCAGGAACAGGTCGGGTGTCTCTCTGCGGAGGCGGGTGAGGCTGGTGGTGAGCAACGCGGCGCGTACGCTTGGGTCGCGCACGGCCTGGGTCCATGCGGTGAGGCGGGCGAGGAGTCTTTCTTCCTGGGGAGGAATGCGCCCGAGTACATAGGCGGCGAGCAGACGTGTTTCAAGCCAGCCTTCATCCCACAGGGCATCGGCTAGTTCAAGAGCCTGAAAGGGTTGCTTCTCCGCGACGGGACCCAATTCGGTTTCGATTTGTCGAAGAACGACAGGCGGGGTTCGATAGGTTGGCAGCACTGACGAGGGTGCCACGCCCTGACTCCGCAAAGACCGGTTGACGTAATAATCAAGGATCTCGCGATGCTCGCGCAGGAAAATCGATGGCTGGTCGAACAAGTCAGCCAGGTGGGCGGTTTGTTTTTTGAGGCGGGCGAGGTCTATGGCGGGCATTTATTTATTTGCCAGGGAAAGCAAAGTTTCAATTTCTGCTATTGGCATCAAGGGTTCTGATTCCGTAAATTCGGCTACTTTGGGTTTGAGTTCCTGCATTCTCTTGCAAAGTTGCCTCAGTGATTCTATCTGCTTTTCACGAGTCGGTTGGAGTTGGCTTAGCGAGCCGCGCGTGTAAGTTTGTTGCCAGGAGAGCCTTTCGGTGCGTCTTTCTATTTCCCGAATTAATCCGTGCAGTTGTTCGAGCCAGTTTTGGACAAATACAAGATCGCCGCGAATGATGTATTTCGTTGTGATCGCGGTCATCATCCATAAGAAAGCCCATATCACGGCTACCGTCTTTTTGCTCTCTTTCAATTCTTCCGGGGTGGGGGGAGGAGAAACAGGGATATTGCCCCTGTCAAACAGCAAGACAGATTGGAATGGTCTTTCTGCACTCATTTGAGGCATCATGACCCAATCTATCATGAGGGCGGAGCCTGCATAAAGCACAAAAGTGAATGTCCCATTTTCGGAGGCATTATGATTGTTTTCGTGAATGATTGCAGGTTTGCCAAACTTGCTAAAAAGTTCGAGCCGTTCTTCAGTCGTTTTATGGCTTACCTGTTCCCGCCTGGCGCAAAGTATTTCATGATAAGGCTCAGCAACTACTATCTGTAAATCCAGATCGCTTACTTCGTCTGCATCATTTCTGCCATAACTTCCTGTCAGCCATGCCGCCAGAAACCTTTCATCGCCTGATAACTCTTTAGTTATCTGTGCAAGTAAAGACTCACGGCTTTGACGATAGGCTTTTAGATCGCTGCTCATTATGTGGTTCCTGTAACTTCATGAGGAAGGAAGAAGGGACACAGCAACGCTGTGTCCCTACATTTTTTAATACGCTCTTGCGAAATACACTTTGCGTTTGGAAGGTTTGCCGCAGACGATGCAGGTTCCTTCTTTATCAGGTTGGTTGAATGGGATGTTGCGGGTGGTGGCTTTGGTGTCTTCCTTCACCTTCGCTTCGCATTCCAGCGATTCACACCAGTAGGCAAAAGCCCAGCCATCCGCGACGATCTTCTTCAAGTCTTCGTAGTCCTTTGGTTCGTGGATGTTCGCATCGCGGAATTCAGTGGCGCGCTTGAGGAGAGAATCCTGTATTTCGACGAGAAGCCCGCTCACGTTCGCCGCGAGACCCGTTTGTGAGACGAAGGATTTGCCTTCCCTGCCGAGCCTGTCGCGACGGGCGAGCGCGACCGATCCCTTTTCCACGTCCTTGGGTCCGATCTCCACGCGGACAGGGACACCGCGCATCTCCCAATCGTTGAATTTGAATCCGCTGCTGACGTTGTCGCGGTCGTCCATTTTGACGCGGATGTTCGCGGCTTTGATTTCCTTGAACACGCGGTCAGCGACTTCCATCACCTTGCTTTTCTCGGCATCGTTCTTGAAAATGGGTACGATGACCGCCTGGATGGGCGCAAGACGGGGAGGCAGGATGAGCCCCTGATCGTCTCCATGTACCATGATGATCGCGCCGATGATTCGGCTCGAGATCGCCCAGGAGGTGGTTTCGCAATATTGCAGTGAATTGTTGTTATCGAGAAATTGTATGTCGAATGCCTTTGCGAAATTCTGTCCGAAGTAGTGTGATGTGCCGGATTGTAAAGCGCGTTTGTCCCACATCATCGCTTCAATGGATGTGGTAACCCGCGCGCCTGGAAATCGTTCACTTTCGCTCTTCGTCCCTTTGATCGCAGGGATGGCCGCTTCCTTGAAACAGAACTCTTCATAGATATCAAGAATGCGATACATTTCCTCATTGGCTTCTTCAGCGGTGGCATGGGCAGTGTGACCTTCGTGCCAATAAAACTCAGCGGTACGGAGGAAAAGCTTTGTGCGTATCTCCCAGCGAAGCACCGAACCCCATTGGACGATGAGAATGGGAAGGTCGCGCCAGGACTTGATCCATTTGGAATACATGTGTCCGATGATGGTTTCTGAGGTGGGCCGAACTGCCAAAGGCTCTTCCAGTTTTTCACCGCCCCCATGCGTGACGACTGCAAGTTGAGGTGAGAAACCTTCGACATGTTCTTTTTCTTTTTCAAAGAACGACATGGGGATTAACGTGGGGAACGCCGCGTTGACGTGACCGGTTGCCTTGAATTCCTTATCCAGCCAACTTGTGATGTTTTCCCATAGCGCCCAGCCGTAGGGCTTTACGACCATGCAACCGCGCACGGGCGCGTAATCTGCCAGGTCTGACTTGACGACGAGTTGGTTGTACCATTCTGCAAAATCTTCTGCACGGGTGGGTAATTTTTCTTCAGCCATTTTTCCTCTTGGATTCCAAAGTCTCCAGACTTTGGAATAGATAGTAGGATTTTATCAACGTCAGGAGACGTTGGATTCCAGCATCTCCACAGCAGTTTGCACATCATTCGCGAAGAGTAGCAATCCGCGTTGACGTACGGTTATATAGGAATTGAATTCCTGAAAGAACTGATCGAACGTGGACCGCCACCCACGCCCAACCAGTATCAACGGCCTCCGGTGCAGGGACTCCACGGTCATTAAGTTCCACATCAATGCGACTTCGGTCAACGTGCCGGTTCCTCCGGGGAGGGCGATCGCCGCTTCGCATTCCACGATCAGGACTTGCAACCGTTCAATGAGCGTTTCCTTCTTCCGTTGTTCTTTCACCCAACTGTTCGCACCAACCGCGCGCCACCGTTCGATCTCTGTGCACGTCACGCCGATGACATGTCCGCCCGCTTCGGACGCGCCGCGTGAGACAGCTTCCATCGTGCCGATGTAGCCGCCAGTGAATACGGTATGTCCGCGTTGCGCCAACAGCCTGCCGAGTTCCTGTGCCTCTACGTAGGCCGCGTCGCCTTCTTTGGGTTCCGAGCCGCCAAATACAGATATGTTCATAAATTCTTTCGTCGAATGTCGAAGGTCAAACGTCGCGCGACGTTGGACGTTTGACTTTTGACTCATCGACATCCCATTCTCTCGTTTTATTTGTTTCCAACTTATTCAACATCGCCTCTTCCAGGTCAATTCCTGTGACTGATGCAAGTTCCAGCAAATACAAAGCTACGTCTGCAAGTTCGCCTGCCAGTTCTTCCTTATCTTTCACGTCTTCGCGCCATTGAAAGTGTTCCAGAATTTCCGCGGATTCCAATGCCAGTGAAATGGACAGATTGCGCGGTGTCTGCGGACGTTTGCTATTCTCGTCGTACCAGCCTTTCGAGCGGACGAAACGGTTCATCTCTTCGGTAAGTTGTTTGATGTCCATCTTATCCTCCCCTCACCCCATCCCCTCTCCCAATTTGGGAGAGGGTCGCAGGGGTGAGGGCAATAAAAAAACGACTCACCAGTGTCTGGGAGCCGTTCGCTGACGTGATGAACTGAACCTTATCCAGACCAGGCAGGTTTGGTATTGCTGGGGGACGGCAACGGGTTCAATATCATGTCGCCGATTATACACGATTTTTTAACCATGAAGGATAGCAAGTCTATAAAAGGGAGGGCCACTTGCGTGATTGCTTTGTATTTTTATGATCGTCATATTACCGCTTGTCTCATAATTTACTAAACTCTTGGAACAAATTGCAGGCTGGAAAGGAACCTTTTGGTTTAGATAATTATGCGGCACTATGTAAAAGTTTTCCTGTTAAAAACGCGTTGGGGTTTCTCTGCTACAATATCGGCATGGGACGCAATTTCTCTGACCTTCTTGAAAAATCGCTGGATGGGTCACGGCTGGAATTGCTTCATCTTTTGGCCTATCAGGCGTCCATGTTGCGAATGCCACTTTATCTCGTTGGCGGAGTAGTGCGTGATATTTTGCTTGGGGGCGCGGTCAACGATTTCGATCTTGTCCTTGAGGGGGATAGCGCTGTACTGGCGGAATTCGCACTGAAAAAATATGGCGGACGGATTATGGTACATTCCCGTTTTGGGACCGCCACCTGGGTGGTGAACGAATCCACGTTCAAACGTTTGAATGTTCCCGCGTTTCAGCTCACCGAAACGGATGTATCTTTTGACCTGATCTCGGCCCGGTCTGAGGCTTATTCCTACCCGGGTGCGCTGCCAACCATCAAAAAATCGACCATTGACGATGATTTGCGTCGCCGTGATTTCACGGTCAACGCCATGGCGCTTCGATTGGACGGGGGATTTTTCGGGGACATCTTCGACCCTCTGAATGGACAAAAAGACCTTGAGGGCAAATTGATCCGGGTTCTCCACGCGAAGTCTTTCGTGGATGACCCGACGCGCATGATTCGCGCTATTCGCTATTCGGAACGTTATGGATTCAAAATCGAACCTGGGACTTTAAGTTTGATGAATAATGAAGCGTGTGAGGTTCTCTCGCAGTTAAGCGGTGAACGCCTGCGCCACGAGTTTGACTTGATATTTGATGAGCCAATCCCATCTGTAATGTTGGAGCGGCTTGCTGAATTGGATTTGCTCCGGCCGATCCACTTTTCGCTTACGAAAGCTGATTACACAAGATTGACTGCCCTTGTAGACAGGCCGGAGAAGGAATTTGGGAAGTTTAATGTGCCGGATATGCTTTCTTTCCGACAATCGCTCGGGTGGGTTTTGTATTTGTTGAATTTACCTGTTGTGGATATTGAAATGATTGAAGAACGGCTCGCTTTCCCTGCGATGCTGGCAAAAGCGGCAAGCGCTGCATCATCCTTGAATTCCGATATGACGTCATTCACCTCCTGGAAGCCCAGCCAGTGGACGTTCCATCTTGATGAAATTCCTGCATTTGCGGTTTATGCCGTTTACCTTGTGAAAAAAGAACCGGCGTTGCGCGACTATCTTGAAAAATGGCAATATATCAAACCCCACACTACAGGCGATGACTTGAAGGAGCGCGGTCTCGATCCGGGACCAAGATATGCCGAGATCCTCAGTCAACTCCGCGCCGCGTGGCTGGATGGGGAAGTGAAAACGGAAGAGGAAGAGAATCTATTGCTTGAAAAATTGCTTTAGACTGTTATGTATCGCATCAACACGTATTCACGGATTTTCCTTCAATATTTTCTGGGATTCCTTACATTTGCAATTACAACAGGCATCCTTTATTTGCTGCGCGACTATTTGGATACCCCGTTGATCGCTTTGTTATTCCTGTTGCCAGTGGGCATCAATACTGCCTTCTGGGGGTTGGGACCGGGTATCTTATCCGCTTTATCGGCATTCCTTGGGTTTAATTACTTTTTTATTCAGCCTTATTTCACATTTGCGGTCCATCAATCAAGCGATTTGATCGTTTTGGTTGTTTTCCTGATCGTTGCAGTGGTGATCAGCCAGTTGGTTGGGCGCGCACAGGCGGGCCTTGCCGCGGCGAAAGCCCGCGAGCGTGAAGCGACCAAACTATATGAATTGAGCATCGCCCTTGCTGGGGTGCAGGATGATCATGCCATTGTCCGCATTATTGCAGAGGAGATCATACAATCCTTCAAGAGTGAGCGCGTCGAATTGACGGCAAAGTCTCATGTCAAAGCGCAAAAGATCGAATTTTCTCTTCCCGTCGAATCTGCACCTCTGTCACGAAAACCGGAATGGAGAATTCCGTTACAAACCGCGCGCGGCTTGCTTGGTGAGATCCGTTTATGGCGTGCTGACACAACGCTCCATCCTGCAGAGAAGCAGTTACTGCATACGTTTGCCAGTCAGGGCGCGATGGCGCTTGAGCGGGCATGGCTTACTCAAACGGAGACCCGCGCAAAGGTCCTGGAGGAGAGCGACCATTTGAAATCCGCTTTATTGTCCTCTGTTTCGCATGAATTGCGTTCACCGTTGGCAACGATCAAAGCCTCCATCACAAGTCTGAGGAGTGGGGATGTCCAATGGAGTTCGTCTGCGCGTGAAGATCTGCTTGCCTCGGTGGATGATGAGACCGACCATCTCAATCGGCTGGTCGGGAATCTTCTGGATATGTCGCGTATTGAATCGGGCGCTCTCAAGCCGCAGCGCCAATGGAATCTCCTTTCAGAAATTATAGGCGGTGTTATTTCAAGGATGCGCAAGGCAACAGAACAACATCGATTGGATGTGAACCTGCCCGAAGATTTGCCGCTTGTTCCTGTTGACTATGTACAAATGGAACAGGTTTTTGATAACTTGATCAGCAATAGTCTCAAGTATGCTCCGCCCAATACCACGATCCACATCTCAGCAAACCGGCAGGATGACGGGACTCTGTTGGTTACTGTGAGCAATCAGGGCCCGCATGTCCCTCAGGAACACCTTGATCGTATCTTTGACAAGTTCTATCGAGTCACAGATGCAGATCGCGTGACAGGCACGGGTCTTGGTCTTTCGATTTGCAAAGGGATCATTGCGGCACATGGAGGACGCATCTGGGCAGAGAACCTGCCTGATGGATTCGCCTTCAACTTCACCATTCCCCTCACTTTGGATGGAGCGCCTCCTCCTTCCCTCCCAGTGGAATCCGAGACGATATGAGCACAGCCCCTCACATTCTGGTCATTGACGATGAGCCCCAGATCCTGCGCGCCTTGCGGACGATCCTGACCGAAAAGAAATTTCGCGTCACCACCGCCAGCCGCGGCGAGGAGGGTCTGGCGTTGGCTGCTTCCACTCCGCCGGATATTGTCATCCTTGATCTTGGTCTTCCGGATATCAGCGGAATTGAAGTGTGCGCCCGTTTGCGTGAATGGACTCAGATTCCCATTATCATCCTTTCCGTTCGGGATGGCGAGAAGGATAAAGTTTCGGCTTTGGATAAAGGCGCAGATGATTATTTGACCAAGCCATTTGGTATTGAAGAATTGCTGGCGCGCGTCCGGGTGGCGCTCAGGCACTCGGCTCAATTGCAAGGTGGAAAAGAAACTGTTGTCAAGGCTGGGGAATTGGTGATAGACCTTGCCCGTCATGTCGTCAAACGTGGCGCTATGGAAGTAAAACTGACGGCGACCGAGTTCAAATTGCTTGCTTATCTTGCGGCAAATACCGGGCGCGTGTTAACTCATCGAAGCATTCTGACGCATGTATGGGGACCTGCCGACGCTGATCATACAGAATATCTCCGCGTCTATATGCGGCAACTGCGTCGAAAACTGGAAGTTGATCCGGAGCGCCCACAGCATATCCTTACAGAGCCGGGGGTGGGTTACCGTTTTATCGCAGACGAATAGATTTGTTGCTTCACCTTACAACGCCCCAACAATGGGGCGTTTTTATTTGTTCTTTATGCGATTGGTCAAAATTTTTGTTGCTGTTTTATCTGTGCCTGCTACTATGATTTATATAGAGGCGCTGAAAAATGAATACTTTTCCCTCAAAAATACAATTACGAAAAGATATATCTGTTTTTGAATCTCTTGAATTGACGCCATCAATCCAGAATGATGATGTGCAGATCCATCCAGGCGCAGGCGTCTTTATTGCTCAAGGATCGATGATCCTGCCCGTAAGACGTTTGATCGTGTTGATTCCTAATGTGGATTTGGATGAACCTCAGATCGCGCGCGCAATCTGGGAAATGGCGTCTCCGGTGAAATTGCCGGTAATTTTGTTAAGCATGTGCACAGACAATTTAGAAGAATTGCATCTTCAAAGAAGACTGATTACTTTGGCGGCTTTGATCCGCGATCCGCGCGTTGCAGTTGAAATACATATCGAAAATGGCGGTGACTGGCGCCGCGGCGTGCAATCCATTCTTGAAGATGGAGATGTGATTCTTTGTCATGAGGAACAACATGTGGGGATGCGGAACAAAACGCTGGTCAGCGTTTTGAATACATTGCACGTTCCAGTCTGGACCTTGTCCGGATTCTATCCATCGAACTTTGCTCCGCGGAGGCGCTTGCTTGCGCAGATCGTCTTTTGGTTTGTTGCCATCGCCATTCTGGTTGGATTTTTCTGTTTGCAGATTCAAATCAACACTTTGCCAGAAAGCTGGGCGAAAAGTGCGATGCTTTATCTTTCGGTTCTGGTCGAAATCGGTTCAATTTGGGCCTGGAATTCGGTCATTGCATAAATTCAAATTCATCATTTTCAAAAAGGTTAAGAATGTCAGAAACAAAATCAAAACAGACATCATTGTCAGATCACCTGATCGAAGAATACAAACGCCAGCAGGCGTTGTTTTCCGCGCAGCCTGCCATCATCCAGCGATTCCTGGAAGTGCAGGGAAAACAGATCGCGGAGGCCATCGTCGAGGGGGAGGTCCGGATCCGTTTCTCTCTGCCAGACCGGGTCGTTTGCACGCTTGAAAACGTGGACCAACCCGCGCTGATAACCATCCCACAGAATCAACGCACGTATTCGGCGGGCAGTTTTATAAACCGCCTGCGCAAGGTGGAACTTTACAGGGAACTTCGTCACTCACTTACCAAGTTGGAGCAGTCGCCAGACCGCGCGGTATCTGTCGCGACAGGTCTGTTGCGTCACGCGGCTGTGATGCACATGGTCTACAACATGCTTCCCGCGGGAAGAACCGTGGCATACAAACTTGCAGAGGAAGGGGAAACGATTCCGTCCGTCCCTGAAGAGGATGAACTCGAACCGGAATCAGCCATCACCGCCGCGACCGATGCGATTGCCGAAGAGGGGAAAACGGAAGAGGGGCGCGGTGATCTGTTGGTGCCATTTGTCCCGTACGCCCGTAAATTCTTCGTACCTCAATGGGTGGTGTTCAATGAGAACGGGGATTTGCTGGTCAAATCCTTGGAAGAGGCGGAAGCGCACATCAAATCCATGCAGAGATTCATGGAAGTGCTGTTCCTGGCGGTGGCGCTGGCACCCTATATTTCTGCCGACGATGAATACGCCAAGAAACGTTACGGGATGCTTGGCCAACTGGTCAATCAGGGACGCGCGCTGGCGATCTATCAGACCAAGGAGATCATTGCCCGCATCAAGGAACGCGCCACCTCCGGCAACTTGAACCGGGGCCTCAGCCTGAGCCTGCCGTATTTCGACGATCAGGAACTCCGCATAGACATCTCGAAGTTCGAAGTCATTCCCGCGGGACGGATCATGTTCGTCCCCGCGTTTGTTGTGCGCGCCGTGCATCAGGAGGAAGTGAAAGTCAGCCAGGATACGCGCTACAGCCCATCCACCCGCAAACATTTGCTTCTTTTGCTTGAACTGCTCGAACAAGCATTTGAAACTGCATAATACAAGGTTGCCATCATGTTTTTCTCGATTGCCCTGTTAATTATTGTTTTTGTCCTTTCCCAGCGCGCCGCGCCGCGTGAGAGACCGGAAGATGTGCACATCCATGGCGCGGGTCAGATTGGTGTGCTGGCTGCGATTGCATTGTTTGGCGTGGATTATTTCACATCATATTACTATGCCACCGGTGAAATGATGAGTGCTCTGCATCCATATGGTTTGCAGGGAAAGTATGCTTACATTGCGGTTGCGATCATTGCCTTTGCCAATTTTACCTTCGGCCTGCTTTACATGTACTCGCTTGGACCGTTCAACGAAGGCGGCGGCTCGTACACAGCCTCGATGCGCTACCTCAAGCCAACCTTAAGTCTGATCGTAGCTGTCACATTGATCCAGGATTATGTACTTACGATTGTGGTTTCAGCGCTTTCGGGTGGAGATCAACTTCTTTCCATCATCAATGCCTATGATGCAAACTGGGTCTGGCACTTCGCCTTGGGGGCAGTGCTTGCAGCAGTGACGTGGTACCTTACCATCCGTGGACGTGGCGAGTCGTCGCGTGTTGTGTTCACGATGATCGGCGTTTTTCTGTTTTTGACCATCACGATGGGTATCGGCTTGCTGATCGCGCATTTGAAAGGTGTTGCCCCTGAACCTTCGGAGGTGACCACCGCATCCGTCTCGCTTGGGCAGGCCTTGCTCCACTTGCTGACCGCCTCCATGAAAGGTATGGTCGCACTTACAGGACTGGAGGCCGTATCCAATGGAGTTCAATTCTTCATCAATGAGGATGTCAAGCTTGTCACATGGGGCAAGGAACACATGCCACGCTTGCAAGGATTGTGGAACTTTTACAGCGGCAAATCTGGGGTCGGCCGTTTTGTGCAGACTTCCTTCCTGTTCTACGGCGGTCTGACCACTCTTTTCCTGACCTACTTCTCTCTACGATTCAACGTCTTCGATGGGACCTTTGGCCGTACACTGATTGGCAACCTGGCTTTCATCGGCTTTTCCGAGATTCCTGGTGGTGTGATTCTTTTCTGGGCATACCAGATATTGGCGGTCCTCATGCTGGCGGCGGCTTCCATGACTGCTTTTCAGGATGCGCAGGCTACCGAATGGCGCGATGTGGCTATCGGTGAAATCCCGGAGGCCATTGTCTACCGTGATCCGCGTGGTACGTTTACGCGTTCCGTTACCATTACCTTTGGACTTTCAATATTGATCATGTTCCTCGTACGCGGACAGACCACAGTTGCGATCCCATTCTATGGGGTAGGAGTATTCATGCCCATCATGGTGATGGGGCTGGCGGTGCGCCGACATGTTCTTGAACATGCCACGGGCCGCGCGCGCAAATGGGGAGCAGCTGCCGCGGCATTTGCCTCCATACTTGCGTTTACAGTATTTCTTGGTCAGTTGATTGGGAAATGGCATGAGGGAGGCTGGGTGGCCCTGGTCTCTTTCACGATCTTAGGCGTTGCGGCCCATCTGATGTTGCTTTCCCCGCTTGGCTATCGCGAACCAATACAAATCCATCGTATTGTGCGTGAGAAGGCGCGCGTTCAAGGCGCGATGGCATCCATCGTTGAATGGCAATCACTGCGGATGCAGGAATACCGTCATTCATTGCGCGGGCAGATATTGATTGGTGTCACCCGTTTCTTTGAATTATTTGGAGTTCGCCGTCCAATCCGTTACGAACCAACCCCTGCCCCTGCTGGGGATTATGACCACGCCTTACATGTTGATCATCCTGAAGCACCGTCATTGTTGGAACAGTATCTTGGCAAGCCTGAACCGAAACTTGGCGGCGCGCCGAAAGAAACTGACCCTGGCGAAAAGGATTCGTAATGTTAGTTATGTCATTGCGAGGGCGTTAGCCCGAAGCAATCTCCTCGCCACGTTGGGGATTGCTTTGGCGGAAGAAACCCGCCTCGCAATGACATGAAGTTATTCCCATGTCCACTCCGATCTATAGCCTGCGCGTACCAGAAGTTTGCGAGGCGCTTGAGACATCCTCCACTGGACTCTCGAACGCGGAGGCTGAAGCGCGTCTCTCACTCTACGGGCACAACATCCTCTCGAAGCAAAGGAAGGAACCTGTTTGGGAAAGATTCCTTCAAGAGTTCATACATCCGCCTGCGTTGGTTTTGCTCATTGTTGGGCTGGCCGCGTTGTTGCAACGCGATGTTGTGCTCGCATTGATTATCTGGAGCATAATCATTGTCAACACGGTGCTATCGTTTTGGCGGGAGTATCGCGCCGAACAAGCCATTGAGAAACTGCGCGAGATCCTCCCGTCGTTTGCGCACGTCATCCGCGAAGGAGTTGAAAGTTGTATCCCGTCCAGCGAGATCGTCCCTGGCGATATATTGGTTCTTGCAGAAGGGGATAATATTCCTGCCGATGCGCGCGTGATCGAAGAATATGGATTACGAACGAACAACGCGGCTCTGACGGGAGAGGCCATCCCCGCGCGCAAGATGGCGGATCCATCGCATCAAACCGGGATCAGTGAGCTGGATCAGCCAAATTTGATTTTCGCGGGGACATCCATCGCTTCGGGCACCGGACGGGCAGTTGTTTACTCCACAGGAATGATGACTCAGTTCGGACGGATTGCCCATCTGACCCAAACCATCGCTGAAGAGCCGACTCCATTTCAAAAGGAACTCAACCGCCTAAGCAAAGTCACCGCGTGGATTGCGTTGTTGATCGGCGGCATCGTCGCGGCAGTTGGATATTTTTCACTGGGGTTCCCAGTACGCGAAGTGACCTTGCTTGCACTCGGCATCGTGGTAGCAGTGATCCCGGAAGGACTGATCGCCACGCTCACTCTTTCCCTGGCGATGGCAGTTCAACGTCTCGCGCAAAGAGGCGTACTGGCGAAAAAACTATCCACAGTGGAGAAGCTCGGGTTGGTGTCCGTCATCTGCACGGATAAAAGCGGCACGTTGACTCAGAATCAAATGACGGTGCGCTATATCTGGGTTGCGCGGAGGAGAATCAAAGTCACCGGGGTTGGGTATGAACCGCAGGGAAGTTTCATCCCCGAACCAAAGGGACAGAGCTGGGAAAAGGATTTGCTGACCCTGCTGGAGGTGGCCGCGAGCTGTAATAATGCACGCATCAATGCGCCGTCAGCCGAGCACCCCATGTGGACGAGTTTGGGTGACCAGACCGAAGCCGCCTTGAAAGTGGCCGCGCTGAAAGCGGGCATCACCGAGGAGGCGCTCAATCGAATCATCCCGCGTGTGCATGAACTTCCATTCGATGCGCGGCGAAAGCGGATGACCACCATCCATCGCGAAATGAATCGGGAGATCGCGTTCGTGAAAGGGGCGCCGCGTGAAGTGCTTCAACTTTGCACAAAAATTTTCGTGAAAGGCGAATCTATCCCATTGACCAATGATTTGCGGACAGAGATTCTCCGTATCAACGACGATTATGCGCGCGGCGCGTTGCGCGTGCTGGCATTGGCGCGGCGGAACCTGCCTGCGCGCACAGGCACGTATACCACTGAAAACGTTGAACAGGATTTGACCTTCATGGGGTTAATGGCCATGATGGACCCGCCAAGGCCGCAGGTTGAAAAAGCAATTCAAACCTGCCGGCAGGCGAACATCCGCATTGTTATGATCACGGGCGATTATGGCCTCACCGCTGAGTCACTCGCGCGCCGCGTTGGGATGTTGACAAAACCAAACTCGATCATCCTCACAGGCGCAGAGCTGGATGAACTATCCGATGTTGCCCTGCAGGAATTGCTTGATAGAGAAGTGCTATTTGCGCGTATGGCTCCCGAACACAAGATGAGACTCGTCTCTGCCTTTCAACAGCGCGGCGAAGTGGTTGCCGTCACTGGCGATGGCGTGAATGATGCGCCTGCCTTGCGTAAAGCAGATGTCGGAATTTCAATGGGCATCGTCGGCACGGATGTGGCAAAGGAAGCCGCAGATATTATTTTGACCCAGGACGATTTCGGCGCGATTACCGCCGCGATTGAAGAGGGACGCGGTGTGTACGATAACATCCGCAAATTTATCACTTATATTTTTTCCAGCAATATCCCTGAATTAATGCCGTTCATCGTCAAGGCGAATTTTCCGTTAATGCCGCTGGCCTTGAGCGTGCGCCAGATCCTGGCCATTGACCTCGGCACGGACATGTTCCCTGCGCTGGCGTTGGGAATGGAAAAACCCGAACCCGATGTGATGAACCGTCCGCCGCACCCACGCAATCAGCCATTGATTGACCGTGGGTTGTTGTGGCGTGCGTTTTGGCTTGGGATGATCGAAGCAGGCCTGTGCTTTACCGGCTTCCTGTCCATCTTCATTCTCTCAGGTTATGTCGATGAAATTGGGCTGGCATTTCTAGCG